>Ga0207693_10004321_pt1 | contig 12027 bp, 16 predicted proteins | sample LARL81metaG_FD_184347 | JGI IMG/M metagenome (GOLD analysis project Ga0207693, IMG submission 184347) | Corn, switchgrass and miscanthus rhizosphere microbial communities from Kellogg Biological Station, Michigan, USA - LAR L8-1 metaG... | ecosystem: Host-associated > Plants > Roots >...
AGCATTTCGCAGAAGCAACTTGGGGAACGTGTCAAACGATCCGCCACCGGCCATGTCGGTCTCCACCCAAAAACCGGCACGTTGGGTCGCGCCTGCTTATGGTGACCTGCGCCCTGAGGCAGCAGCCATGCGAGCTCCGCACGCTTCTCTTCACAATACAGGGGATCGAAAGTCCCACAAGCCCAGTTTGGCAGACCTGGACGCGGCTGATTGCGTATTAATGAGAAAGTAGACGGTATTCGTTGCGAACTGGCTATTGGGGTGGATGAGGCGCATTGTCGCAACGAGTCCGAGATGTCAAAAAGCGAGAAACTCGCAGTGAGCCCTAACGTGCTATTGTCACCGTGAGCCATAGGTTTGCCATGACAGGTATTGCAGAGTGGCTAGCATCGATCGGCTTGGGAGAATACGCCCAGCGCTTCAGCGAGAACGCCATTGATCTCTCGATCGTCCGCGATCTCACGGAACAGGATCTTAAGGACCTCGGCGTCCTGCTTGGGCATCGCCGCAAGTTGCTGCGCGCGATCGCAGAACTTAAGGGGGACATTCTACCAACACCCCCGGGCACCCAACCGACGCCGCGGGACAGCGCCGAGCGGCGTCAACTTACAGTCATGTTTTGCGATCTGGTGGGCTCGTCGGCACTTTCGGTCCGCCTTGATCCGGAGGACTTGCGGGCGGTAATCGGCGCCTATCACGCCTGCATCGCGGAGGTTATCGCCCGGAATGAGGGCGTCATCGCGCGGTACATGGGGGACGGCGTGCTCGCCTATTTCGGCTTTCCCCAGGCGCACGAGGATGATGCCGAGCAGGCGACACGCGCGGGGCTGGCGCTGGTCGATGCCGTGGCTAACCTCCAGACAGATATCGGCACCGAGCTACAGGTTCGCGTTGGCATCGCTACCGGTATGGTGGTCGTGGGCGATTTGACCGGCGAAGGCGCTGCTAGGGAGCAGGCGGTCATTGGTGAAACACCGAACCTAGCTGCTCGCCTGCAGGCGTTAGCCGAGCCCGGTACGGTGCTGATCTCCGAGAGTACGCACCGGCTCACCGATGGGCATTTCGAATACCGCAATCTCGGTCCTGTTGCGCTTAAAGGATGGGTGGACCCAATACCCGCGTGGCAGGTGCTGGGGGCAAGCGGAGTGGAAAGCCGCTTCGAGGCGCAGCACAAGACCAGATTGACACCGCTAATCGGGCGTGACGAGGAGATCGAGCTGCTCTTGCGTCGATGGCGGCATTCCAAGCATGGTGAGGGCTGCGTAGTGGTGCTGACCGGACAGCCGGGTATCGGTAAGTCACACATTGCCCTGGCGCTTCAAGAGCGGCTCCAAGCCGAACCACACATCACGCTGCGCCATTTCTGCTCGGCGCACCACACTAATAGTGCGCTGTATCCATTCATCGGCCAACTCGAACGGGCTGCTCGGTTTGAGCGAAGCGACTCGCCGGCGGAGAAGTTCGCCAAGCTTGAGGCTCTGCTCGTGCGGTCCGGCGCTGACAAGGACCATGTAGTGGCACCTCTGGCCAACCTTCTGTCGCTACCACCCAATGACCGCTCCCGCCTGCCAGAGCTGAGCCCGCAGAAGCTTAAGGAGATGACATTGGCGGCGCTTTCGGCTCAGCTCGATGGCTTGGCGGCGCAGCAACCAGTGTTCATCATCTTTGAGGATGTCCATTGGGCGGACCCGACCTCGCTGGAACTGCTCACGGGTACCTTGGAACAAGTACAGCGGCTTCCGGTGTTGCTGCTCATCACCGCGAGACCAGAGTTCACGCCACCCTGGCCAGGTCATGCGCATGTGACGACGGTCCCGCTCACGCGCCTGAGCCGGCACGAGGGGGCGGCATTAATCGAGCGCGTCACGGCCGGCAAGACGCTCCCGGAGGAGGTGATGGACCAGATCCTCGCCCGTACCGATGGCGTGCCCCTGTTCGTCGAGGAACTGACCAAGGCCGTGCTCGAAACTGGGCTGTTGCAGGAGCGGGACGGCCACTATGTGCTCAGCGGTCCGCTACCCTCGATGGCGATTCCAACGACATTGAACGCATCGCTGATGGCGAGGCTCGACCGATTAGCGCCGGTGAGGGAAGTGGCTCAGATCGGCGCTGTTGTGGGTCGCGAGTTCTCCTACGAACTGCTGAGCACCGTAGCCGGGTTGCCAAAGGAGAGACTTGAGGAGGCGCTTGCCCAGTTGGTTCGGTCGGAGCTGGTATTCTGCCGAGGCCAGGTACCCCACGCGGTCTATACTTTCAAGCACGCGCTTGTGCGAGACGCTGCCTACTCGGGACTTCTAAAGAGCCGATGCGCAGGACTGCATGCCACGATCGCAGACGCGTTCGAGCAACGGTTCCCAGAAATTGTAGAGGCTCAACCCGAAACTCTCGCGCACCATCTCACCGAGGCCGGATTGATCGAAAAGGCTGCGGGATATTGGCTGCAAGCCAGCAAGAAGGCCGCCATGCGCTCCGCCAACCTTGAGGCCATCGCACACGCGCAGCGAGGCATCGAGGCCTTGCGCCATTTGCCCGACGGCGCAAGAAAGGACCGGCTGGAGCTAGATTTCCAACTCGCTCTGGGACCCTGCCTGATTGCTACCCAGGGACCAGCCTCGAACAAGGCGATGCCGACCTTCGCTCGTGCGCGTGAGTTGTGCGAGCGCCTCGGAGATCCCCCGGAGCATCTCCAGGTCATGTTCTGGTTGGCCACCGCGAGCGTCATTCGAGGTGAGTTGCCGGTGGCCGATGAAATGGTAGCGGCCTTGCTTCAACTCGCCGAGGCGCGTGGCGATCGACCGGCATTGCTCAACGCGATGCGTGGGCAGGGGATGATTCGCCTTTTCATGGGACGTCTCACCGGTGCCCACGAAGTGATCGAGCGGGCCTTCGAAGCGTTCGAGGCGAGCAGCGGGCAGGATAGATTGGCGGCGCGTGCCGCCGGCCAGGATGCTGGCGTGGCCGACCTGGCCCTGATGTCGTGGGGTCTCTGGCTGCTCGGCCACGCCGATACGGCACTCGCACGAATAGACGCCGCCATTCAGCGTGCCGACGCCATCAGTCATCCGCATTCGCAGGCGTATGCGTGTTATTATGCGTCCATTCTCCACGCTTTTCGGGGCGAGTTCCTGACTGCGCGAGGCTATGCCGAACGCTGTCTCACTTTGTCGGAGGAACATGGATTCCGGCAATGGCGCGGATTGACACGGGCGGTGCGGGGGATCTGCGCGACCTTGCTTGATCCTTCGTTCAGCGCGCTCGAGGAAATCCGGACTGCCATGGATGAATATCGTGGCGCGGGTTACCAGCTCGGCATCACGGCGCTGTACGTGCTCTTGTCTCCGGCCTTATTGTTTAGCCACGAATGCGAGGCTGCGCTGGTACCGATCGAGCAGGGCCTCGCTACAACCACCCGTAATAGCGAACGATTCTTCGAGGCCGAATTGTATCGACTGAAGGCGCGCGTGCTCCTCGTCCGCGGCGCACCAGACGCCAAGACCGAGGCGCAATCACTGCTCGATCAGGCATTGACCACGGCAAGAAGCCAACACGCCAAAGCCCTTGAACTTCGAGCTGCAATGGACCTTGCCGCGCTGTGGATCGATCAGGGCAGGCGCGAGGAAGCGCTCGATCTTCTCGCTCCCATCTACGCTTGGTTCACCGAGGGCTTTGACACGCAAGATCTAAAGGAGGCAAAGGCTTTGCTCGACCAGTTGCGGTGACCTGACTTGGACTACAGTTTTTCCAAACCGGGATCTGGCGCACCCAGTCGGTCATAGATCCTCCTCACCTCGGGATAGCCTATCGCAAAGAGGGTATATGGGATGGAGCCCTTGCGATATCGGCCGTTTTCGTCCGGCTCGACTTCTTCTCCAGATTTGGCGTCATGCTGCCCCTTTTTCTCGTCCTTCCTCTCGTTGATGAATCGTGCTTTACCAATTTCAGTTTTCTTATCGGCATCATTATACGCCGCGATTGCTTCCTCCGCCGCGGCTTTCCCCAAGGCTCGCCCCTGATCGAGATTGCTGTGATTCCATTTGAAATTGATGTGCGCGGGCACATGAATCTCAACGACCGTGCCCGTCCACTTGCGGGGCTCATCACATTTGACATGGTATTTGAACAGCTTGACGTCGTCTTCGCCGACGGTCGCTGCAAACAACTGGCAGAGATTTGCCAGGGCATCGTGAAGGTTCTCCGGTTTGCGGATTTGCTTCGAATCCACAATCCTGCTCACCCATATCTCCTCTAGATCATCTCCCCGCGCTGGGGCCGTTTTCTATTTCTTAATGTGAGCAAAATTGACCACTGGGTCAGAACTGAACCGAGCCATGATTGATCACCACCGCACCCGGCAGCTACCGGTGATGAGAGCAAAGCTCCCGCCTGATCCAAAGGGGGCATCATGCCGTCTCCTAACAGAACGTCAGAGCCAGAAACCGACAATCGCCGCGAGGTGGCCTACTTTATGGAGACCCGGCGCAATGTGTTACGATATGCCCGGACGTTTCCTCCGGGAGGCGAACGTGATCAGGACCGGCAAATTACGCTGTCGCTTCGAAGACTCTTCAGGAACAAGAAATGGCTCGAAAGCCATACGTTGGACGGCTAACGCCAGCGTCCCAGTTCCGCTCACCGTGATAGGCAGCCGCTCAGCAAGCCCGCGGGATTTGGTTGCGTTCGTCCGAGCCAAAGGAGGGCTTCCATGAGCAAGCCGCCCAAAGACAGGTTTGACGCGCAGGTCTTTCTCGCCAAAGTTGGTGTCGGGAAAACGATCCTCGAATTTCACAAGAACCAGAAAGTGTTCGAACAAGGTGAAACCGCTGATACGGTTTTTTACATTCAAACTGGAAAGGTGAAACTCACTGTCCTGTCTGACCAGGGCAAGGAAGCCGTCGTCGCGATCCTTGAGCCCAAACAGTTCTTCGGCGAAGGGTGCATGAACGGCCATAAGCTGCGCATATCGACAGCAATAGCGATAGAAGATTGCGTCATCACGTCCATCACCAAAGCCGCGATGATCGCCACCATTCATAATGAGCCGAAATTCTCTGAGCTATTCATGGCCTACCTCCTGAGCCGAAACAGCCGGATCGAAGAGGACCTGATTGATCAATTATTCAATTCGAGTGAGCGGCGACTGGCACGGCTGCTCTTGCTGCTCGCAAACTTCGGCAAGGAAGGCAGCCCGCAGTCGATCAATCCGAACATCAGTCAAGCAACGCTTGCAGAGATGATAGGCACCACCCGATCCCGGGTCAGCCATTTCATGAACAAGTTCCGCAAGCTGGGCCTCATCAGTTATAACGGCCATATCGAAGTTCACAGTTCGATGTTAAACGCGGTTTTGCATGAGAAGCCGCTGCTCAAAGAACGGCATTAGAACCAATTCTTCATTTAGTTTCGGAATGTGAGCCGTATTCAACAGCACTCTGGAACTTAGGAGCGCATGTTCCTTCCATCACCGCATCGGCTGCTGTCGGTGACAGAGAGTTTTGTGGTGCTCCCGCCTAACGTGAGGGAATTGATTGCTAACATCACGACCAACCCCAGCCTCCGGCACAAACAAAATCGACGCGCGGCTGTGCGCGAGGTGCAATGCCTCGATGGTTCTTGCCATAGTCAGACCTGCGGACTTGGGCGTGGAGCGATGCACCTTTGATTGCATGAAGTGCGGGATACCGAGCGGGTAATGATCAAGACAGCATCGGCGCTGTGGCGTTCGAACCCGCTGCAGCCGCCGAACTGAAGCCCCACCCGGTATAGCGGAGCGAAGCCTTGATGGGCGGAACTCTTAATTCGCTGGGTCGTTGGTTAGCAAATCCTCGAAGGCCGCGGGATAGGCCATGGAGTTCTGCGATGAACATGTCGGGCGAAAGTCTTCTGGTCACAATAATTGTCGGCGTAGTCGCGGGCTGGTTGGCTGGGCAACTTGTGCGAGGAGCCGGTTTTGGTCTCATTGGCGATCTGCTTATCGGAATTGTCGGTGCCTTCATTGGAGGCTGGCTGCTACCGAGGTTGGGCATCCACCTCGGGGTAGGCATCGTCAGCGCAATCGTCAACGCGACGATCGGGGCCGTTATCTTGTTGTTCATCGTAAGGCTTGTCCGGGGTGGCACCGGATGGCGTAGCCGATGGCGATAGCAAGTCTTCGTTGAAGCGCATCGTGTTTGAGGGAACGAGTCCTGCCCTTATTCTTTCCGGTTTGGCCCACCAAGGTTCGCTTGAGGTCTGCCGGGCAATCTAAGTCAGTGTGGCCGTCCGCATGTCGTGGAGCACAGCAAGTGTCACGTCGCTCACGTCACCCTGTCTACTCTTCACCATTTCCATATAAACGCCGAGCGCGGCGGGAAACTGTCCGGGTAGCAGCGCGTCATTCTCCTCGAGGCAGTTGAAAGCACTTGGAACGCCGCGACCATAGCGGCACCATAGGCTGCGATGACTTCACCCTCGGGCGAAAGTTTCCCCTTCGGCATCATTACCTCCGTGTGACTTGTCCGCGCTAACTGGTGCTGTCCGATTGATTGAGCAACAGCCGCCGACACCGTCCAGCGTCAATCATCCGGTTGGCAGTGGATACTTTAGGGAAATACGCGAGCTGGGGGATGTGGCGGGCTTTGCCGCGCGGGAACCGGCTTGGGCCACCAAGGTTCGCTTTGGGCCTCCACAGGGCTCATAGGTGCCTTCACGGTCGCGCTGTCCCGTGGCCGCTGTCGGCCGCATTGGTGTTCCTTGGGGCTCACAAGTGTTCTCGGGAATGACCGGAGCGCATTTATACGACGTGTCGGCGCGTCTGCGATCTGGTCGCTATCAGGGGGAAAGCGGACGTGGCGCGGACATCTCCCAAGTGTAGCCATTGACCCATAACGGTCTTGAGCAAGATGCGATAGTAGTCATCAATCGGGTGGTACCCGGCCGAGTGGTTGGCGCAAAAAAGCAAGAGATTGGCTGTCTCTAACAAGAAAAACAAAATGCACTCTGATTAACCTCGTACGTTTCCGTTCATTAGGGCGATGATGCCGAACTTTGCTTTCTGGCCTTTTTTGCCACAACCAGTTGTATTTTGGCGTTTATAGCAGCCGCGTGGTCTGGCTCGGCCGTAGCGCTAGCCGCAGTTGGCGGAAGCCAGGTTCAGGGACCCACACAATCGCGGTCTTCGTGATGAGGAGTGTATATTGAAGCTGACGATCTTTGCGGCTGCGCTGGAGCCCGCCGCTAACGCCTTTGTCACCAAGCTGAACTGCAGCAGGGACGACAATCCTTGGATGATGCCTTCGACCGGGGTGAAGCAATGAACCGCTTCATGCGCTTCTGCCTCAGCGTGATCCTCGGCTGCATCGCGCTTTATTTTTTGATCAACTTACTGATCATCTTCGGGTACATCGGCTTCATGGGGTGGTTCGCCACGAGCCTCATGAGCGAGCGGAGCCACGACAAGCCCACTCCTCCTAAGGTGGAGCTGCACCGGTCGGCGAAGCCCTGTCCCCCGCTTTCTAAAACGCCTCCCGGAACGGCGCTCCGGCACGACTGCGACTACTCCAGCCAAGGACCCGTGCGATGACCGGCCGCAACAAGATCAAGACAATCGACGGCAAGAGCTTCAACGACGTCGAGCGCGAGGTTCGCTCGACGCTGTGATCGAATGAGGCGCCGCATGTGACCCATACGGATACCGAGAGCACAATGAAGTCAGGTTATCTTTATGTATTGGTCCACCCGTCTGATCCGGACCTTTACAAGGTTGGACAGACTACCCGTCACCCTCAGGAGCGATTGGTCGAGCACAATAGCGATTACTCAAAACATGCGGGCCGGATCGTCAAAGAGACCGGTCAGAAATGGGAACTCAAAACATACATTGCCGTCCCCGATCCAAATTGGGCCGAAGCGGTTTTTTGGGGAGCAACGGGTTTGTCAGAAATCCCGGGTCGAGGAGGAAGTGAAGTTGAAAGGATGGAATGGAAACTAGTACAGGCGGGTTTGAAGGCAGCAAAGAAGGCGGGTGTACGGCCTCCACCAAAGTTGCCGGACTGGGTCTACGCGTATACGGCATGGATGAAAAAACGACTGGACGGACGTGGTATCACCCTAATAGGGCACGTCAAAAGCAAGTTTGGAAGAAATAACTTTCAATGCAGCAACGGCCATGAGTGGCGCACGAAACCCAACAATGTGGCGGAAGGTGAAGGCTGCCCTCAGTGTGGAATGGGCCAAAGAACTCCAGAAGAAATTAGGCAAGCTGCAAAATCAGGCGTCTTATTTCTGTTGATACATCCCGACAAGCCCGGGCTTGTTAAAATCGGGCTGACATACAGAACACTAGAAGAATGTGATGCAGAAAGTATCTGGGGCGGCTGGCAGGCACATCGCTATCAAAATGTTGAAGAACCCGTCTTGGCGGAAACATTAATTTGGGAATTGCTAGGCTATCCTCTGCCCCATGATCGTGAACCAATTAGTATTGACCTGCACATCGCAGAGCAGGCGTTCCGCGACTTACATTATCGACTGCGAAGCGAGATTGCTTTTGCGGAGAAGGCGAAAGAATGAGCGCCCCACGCGTTGATGTCGGCTGTTGGCCCTTTTCGGACATCGCGCGTTATCTGACTTGCTTCCGTTATGCGTTCAAATACGGTGGACCATTCCAGCGCTGGAACACCGCAGTACTCAGCGGAGCAGCAGCGAGCGTAAAGCCCCCCATTTTTTGAAGTCGCGTAATAGGAATTTGCCAGATTTCAGGCCCCGAAAGGGGACCCATTTTCAGAAGCGCATATGTGACTGACGGCGATCCTACGAGAGCATCCATCCCGCGATACCAAAAAGCACCAACGCAGCTCCGAAGCTTTCGAGCGATACGGCTACGACCCCGGTGGCGACGAGCCATAGTCCAGTTGTGATGAGCATTAGCGTTGTCCTGCCTGTGTTCGTGCTGGCGCATTCGCGGTGTTTGCCGATAGCCTCTTGAGCAAGCGAGAGACAGCGGTGGGATGCCATGTATCGCCACGCGGGGCATGTATCCCTTGCTCGTTCAATGCATCGGCGAGGCTGCGAACGCTTGTGAAGCCCTTAGCGCGCAACGTGTTCACGATGCCTGCGAGGTCCAAAGCGCGCTGAGTGGCGTCGGCCTTCAGCTTCTCCACCGCATCCCTGTTGCCAACCTGCTTGCCCCGAAGGGCACGGGCTCCGTTGGGATTGCCCAGCTTGACACCCCGGGCCTTGGCAGCCGCGAGGGCAGTCTTAGTGTTCTCTGAGATGGTGCGCCCCACGGCCTCAGCCACTGCCGCGATGATGTGGATCGTTAGCCTGTTTGCGTCGGGCATATCAGCCGCCACGAAGTCTACGCCGCGTTCCTGGAGGCTGGAGACGAAGTGAAGGTTTCTTGCGAGCCGGTCGAGACGCGCAATCACCAGCTTAGCTCCAGTGGCCTTGGCGTGGCTGATGGCTGCTTGCAATTGAGGCCGACTGTTCCGCTTGCCGCTCTCTACCTCAACGTATTCGGCCACGAGCTTCCACCGACCACCGTTGAGATATCGGGCCACCGCTTCCCGCTGAGCCTCCAATCCGAGACCGCTCTTGCCCTGCTTGTCAGTTGAGACCCGAAGGTACGAGACGAACTTGCCTTCTGCCATGATCGGATTGCCCCTGTTACAAATCACCGTAACGAACGTTAGGCCAATTAGTAACAGCGACCGTTGGAAGCGAGTAGAGGCGTTTCGGAATCGCTGGGATTCCGATTTGCATGGGTCGGTGAGGCTGGCTTCTCAGAACGCGGGTTAGGAATCCGACACTGCTATTCAGCAGTGGGCAGCCCTTCATCTAATAAAACGGAGCTTCTGGCGTACCTTGTAGCCAAGTGATGGTGTTCTCGTTCGCCTCTCTTAAGAACCAATTGACTTGGCCGTTTCACGAAACCGGCCCATTCGCTGGCGGTCAATCCCATACGCTTCAGGCGAGCCGGTCTTGCCGAGGCGATTTTCAACAAAACGCAACTGTGATGCATCTCGACCCCAAACATAGGTGCGAGCACGGCTTGCGATAAAATCATTCATAAGCTTCATCACATGCCCTGCGTCCAGGGCGCGAAATTCTTTTTCAGCTTGTTCGGTCGCGCAAGCAACGAAGAGCATGGTCGGGCTGATCGGAAGGCATATATGGTTCGCGCTGATCGGGAATTGGTTGGAGACAACCGGTCGATCAGAGGTGAGAAGTTCATGCCTATGATTGGTGAATGCCACGACGCCCCAATGCATGCCGAAGATCAGGCGCCCCATCTTGGAATCGAGCATGAGATCCATCATGAGCTTGCCGTGCACTCGCGCTAGCTCGTTTGTTCCAAGTTTTGCTTCGTACTCTGCGAAGGTCTCAGGCTCATCGGGCTGTCGTGTTTTGAGGTATATTTGCTCCACGTTCTCACGGAGCCGCTTCTTCATTTCCGCGATGGCTTCCGGGTAGCGAATGAGGAGCGAGAGTAGAAAACGCGTCCAGGCGTGCCGCATTCGGAGGGGGTGAGTGAATGGTACCTCTTGCAGCAGGCTTTGAAGCGCCTCGGCCGCCATGCCGTCGCTAGGCTTCAAAAACATGTCCTCAATTGCGTTGACGACATTCGGATCAAGATCGTCGATCGCGTACAGGCCGCGCACATAACCGGTGCCGTCCGGATGGGGGGATCGAGTTCTTACGCGGTCGTACGGCCGGCTAAATTCGCAGACCGTTTTCTTAGGACCCATCCACTGCTTGAGGTAAAAAACCGGAATGTAATGGTGCTTCTGTCCTTTGCTCTCTTTGGCCATTGGGTCACACAGTTCCCGACCGTTCCCCCAGCCCCTACGCAGGAAAGCGCGTTTCGAGCGGCGTTGACGGCCACCTTCTTCCGAGCCGATTTTCGACGAATCGGAGCTGCTTGTTGTCGGCACCGTAGACGTACCTGCGCGCCCGGGACGCAACACGGTCGTTGACCTGGGTCATCATGATGGCCGTGTCGATCATGCGGAGTTTGTTCTCGGTCTCAATGTTGTTGGTGGCTACAAAGAGCATGCGCGGTCCGATCGGCAGGGCCAAATGGTCCTCCGGGCCTATCAACCCGTTGGTCATAATGATTGGTCGGTCCGAAGTCAGAAGCGTGTGCCGTTCGTTCTTGAACGTCACGAGGCTCCAGCGCATCTGGTTCAAATGTCCGCCCATGGTTGGGCTGTCGATGATCGTCTGCAGCGCGTATGCGCTAATGCGCCCGGCAGGGTGGTAGACGCATTTCGCGAGATAGTCCTCGAAGGTCTCGGGGTCGTCCGACCTCCTGATTTCTTGATACTTTGCATCGTTGTACTCGCTCGAAACGGGGTCATAAAAGCGGACGACTTCGGCCGCCATGCGGGCTACGTACTCGGGATTGCGAAGCATCAACGAAATGATGAAGCGCGACCACGAGCTGCGGTCCATCGAGAACCAGTCGATGGGCCCTCCGGCTCGCAACTTTTGCGCAACGAGGGCTGCGCCGTTGTCAGTGATCCTAAAGAAATGCCGCTCGATGTATTCGGAAACGAGGGGGTCGTTCTTCGGCACAGAATAGAGCCCACGAACGTAGCCGGTCGCGTCCGGGTGCTTCCACTGCGGCTTTACTTCCCTGTAGGGGCGGCTGTACTCGCACAAACGCCCATCCTGCCCGGCCCATTCGCGAGAATTAGAAGACCGGGACGTAATGATGTTTTTCACCTTTTCCCGCCGCCGCGCCGATTACCAGCTCGGCAGCGCTGAATTGAAACAAAGCACGACCTCAAAAACGGGGGCGCGGTAAGTACATGGATTCGGTCATTTCGTCTACGGCGGCGACCCAGAACTAACAAGCATGCTTGCGGGTGGTATTGCCGGATTGCCCCTAGGAGCCCCAGCGGTGACTCTGGACTCGCTTGTGGCCCGTCCGGCTACCTGCATTCCAAACGGCCACCAGTGGAGTCCGCAGAGTCATCTGGACGCATGCCCCGACCATCGGTTTTCGCGGGGACCCCGCGTGATGGGTGGCTCCTCACTCCCTACGCC
>Ga0207693_10004323_pt1 | contig 12026 bp, 16 predicted proteins | sample LARL81metaG_FD_184347 | JGI IMG/M metagenome (GOLD analysis project Ga0207693, IMG submission 184347) | Corn, switchgrass and miscanthus rhizosphere microbial communities from Kellogg Biological Station, Michigan, USA - LAR L8-1 metaG... | ecosystem: Host-associated > Plants > Roots >...
GTCATCTGCGACATATTGATGAACGCCTTCACGCCGTGATGCTTCGCCACCGCCGCCGCATTGACCGTCGCGGCCAGATAGGCATCCGAAACCGACATGCCGAAGTACATCGTCTCGCAGCCGGCAATCACCCTATGCATGGAATCGAGATCGAGCAGATTGCCGACCACGACCTCCGCACCCATGTCGCGCAACCCCTGCGCGCGTCCGTCTTCATTTCGCACCATCGCACGCACCGCTTTGCCTTGCTTCAACAGCAGTTCGGTGACCGTGCGTCCTACCGCCCCGACGCGGCCCGCCGCGCCGGTAACCAGAATGGGATTTGCCATGTTTCTCTCCTGGGCGCTCACTTTAATCTAAGTCAGATTTGTTGACACCGCAGAGTGAATTCGAGGGTACGGGTACCCGGCTCATGATGCACCTGCCGCTCTCGCCGCGCCCCTCCGGGCTTCGAGGGCCTTGACGGAGTTTTCAAACGCCTTTTCCAAAACGCGCCTGCCGATGGTCCCGAGGACCAAGCCGAGCATCCATCCCTTAAGGTTCTTGCCTTCGCGTACGACGACCACGTCAATGTCGGTCGTGCCACTGGGCTGACGCGTGAAGGTGTAGGTGTGGCCCGACGCGCCTCCCCAAACGTTGGAGTCGGTCGTCTTGAGGACGACGCGGTTGGGATCCGACCAGTCGTAGTGCAGGCGTTCCCAGATGCCGCCCGAGCCTTCGGTAACGTCGGCCTCTGAGCGGCCGCGGTGATGCACCTTGAGGTACTCATCGGCGCTGTTGCCAAAAAGCTTCGAGCGGCCAGGCCCGAAGTCGGTGAGTGCGGCGACGTACTGCTCGGGCGTCGAGGTGGTTGTCTGGTGGAGGTGGATCGTGGACATGCGTGCTCCTTTCTTGGGCGATGTCACATTAAGGTGCGTAACGGCTTCACCAAAAATCAGCGTCTAGGGCTCACCCGTCGACCCGATCTGAAACGCCCCGTCGTGGTCACATCTACGGCGTTGGGTAGTCCCAAACATCGGGCGGCAGCTTATCCTTGAGCGATGCATACATGGCGTCGCGGAACAGTTTCAGAGCTGGATACGGTCGGAGGGCAATCGTGCGCTCCACAATCAGCCCCTGCTCGTTGTCCACGATGACCTCCAAGCTCTCGAACTTGTGGCCATCCATGGTCCCCACCCAGCGCAAAAAAGTGGTGCGCTCATCGACCTTAAACTCGGCTGTGTAGGTGCCGGAACCACGCGTAGCGCTCGACTGAGCGAAAATCGCCGCGCAGACTTTACGCCCCTCGATCGGCCGTACCAGGATCGGGCTGTTGAATACGATGTTTTCGGCAAGCAGCTCGCTCACCTGGGCGGCGGTAGGCTTACCGGATTCCCGTAGTTTGCGTAAAGGATGCATTGTGACGCCTCCTATGCCGTGTTATTTGCTGAAATCGCGCAAAGGCTTGTCCTCGCGGCCTAACAGAATATACGCGGTTTTCGTCCAATGAGTGCTGCGATGTCGGCTTGTCGGAATTGGAAGCTATGTCCGCGCTTCCTGGCCCTCGATTGAGGACGGATCACGGACAACCCGGAAGTTATCGGTTCGTCTATCGGGTTAGTACCGACAAACGCGCTTGTATCACGTGATCTGGCCAACTTCCCAGACGAATGAGCCGGGAACTAGCGTCGGTAGCCTCAAACCATGTCGAGGCTTCGCAGATGGGACAGACGCTGACCACCGCCTATCGCTGGATGTTCTTCGCATTCGGCGGGCTCTCTGGTTGCGCGGCGGTCGTCGCCTGGTCGATTCCGGATCTGGATTTGAGTGTCAGCCCAGCCATCGCGCCTCGAACTTCCTCTACGTTAGGCGATCATCGTTAGCTAATTGAGCTTCTATGAGCCGGTGCGACCGTTTGGAGCAGCAATTATGCGCATGACGAGCCCGTGAAGGAGAAAGATGTATCGGCAGTCGTGGCGGCGATGGATCGAAACGTCCATCGCGGCCTCGATGAAATAGCTGCCGGCCTGCAGCAGTATTTCAACTCGGTGAATACGATGCAACTCGCGAACCACGCCAGACCTGCACGAGCTCGTGAAGGGCGAAATCCCATTCGTTGTGCACGATAATGCCCTTGCTGACCGCCAGGTCGAGTGCCGACAGACTAGAGCGTCAGAAAAGACCCAATTTTTCCGTGCGACAGATCCTCGATCATTCGTGTATCCGCGGGGTGTTCGAGCTTGTAGTACAACGCCGCCATGCCGCCGATTCCCACCAGGATCAGAATCACCAAGAATACCAAGTCCTGCAAGCTTTGTTCCGGCATCGAGGTACTCTTCACCAACCGCCTAGCTTCAATTTTTTCAGTCGTCTGTTCCGTAGACATGCTCCGCATCACTCCCGGATCCCAGCAAGTGCATTTTGCGGGCCGTTCCAGACAGAAGGTCCTCTCTCGGCAAGTGATTGAACGGAAAAAACATGAAGGGCCACGGCGGGATGGTCCGTAGAACTTCGGGGTTAACTGCTCGAGTCTTGCGTCGACGGGCTAACAAAAACGTTACGCACGCGTCATCTGCGATTCGCATCCCGCTGTCGTTCCGTCCGCCAAAAGCGCGTGGCGTCCGTGCTCCTTGTTGATAACAAAGGCAAAACCTCGCACGTGCGGAACTTTTCCCTTTGGAAGTACAGGTGCACTCGCGTAACCGGCACGATGCCCCATGGCAGCGATGAATGCAGGTATTCATCAAATCTGCGACTTTTCGCTCGCCGCTCCAGGCGACCCTGCTCTTTCCACGGGGTGCGCGAGCCTGCGCCGTCGAGAAGGTGTTTCTCGTGCTGCTGGCATTCCATGGACGGTTTTCAGGGCGTCACCAGAAGCTTTGAATAATTTGGCAGAAAACAGCGCAAGGAAAAACTACGAAGGTCATGCTCGTGCCTCGGGGAGCCCAAGCCTGTAGCCTCGAACGCCGAACATTTATCCGGCCTGCGGGGAAAATGAAAACAGTATCCCAGATTTCAAATCTGCCTCAGTGTCCTCTGTCAGGCGCTGCAGCTACTGTAAACGTAGACAGACGCCTACTGGGCCTTCTTCTGACCTTATGTCTTGCATTCCCTCCTCCGACGCGTGCGACGGAACTGACACAACCCACAGCGCAAGCGTTCGAGCGATATGTGCGGATGACCGAAACCCGCATGCAAAGCGAACTGGCCGACCCGGAGAAGTTCCTTTATCTCAATTCCCTCCCCGAAAACCAGAGAGACTCGATGCTGGTGCGCCTTCACAGCGGAGAAGTCGTCATCGAGCCAATGAGCACACGCGACAATGGAAAAGAAATCCAGGTGATCGACGGATTCGTCCACCATTGGTTGGCAATTGGATTCATCCCAGGCGCCACGCGCGATCAGGCAGTAGCGCTAGCCCAGGACTATCCTCGTCATCCAGAACTCTATGCGCCTGACGTCCAGCGAGCCCGCGTACTCTCGCATGTCGATCAGCACTTTTCGGTGTACTACCGCTTCTACCGACATGCCATTGTCACAGCCATATACAACACAGAATTCAACGTGGATTACTTCCTGCGCGACAGCTCCCGAGGGTACTGCCTTGCCCGCGCCGTTCGTATCGCCGAGGTGCAAAATGCCGACAAACCTGAAGAAAAGGAGTTGCCCGTCGGAAACGACCACGGGTATATGTGGCGACTGAACCTCTATACCCGCTTTCTCGAGAAGGACAACGGGGTTTACATCGAGATTGAATTTGTGGCCCTCAGCCGCAGCGTGCCGAGGATCGTCGCCTGGCTGGTCAATCCCTACATTCGTTCCGTTCCATCTGAGTACTTGACGAACTATGTGCGTACGACGCAGAAAGCGCTCTCAGACCATGAACGTTTTCCCAGGGAATGACCAAGAGTTTTGAATCATTCGCCCGAACAGCGCAAGAAAGGACAGCGAAAGTCAATGTCAAAAAGCGCACATCATTTACCGCCGCAGCCACGGGCCGTGGAAATGTCCCTTGCGAACTACAATCGGACGCAAGCCGCGATTGCCCGCTTTCGCCTCTATCCGCTGACCGTCCTCTACACGGTGTTCGCAATCCTCATGGTGATGATAGGGTTCTGGGCAGCCCACCCCTGGACCACCGTCGCTTTCTTCTCGGCAGGCTGCCTGATCTGGACTTGCATCGAGTACCTCGTTCACCGTTTTGTTCTGCACCGCCGATTTCCTCCGGGCAACGGCGTGATCCTGCGATTCCTGCAGGTACGGCCCGATCCCCTTCACTGGGATCATCCCCTGCGGCCGTTCGATCGAAAACATATCAGCGGGGAATTGAAAAACACTCTGGCTCTGTTTTTCCTCGCAGGGCCGATCAGTGCTTTCTTTCCCGTTTACACCGTGCCTGTACTGCTTGCAGGCATCGTCGAAAGTTATGTCGCCGAACAGTGGTTGCACTACGCTCTGCATTTCTCGGATTCCAGGTTCCCCCTCTTTCGGCGCATGAAGCAATACCATCTATACCGCCACAGCGCTCGGGGAATTGATAAAGGCTACGACATCACCACCGATTCTGCGATGGTGTGTTCGACACGAGACTCTCGGAAGCGGTGCGGCGTTCCCTCAGAAAGGACTGAATTTTCCGGAACGACACCGCAATTTCTTGACGTTCGCTGATCAACCGACCAACACTCAGATGTTCGAACGGGCCAATACAAGGAGGAACATAATGGTGGCGAGCAGATCGGTGATCAACTTAAGCGGAGAATCCAGTGAGCGCTTTGCGTTCGGAAAGAATCGAGACATTGGCGGTCAGGATGGAACAGGGTCAGTCCGGCTGAGAAGTGTTTTCTGCCAGGCAGGGCTGGCTTCTTGGGTATACCGTGACAGCAGCGTGACAGCCAACCCTTCGGCGAAACACCGAAAGCTGCCCAGCCTTCGCAGAGCATCCCAGCTAAGGTCGCCAGGGTTTATTGCGTGGCCGTCCAGAATGACAATCTTCATAATAGCTGCCTCTCTGTGAACTGTGATTACGAATAACGCGACTTTGACTGTGCAAATAGCCAGTCCCTCATTCTTTCGACATGCGCGTCTGTTCCCCTTGCCGCACGAAAGCAAAAAGGTGCCGCAAGCTCTCCACCAACTCGACGATCTCGCCCTTCCCCTCCACGTCAAAATCGATTTCATAATTCCTTTCCGCCGCTTGGTCTATGGCCTCCTTCAATTGGAGCAAGGGTTTGACTACCTGACGCGGCAGCACAAAGCTGACCCACACGCTGACGAGGAAAGTGATGGCAGATACGATGCTGAGTGCCCATTCCGCCTGATCGACCAGATGTTCAGCTTCGGCGTGATCCTTTTGAACACGGTCCCAATTGACAGCTTCCAGTGCAGAGGCTTGCTGCAGGATCTCCTCGCTCAAGGTCTGAAGATCTTCGATGATGCGCTGCAGTTTTGGATTTCCTTCTTGGGCTGTCTCCGATATTTTGGCATCAAACGAGGCGACTCGCTTGCGGAGTTCCCCGACGAGTTGGTCTCGTTTAGTGCGCTTGGATCTCTTCAACAGATTGTCCAAGTCCGCTTCATAGGCTCGGACAACAGCCCGCACGCGGTCCGTAGGGGCTTGCCCGGACTGTTCGAACGCATAGGCTGCCGCGGCAAATCGTTGCCGGTACAAGTTGAGGGTCTCGGAGGCTTGTTGAATTGGACTCTGCTCGTCTGGCTCAAGGCGCAGGATGTGGTCGAAGACCTGTTGCGTTTTGTCAATAGATTCGCGGTTGGTCGCCAGGTACTCTTTGTCGCGAAGCAGTAGGAAGTTCAGTCCCGCGCGACGCGCTTCGGATATCTCAATCGAGGCTTGCTGGGCGAGGGTGGCCGCCGGCGCATCCACATTGACGATGCGATCGACAATCCAACTCATGCGGAAGAGGTAATACACCGCCAGAAAGACCACAGGCGCGAGAATGAGCCGCACCAGGGCGAGGCTGTAGGCCGTCCTTCTGCGCAAGGAGTTACCAGGAGCGAGAATCTTGAAGAGCTTTCGAACTCCTAATTTCATCAGGCACCCCTACCCTAAACCGGCCTTCTTGCTGCGCGTAATCTCTGGGGCCGCTTACTTTCATCCTTCGGCGCTCCCCGGGCACTCGAAATCTTGACTCTTGGGTGAACGTTGAGTCATGCCCCTCTCTGATGGGCGCACCTGTTGGCTTCGCTTCTTATGACTCTTGATGGTTTTCTCCCGAGGAGCACCAAAAAATGCGCCGAAAGACGAATGTGTTGGCAGTCCCGCGTTGTCATATCACGGGCCACCATGTCAGCTCTGCACATACCGAGGCACACCGGACACGACAATACGTGCCTGTCTGGGACAACGTGAATGCCGTAAACGCCCCCACGGCGAAGAGAGGTATGAGTCGGTCGGTGATGCCTCCGAAGACGATCAGGAGCAGCAGCAGGTCCGATCTTTTCACTATCGTCAGCATCGGCCAGCGGAGGACCGAACAGAATGTCCAGAACAGATTTCCGGGGACGCGGGGCTGTTTGTTCAATCACTTCTGACATCGTACGCATGATCCTAGTGTCCTTGGGCTGCCATCAGTTCTTTCTGCAAGGAAGTCGCTATGTTTTCGACTCTGCGATGCAAGGAAAGAAACGCTTGCAGCCGAATTCCTGCCTGCTTTTCCGGCTCGTGGCCATCGTAAGTACTGACCGTGTGTTCCAGGCGCGCAAGCGACTCTTCAGCGGGTTTTACCTGCGAGGACCGTCCTTCGATTCGATCTGCCATGGCTTCCAGCGTTCGCGCCAGTTCGTCGCCGAAGGCTCGCTGAGCCGCGTCGACGGTGTGGGGTAACTCAAAGCCTGGAAGTCGGGCGCGGTATTTCCAGAGTGCCATTTCAGCTACGAAAAGGAGCCGCAGCTGCGGCTGCCACTGTCTGAACCTACTGCGCCACGCGAGGTCTTGCAGGCGAGAAGGTCCGAATTCAAAGAGAACGCCGTCTGCGGACGCTCGCACGCCGTCGAAATTGTTGTTGATCGCCTCACGGAGGAAGTAACTGCGCTCCGCAGCCACGTTGTAGTCCCTCGAGATCGGCTCTCGTGCAAATTGAGCCAGCAATCGAACCGCCGAAAGGAACGCCCTCTTCATGTCTGAGACGGCGGGTGCTCCCCATAGTTGATCGAAAACGAGCCACATCATGAGCAATCCGAGCAAGATTCCGACGACGCGATCTCTGGCTATCGAGAGTGAAGGCTCGATTGCGAATGAATTGAGATGGATGAGGTAAAAAGCAACGGCGATCTGCACGCCAAAGTATGACAAGCGCGGGCTGGAAGTCATGAACCAGGAAGCGAAGGTGGTGACAACGACAAAAAGAATGGTGAATCCCGCAATCGAATCCAGGTAGGGCAAGATGAATATCTGTGAGCCCATCCCAATAAGGAAGCCACCCACCAGGGCGCCCGAGATACGCAGCACCTGTTTTTGCCGAGACGAACCGACGGTAGAAAGCGCGGTGAGGAAACAGGTCGTGACCGCTGTGCTGATTCCTGGCCAATCCACCCCGTTATAAATGATGTAGCACAAGCCGGCCGTCAAACACCCTTTCACGGCAAATTGGATGTGCTCAACGCTGGTGAACGCATCACGAACGAAAAAGGACGGCGGTGGATCGCCACTTGAGGGCGGTGGTGCAAAAACACTGAGCGATTGGGAGCCCATAAGAACTTCCCTCATGAGCTGGACCGTTTTCTCCATCTCGGTCATCAACGGAATGGCGCGCGGAACATTCCCTTGAGCCACATGCAATGCATTCAAAAGTGGGGTTCCTTCCGCCAGCAAAGCCGAACGAACGCTGCCGACGTTCTCGGCCAGAAGACGAATTTGTTCGCGATCATCACCAGACAGGTGGGTGGGACTCCTCAGATTGGCGGCGAGATCGACAAGGGTTCCCGTAAGAGCGATCACTGCTCCCATTTGTTCGGCATAATTCGGTGCGTAGGCGGACCGTTGTAAGATGCGCCGCAACATAGACGTTCCGACCATCGCTAGGCGCATTACGTTTGCTTGCGTTAGTCGGTCGACAGAACAGTTGTTCGCCAAACACGCTAACAAGTTTTCTACGGCGGCAAGCCGCTCCACGACGCCCGCGACGACGTCCTCGCCGGGCTTGATCCGCGAAAACAGTATTTCCACCCCTACTGTAACCACGACCCCAATCGCGGATGCCAGACAGAGCCACAGCGTATCTTCCACATTCGTTTCGGCTGGGACATGGCGGTCCCAAAGAGGTACTCCGACGCAAATCATGATCGCGAACGTGGAACTGGCACCGAAGTTCTTGATGGTGCTGATCGCGTAGAATCCCAGAAACAATGAAGCTATGACCCAGAGAAGATGCAGGGTTGGTATGCTGATGACGAACCAGGCCGAAGCCAAAAGATACGCGGCGCCGATTCCGGTTAATGAGAGGATCGACGTAGCCGACTTGAACGTGGCTTGAGAGCTCTCTCGAGAAACGATGAGCGCGTAAATCGCTCCTTGAAACGCGTAGGGAACGCGGAATACCATGCAGATCATCATGACCAGGGTCGCGGCAATAACCATTCGTGCGACCAGCGCTGTTCTACCCCGGTACGGAGACAGTTCGTGTTTAAGAAACTCTCCCAACCAAGACAGCGAGGAAGGCATTGTAGAGACGCTTTGTGCGGCACTAGTCATGTTCAATTCGCGCGAATCGTCACAACCACAGATTCGCCAACTCGAAAGAGTTCTGGTGCGGGATTCTCCACCCGCACGCGAACCGGGTACCTGGATGCCAGGTGTACCCAGTTGAGCGTTCGCTGCACGTCCGGCAGGCCTTTGTCCAGTTTTCCGATGACATCAGGATCAGGAGTGACTCCAAACCCTACGCTATCAACGATGCCCGAGAATCGGACATCGGGCTTCGACATGACGTAAACGTCAGCCCGCATTCCGGGCCTGATGTGCGACAATTGCCCTTCGCGAAAGTTCCCAATGGCCCACCACGTACGCGCGTCAATTAAAGTGAAGACGTCCTGCCCCACATGGGCGTAAGCCCCTTCCGAAATCGTCAGATTTGTGACCAGGGCATCGAACGGCGCGTACACTTGGCAGTTGTTGAGGTTGTAGCGTGCGTCCTTCACGGCTGATTCACGCGCTCCTCGCTGGTTGACCAGAGGCTCGAGTGTGGTGACCGCGTTATGTGCTTGTTCGTGTTGCGCCTTGCTCTGTTCGAGAGCCGCCTTAGACCGCTCGTATTGTGCTTGGGCAGATTGGAGGCCTGCCTGTGAAAGCCTCAATTGCGAATCCGCTTGCTTCAGTGCTTCCGACTGCGCGATTTCAGAGGTCCTTGCACGGTCCACCTGATCGACGGTGACGAATTGCTTTGCCAGAAGCGGTTCGAGTCGGTGCAAATTGTTGCTCGCGTACGTCCACTCTGCTTTTGCCCGGCTCACCCCTTGCTCCGCATTGGCCACATCCGCCCGCGCTTGTTCGACGGTCGCCGCCCAGCGTGCCACGTCGGCTTGGGAACTCGAAACATTCGCTTTGGCAACGGAGACGCCGCTCACCAGTGCATTGATTCTTCGCTGCTCGTCAGCGATTTGCCCTTCGAGGGCGGCCTGTTCCGAAAGAGCCCTTTCGAACGCGTACTGATACGGTCGCTCATCAATCTCGTATAGCAGTTCCCCCTTCTTGACGAACTGGTTGTCCCGCACGTTCAGGCGGACAATCGGACCTTCGACTTGTGGAGCGATCCCGATAAAGTTGGCGAATACTTCGGCATCGTCGGTTCGCGGAGAGTGGTTAATGTGGTAGAGCACAGCGAGGCCTAGGACGATTGCCCCTAGTAGAATGCCGATGGTCACCCAACAGCTAAGTTGCTTTGTGGTTGTCGTGGCGGAATCGAGTTCCATGGTTTTTGCGCCTCGCTTCTGAGAATTGCAGTATGAGAAATTCAATAAAACTCGTTAGTAAAAAAAGATGAGCCACAGCAGGAAGGTGAAGAGTGAGGCCAGACTCGGGTAAACCAGCAACGGTAATGCTGCTTTTACCCGCAAGCGCAACAATGCCAACCGGACGAGGGCCGTCAGCACAATCGCCACAAGGAGACACACCAGCCATGCTGGGAAAAACGAACCGAGTACGTCTACGGAGGGCGCCCGCGAGCAACTCGATGGTAGCGGCGCCACCAGCAGGAGGGGCAGAAGTCTTACGAAGCGGGAATCTCGAAGGAGGGTCATGGTCTGGGTTTCATTGCGTTCGATTGAATTGAGTCCCCCGCTCTGAAAGCCAAAGCGGCCAAAGTCGTAAGGACCTGCGTGCGGGCGAGGACGTCGGTCGAGCGAGCTTGCGCGAGTGTTCGTTGTGCTGCGGTCACGTCCAGCAGATTGCGAAGTCCATCGTTATAGGATTCAAGGGCGGCATCATAGGACCGGCTCGAGGCTTCGAGTAATGCAGTTGCGGCCTGACGCTGCCGAAGCGCGGTATTCAAATTGGAGTAAGCCGCCCAGACCTCATCTGCGATTTGATTGCGCGTCACGTTCACTTGTGCTTCGGCTTCGTGCACGTTGGCTTGCTCCTGCGCGAGTCTGCTTTTTCGGGCCCCCCCATCAAACACCGTCCAATTCAACTTAAAGCCCAATCCACCCGTCAGACCTGCGGTATGGCCCCAGGGAAATTGCTGCTGCATGCCATACAATGATTGCGCAGTCGGGCTGGCGGCGACACTCAGTGAGGGATAGTACGCAGCACGCGCTTCCTTCACTCTGGCATTCGTCGAGCGCACCTCAGCCACTTGCTGCATGAGATCGGGCCGTTGTGCCAATGCGCGACCGATCACCCCGTCAACGCTCTCGTCAACCGACTGGGGAATTGGCAGCTCATTGAGTGGTTGGACGTGAATCGTAGTGGTTGCGGAAGTTCCCAGTACTGTTGCGAGGTTCCCTGCGGCAATCTGTTCGGTCCCGAGGACGGATTGCAGTTCGTATTCCGCTTGAGCCGTGGCGCTGCGCGCTTCCAGCACGTCTGGCAGAGTCGCCAGTCCATTTTTTAGACGTTCTTCCGCGGACTGTTGCACGGCTTGCGCATTTGAGAGACTCGCGTGTGCCGCATCCTCCTGTCCGGACGCGTTAAGAAGTTGGTAGTACGCTCGTTCGACCTGGTAAATGACACTGCGATGCGTGTCATTAAACGCGAAATTTGCCGCCAGCACCTCCGCAGTCGCAGCAGCAATCCGGCCTGAACGCGCGCCGAAGTCAAAGATGGTGTAATTCAGGTTCAGCGCGACCTGAAAATCCGCGATGGTTTGTCGATAGAAACGATCAACCAGGTAGACCTGGGAGCGAGCCACCCCTGAGAGTGCGGCCGCCGCTAAAGTGGGATAGAGCTCGCTGCGTGCGACACCGAGAGCCGCAGCCTGGGCGCGAGCGCGCTCCCAGGCAACGCGCGTCTCAGGATTGTGCGATTCCGCCAAATCGATAAGCTCTGGCAACGACTAGTTCTTGTCCGGATCGACCTTGAATCTGGATTTAGGAAAATTCTTGGCGTCGGCCTCGATCCTCCGTTCCTGAGGTCCGTGCCAAGGATGGTTGGAGGACTGAGGCACATTTTGGGCGAGAACACGGCTCGCGTGGGTTAAGAAAACGAGAACAATCGCAGCACCAGCCGAAACTCTGGCGAGCCCTGGTCTAAACATTGAACTCTGCATGGTTCCGATGCTCCCAAGAAATCACCGCAGCTCCGCAGCCGCCTCCGGCGCACGCTCCACCTGAGCTATTTCCCGATTGAAATCGAAATCAGTCGCTGCGAAACCAGTGATTAGTCGTGCCCCACGACTGAAAGTCAGCTCCTGAATTGCCCACTGAGTGAACACCAAAACGCGGCTCTGGAATTGCACTATGTACATGAGGTGGATGAAGACCCATAGTGTCCATGCGAGCAACCCTGAGATTTCAGCACCGAAAACGTTTGCCACCGCTGCGGCGCGACCAATCACCGCCATCGATCCCTTGTCAAAGTAACGGAAAGGAGGAAGCTC
>Ga0207693_10004324_pt1 | contig 12022 bp, 10 predicted proteins | sample LARL81metaG_FD_184347 | JGI IMG/M metagenome (GOLD analysis project Ga0207693, IMG submission 184347) | Corn, switchgrass and miscanthus rhizosphere microbial communities from Kellogg Biological Station, Michigan, USA - LAR L8-1 metaG... | ecosystem: Host-associated > Plants > Roots >...
CCGGTTGCGACGAGGTCGAACTCGTTGCCTTCGGGGTCGCGTAAGCTGATCCAGCGGTCGTTGTTGTCGGCCAATGAGCGAATCTGCTGGGCGCCCAGGCTTGTCAGCCGTTCGGCCTCGGCCACAACGTCGGCGGTCTGCAGGTCGATGTGTACGCGGTTCTTGAGGGTCTTGCCCTCGGGCACCTTGTGAAACATCAGCAAGGGCCCGAGCCGGCTGTCGGTGTCGGCGGCGATAGACGCGAATTCTTCGGTGGCGCTGTCGTTGACCGTCCGGTGCAGGGCCTGCGCCCAGAAGAGCGCGAGTTGAGCCGCGTCGTGGGCGTCGAAGCTGATTGCCAACACCGAGATGCTCATGAAGCCGCGTCCAGTGTGCGGGGCTGTCGGGCGGCGGCGCGGCCGCCGTCGACTGCGATGTTGGTTCCGGTGATGTACGCGGCGCGGGGGGAAGCCAGGAAGCCGATGAGATCAGCGATCTCTTGCGGCTCGGCAGCCCGTCCGAGCAGTGTTGTCTCGGCGCTGGCGTCGAACAGTTCGCGATCGGCTGCGTTGGTGTAGACGGGGCCTGGTGAGATGGCGTTGACGCGGATCCCGGCGGGTCCGTATTCGGCGGCCCAGGAGCGGGCGAGCGAGGCCAGCGCGGCTTTGGTGGCGCCGTACGCGGCGGTGTCGGGCTGACCGACGGTGCCGGCCCTGCTGGCCACGTTGATGATCACGCCGCCGCCGCGGGCCACCATTTTGGGAGCCAGTACCGACACCAGCAGGTAGGGGGCTTGCACGTTGGCGCCGAACAGGCGATCCAGTGTGTTGACAGCCAGCTTTGCCGACGGACCGAACCATGCGAACCCCGCGTTGTTGACCAGGATGTCGACGTCGCCGACCTCCTCGGCCAGCCGCAGCGCTTCTGCCGGTTCGCCCAGGTCGGCGCCCACGAATCGTGCTGAACCGCCGGCGTTTTCGATTTCGGCGACCACCGCGATGCCGCGGCTCGCGTCACGGCCGTGCACGACAACCGCGGCGCCCTGCGCGGCCAACTGCAGCGCGGCGGCCCGACCGATTCCTGACGTCGCGCCGGTTACCAGCGCCACCTTGCCTTCCAGATCCTGAACTTCGGTTGGGTGTACCACAAGCACTCCTAACGATTTAGACCGAGCTGTCTAATAGTCGCCAATTTAGACCGATCGGACTAAAGATGCAAGAGTGGGGGCGATTGCTTCGCTGTGATCTGCGCCATTGCGCTGAGGCTTTGATGCCTACGAGACCCTGGATGGTCTTGTGCCACAGCCCCTTACCGCGGTGTGGAACGCCTCTAGTTCACCGGGGATGTCAGGTCCGGTGGGCTGATAGATGATCTCGGTGATCCCTTCGGCGGCGAGTTCACCGACGCGGCGGCCGATCTGGTCGGCCGTGCCGGTCAGGGTGGTCTGGCCAATGGCATTCCAGCTGCCCGCCGCCCACGCTGCGGTGTCGGCGTGGTTGAGCGCGACGAGGTGCTGGTCGTGCACCGCGAGGTGGCGGTCCTGCGATGGGCTTTCGTTGATGGTGTCGAGCCACACATCGCCGGCCGGCAGCGAGGTCACGTCGCCGCCGAATTCGTAGGCGGCGTGATAGGCGAGTGCGTTTCCCGGGCCGGCGGCAGCCCGCACGCGCGGGGAATCCAGTGGCTCGCCGTCGGCGAGCACGGTTCCGTGAACTCCAAGCGCGGCCCAGGCGAACTGCGCGGCATAGCGGGTCTGGCCGTTGACGGTGAACAGCCCGTCGGCCAGGTCGGTGGCGACCTCGAGGCCCTTGGGCCCCAGCGCGGAGATAAGGATGGGTATGTCGATCGGGCGCTTGGGGGCATACCCGCCGGGGTGCATCATCTGCATCCGGGTGCCCCGCCACGACACGCGCGCACCACTCAGCAGGGCGCGGAATGCGCGGACGTAATCGCGCACATACGACCATGTGGCTGGTGCGGCGCCCAGTGCGCGCGCGCCGGCGAAACCGGTGCCGAACGCGACCGCGACTCGGCCGGGCGCCAGCGCGGCCAGCGCCGCTGCGGCCGAGGCGTTGACCATCGGGTGGCGCAGGGTCGGTACGAGCACGCCGGGACCCAAGCCGATAGTGGCGGTACGTGTGGCCGCCAATGCGAGCATCATCCACACATCCGGGCTTTCGTGCGGTGTGTCGAACAGCCAGGCCCGGTCGTAGCCGAGATTTTCGGCAACTGCGATGTGCGCGGGGGAGTGCAACGAGGTTGCGAATTGGGCGGAGATCTTCATTGGGGCGCACACCTCGTGTCCTTTCCCGCGCCACAGCGCGCCACCGGTGTGACGGGCTGTCGTCAGACCTGGGCCATGCCGCCGTCGACACTGAGCTCGGCGCCGGCCACGAAGCTGCTGTCGTCGGACGCCAAAAACAGAGCAGCGGAGGCGATTTCCTCCGGCCGCCCCATCCGGTTGAGTGGTATCACCGCGGCGAACTGCGCCCTGATGGCGTCCGCCTCCTCCGGCGAGTCGGCCTGACCGTCCATGATCGGGGTGTCGACCGGGCCGGGGCTCAACGTGTTGAACCGGATACCGCGGTCGGCGAATTCACGTGTCCACGTGCGGGTGTATGAGCGCAGCGCGGCCTTGGTGGCGCTGTAGGTGCTGTAGCCGCGAATACCGACGTAGCCGGCGATCGAGCCGATCAGAATGACCGAGCCACCGTCGCGCATCAACGGCAGCGCCTTCTGCACGGTGAACAGCGTTGCCCTGGCATTGAGGTCAAAGGTGAGGTCGAAGTTCTCTTCGGTGATCTTGCCCAACTCCTCGGGCTCAACCCGGCCCGAGTTCGCGACGAGGATGTCCAGCGCGCCCTTCTCCTCGAGCACTGTCGCGAACAGCCTGTCCAGGTCGGTGCCGTTGGTGGCATCGGCGGCGACGGTGGTCACACCGTCGCCGATCAACGCTTTGGCCTTGTCCAGCTCGCTTTGGCGGCGCCCGGTGATGAAGACGTAGGCGCCTTCTTCGACGAACCTCGCCGCGGTTGCCAGCCCGATGCCACTACTGCCGCCGGTGATCACGGCGACCTTGCCATCCAGTCGTGACATCAGCCGACCTTCCAATCCTTGTTTGGTGGGATTAAGTTTTTGTACAGACTGGTCTAAACAATAATGGCTCCGGAGGTGTCCGTCAACCCTGGTTGTGTGCATGTGCGCTTAAGGCGGCGGGCGCGGCGGACGGCCAGGATGTCGTCCACCGGTGGTCACTCAAATCCACGCGGACGCCGTAGTTGGCAGCGGAGGGCGCCAGCGGTCACCGTGTTCAGACAAGTCTGTCTGATAACCTGGGTGCATGGCGAAGACGACAGCGAAACGGCCGTCGCCGCGGGAACGGTTGCTCGCCGCCTCTGATGAGCTGTTCTACCGCGACGGTGTGCATTCCACCGGGATCGACGCCGTCATCGAAAAGGCCGGCGTGGCAAAGGGTTCGCTGTACTACATATTCGGCGGGAAGGACGAACTGGTCGCCGCGTACCTGCGAGGCCGCCTGGACGCGTGGCGCGAGCGCGTGGATGCGGCTCAGGCCGGCATCGATGATCCGGAGGAGAAGATCCTGGCGGTTTTCGACGCAATCGCGGACTATGTCGCACTTCCGGAGTTCCGGGGCTGCCCGTTTGTCAACGCCGCCGCGGAGGCGCCTGCGGGCGAGGCCCAGGAGCTGGCCATCAAGGAGTACCGCCGGTGGGTGCGCGAAACCTTCCTCGCGCTTGCCGCGGACACGGGGGTGGCCGATCCTGTATCCCTGGCAGATGCGCTCATCGTCTTGTATGACGGAGCACTTGCCACCGCGGAAGTGGCCAGCACCGCGCGCACCGCAGCGATGACTGCCAAACGCATCGCGCGGCTCACCGTCGCCGTTGCAAAAGCCTCCGGCCCAACCTGATTGGCTCTTCAGTCGCGCGGAGGATCACCGCTACCGGGGAGCCGCCGGTGCGCATCAGCGGTAGTGCCTTGTGCACCGCAAACAGCGATCCTCGTGCGTTGAGGCCGTAGCTGAGCAGCGCCGTCCGACAAGTAGCAGCTGTTTGACGCCGCGTACTCTGAGGCCGTCACCGTGTTAATGGGGGCCATCTCCCCGAGCGGACGGTCTACCCGGCCACACCGGCTCCGTTCGACTACCACCCTGGCCCCGACCACAGCTGATCCGTCGGGCGCGGTGGCACCGCCTTCGCAGCACCGTGTCCGACGTCGAACCATCCGCGTGCGTAGCCCGTGTTCATACGAAGGACCCGGCGGGTAGAGCGGGACGACAATGGACAAGGACGGGATAGACGATGGTTGACGAAACCGAGGTAACGCCCCCGGATCCGTGGATTCGCACAACGTCACCGGAGCAGTCGATTCACCTTTGCAAGACCTCCTTCTATCCACATCGGCTCAGGCTGCTAGGTCCCCCGCACAACTTCGGCCTCACCCACCGCGTCACTCGCGTGGGGCCGATCACCGTGGGCGACATCACCTACGACACAGACGTTGCACTCGGTTTCGACGAGATCCGCGCCAGCTACCACGTCAACGTCCCCCTCAAAGGATGGCTCCGGTCGCGGCATCGGGGCCAGGAGACCACCCCGTCACCCGAAGTCGCTTCGATCTACCGGCCAGACGGCGAGATAGCGGTGACCCGATGGCCCGGCGGCACCCGTAATCTCGCGGTGAAGATCGACCAGGTCGCCCTTGAGAGAGCACTCGAGAATTTGGTCGACGGACCGGTGGAATCACCCATCCCCTTCACGGCCGCACTGCCCCTGGAAAGCGATGCTGCCCAGAGTTGGGTACGGCTTCTGCTGATGGTCCAGCGTCATATCGATCGTCCCGACAGCGTTCTTCGGCATTCTATCGTCTCAGTCCCGCTGGCGGAGAGCCTGATTCACGGCTTTCTGCTGGTGGCAGACCACCCCTATCGCGAAACACTTGCTGCGCCTGGTGAGCCTGGTCATCCGGTGGCGGTGCGTAACGCGATGGACATCATTGAAGCCGGAGCGCACCTCCCGCTCACCACTTCGACACTCGCTCGGCAATGCCACGTCAGCGTGCGCACGCTGCAAGAGGGGTTCCGCCGGCACTTGGGCATGTCGCCGATGGCATATGTCCGCGTGGTCAGACTCCGCTGTGCCCACCGGGATCTACGGTCGGCAAATCCCACTGACAGCACCGTTGCCGCGATTGCGCACCGCTGGGGGTTCACCCACCTCGGCCGGTTCGCAGAGGCACACAAAACGGTGTACGGCGAGACACCGTTGCAAGTCCTGCGCGCTGCACGCTGATCTGACCAAACGCAAGGGTCAGTAGTGCGCCCGTGCGCGACGACAGCCGCGCAACGCGAGTCGGTAGCCAAATAACGCGGATCCAGCCGCGGTTGCACGAACTGCGCGGTCGGTCTGCTTAACCTCGCGATCATGGAACTTCAAGATCGAACCGGTGCATGCCCGCGCGCGGCCAGGAACGAAGGCGGGGCGGAAGGCGCAGCGGCTGTAGCCGCGAGCGCCGTGATCGGTGCGGCTCCGTGGTCGGATCACGATCCGTACACCGATGAGGCGTTCTCGATCCGTGGCCGGGGTACAAGCGGTTGCGCGACGCCGGTCCCGCCGTGTGGCGCCCAAGTACGAGATGTTCTCCCTCACCCCGTACGACTCGGTGCGGCGTGTGCTGCGGAGGGCTCGCGCGCCATCGTGTTCTTCGGGGCCGCCAACCGCGACGAGCGCAAGTATCCCGACCCGGATCGGTTCGATGTGCTGCGAAATCCCCAGTCGCCCAGGTCGGTCAGATGTGCAAAGCCGCCCACCCGAGCGCGGCTCCGGCCATGATTCGGCGCGGCGCGGCGGCCTCAGCTGGGGGCGACCTGAACCCGTCATGCGGTGCAGTCGCCGGTCGTGATCCGAGCCTGCGTGCCAGGAGTCCACTAGGGACCACACGGATGCGAAGGCGGGGTCATAGGCGGATAGTTTCTGACATCAACTCTCACCGATGAATCCCACCGCTGGGAAACAACCGGTGCGGAGAATTGGACAGCATTGAGTCGGCCGCTGAAGAACGAGGATGTGACGTGAGCAGCGATAGCGATATGTCGTCGCTGGGGCACGCTATCGAACCAGGTTGATAACCAACGTCGTTGGGACAAGCCGACGGCTTGCCTTGCACAGCAGCCAGCTGAGTAGCGTGTCAGGAGGCGCAACGTGTCCGAGAATTCTGACGACCGGCTCGGCACCGGCCGATCATCAAGCCCTGAGTTGATCGCTGAGGATGACAACGTACCCGCCTACGTGCGGGCCTTGATACGCCATTTCGTCGACCTGCGCGACAACACTCACGGCGGCTCCACCGGTCGCCACGACAAGGAAGACCACTTCGCCCGCGCGGTCGAGTTACTGCACCCGGTGGCAAATCAAGTACTCCGCGAGATGAACACCTTGCTTCTGTTGGAGTCGGGGCGGATCACCGCTACAGGATTGCAGAGGACACCGGACGGGGGCGTGGTGGCTTCATGGGACCTCAGTTGGCCCGAGCAGAGCTCGGTGGGAATCTCACCTGTCGTGCTGATGGCCTACTACGGGATCGGTTTCCACCATCCGCATCTGCGGGGCGCCACGGTAGGGGACTGGCCGCTGAATATCTTCACCAGATCCGATGCCGCTGACCAGCTTCACCTTCTGCGCGCGATCGCCAGCGCTGAGCTCCACAATCTTGTTTTTCAGGCTGACTACACAATCGTTCCGGCGGTCAGCCGCCGGCGAACTTTCCCGGAGGCGACTGTCCGCGAATGAAATCGCGGTTGTCGATGAGGCGCCGCGCGGTCCGCGAAGACCGCGACGATGCGTAGGCGGCGACGCCGCAGTTCGAGCAGAATGCCATATCAGGAACGAGCTGGCCGCAGTTCGGGCACAGCAGCGGAGCGCCCGAGCCCGGTTCGTGCTCCTCGCGCAGTAGCGCCGCCTGCAGCACGACGCGGAGGGCGAGCAGCGCGAACACTGTCATCAACACGTACAGGCCCAAGTGCACGCCTTGCGGAAGCCGGGCCATGTCGATCAGCCCCCACCCGGCGTAGACGATCAGCACCACCGCGGACTCGGGCAGAAGCGCCGGAAGCCTTTGCCAGCGGTGCTGCTGAGGTGCGTCAGCTCGGCGCCTGAACCAGAGTGCCGCGCCGACCATTCCGCCCACGGCCGCTGCGGTCAACGGAATCGCCAAACCTTGGATGCCCGCCTCGATGAGGAGTGAACCGATAGGGCGGTCGTGGGCGACCACCCCGGTCGCGAGTTGCGGGGCCAACCGCGTAAAGGTTGCGGCGGCGGTGAATGAGATCGCCCCCAATGAACCGATGACGAAGCCGTCCAACGACTCTCGGATCGCGGGGTGCGATATGCGCGCCAGCACCACCGGGACGAGCATGAGAACCGCACCCCCCAACGGGATGGCCAGCCGCTCCCACAGCGCTCGTCCACCCGTCATCCCGGAAAGCAGCGTGACATCGTAGGAGCGCGCGATGACGGGGCCGGTGAACGATGCCCACCCCACACCGAAGCCGACAGCCAGCAGTGCAGTGACCGCCAATGTGCGGATAGGCACGTCGTTGTAGACGTCGCTCAGTCGCAGATAGGTGAGGAACACCAGCGGCAGCCCCACCGTGCTAAGCGCGATCAAAGGCGGCTGCCACCGCAGCAGGGCGCACACGACCAGCACCGCTAGGAGGGCGGCGAGCCCCACCCGGAACGCGCTGACGCAACGACGTGGCAGTCGCGGGAACAGCGAACTCACCACCGACAGCCGCAACACGTGCTCACCCGGTGCCGCGGCGTATGCACTGATGCGCAACGACTCTGCCCAATCGCCACGCTGCGGGGACAGGTGCGCGCCGCAGCGCACGCAAAACGCGCCGACGGCAACACGTTTCCCGCACACCGGGCAAGGCACGGTCGCCATTGGCTGCCCACCTTCGGGCGCGGATTCGGTGCTCATCGGGAAACCGCCCCTGTGCGTGCCCTCATGACGGGCGGCCCGCCAGAGCGGGGATCCTCACGATCAGCCGATCGCGCAACATCGTCGCCAGCATGATCGCCAGCCCCACAATGGGTGTCCGGTTCGGCAGGGTGGGCTTGCCGCGCCCGACGCGGGCGATTTGTTCCTGATACCAGGCGCCACTAAGTAGGTCGTCGATGTTCTTGTTGCCGACTTTCGGCGGCGTGGCGAGGCTGACCGCGGTGGTGCCGTCGAGGATGCGGCGGGGAAAGTCGGGCTCGACCGCGATCGGTCGGGCCAGCCCGATGACATCCGCCGCACCACTCTCGATCGCATCGATCATGGCGACGCGGCTGCGGAATCCACCGGACAGCATCACGGGCACGCTCAACTCCTGTGCGAACTCCTTTGCGTAGCTTAGGAAATACGCCTCGCGTGCTCCGCTCGGGTCGCTTGCGACTCCGCCGTCGATCATCGCCGAACTCTCATAGGTACCACCAGAAAACTCGATGAGGTGCACACCCTCGTTCTCCAGAGCTTTGGCCACGGCCAGGGCCTCGGCAGCGTCGAACCCGCCGGGCTGAAAGTCAGACACATTCATCTTGACGGTGAGCAGGAAGGACTGCGGCGTCACCGATCCCACCGCCCGGACGATCTCGATCAGCATCCGCATGCGCTTTTCTGCCGAACCTCCCCAGTTGTCGGTGCGCTGATTGACCAGCGGCGAGAGGAACTGGCTCAGCAAGTAGCCGTGTGCCGCATGCACCTGCACGCCGGCGAAGCCGGCTTCCGCGGCGATCCGCGCGGCCGTTGCGAACTGACCGATGATCTGGCGGATCTCCAGGTCGCTCAGCGCCCGAGGGGGCTTGAACAACGGACCACCGATGCTCATCGGTACCGCCGAGGCGGTCGCGACGTCCTGTCGGCGCCCGGCCAGCGCCAGGCCACGCTGGCTCTGCCGGCCCGAAAGCGACAGCTGAAGAATCAACCGCGCGTCGGTGCCAGTGGTGGTGGCCGCCCATTGTCGAAGCTGCGGCAGGTGCCGGTCGTCTTCGATGACGACGTTGCGCGGTGCCTCCAACGACCACCCGTTCACCATTGCGTTGCCGCTGATGATCAGGGCAGCACCGGAGACAGCGAATCGCTTGTAGGCCTCGATCAACTGCCGCGACGGGGCGCCGTCACCCGTGGCCAGATGTTCGGTCATGGCGGACTGCGCGATGCGATTGCTCAACGTCACGCCGTTGGACAGTCGAAGTTCCTTGGACAGCACAGATTTCTCTCCGACGGACGCGTTCCCAGTCATGGTTCCTTCCGGTGCGATCGTGGCCGCGGTCTGCGGATCTGGAGCGATTCCCGGCCCTGTGCGAGAGAGGCTCCCGCCTTTGACCGCGCCTTCGCATCTGGGGAATCCCTAGCCGGTACCGTGCGTTTCGCGGTCGTCCGGGTAGCCGGGAAATTGGTCAGCCACGGCGGCGTACACCGGCCCGTCGAAGCGCTCCCACGTAACGAATTCGTCGACGGACTTGCGCTTCAGCTTGGTGATTTGCCGCGTCGGCTTGCCGAGAGCCACCAGCGCGGCGACCGCACAGAAGTCAGGGATTCCCAACAGTTCTTTCACCTGCGGCTCTTGCGGCACCACCATCGTGGTGAGGTTGCCGCCGTATCCCTCGCCGCGCGCGGCCAGCAGGATGTTCCATACCAGCGGGTACACCGAGCCGCCACTGACCACCCCGACGCGGCCGAGGTCTTGATCGGTGGCCGCCACGTACCTGAGGTCCAGACACATCACGAGGACGACAGATGCAAGGCGCAAGGGTGCGATGAGGGTGTCCGGAACCTCGGTGGAGTCGATGTCCGCGGCGGGCACACCACTCGGCCTCAAAGGATTCCACGGCGCCTCTCCGATACCGAGCTGCGCCACGTAGCGCTGGGCTCCGGGTACCGACAATTCGGCGAGCCGGTCGCGGGTCCGCTGGTCGCGGACCACGATAATCCGCGCCGCCTGACGGTTACCTCCACTCGGTGCAAAACGCGCATTGTCGAGGATGCGATACAGCGTGCTGTCGGGCAGCGGTTCACCGGTGAACTCGCGCGCGGCGAACGTCGTGCGCATCACGTCGTAGAGGTCCACAATGTGCCTGCTATGTGTTCGCGTATGAGCCGAAGGCGATGTCGTCGCCGACGTCGGTGCGCTTGGGCGACCAGTCCAGGAGCTTGCGCGTGTTCTCCGAGGACAGGCGTTTGTTCAGCGACAGGCTGATACCCGATGCTGCGCTTGGCGGTGGTGTGAACGAGTCGCCGATGTTCCCGACTGTGGCGGCGTCGATGCCAAGCATCTCCAACAGCGACAGGCTGTCCGTGCGGTCGTCTGTTCCTATCATCCGGTTGATGGCCTGCGCCAGTTCACGCTGGGTGACGTCGGCGGTAGCGCCGTGCAGGATCGCCCCGTGCGGCGCGAGTTCTGCTGCCAGGCAGAATAACTCGGCCACATCCTCGACGTGGACGTAGCTCTGAGTTGTGCCACCGCTTCCCCAGTGCCCGGCGCGACCCGCCTTGCGTGCCCGGTCGATCAGCGACCTGAGGTCGGAATTGCCGCCGCGTCCGTAGACCAGCCCGGGTCGTATGACAACACCGCGCACGTCCCCGTCGGCCAGGACGGCCCGTTCGGTCTCGACGCGAGCGGCCATCGCCGCTGCGAAACCGGCGGCCAGCAGAGGGTGCACCCCGGCGGATTCGGGCGCGAAAACCGATGCCGGAAGCGGTAAGCGGGCGTCTTCGTTGTAGACGGTGTCGGTGGCATCGCCGCCGTTGAAGACGCCAAAGACTGCGGACCCACTGGTGAAGACAAGGGCGCCGCCGTGATCCGTGAGCGCCTCCCGGATGGCGCGTACCGCCTCACCGTCCCGGACGAAGGCGGCCTGGTCCCCGCTCGCCCCGCCGACGCTGGCGGTGCTCACCACGACGTCGGGTCTGGCCTGTTGAACGGCGTTGGCCAGGCTCGCCGGGTCCCCGAAGTCGCCCATAACGGGTTCGATGTCGCGCTCGCGCAGTGCGCTAGCGGACCGCTCCGACCGGGCCAGTCCCGAGACTTGATGGCCTCGCGTGGCCAGCGCCTCGACGGCGGCCGCGCCGAGATAACCGGTGGCCCCGGTGACAAGAACCTTCATGATTCTCCTTCTCGCAAAGTGACTGTGGAAGTGTCACTTTTTGGGTCAGTACAGGTCGATCCACACCGACTTGTACTGAGGGTAGTTCTCTATGACCTCCAGGCCGCCTCAACGCGAGCGGCCATCACGCCGCGATGGCCGACGGCCAGCAACGGGTGCACGCCTGCGGATTCGGGTGCGAAACCGATGTCGGAAGAGGTAGGCGGGTGTCTTCGTCGTAGACGATGTCGGTGGCATCGCCGCCGTTGAACACGCCGAAGACCGGCGACCCACAGGTCGGTACTGTGCCGACGCCCTGCTCGGCGCCGTCCCGGGCCAAGTGCGTCGCATGCGCGCTGGCCACCAACGTCTTGGTCGGGATGCAGCCGGTGTTCACACACGTGCCGCCGATCAGCTTGCGCTCCACCACCGCGACCGTCTGACCTGCGTCGGTCAGTCGGCCGGCCAGCGGACCGGACTGCGCGGCGCCGACGATGATCGCGTCGAACTGTCGCGTCATACCAGGCTCGCCAAGTACACGGCCATGAAACCCCCTCCGACGGCGACGACGTCCTCCAGCAGCGCGGCGGGAAGGTCGCGGCCGAAGGCGGCGGCGAGCCGCTTGCGGGCCCCGTAACCACCGATGGTGCCGAGGAACGCGCCGACCACCGCGGCGGCCAGCGCGGTGAATTCATAGCCCCAGGCGGTCCCGATCACCGCCCCGGCGAAGCCGGCCGTTATCAGCCGGGTGGCGAACTGCACCGTGGTCTTGCGGCTCGGGGTTCTCGACAGCTGGTCGGTAATCAACTCGATCACCAACAACACTGTGAGCAGCCCAACGACGATGGGGTGCGCAATCCACGACGCCCAGGTGCCCTCGACATGCAACCAGT
>Ga0207693_10004326_pt1 | contig 12020 bp, 7 predicted proteins | sample LARL81metaG_FD_184347 | JGI IMG/M metagenome (GOLD analysis project Ga0207693, IMG submission 184347) | Corn, switchgrass and miscanthus rhizosphere microbial communities from Kellogg Biological Station, Michigan, USA - LAR L8-1 metaG... | ecosystem: Host-associated > Plants > Roots >...
CCGACAATCGCTTCGAGCAGTCAAGGTTGCTTGCTGCTCTGATCCCGAAAAGTCGGCTGGTTCCACTCGACAGCAGCAACCACCTACTGCCTGAGCGCGATCCCGCTTGGCGGCACTTCCTGGCCGAGATCGACCGGTTCTTGCCCAGCCCCCAATGAGCCGACCCAGTCTCAGCTCGTGACCGAGTTTGGCAGCGACACCGCGCCGGACATCGACCCGGAGCGGTTCGCCGCCTGGTTCACCGCGCAATGGGCTGACCCGGGCGCGGTCCACGTGGAACGTCTCCCCTCGATGCCATCAGGTCCGCCGCGGCGTACTGGCGGCGGCTGGGCTGGATCACCGCCGACTGGTCGCGGATCCTGGCGAGCTTTTCGGGGCAGCTCACGTTGCGATAGACGGCCCGCTGCCAGGCTAGCGGCATCAGGGCCGCGCTAACGGGAGGCGCCAGGCCAAAGCTTCGGCCCTAACGGCGGCAGGATGGCTGGTACCGCAGCTGGGGAATGTGCTGGTTCCACTGCCGGGGTGTGAGGCCTCCGGTTGTAGCACAGATCCGCTGGATGGCGTACTGGACGTTCAGGTTCCACAGCCGGATCAGGCCGTCGCCGCTGCCGCTGGCCAGCGTGTGCTCGTCAGGGCTGAACGCCACCGAACCGACGGCGGCAGTGCTCCCGGTGAGGGGCGGGCCGAGCGGCCGGGGGTGCGCAGGATCGGTGACATCCCACAACTGGAGCGAGCCGTCGGCGCTGCCGCCGACCAAAGTGTGCTCGTCGGGGCTGAACGCTACCGAACCGACGGAGGCACCACCGGTTAGGGGCTGGCCGAGGGGCCGGAGGTACGCGGGATCGGTGACATCCCACAGCCGGACCGTGCCGTCGTAGCCGCCGGCGGCCAGCGTGCGCCCATCGGGGCTGAACGCCACGCAACCGACCTCGGCGGCGCCGCCAGTCAGGCTCGTGCCGAGCGGCCGGAGTTGTGCGGCATCGGTGACATCCCACAACTGAACCGTGCCGTCGCCGGCACCGCTGGCCAGCGTGTTCCCGTCGCGGTTGAACGCCACCGACAAGACGCCACCGAAGCCACCGGTCTGGATCGGGCCGAGCGGCCGGAGTTGTGCGGGATCGGTGACATCCCACAGCCGGACCGTGCCGTCGTAGCCGCCGGCGGCCAGCGTGCGCCCATCGGGGCTGAACGCCACCGAACTAAGGCCGGCAGCAACCGCCGGAGGGTGGTTTAGCGGCCGGGGGTGCGCGGGGTCGGCGGCATCCCATAGCCGGACCGTGCCATCATCGCTGCCGCTAGCCAGGGTGTGCCCGTCGCGGCTGAACGCCACCGACAGAATCGCGCCGGCGCCGCCGGTTAGGGGCCGGCCGAGCGGCCGGGGGTGCGTGGGATCGGCGGCATCCCATAGCCGGACCGAGCCATCGCCACCGGCGGCCAGCGTCCGCCCGTCGGGGCTGAACGCCACCGACCTAAGGCCGGCGGTGCTGCTGGTCAGGATGGTCTGAGAGAGGCTCCAGAGCCGGATGGTGCCGTCGTACCCGCCGGCGGCGAGGGTGTGTCCGTCGCGGCTGAACGCCACTGACAGAATCGTGCCAGCGCCGCCGGTCAGGGGCCGGCCGAGCGGCCGGGGGTGCGCGGGATCGGCGGCGTCCCACAGCCGGACCGAGCCGTCGTCGCTGCCGCTAGCCAGGGTGTGCCCGTCGCGGCTGAACGCCACAGAGTCGACAGCGTCGGCGCCAGTCGCGATCGGCCCGAGCGGCCGGGGGTGCGCGGGATCGGCGGCATCCCATAGCTGGACCGTGCCGTCGTAGCCGCCGGCGGCCAGGGTGCGCCTGTCGGGGCTGAACGCCACGGAACTGAGGCCGGCGGCGCCCGCCAGGGGCCGGCCGAGCAGGTGGGGGTGCGCGGGATCGGTGACATCCCATAGCTGGACCATGCCGTCGTCGCTGCCGGTAGCCAGGGTGTGCCCGTCGGAGCTGAACACCAGCGAACCGACGGGGGCGCCGCTGGTCGGGGGCCGATCGAGCAGGTGGGGGTCCGCGGGATCGGCGACGTCCCACAACCAGATCGTGCCGTCGTGGTCTCCGTTGGCCAAAACGTGGCCATTGGGGCTGAACGCCACCGAGAGCACGGGGCCCTGGGCACCGGTCGAGGGCTGGCCGAGCGGCCGAGGGTTTGCGGGATCGGCGATATCCCATAGCCGGACCGTGCCGTCGTAGTTGCCGCTGGCTAGCGTGCGGCCACCTGGGCTGAACGCCACTGAGTAAACGTCCCCGGCACCGGCAGCCAAGGGCGAGGACAGGGGCATGTTTTGGGTGTTCAGCAGGCGTGAGGCGAGATCGTGTGTCGGGTGCAGGCGGTAGGCAGCCAGCGTGAGCTGGGCCGCGAGCGGTGTGTTGCTGCTGCCGAACTGAAGAGCATCAGCGACGACCTGGTTGTAGATGGCCTGGTCACGTTGCCGGACCGCTGCTGCGCGCTGGAAGAAGGCGACGCCCGACGCCGCTACCGCCAGTAGGGTCAGCAGGGCCAGGACGGCGAAACCGCTTCGCCGTCGCCGGCTGCTGCGGGCGGCGGCGCGTTCGCTGGCCTGCAAGAAGGCGCGCTGGGTGCCGGTCAGGGACGGGGAACGCGCCGGGTTTGCCGACCAACGGGTCACGGCCTGCTGGAGCGCGGCCAGCTGGGCTCCCCGGTACAGAAACGACGGGTCGTCGTGGCTGTCGTGCCAGGCGACAGCAGCGTCGGCGAGCTGGCCGTGCAGGATCCAGCCGGACTGGTCCTCTTCCAGCCAGCCGCGCAGCCTGGGCCATTCCCGGAGCAGGACGTCATGAGATAGCTGAGCCGTGTGCTCATCGAGGATGGTCAGGCGTTCGGAGGCAAACGCGTCAAGGACGGCATCGATGTCGGCGCGCGCAGCGCCCGGTAGCCCGGCATATAGGTCGTCGCGGGTGACCGGGCGGCGGGCCAGCCCGCCGTCGCGGCTGGCCACGGTCATGCTGCGCAGCACATCCCGGGCTATTGCCTGGTGCCTGGCCGGCAGGGCGCCGTAGACCCGGTCGGCTCCGGTCTGCACGGCGTGGCTGACGCCTCCGGCCCGGGCGTAGCCTCGGCTGGTCAGCCGGTCGCCCTCACGCTGTTCCCAGGTCAGCGCCATGGCCTGGGACAGCAGCGGCAGTACTCCGGCCGGGCGGTTCCCACCTGCCACGCGCAAATCTCCCAAGATGGTGTCGGTCAGCGCGGGGTCGATGCGGAGCCCGATCGCTTCCGCCGGGCCGGTAATCGCCACCCGCAGCTCGGATTCGGTCATCGGTCCGACGACAAAGTGCCCGTCTTGCAGCGCGCCGACCAGCTCGGGGACGGCGGCGCAGCGGTCCCAGAAGTCCCCGCGCACTGCGAGCACCACCAGCGCGGGCGGCTCCTGCCTGGGCCCGGCCGAGCTCGTGGCGGCTGAGCACAACGCGGTGATGAAGGCCTGCCGGGTGGCCGCTCCGCCGAGGTCGGGGTTCAAGGTGAAGACTTGCTCGAATTGGTCGACGATGAGCACCAGCCGCGCAACGCCGTCATCAGGCCCCGACGGATCTCCACCGCGACTGGCGGCCAGGACCGCCGATCGGATGGCCAGGTGCGCCTGGTCCGGGTGCCGGTCCAGCCCGTCCCGGACCGCCAGGGCATCCGGGCCGCCGACAGCGGCCAGGCAAGTAGCCAGCTCGGCGAGTGGATCCTTGGTCGGCGTCATGACGATGCGAAGCCATCGGTCCGATCCCGGTATCTGCTGGCCTTGAGCCAGGATCGGCAGCAGCCCGGCCCGCAGCAGCGACGACTTACCCGACCCCGACGCACCGGTGACCACCACCAGCCCGCTGCCGGCCGCCCGGGCGGCCAGTTTCGCCGCCAGCTCAGCGGTGAGCCGCTCCCGCCCGTAGAACACGTCGGCATCGGACTCGCGGAAAGGCAGCAATCCCCGGTAGGGGCACCCGCGCCCCCGCCGTGTGACCTTGTGATCCGCGCCCAGCGTCATGCCGTCCCTGGCCGCCAGCACGTCCTCGGCCGGGCCGCGGCCGCGGGCCGCCGCCACGAACAACTCCTGCGTCAGCCCGGCCAGGTCCAGCGCATCAGCTAGCAACTCGGCGGTGTGTTTGTGGGCGGTGCGGTTGATGCCTCGCTCCAGGTCACTGACCGTCCGCAGACTCAGCTGCGCCGCTTCGGCCAGCTCTTCCTGGGTCAGCCGGGCCTCGGCCCGCAGCTGCCGCAGCACCCCGGCGAAAGAAAGCGAAGGCTGCTCCGCCACGACCCAACCCCCCTCGCGCCTATCCGCCGCGCCTATCCGGCACCAGGCGGACGGGCTCGGCACCAGATTACGCAGGAGCTGCACGCCCCGTCATCACCCTGTCACCCAGGCGCAGGCGGGATGCGGTAGAGCCAGCAGACAATGCTCGGGACGGAGCCGCCGTGGCCTCCGGCAGACGGCTGGAGCGGGGCACGGCCCCGGCCCTCGCAAGCTTGCTCTTGCATCGAATTAGCTGGGATTCCGGAGTCACGGCTGAGATCCACAGTCATTACCAGGACTTTCAGCAGACGGATTCTGTGGCCGATTCTGTGGTCCATTCTGTGGCCTATTACGTATGGTGATCGTCCGTCACACCAGTCATAGTCGAGGCAGTTACCGGCCGGAAAGGGAAAAGAAGCCATTATTCAAACGGATACCTTTCTCGCCACGACAAGAAAAGAGCATCGATGTCTCAGCAACTAGCCGAGCGCGGGCAGGCCTTTGAGCTTCCCGAGCCCGCCCCTTCCAACTACCACCCCAACTACACGCTCGCGGAGCAGCTGCAGCACGACGCGCGGGCCAAGGGCCAGCTCACCGATGAGCAAACAGCAGCGCTGGCGCCTAGCAGCTTTACCAGAATCCTGGACAACGGCTGGGACAGATGGTTCATGCTGGTCATGCCCGGTAACCGGCCCGACGCGCTCACGCTCCAGCTCCAGGTAACCAGCAACATCACCTGGTGGAAGAGGATCGAGATCTACGGCAGTGCCTTCGGCATCACGTTCCCGCACATCACGACGCTCGCCACCTCAGACGGGACCAGGGTCTCGACCGTCGATCTTACCGTCGCTGACAGCCCCATGAGCAGCGTCCTCAGATTGGAGTTCTGGAAGGCGGGGCTCTTGAACAGCGGCAGTTTCGTTTTCCTTCAGAACCTTAGGCTGTCCTCGTATATCGGCAATAAGGTCGTGTACCTCTGCAACAGGGATAATCCTGGCCAACCGTAACGACCCGCCGCCAGCGCCGGACGCCATACTGGCGCCGACTGGTTCGGCGAGGAGAACCGGAACGTCATGGCGGCCCGGCGCGCACTCGCCGCGCCGGGCCGCCATGGCGGCAGATCGGGCCTCTTTGCACTGTGGCCCGGGAATGTCAGCCTGGACTCCACGGGCAGGCCGGCACCGGGACGGTGCTGGCAGCCACGAAATGAGGTTGTATGTCTGCATCCCCGGCGATGCCAGGAGCAGCGAGACCGTCGCGCCTGTCCGCGGCTCTACGCCATCTCATAGCCGCCATCGCTGTGGTGATGGTTGCGGCCAGCGGCTGCGGGAGCGTGGCGAACTCGCTGTCCGCGGCGGAACGCGACCGGTATCAGCTGTCCGTTCTGACGCTCAATCTCGTCGGCGCCGAGGGCCAGGTTTACACGGTGACGGTGCCATGGCGGACCCGCTATTACCGGGCGGCCAAGTGGGTCGGAGACACCGGCAATTCACCGGACCTGGTATTCCTGCAGGAGACGGTCGCTCGCAAGTCCCTCGGGGGCGGCGGCGGCCTCAACCCGCACGACTACGAGACGCTGCACTACCTGATACAGCAACTCGACTTCCGCACCGGCGCGACCTACCGCATCGCCTACCTGGCCACAGGAGGTACGGCGCTGGGTCTCAACTACCTGAACAGCGGCCAGGCGATGCTTTACAAGGCGGACCGGCTGCGGAACACGACCCGGGCTGGGTCAACTCCGGTACAGCCAGCCGAGAACACGCCGTCAACCCTGGGGTTCCAGGTGCGCAAGAGCTACCCATGCACCGAGCCAGCCGCGGAGTTCGTGAATTCCTGCGGGCTGCTCGACGGCGATGGTCTGTTCTGGACGACGGCTTTCAAGGGACCGAACGGCAGTTCCATCGAGGCCGCCGCCGCCCAGTTCACTTTCGTCGCCGACGGGGCTGCGCACTTCAACACCTACAACGTTCATCTGCATCCTGCGCCGGAGACATACGCGGCCACCCGCGACCTGATCGCCAGCTACCAGGCGCTGACCGCAGGAAACGTATTCCCGCCGATCCTGGCCGGTGACTTCAACGGCGGCACGGAAGCGTTCCCGGAGTTCGACACGCCGGCCTCGTACGACGTGGACGCTGTGACCGTCGGCAAGAGCCCGCCCTCGCCCGTGCCATGCAGCCCCGCGGACTCTACGGCTACAGCCACCTCACCGGCCGCCACTCCATCCTGCTCGGCCGGGTACGCCGCGACGTATCGGCTCACTGTCAGTGAGACCATCGTGGCTCCCCCGCCAAGCCCGAGCATCCCAGGTTACTGCGGGACAGCGCTGACTATGTGGTCCGATCACTGCGGGCTGTTCGTACACTTCTACCCGGCCCGGTAAGGCCTTCCCTGCCGCTACCGAAACCGCCTCCCCTGTCCACATCCGGCCTTCTGGTTTGGAGCGGGGGACGACCCGCCGTAGTGGCGATCCCTGCGGAACGCGGTCATCGTCCGGAAGGAACGTCCGCACCCAGAGCGCAGGCCAGGCTCATCGATATCGACGGGCACCGGCAACCGACTCCTAAGCGCCTATCCATAAGTTCTGCGCGTAACCCGCTGTGAGGCCGGCGGGGCGGGATGTTGCCAGCAGCCTCCCCGGGGATTGGATCGAAGTTGCCACAACTTCCACCCGCCGGCGAGGTCGTAGTCAGTGAGCCTTTGGGAGAATCTGGTGGGCGCAGTAGGACTTGAACCTACGAACCCCTCGCTTGTAAGGCGTGATCGAACTGTCGCGGGACATCGTGGGCTATCGCTTGAAGAGCCAGATGGCTGGGTTGTTCGTCGGATGACGTCGCCGGACGTCGCCCGGCGTCTGCCTCCGTTGGCTCCCCGTTTGGCTCCCTGGGATATGATTAGCTTAGCTAATGACCGGCATGTCCAGATTCGGAAAGTGCGCACAAGCCCGCCAGGGCGGCCACATCGAGCAGTGCCGGTGCCGAGCTGCACGGCCAAGGGGCGGCACTGCCACGAGCGGATCGCCCAGCTGATGCGGCAGGCCGGCCTGGCTCACCGCTGGCCGCTGGGCCCTGCGTCGCTCGCCTTACATAGAGGGATCACCCGCGGCGGCCCGGCATGACGGGCGCCGCGGGCGCGATCCGGGCGTTCCTAGCAATTCGCCGAATTGTTGCTTACCCAGTATGACCTGTACGTCCTGCCGAGCGCTCCGGTTGAGGACCTCTTATTAATGCACAGGTTGTACCCTGTGTCATTGCTGTTCTGGTACAACCACACGCGGACAGCACATCCATTCGCCACATACTTCGGCGGAGACATGGAGCCTCCGCGGTAAGTGCAGTCGTTTCGTTGCGAGATTTGCCCGCTGGCGTTGGTCAGCGTAACGTAACCCGCTCGGTAATTGACATTAGGAACGATGGCCAGCGCGCTGGCCGAACCCGGTATCAGAACTCCCGCTGCCGGGATAGCCAGCGCCAGGATAGGTATGATCTTGGCGAACACCTTCATTGTGCAACCTCCCGTACGATGGTCATTGTGTGGGATCTGGGAGCCACGCTGTCCTCGCCGTGACGCTTCGCCTCCTATCAGATGGGGTTGTCACGACTCAGCCTTACGTAGGGCGGTAGCGCGTGAGTAGCATCGAGATAGCACCAGGGGACCTTGGGGACTTATCTAGCGCGGACGGAGAGTCCTTATGGCCTCAGCGACGGAATTTCGCCTGCTCGGTCCCGTTGAGGTGCGCAGGGCTGGCCTCGTCATACCGGTGCAGCCGGGAAAGCAGCGTACTGTGCTCGCGGCACTGCTGCTCAAGGGTGACCGGGTCGTGCCGCTGGAGGAGCTCGGCGAGGTGCTGTGGGGACCCGCGCGGCCGCCGTCAGAGCGGGCGACCATACGGAACTACATCAAGCGGCTCCGGCGAGCACTCGGGGATGCGGGCTGCGACCGGATCAGGACTGAGCCGCACGGATACCTGATCAGCCTGGATGCCGGTGAGCTGGATGTAAACCGGTTTGAGGCGCTGCGGGCTACCGCACATGCCGCATCCCGTAACGGCTCCTGGGAGACGGCGGCCGCCCAGGCCCGCGCGGCGCTGGCGCTGTGGCGAGGTGAGCCGCTGGCAGACGTTGACTCGGAGGTCCTGGCGGCACGGGAGATGCCACGGCTGGTGGAGAGTCGGCTCCAGGTCCTGGAGACGCGCATCACGGCAGACGTGTACCTGGGCCGACACGCCGACGTGATCACCGAGCTGCTGAGCCTCGCTGAGGCTAATCCGCTGCGAGAGCAGCTACACGCCCTGCTGATGCTGGCCCTCTACCGGAGCGGCCGTCAGGCGGAGGCGCTTGCCGCCTACCAGCAAGTCCGCCGGATCCTGGTCGCGGAACTCGGCGCCGAACCCGGAGCCAAACTGCGCGGGCTGCATCAGCAGATATTGATCGGTGATCCCGCGTTGGACGCGCCTCCGCCCGCAACAGCCGCAAGATCCCTCGCGGTGGGCGGCAGGCCGGATGATCCCAGCCCAGTCACCCCGCGGGAACTGCCGGCTTGCACGGCGCATTTCGCCGGACGGACGGAGGAACTGGCCGCCCTGACCGGGCTGCTAGACCGGCCAGCCGGGCAGGTGCCAGGGGCGATCGTGATCTCGGCGATCGGCGGGACGGCGGGGGTAGGTAAGACCGCGCTGGCCGTCCAGTGGGCGCACAGGGTGGCGGCGAGGTTCCCCGACGGCCAACTCTATGTGGACCTGCGCGGCTACGACCCAGGCCATCCGATGCGAGCCACCGATGCGCTGGCCGGGTTCCTGCGTGCGCTCGGCGTGCCGGGCCGGGATATCCCCCTGGTGGAAGCCGAACGCGCCGCCCGGTACCGGAGCCTGCTGGCCGGACGGCGGATGCTGGTGGTGCTGGACAACGCAAGCGAGGTGGAGCAGGTACGGCCGCTGCTGCCCGGCGGCTCAGCCTGCGCGGTGGTGGTAACCAGCCGTAGAGCGCTGGCCGGGCTGGTGGCCAGGGACGGTGCGCAGCGCCTGGACCTGGACCTGCTGCCGCCCGGAGACGCCATCGGCCTGCTGCGCGCATTGATCGGCGCCCGGGTGGATGCCGAGCCGGCCGCGGCCTCGGCGCTGGCCGAGCACTGCTGCCGGCTGCCGCTGGCCCTGCGGGTAGCCGCCGAGTTCGCCGCCGCCTACCCAGACGTTCCCCTCACCGAACTCGCGGGTGAGCTGGCTGACCAGCAGCGCCGGCTGGACCTGCTGGACGCCGGCGGCGATCCGCGCACCGCAGTGCGTGAGGTGTTCTCCTGGTCTTGCCGGCAGCTAGACGCCGATACCGTCAGGTCGTTCCGCCTGCTTGGCCTGCACCCCGGCCCAGATTGGGACGCCTGCGCTGCCGCCGCGCTCGCCGCCGCCACCACTGAGGACGCGCACCGCCGGCTGGATCAGCTTGCCCGGGCGCACCTGATACAGCAGGCGGGCACGGACCGGTACACCATGCACGATCTGCTGCGGGCCTACGCCCGTGAGTTCTCCGAGGCTGAGGACACTGAGGAGGAGCGGCAGGCGGCGCTGACGCGGCTGTTCGACTATTACCTGTACGCTGCCGGCGCCGCGATGGACTTCCTGTTTCCGGCCGAGATCCACCGCCGCCCCCATCTGCCAGGGCCGACTATTCCCGCGTCGTCGGTGTCAGATCCCGCCACGGCCCGGGCATGGCTTGACGCGCAACGAGCCAACCTGGTCGCCGTCGCGGCGCACACCGCAGGCAACGGCTGGCCGGACCACACTACCCGCCTGGCCGCGATCCTGTTCCGCTACCTCCACGCAGGCGGCCATTACCCCGAGGCCGTCACAATTGACGGTCATGCCTGCCGCGCTGCCGGCTTGAGTGGCGACAGCGCCGCGGGGGCGACCGCTCTTACCCGGCTCGGCTTGGTCTACTTCCGGCAGGGCTGTTACCAGCAAGCCACCGGCCGCCTCCAGGAATCCCTGGCCCTGCACCGTCAGACGGGCGACCGCACCGGTCAAGCTCGCGCGCTGAGCAATCTGGGGCTCGCGGAATTCCAGCAAGGCCGGTGCCAGCAGGCCGCCGGTTACTTCCAGCAAGCCCTGGCCCTGCACCGACAGACGGGCGACCGGATCGGCGAGGCCGGGGTGCTTTGCAACCTCGGTTACGCCGACCAGCGCCAGGGCAATCTTGAGCAAGCCAATTTCCACCTTTGCCAAGCCCTGGCCGTGTCCCGGCAGACCGGTGATCCGGCTGGCCAGGCCCGTGCACTGGGCCACCTCGGGCTTGTCAACCTCCGCCAGGGCCGCCACCGACAGGCCTCGGTCCGCTTCGGGGAGGCGCTCAACTTGTTTCGTGACATCGGCGAACGGTCCGGCCAGGCATATAACCTGGCCAATCTCGGCCTGGTCAGCCTGGGCCAGGGCAACTACGAGCAAGCCGTCGGCCACTACCGGGAAGCTTTGGCGCTGTTCCGTGAATTCGGTGACCGGTCCGGTGAGGCTGACGCGCTCAACGGCATCGGCGCGATCCTCCTCGCCATCGGCCGGACCGAGGATGCCCGCGTTCACCACGACACTGCGCTCAGCCTGGCCAGTCATATAGGTGACCTGGACCAGCAAGCCCGGGCCCACGACGGTCTCGGCCACGCCTGTCACGCCGCCGGCGACCTAGACGAGGCCCACCCCCACTGGCAGCGAGCTCTGGCGATCTACACCGAGCTTGGCGTCCCCGAGGCAGATGAGGTGCGTGCGCAGCTCGCCTCGGCGGCCAACGGCCGCCGCCAGGAGCGCTGAGGCTAGCAGGGATATCATTGCGAACATCTATTCGCCTGCTGCGGCCCGCTCACGGAGCCGCTTGTCCCAGGTCTGGTCGGCCCGGCCGCCGGCCAGATGGGCGAGGGCCCGGCTGGTATTGAGGAACCGGGCCTCGGCCAGGGCGGCGAAGACGACTGTCAGGTGGGCCTCGATCGAGTCCCGCAGGTGGTGGTAGATAGGCCGGGCCTGGAGGTCATTTTCCCGCATCCTGAATGATTTTCGATTGGGAAGAACTGGTGGTGAGCGCCGGTCACGAACTCCGCGGTGACCGGGGTGCCGTCGGGGCAGGCCGCCAGGTCAGTGACGTAGCCCTTCAGGTCGGCGATGGCCCTGGCCTTTTGAGGTCAGTATCCGAGACGGGAGGACATGCCGGGCGCCGCTCCTAACTATTGCGGCTTCACCGAACCAGCTCGTCGCCTGCGCAGTCGCCGCGGTGATCCGCAGAGCCGAATCGAAACTATCGAATGCGATCCAAACAGACGCTACAAACACAAGAATCCACAATTAACATTGCCGTGGTGTGCGGAACTGTTGACATAAGGTTCCCGGGGCCTTAACTTTGGCCCATCCCGATAATTGCGCTCGAAACTTTCGAATGAAGCCGAGGGTGACTTGGTGGCGCAGAGGAGGCAATACATGAGGATCCGTCGTCGTCTTCTCGCGGTGGGTGCAGCCGGGGTGGCCGCGGCACTCGGCATCACCACCGCAGCGAGTGCAGTTACCGGCTCGGGCGTTGCAGCCGCTCCGGACTCTCTGCGGGCGCTGGCTGCGAAAACCGGCCTTCGCATCGGTACGGCAGTTATTCCTTTTGACCTCGATCACCTCGCGTACCAAGCCATCGCCGCGAGCCAGTTCTCGGTCGTCACTCCGGGAAACGAGATGAAGTGGCAGGTCGTGGAGCCGACCCAAGGAACGTTCGACTGGTCGGGTGCTGATCGCCTT
>Ga0207693_10004327_pt1 | contig 12019 bp, 10 predicted proteins | sample LARL81metaG_FD_184347 | JGI IMG/M metagenome (GOLD analysis project Ga0207693, IMG submission 184347) | Corn, switchgrass and miscanthus rhizosphere microbial communities from Kellogg Biological Station, Michigan, USA - LAR L8-1 metaG... | ecosystem: Host-associated > Plants > Roots >...
GGAAGCGCGGCGATGTAGTGCAGTCGCACGCCGCGATGTGTCTGCGCTCGGTGGAGGAAGAGCGTCACGCAGACATTGGTTATGTGGCCAGCGACGATGACGAACACGATCGGCATCCACCATCGAGCGGCCAATTCCCCGAACCCTGGCATCCCAAACTCCACGTATTGGTAAACCCTCTGTCGCGCGGTGCGAATCTGACTGCAACCCAACGACGGGAAGGGGTGCTCGGCATACCCGAGCGATGATTGACAGCGACCGCCCACGTCACAAGCACCACCGACGCGCGCGACCATGCAATCTAACCCTGTGGTCTCGGTCACACTACCGACCGCTGTCGCGAGGCGGCCCGCCGATTCAGGGACGAGTCGCGACCACTATCGGAAACGTAACCGCCAATGGGGCCGCACGGCGGCGCGGAGTTACTGGGCCTTGCCTCGCTTTCTGAGGACAGATAAGGTGCGATCACATGCCGAAGAAAGCGTCAGCCAGTGCCGGGACATCGGCAGCGTACAACGCCGTCCCCAGCGAAGCCGACAAGGCCGCGATAAGCGCGACAGAATCCTACGCCGCGCGTTATGCCGACCGCTATGCGCCGGAGTTCTATCGCCCGAGCGCTCAAGCACATGTCATGTCGTCGATAGGCATCGGTACCTACCTCGGCGAGTGCAGCGATGAGGACGACTCTGCATACGCCGATGCCATCGCGACTGCGATCTCATCAGGCGTCAACCTGATCGATACGGCAATCAATTACCGATGTCAGCGATCGGAGCGCGCCGTCGGCGCGGCCATTCGGCGCGCGCTCGCCGAAGGCACTCCACGCGAAGCGCTGGTCGTTTGCACGAAGGGAGGATTCCTTCCTCTCGCCGACAAGCCTCCGGAGTCACGCGACGACTACCGTGCATATCTGAAGCGTGAGTTTTTTGAGCCGGGAATCCTGACGCCAGACGACGTCGTTGCTGGCGGCCATTCGATCGCGCCAGCGTTTCTTCGCTACTCGATCGAGCGAAGCAAGAAGAATCTGGGTGTGCGCTGGATCGACCTGTATTATCTCCATAATCCGGAGCAGCAGCTGGCCGCGGTGTCGCCTGCGTCATTGCGGGAGCGATTGCGTGCCGCGTTCATGGTCCTCGAGGATGCCGTGTCGCGCGGAGAAATCCGCGCGTACGGATGCGCGACCTGGCAAGCGTTCAGAACTGCGCCGGGCGCCAAGGCGCATCTGTCACTACAAGATCTGGAGACAATCGCGCGCGAGGTCGCGGGTGAACGGCATCACTTCCGCGCAGTACAGATGCCCGTGAATCTGGCGATGCCGGAGGCCTTTCGCGAACCGACGCAGGAGCTCGGGAAGAAGGGAACACTCGTACCAGCGCTCCAGGCGGCGAGCGCGCTCGGTCTGACCGCAATTGCGAGTGCGTCGCTCATGCAGGCGCAGCTGACGAAGGATCTTCCGCAGTCCATGCACGAGCTCTTTCCGACGCAAAAGACGGATGCACAATGCGCCCTCGCTTTCGTCCGGTCGCTACCCGGTGTGACGAGCGCGCTCGTCGGCACGCGGAGCGTGCTTCACCTCGCCGAGAATCTGGAGAGTGCCGATCGCGGCCACGCGGTCTTGCCCTAGTGAGGCAACGTTTCGCCTGACCGATAAGGCGATGCAGGAGCCGGCAGACGGCGGACGCACCTAACGAGCCGTCGGTTCACTCGCACTCAAGGCGTCCAGTCGGCGATGTAGATGTTCAGCTCACCAACTGAGGCCCCGCTGCGGTTCGCCGCCCAGACGAGCTGCTTGCCGTCTGGGCTGAACATCGGGAAGCCGTCAAACTCCGGGTGCGTCGTCACCTGCTCGAGCCCCGTGCCATCGAGGTTCACGAGGTAGAGATCGAAGTTTCGGCTGCGAGGATTCTTGTAATTGGATGAGAAGATGATCCGCTTGCCGTCGGGCGTGTAATACGGCGCGAAGTTGGCGCCCCCAAGATTGGTGATTTGATGCTGGTTCGAGCCATCGGCATCCATGATCCAGATCTCCATTCGGTTCGGCCGAACCAGGCGCTGGTTCAACAACTCACGGTAGTTCGCCAGCGCTGTATCTCGTGGATGCCAGGCCCGATAAACGATGTGGTTTCCGTCTGGTGAGAAGAACGCTCCGCCATCATAGCCGGGAGTATTTGTCAGTCGGCGCACATTGGAGCCATCGGCGCCCATCGTGTAGATGTCAAGATCGCCGTCTTTGAGCGACGTGAAGACGATTGTCTTTCCATCGGGTGAGAGGGTACCTTCGGCGGTGTAGACACCATAGCTCGTTAGGCGCGTGAGACTCGAGCCGTCGGCATTCGCGGTATAGATGTCGTACGGGTCGAGGCGCCAGACGTACCCCTTGGAGGGGTCCGGACGAGGCGGGCAGGTAGTATCGACGGCGTGCGTCGACGCGAAGAAGATCTTCTGATCGCCCGCGAAGAAGTAGCCGCAAGTGGTCTTCCCCGAGCCAGTCGAAACGCGGCGCACGTTGCTGCCATCGACGTTCATGACGAACTGCTGATCGCAGCTTCGACCATCGCGCGTCGATTGAAAAATGATGCGCTTCCCGTCGTGACTGAAATACGCCTCAGCATTCTCGCCACCGAAGGTGAGCTGGCGAATGTTACGAAGATGAGGCTCGTCGGGACTCGAGAAGGCGAGTAAAGCGAAGGCCGTCATCCCGATGAGGACAACGGCCATCACTGATCTCGACCTGGATCGGGGCAGGCGTGGTTGCATGCCCCGAATTTAGACCGCGTACGCTACTGGCGCTTCGCTTGGGCTGTGGGCATGTGCGGCGCCTCTGCCGACGCGATGGCGAATAGCTCTTTCTGCGACGTCCCCTTATCGAGTAGATCGATCGCCCTGCGGAGGGGCGCGTCATAAGGGAGATCACGGCGCTTCGCGGCCGAGTCCCCGAACGCGAATCGCGCAACGCGTTGTTCGAGTAGCCTGTCGACATAGCGTGCTGACGCATCGTAGTCTTTGCGATCGAGCGTCACACCCTTCGCCTGCAGCCGACGCAACAACTCCTCACGCCACTGAGGCTGGACCTTGAAGTCCTTGTCTACGCTCTTCGACAACTCGAGCGAGTAGTCGTAGTACGTGGTATAGAAATCCTGTTGCTTGGTCGCGAGCGACTTCGCCAGTCGCTGCTCCGCCGAAGTGAGCGTGTCGTCGGGAACGATGACATCCGGCGTTATGCCACCACCACCGTAGACGAGCCGTCCCGCATCCGACTTATAGGCCGGGCGATTCTTCTTCACGCTCTCTGTTTCCGCCGTCGTATCGGGCTGCTGCTCGACGAAATGCCCGTTCTCGAACTTTCGCTCCTTCTGGATGGAGCGACCGCTCGGAGTGTACCATTTCGCTGTGGTGAGCTTGAGTGCGTAGCCGCCGTCGAGATTGAAAACCGACTGCACGAGACCTTTGCCGAAGCTGGTCTGGCCGAGGATCAGCGCACGGTCGTGATCCTGCAGAGCACCGGCGACGATTTCGGACGCCGAAGCCGTGTACTCGTCAGTTAGCACCACAAGAGGAGTCGTCGGCACCGACGGCATACCGTGCGCAACGTAGGGCTGTGTTTCCCCATTCCGCGCGCGAATCGACGCGATCTCCTGACCGTCCTTCAGGAAGAGATTGCTGATGACAAGACTTTGATCGAGAATCCCACCCGGATTACCGCGAAAGTCGAGGACGATGCCGCGAACGTTCTGCTTCTGGAGCGCCTTCACCGCGTCCTGAACTTCCTGCGCTGCCGTCTCATTGAAGCGATCGAGTGGGATATATCCAACCCTGTCGCCATTGGCGGCGAATGAAATTGCATAACGAACTGCAGGTACATGGATGACCGCGCGAGTGAAGTGCACTTCGATCGGAGCGGTCACGCCAGGGCGGGCGAATCTCACCATTACCTTCGTGCCCGGCGTTCCCATCAGCAGATCCTGCGCTTGCTGCGTCGTCCATTTCACGACATGGAGCGTATCGATTTGGACAATTCGATCGCCCTCGCGAACACCAGCCGCTTCGGCAGGAGTGTTCGGGAACACCTTGGCAATGACAATCTGATCTTGTTGCGGCTCGATCTGCATGCCGATGCCGCCGTATCGACCGCCAGTATTGGTCGTGAAAGCCTTCAGCTCCTTCGGAGCCAAGAGCTCGCTGTACGGATCGTTGAGCTCCTTTACTAGGCCTCTCGCCGCCTTCTCGTAAAGCTGGCCCGCGTCGAGAGTATCGACGTAGCGCTCATTGACGAGCTGGAGAACCTGATCGAGCAACGCCTGGCCGCCACGCATGACGCGTGACTGCAACACGAATCCGCCAGCGACGAGCGGTAACGCTACGATGCTGGCGAGTACTACTGTGCGTGATCGGGTCATTCGTGACATCAATGCGTCCGGCTTGGGGACGAAGAATTATAGCGGACGAAAATGAGCGAGGTCAGCCGCGCTCACCTTCTACGGGCGGCTCGTCCCTGCGGTCGCCCTCAGTCCAAATTGTCTTCCACGACATCTCTACGCCGGAGCGAAATCGCTTTTTCGTCAGACGCAGTCCCTCAGGCGAGATTGCAATGGTATAAGGCTCGCCATCGATGATGATCTCTCGCCGAATCGTTCGTTCGAGCTTCGTGGCCATGATGTCGTCATACCCGCGGCGAGGACGCCGGTTCGCACCGTACCTCCGTTGATTCAGACGCCTCGCGCGGCCAAGACGTAATCGACGAACCACTCTCTCTGCTGCTGGCGAACGGCTGCGCTCCGGATTACACCCCCCGATTCTAGCATTTCATGGGCCGGTTGAAGCACCCGCTGCAAGTGTGACGGGTATCGCTGCATGAGGGGCAGAAGCTCCTTCAAGCGCTCGAGGGACACGCGCCAGGTGAGCACGCCTTCAGCGCGCGCGACCTCGAGCAAACGGTAGAGTCGTCGCGCGACGGGGGATCCGAGGTCCAGATAACGAGTGACGGAAAGCGCAGATGTGAAGTGCCCAGCCAGGTTTTCGCGAATTGGCGGCGCGATGATCACACGAGCAACGCCCGGCTCGCCGCTCGTGGCGCCGTCGAAGAGCGCGAGCTGGTCGCGATCCACAACGCGCCTTCGCTCTATGACGACCGAGCTCAGGATCGAGAACCGAGCCTCTACCGCACTCCCCGCCGCAGAGCTGTAGTAGCTCCCCGCTGATTCGAGAGTCGTTCGCTCCAGACGCGCCAATGCGCCGCGCAGCTGTTCGTAAGTGCGTCCGTCAACCTGGCGGCCCATCGACCGCAGGAACGCATGCAGCGTGAACGTGACCGCGCCGTCCGTCGGCTCTCCCGCTTCGTGGAAGCGATGCATCAGCTCGACGTAAACATCTTGATCGAAGGTCCCCGGCAACCGATCGCCGGGGCTTGGGAGCACGCGCCAGCGCCCGCCGTCATCCGCCGAACAACTGATAGCGGAATCGTCTGCGGAGTCGCTGAGCCGGAATAGTGGAAGCCGCTCCAGCGACCGATCGAGCAGAACGACGCGCGCAGGAACGCGCCGCCGCGCGACGAGGCTCATGGTCGGAAAGTGACGCAGTGCCTGGCGACGGGCAAGGCAGACGCACGCCACCCTTACGACAGTGCAATGAGTTGTCCGGTAACGGCGCTCGCGTCATCACTGCAGAGATACGCCACGGCCGCCGCAACTTCCTCGCGTTCGACGTAACGGACATTCTCGCCCATCGACTTCACATTCGCAGCGGTGCGAATCGAAGTTGGCGCAAGCGCGTTCGCACGCACGCCGTTGCCGCGCTCCTCCTGGGCGACCGCGCGCATGAGTGTGACGACAGCACTTTTCGCGGCGGCATAGGCGGCCACGTTAGCTACCTTTGCGCCGGGAAGGGCGGCCTCGGAGGCGAAGTACACGATAGCTCCCCGTCCCGCCCGTACGAGAGGCAGGAAACCACGAGTCACGACGAAGGCCGTCGTGAGATTGATGTTCATCATGCGTTGCCACTCGTCGACGTCGCTCTCGGCGAGCGGTCCGGTCACTGCAAAGCCACCGGCAACATGCACGAGTGCGCCCAGTCGATCGCCATGTTCGCGACGTATCCTTGTCGCCAACTCGTCCACAGCGAAAACGTCAGCGAGATCGCACGCGAAAGAGAACGCGTGGAAGCCGGCTTTGGTTAGCACAGTCGCCCGATCGCGTGCCTGGTCAGGATTGCGGTCCACGAGCAGCAGAGTAGCGCCGCGCTTCGCCAGCGCTTGAGCGACCGCCTCGCCGACCTGTCCTTCTCGTCCAGCGCCGGTGAGTAGCACGGGGCCGCGGAAGTCGGCATTAGACATGGCACAGAGTATGTGTAAGAGACGCTCCGAATGCCAACGCACCGGAGCCACACCTTCGCCGAGCGTATCGAACGCCTTGGCGTAGTCGTTGTTGGAATCCTCGTACTCTACCTCGCGTTCGTCGGACTCCTTTCGATCACGCGCGGTACTCCTGTGCAAACGGTGATTGCCGAGGGCGATCGTACCGGCCCGCCACCGCCAACGGACTCACTGTTTGCCCGAACGATGGAGATGTTCACGGGCACGCACATCGAGCCCGGAACGCGGGTGATACAGTTGAACAACGGCACCGTCTACGACTCGCTTTGGAGGGATCTGCGGTCGGCGCGCCGGACGATCACGGTGCAGATGTACTACTCACTCCCCGGAGGAGTCGCGGACACGTTGGCGGCCATTCTCAAGGAGCGTGCGCGCGCCAAAGTGCGAGTGCTCCTTCTACTCGATGCGTTCGGCTCGCAGAATCTCAAGCGGGCATGGGCGCGATCGCTCCGAGAGGCAGGCGTGGAGGTGGCCCTGTTGCGGAAGTTGCGTTGGTACTCGGTGCATAACGCGACCGATCGATCACATGTCCGTGTCGTCGTTGTCGACGGAAGGGTCGGGTACACAGGCGGATTCGGATTGGCGGACTATTGGCTCGGAGACGGGCTCCACGAACAGCAGTGGCGGGAATCGAACGTGCGCTTCGAGGGGCCGGCAGTAATGCAGCTGCAATCGGCGTTTGCTTCGGCATGGGCCGAGGCGACCGGTGAGTTGATCACGGGCGACATCTTCTTCCCGCCGCAGGGCTTCCAGCCACTGCCGGGCGGAATACAAGCCGGCCTGCTGTTTACGTCGCCGACGACCGGGAGCACACCAGCGGAGCGCTTTCTGGCGCTGAGTATCGCGTCGGCGCACAAAACGCTCTTCATCACGAATTCCTACTTCGTGCCCGATGATGATTTCCGTCGATTGCTAAAACGAGTTGCCAAACGCGGCGTCGATGTCCGAGTGCTGACGGTGAGCACCAAGACAGACGTGAAGACGACATGGTACGCCGGGCGACACTGGTACGAGGACCTCCTCGCCGGCGGCGTCCGCGTCTATGAGTACCAGCCAACGATGATCCACTCGAAAACAATAGTCGTCGACGGACTGTGGTCGAGCGTTGGTTCGATGAACTTCGACAACCGGTCGCTCGCCTTCAACAACGAGTCGAACCTCGTCGTTCTCGACAGTGGATTTGGCGCCGGGATGGACTCGGTATTTTTCAACGACCTTCGTCATGCGAAGGAGATCAAGCTTGCCGAGTTCAAACGGCGTTCGGTCTGGGACCGCTTGCTCGAGATCGGAGCCGTGACGCTGTCACGACTACTTTGAGCGGTCGCGTTAGGCTCTCATCTGATTTCTTCGCGGCCGAGGGCGGCGCGTACAGCTTCGCGCATCGCGACGACGGCTTCATCGCGCGCTGCTGGCGAATTGTCGCGGACGTGAATCTCGATGCCATCGGCGACGGGAACTCGCCGCCAGCTCCACGGCTGGTCACCGTCTGACTGGGCGACGGCGTCGGCACGTACGCCAAGCGCCGGAGCCAACGACGTTGCAACGCGACGCTCGAGGGAATCGCCGGTGAGCTCACGAAGCTCGGTCTTGATCGCTTCGAGAGTCGTGCCCTCTCGCTGCCGGATCTTGATCGCGAGCAGCTGAAGAAAGTGGCGATAGTTGTAAGTCGCTGCCGTGCCCGTTCCCTCGGGTCGATCGAGCAAGCCGTTCGCGACGTAGAATCGAATCGATCTCGCACTCGGCGCAACGCGAGCCGAGGCGTTTGTCGGACGCATGCCGGCGGCGTCGACAAGAGCCGTCACATGAGCGGCAAGCCCGCGCGCGTTCCACGGTGCGTGGCGGGCATGTGCACGGAGCAATGAAATTGGCGACTCAGTCATGCGCCTCGGCTGTTGCTGTTCCGTCCATTTTCCGGTTCGGCAGCGTGATTGTCACAGTCGTTCCCGCGTCGGCGGTGCTGTCGAGGGTGATGCTTCCGCCGTGCTCGGCGAGAATGCGCTGACAGAGCGCTAGCCCGACCCCAGAGCCGCCGGGCTTCGTGGTGAAAAACAACTCGAACACCCTTGGCAGCAACTCGGGTGAGATCGGCGGCCCCTCGTTGTGCAGGCGACAGCGCCAACCACCGCCCGGCAAGATGGCTGAGGTCAGGATCAGGTCACTCGCTTCGGGCGCAGCGTCGACGGCGTTGGAAAGAACGTTGACGAACACTTGAGCGATTTGCTCCACATCGACGTCGCACGTCGCGCGGGGTTCGGCCGGTTGATGGCGGGCGACGAGAGCTTTGCTCTCGAGCAAGCCGCGCTTGGCCGCCAGGACGTTATGCAATACGGCGTCAGGATCGGCGGGTGCGACACGCATTGGTGCCGGCCGACCATACTCGAGCAGCGAGCTGACCACGCCATTCAACCGCTCGACCTCGCGCAGGATCCGCCCGACATTCTTCTCGATTACCGGATCGTCGCGAACACGGAAACGCAGTAGCTGCGCCGCCGACGAGATTCCAAAAAGCGGATTGCGAAGTTCGCGGGCTATGCCGGCGGACACCTCCCCGATTGCCTCGAGGCGTCGCTTTTGGGTGAGGCGACTCACGACCTCGGCGCGCTCAATCGCCGAGGCGACCTGCGTTGCAACGCTCGCGACGATCTGCTCCAATTCGCGCACCCGGTTCGCCGAATCGATACCGACAATGACCGTTGCGGCACCACGCACGTCGCCGCTCACCATCGGGACCGTAATCTCCGTTGCACGCGCAAGCTGGCGCACAACTGCGGCCGACTCGTTCACCGCGCGTTCCCAGTTCGCGAATAGCGAGGTGGTGAGTGATTCGCCTTCCTCATCGAACCCTACGACGTGAGCAAGTTGGAATCGCCCGAGATCCGCGTTGTAGAGGGCGATTGCAATGGCGTCGCAGCTTGCGACACGTCTAATCTGCTGCGCCGCCTCGATGAGAACGCGCTCGAGCGAGATCGTTGGCGCGAGCGCGATCGCCGCATCGAGCACCTGCCGCTCGGTGCTCGCTACGCCTCCGCCAACGGCGGGCTGAATTGCAGGCGCGCTCATGAGTGGATATTACGAGCGGCGATTTCAAAGCGAAACGGCGGAACGCGATGCTGCGCGTTCCGCCGTTTACGCCAGAGCTGATAAACGAGCGCTAGCGACGTCCGCCCTTCCGGGCGCTTTTCTTGGCGCCGCCACGCTTTTTCGAGCCGCCCTTCTTGGCGCCGCCACGTTTCGCCGCCTTTCGCGCGCTTTTCTTGGCGCCGCCCTTTTTCGCACCGCCTTTTCGTGCGCCACTCTTCTTCGCACCGGCCTTTTTCGCGCCGCTGCGCTTTTTTGCACCGCCGGACTTCTTTGCGCCACCGGACTTCTTGGCGCCGCCAGAGCGCGCTCCGCCGGTTTTCGCGGCGCTCGTGGAGCTGCCAGCCGAGCCGCCACTCATTGCCGAGCCGCTGGTGCCTCCGCTCATACCACCACTGCTGGCGCTGCCCGACGAGCTACTGCCGGTCGAGGGTCGTCCGCCGCGACCACCAGCCGGGAAGATCTCAGTCTCTTCGTCCTCCTCTTCGGTGAACGAACCCTCCTCTTCCTCATCGTCGTCGTCGTCGTCGGTGCTGTCCCAGAGGTCGTCGCTACCGCGAGTCCCCGACCACCCGCTCTCCTCGTCCTCGTCGTCGTCGTAGTTGCCGCCGCCGGCACCGCCGCCACCGCCGTAACCGAGATCATCCGCGTCGTCGTCGCGATCCGAGAACCGAAACTCCTCGTGCAACTCGTCACCCCGCGGCATGCGCGCCTCCTGAGGCAAATGTGATTTCAGTGTAATTCGTACTATTTCAACCGACTCAACGTTGCGCCCTCGGCGCACGTCGTGTGCCGATCCCGCGCGCGTGCAGCATCGCCATGCGTTCGGTGATCGCACGCATTAAAACGCGTGCAGGTACGTTGACGCAACACCCTAGTACAATGTCATGGCGTTTCCGTCAAGTCGCAGCGCACGTGCAGGGTCTCGTGATGACGCACACGCGCTGGAGCAATCGTGCGCAACGCGTCAAGCTAGTGGTCAATCGCCAGCGGGCTCTGGAACCGGAGCGCTCGTGACGCTCTCGCGATGGCGGTCGCGCGTCGACTTGCGACGTGTCACCAATGCCGTGACATCATCCAGCATCGTGTAAACGACGGGCACGACGAACAGCGTCAGGAGGGTAGACGTTATGAGTCCGCCGATGACCGCGCGTGCCATCGGCGCCCGCTGTTCGGCCCCCGCCCCGAGCGCCAGCGCGAGCGGAATCATACCGAAGATCATCGCCACTGTAGTCATGATGATGGGGCGAAGTCTGATACGCCCCGCCGTCAGGAGCGCTTCGGTGCGGGCGGCGCCGCTCTCCCGCTGCTGATTCGCGAAATCGACGAGAAGAATGCCGTTCTTCGTCACGAGGCCCATCAACATGATGATACCGATCATGGTCATCACATTGATGTTGTCGCGGGTGATGAGTAGCGCGACCGTAACGCCGATGAAGCTCAGCGGCAGCGCCAACATGATCGCCAGCGGCTGCAGGAACGAGCCGAACAGCGAAGCGAGGATGAGATAGATGAAAACAACGGCGAGCAGCATTGCTTCGAGCACGTAACCTTTCGTCTCCTCGAGGTTCTGGACGTCCCCGCCGAAGACAAAGTGATAGCCAGGCGGTAAACCCAGCTTGTCGATCTCACGGCGCACGTCGTCGGCGACGTCACCGGTCGCGTAGCCGGGCAGCACGTTGGCGTTGATCGAGACCTGTTGCTCGAGATTACGCCGATTGATTTGCTGCGGGCCGACTCCGGCGCGGACCTCGGCAACCTGAGACAATGGAATCATCGGCGACTGTCCGCTGCGCGGATCCGTCGACGTACTTGGCACGACGATCTGGGCGACATCGGCCGCGGACGTACGCATGGAATCGGGATACACAACGATGACGTCGTGCTCGAATCCCTGGGGATCCTCCCAACGCGTGGCGCGTTGCCCAGAGAAGAGCGGAGCGAGGGTGTTACCGATGCTCGTGATGCCAAGCCCCGCGCGCCATGCTTCCTGCCGGTCGACGCGAACGTCGAGCTCGGGGATGTCGCCTTCATCGCTCGAGCTAGGCTCTGCAACCCCGGGGACACCTTTGACGGCGTCGAGTACGCGCGCGGCGGCGAGCTTGAGCCGCGACACCTCCGGGCCCTGGACATTGATCTGAATCGGCGACCCTCGGCCGCCAAAGATCGACGACTGACTGGCGCGTACCGACGGCTGCGTTCCAGGAATACGGCGGAGCTGCGCGCGAAGGTCATTCTGCAACTCGAACACGGACCGCTTGCGCTGAGAACGCGGCAAGAGCTTTACGAAGATGCTGCCGTTGTTGGGTGTACCGCGGAAACCACCACCAATCGAGAGATAGGTGTAGTCGACTTCCGGTTGTTTTTTCAGGAAAGCGACCATCTCGCGGCCCTTTCCGAGTGTGTAGCCCAGCGTCGAGCCGGGCGCCGTTCTGAAGTTCACGTTGAGCTCACCCTGATCCGCGTCAGGCATCCAGGTGAAGCCCAGCTTCGGGACGAGCAGGAATGCTATCACGACGGACACGATCGCTATCGCGCTTACGATGAGCCGGTGTCCCAGCGCCCAACCGAGCC
>Ga0207693_10004328_pt1 | contig 12018 bp, 10 predicted proteins | sample LARL81metaG_FD_184347 | JGI IMG/M metagenome (GOLD analysis project Ga0207693, IMG submission 184347) | Corn, switchgrass and miscanthus rhizosphere microbial communities from Kellogg Biological Station, Michigan, USA - LAR L8-1 metaG... | ecosystem: Host-associated > Plants > Roots >...
CTGGTGCGGGCAAAATGTGTCTCAGACTCTCCCAAGAGGCGGGATTTTCCCCGTTGCGGTAGCCGCGTGCGGTGGCCCAAGACAAAATCAGTTCGATGCGCAGCCGCACCCTATCGGCGGTGACCGGGCGCGCTGTCCAGAATGGACCGGCTGGATAGCCGAGTTGCGCTTCGACGCGGGCTTCGAGGACATCCAACACCCGCGCACGGTCAACAGCGGCGACATCAAGATTACCGATTTTGGGATAGACGAAAGTTGCCAAAGATGTGATCCATTGCTGGCCATGCTTGGCGCTTTTCCAACCGGCGCGGTGGGCGGCGATATAGGCGTCGGCGGCTTCGCGGAAGGTCTTGGCCGAAGCCGCTGCCGCTGCCTTGGCGGCGCGTTCGGCGCGGCGCAATGCCAGCGGATCGTTCTTGTCGGTGAGTTTCTGGCGTTGGGCCTTGGCGCGCTCGCGGGCTTCGCTCAAACTGAAATCTTTGGCGCTGCCCAATCCCATCCAGTGGCCGCGACCGCGCAACTGGTATCGTAGTTCCCAATGGGCATTGTTCTTGCCGCCGACGATCAAGTACAGACCGCGCACACCATTGCCGCCGTCGAGGTAGCGGCCCGGCTCGCCCTGGCGAACCAACTTGACTACCTTCTTGACCGTCAGGCTCATGGCTTCCTCCCGCTCCGGCCCACAGCCAAACCTACGGCGTGGCCCACCGGTTCTTACCGGTCAATATAGGACTTCAGCGGACCTGATTTAAGGGCTAGAATTGCAAATGTTCAAAAAATCCGTGGCCTTAGACGGACGTCAGCGGCGCAAAGCGTCGCTGGAAACCTTGGACGAGGCCGCCGAGTGAGCGCGTCCGGCAGCGTTGCAGCCTCCGACGTCTCCGGCGATCGCCGATTTATGGAGCTTGCACTTGCGCTGGGCCGGCGTGGGCTTGGCAGGACTTGGCCGAATCCGGCCGTCGGCGCGGTCATCGTCAAGGACGGCGAAATCGTCGGGCGCGGCTGGACCCAGCCGAGTGGCCGGCCGCATGCCGAGATCGAGGCGTTGCGGCGCGCCGGCGAGATGGCGCGCGGGGCCACGCTTTATGTGACCCTCGAACCATGCTCCCACCATGGCAAATCACCGCCCTGCGCCGACGCCGTGATCGCGTCCGGCATTGCACGCGTGGTCTCGGCCATGGAGGATCCCAATCCGGAAGTCGCCGGCCGTGGCCACGCGCGCCTACGCAGCGCAGGAATTGCCGTTGATGTCGGTATCGAAGCCAAAACGGCCGCCCGCGATCACGCCGGGCATATTCGCCGCATGCGCGACGGCCGGCCGCATGTCATGGTCAAGCTCGCTATTTCCGCGGACGGCAAAGCGGCGGGCGCCGGTGGGCGGCGGGTCGCGATCACCGGTAATGCGGTGCGCGATCGGGTGCATCTGATGCGCGCGCGCAGCGACGCCATGGTGATCGGCATCGGCACTGTTTTGGCCGATGATCCGGTTTTGACGTGTCGTTTGCCCGGAATGGCGAAAATGTCGCCGACACGCGTGGTGCTGGATGCCAGCCTTCGCTTGCCGATGCAGTCGCGGCTTTTGGCAACGGCTGGCGAGACGCCGCTGTGGATCATCACCGGCAAGCCTGCGCCGGACGCATCCGAAACAGCCGTGCGCGAGCACGGCGCCGAAGTTCTGCGCGTTGCCGAAAAAGCGGGGCGGCTCGACCTGGGCGAGGTGCTCAAGCTTCTCGCACAACGCGGCATCACACGCGTGATGATCGAGGGCGGCCCGACCGTGGCGTCGGCTTTAATTGAGGCCGATCTCGTCGACGAAGCGATTTTCTTCCATTCACCGATGGTGATAGGGGAGGGCGGCCTGCAGGCGCTTGAGCCGCGCGCGGTTCAATTGCTCGGCCGGCACATTAAACGTGTTTCCAGCGAGCCGGTCGGTCCCGATCGCCAGGAAACGTACGAACGCGGGTCGGATCGTGTTTAGCGGCATCGTCACGGGACTGGGCGAGATTCTTGAAGTCGACGAAAAATCCGACGGCCTGCGCGGGCTTGTGGTCGGCTGCGACTACGATCCCGATTCGATCGCGGTCGGCGCTTCAATCGCCTGTTCCGGAATTTGCCTCACCGTCGTCGATCGCGGCGCCAGAGGCAATCGGCCGTTCTTCGCCGCGGATGCGGCGGCGGAAACGCTGCGCTTGACTACCGCTGGACATTGGCGGCGCGGCACGCGCATCAATCTGGAGCGCTCGCTTCGACTCGGCGACGAGATGGGCGGGCACTTGATCAGCGGCCATGTCGACGGGATCGCCGAACTCGTCATCCGCGACGATTTCCTCGACAGCGCCTCCTTTACGCTGCGCGTGCCGACCGCGCTGTCGCGCTTTATCGCCGTCAAAGGCTCGGTCGCGCTCGATGGCGTTTCGCTGACCGTGAACAAGGTCGATGGTGATATGTTCTCGGTCTTGATCATTCCGCATACGTTGCAAGTCACCACCTTCGGCAAGCTCGATGCCGGGGCGCGCCTTAATCTCGAAGTCGATCAGATGGCGCGTTATGTGGCGCGCTTGATGGAAACGCTGCCCCGCTGAGACGCGCTTGTGAGCGCCTGCCGGGCTTGGTACGACCACGCGTGCTCGAACAAGCCGGAGCGCAGCCATGGCCGGAGCGCGGCGAAGCAAGCTTGCCGGGAAAAGCGGCAAGGGTACTAAGGGTATGCGCATTCTCATTGTCGAAGCGCGCTTCTATGACGATATTGCCGACGCGCTGCTCGCGGGCGCGAGCAAAGTCCTCAAAGCGGCTGAGGCAGAATTCGACTGCGTCACCGTGCCTGGCTCGCTGGAGATCCCGGCCGCGATCGCGATTGCCATGGACGCTGCGAAACGACGCCGGCGCCCCTATGATGGCGTGGTTGCGCTCGGCTGCGTCATTCGCGGCGACACCATCCACTTCGACATCGTTTCGCATCAATCGGCGCGCGGCTTGATGGATTTGTCCGTGGCGCGCCAACTGCCGATCGGCAACGGCATTATCACGGTGGACAACGAGGCGCAGGCGTGGGTGCGGGCGCGGCCGGAGGAGCAGGACAAAGGCGGCGACGCGGCGCGTGCAGCGCTCGCGATGGTTGGATTGAAGCGGCAGGACGGAAAATAATTTGGGAAATAGCGTGATGGCCGGCAGCGACATATCCGATGACTCTGACCGCAGCGGCCATGGCCGCAAGGCCAATCAGCGCGGCGCCGCCCGGCTTGCCGCGGTGCAAGCGCTCTATCAGATGGAGCTTGCCGGCACTGGCTTGAACGAGATTTTGGCCCAATTCGAAAGTCATTGGCTTAAGGGCGATATGGAAGGCGTGCAGTATCGCCCGGCGGAAGCCGCCTATTTCCGCGACATTGTCGGCGGGGTGGTGCGCGAGCAAAGCGATCTCGATCGCAAGATCGACGCGGCATTGACGCGCGGCTGGCCGCTCAAGCGCATCGAAATGGTGCTTCGCGCGGTGCTGCGGGCCGGCGCTTACGAGCTCGCCTGCCGAAAGGATGTGCCGGCGCGGGTGGTCACTTCCGAATATGTCGATGTGGCCAGCGCCTTTGTCGACCGGGAAGAGACCGGGATGGTGAACGCGGTGCTCGATCAGCTGGCGCATCAGCTCCGGGCCGCCGAATTCGGCGGCGGCTAGGCGGAGGCAGAAAATGCCTTCGAACCAAAATGAATTCCGCGACGGCCTCTCGGGCGAAGAGCGCCTCATTGCGCGCTACTTCCGTCCCTTGGCCACGGCTCCGGGCGCGTTCGGTCTTGGCGACGATGCGGCCGCGCTGACGCCGCCCGCCGGTTGCGATTTGGTTCTGACCACCGATGGGGTGATCGCCGGCGTGCATTTTCTTCCCACAGATCCGCCGCAAAGCATCGCGCGCAAGGCGCTGCGCATGAATCTCTCCGACCTCGCTGCAAAGGGCGCGGCGCCGATTGGATTTCTGTTGTCGATCGCGTTGCCGACAAGCACACAGGAGCCATGGATCGCGGCCTTCGTCGAAGGACTTGGCCAAGACATCGGACGTTATGGCTGCCCGTTACTCGGCGGCGACACCGATCGCACTCCGGGACCGCTTTCGATTTCCATCACCGCCTTTGGCACGGTACCGCATGGGGCGATGGTGCGGCGCGCCACCGCCAAGCCTGGCGATATCATCGCTGTCACTGGCAGCATCGGCGATGCCGCCCTTGGCGTTCTCATTCATCGCGATGCGGATCTGGCGAAACGGTGGCGTTTGTCGAGCGCGGCAAGCGAGTATCTGCAGCAGCGCTATCTGCTTCCACAGCCGCGCAATGCTCTGGCTGAGGCGCTTCGCGCCCATGCATCGGCGGCGATGGATGTGTCCGACGGTCTCGCCGGGGATTTGGCCAAGCTATGCCGCGCCTCCGAGCTTGCGGCGGTCGTCGACGTCGCCGCCGTGCCCCTGTCCGATGCGGCGCGCACGGCGCTTTCCGCCGATGCCAAGCTGATCGAGCGCATCCTGACTGGCGGAGACGATTACGAGATCGTTTTGACGCTGCCTGAGGCCAAGTTTGGCAGTCTTAGCGCCGCCGCGCGGACCGCCGGCGTGCCGCTGGCCAAGATCGGTCAGGTCACGAGCGGGCAGGGGGTTCGCTTCCTGCGCGAAGGAAAAACCCTCTCCTTCGCCCAGCCGTCCTATAGTCACTTCTGAGCGGCGATGCGGCGCTACCGGCGATCGTACCGTCCGCTATAATCGCCGGTGGATTTCCGACTGGCACGTGTTTTCTGGGATCAACAAGGACAAGCCGATGTCTCGCGCAACACAGAGATTAAAGCACGCGCGGAAAGCTCAGCGCACCGCACGAAAACCGGGTTCGGTTACCCGCAGATCCAAAGCGCCGCCGCCTCGAAGCGCCAGGGCAAAGACAATTAGCGGCAAGAGAAAGTCCCATCCGCGCCGGCACACCTTCGTCGCGTCGCATGACCGCCCCGACGCCTTCGAGCAAGGGCTGCGCCGCTACGCGCAATACCGCGATCTCGGAATCGCCGGAGCGACCGGAGGCATGGCGCGGGCGCATGTGATCAAAATGATTCCACCCTGCGATCCGGCGGAAGTGTCCAAGCGGCATTTCCACGACGTCGAGTTTCAAATGGTCTATGTTCTTAAAGGTTGGATCAAAGGCGAATATGAAGGCGCCGGCGTGGTCACCATGCGCGAAGGTTCGTGCTGGCTGCAGCCGCCGAAGATCAAACATTCGGTGCTCGACTATTCCGACGATTGCGAACTCCTTGAGATCATCATGCCCGCGGATTTTGCAACCGTCGAATTGGAATGATCGGATCGGCTTCGATCAGGCAGAGAGTGGGTCTATTTCATGACATCGTCAGGCTCGCCGCAGGATCTCTCGATACTGGCCGAGCTTGAACGCAAAGTCCTGTGGCTCGCGACTTGGACGATCCACCACGCCAACCATGTGCGCGACAACGCCGATGGGCTGAAAGTCGGCGGTCATCAGGCCTCGTGCGCGTCGCTCGCGACCATCATGACGGCGCTTTATTTCCACACTTTGCGGCCACAGGATCGCGTCGCCGTCAAGCCGCACGCTTCGCCCAACTTCCACGCCATCCAATATCTGCTCGGCCGGCAGACCCGGGACAAGCTCGAGGCTTTTCGTGGCTTTAAGGGCGCGCAGTCCTATCCGTCACGCACCAAAGATACCGATGACGTCGACTTTTCCACGGGTTCGGTCGGACTTGGCGTGGCCCAGACTCTTTTTTCGTCTCTGACGCAGGATTATGTGCACTCCCACGGTTGGGGTGACGCGCGGCCGGAAGGCCGCATGATTGCGCTTCTTGGCGACGCCGAGCTCGATGAAGGCAACATCTTCGAAGCGATGCTCGAGGGCTGGAAGCAGGGGCTGCGCAATTGCTGGTGGATTGTCGATTACAACCGGCAAAGCCTGGATGCTGTCGTCCGCGAGGGACTTTGGGAACGTTATCAAAACCTGTTCCGCAATTTCGGTTGGGACGTGGTGCTGCTCAAATACGGCGCGCTTCAAGAGGCGGCGTTTGCCGAACCGGGCGGCGAAGTATTGCGCCAGTGGATCGATAATTGTCCGAACCAGCTTTATTCCGCTTTGGTGTTTCAAGGCGGAGCGGCCTGGCGCAGGCGGCTCAACGATGAGATCGGCGATCAAGGGCCGGTCACCGCGCTCTTGGAGCGCCGCAGCGACGACGAGCTGGCGCGGTTGATGAACAATCTCGGCGGTCATGATCTCGGTTCGATCATCGCCGCTTTCGATGCCGTCGATCACGATCGGCCGGTTTGTTTCATTGCTTATACGATCAAAGGCTATGGCCTGCCGTTCGCCGGACACAAAGACAATCACGCCGGCCTGATGACGCCCGCGCAGATGGAGACATTTCGAAAGTCGATGAGTATCCGTCCTGGCGAGGAATGGTCGCGTTTCGAAGGACTTGAACATCCCGTGGCTGAGATTCAGGCCTTCCTCGATCGCGTGCCGTTCGCGAGCGCCGGCAATCGCAGCTTGCAGGCGGAGCGCATTGCCGTGCCAGAAAGCCTCGCGGTGACAATTCAACCGCAGATGTCCACACAGCTTGGCTTTGGCGCGCTGCTCAACGAGCTTGGCCGTGGCGATACATCTGTGGCAGCGCGCATGGTCACCGCTTCGCCTGATGTCACGGTATCGACGAGCCTTGGACCATGGGTGAACCGCCGCGGCCTGTTCGCCCGCGAGGCTTTAGCCGATACCTTCAAAAGCGAGCGCATCCCCTCGACTTTCAATTGGGAGTTCTCGCCGAAGGGCCAGCACATCGAACTCGGGATTGCCGAGATGAACTTGTTCTCTGTGCTGTCCGCGCTCGGTCTGTCGCATGTCATCAATGGCGAGCGGCTCCTGCCGATCGGCACACTGTACGATCCGTTCATCGCCCGTGGGCTCGATGCCCTCAATTATGCCTGTTATCAGGACGCGCGCTTCATCCTGGTCGCGACGCCGTCCGGAATCACTTTGGCGCCGGAGGGCGGCGCGCATCAGTCGATCGCGGAGCCGCTCATCGGCATGGCGCAGGACGGGCTTGCGGCTTTCGAGCCCGCTTTCGTCGATGAGCTGGCGGTGATTCTGGCCTTCGCATTGGATTACATTCAGCGCGAGGGCGGTGCCGAGGCATCCGAACGAAACTGGTTGCGCGATGAAACCGGCGGATCCGTCTATCTGCGGCTCTCGACCAGGCCGATCGAACAGATCAAGCGCGAAATGACGCCGGCGCTGCGCCAATCGATCGTGGACGGCGCCTATTGGCTGCGTGCGCCCGGTCCGAACTGCCAACTTGTGGTGGCGTATACCGGCGCGGTCGCGCCCGAAGCGATTCAGGCGGTCGGATTGATGGCGGAGGATCGACGCGACACGGGCTTGCTGGCCATAACTTCGGCGGACCGCCTCAACGCTGGCTGGACCGCGGCGTGCCGAGCGCGCGAGCGCGGGCTTATTCACGCCCGTTCACATATAGAGCGCTTGTTTGCCGGCCTGCCGCGACATTGCGGCATCGTCACGGTTCTGGACGGACACCCCGCGACGCTGGCGTGGCTCGGTGCCGTCAGTGGCCACCGTGTTCGCCCATTGGGCGTCGAGCATTTCGGTCAGACCGGTTCAATCGACGAGCTGTACCGGTACTATGGCATAGACGCTAGCGCCATCATTGCGGCTGCGCAGGTGATCGCGCCCGGCCGACCGATCCGCTATCTCGGAGCTGCATAAAAGCCTTCGGAACGCCTATCACCCTGCCGTTGCGCGGCGGGGGCAAGTTTGGCAATGTCCGCGCCGATTTGCGCCGCCCGCCTGCCCATTGTATGCGAGGCGCCTCCTTCTACGGCTGGTTTGAAGCCGGCCCTCCATAACACGGGGACTTTCCATGACGACTTTGTGGCTCATCGTTCTATGCGGCGTATTGGCTATCATTTACGCCATCTGGGCCACGCGTTCAGTACTGCAAGCCGATGCCGGCAGCGCGCGGATGCAGGAAATATCGGCCGCGGTGCGTGAGGGCGCTCAGGCGTACCTTAAGCGCCAATATTCGACGATCGCGCTGGTCGGAATCGTGATCTTCCTGATCGTGGGTTATTTTCTCGGCTGGCTGGTCGGCGTCGGCTTTGGGATTGGCGCCATTCTGTCCGGCTCGGCCGGCTTTATCGGCATGAATGTCTCCGTGCGGGCCAATGTGCGCACCGCCCAAGCGGCGATCGGCTCGCTCGCCGCGGGACTAGAAATTGCCTTTCGCTCGGGCGCGATTACCGGGCTACTGGTCGCGGGGCTCGCCCTACTCGGCGTCACGCTTTATTTCGGGTTCCTCACCGGCACGCTGCATATGGCCGCAAATGACCGTGAGGTTATCGATTCGCTTGTCGCGCTCGGCTTTGGCGCCTCCTTGATTTCCATTTTCGCTCGTCTTGGCGGCGGTATTTTCACTAAAGGCGCGGATGTCGGCGGCGATCTCGTCGGCAAGGTCGAAGCCGGCATTCCCGAGGACGATCCGCGCAATCCCGCAACCATTGCCGACAATGTCGGCGACAACGTCGGCGACTGCGCGGGCATGGCGGCCGATCTGTTCGAGACCTATGCGGTGACCACCGTGGCGACGATGGTTCTTGCGGCCATCTTTTTCAGCCGCGCCGGTAGTGATGCGCTGATGCGCATGATGACATTCCCGCTCACGATTGGCGGCGCCTGCATCATCGCCTCGATCATCGGGACTTTCTTCGTCAAGCTCGGTCCCTCGCAATCGATCATGGGCGCGCTGTATAAGGGCATGATCGCGACCGCGATTTTGTCGCTGATCGGCATCGCACTGGTCACTTATCTGCTGATCGGCTTCGGGCCGCTGCCGGGCGCCAATTATTCCGGTCTGACACTGTTCGTCTGCGGCATTGTTGGACTGGCAGTGACCGGATTCATCATCTGGGTCACCGAGTTCTACACCGGCACCAATTTCCGGCCGGTGCGGTCGATCGCGCTGGCCTCGGTCACCGGACACGGCACCAACGTGATTCAGGGATTAGCGGTATCGCTCGAAGCCACCGCGCTGCCGGCGCTCGTCATCATCGCCGGAATCCTGATCAGCTATAACCTTGCCGGCTTGTTCGGCATCGCGATCGCCGTGACCACGATGCTGGCGCTTGCCGGCATCGTGGTGGCACTCGACGCCTTTGGCCCCGTCACCGACAATGCCGGCGGCATTGCCGAAATGGCGGGATTGCCCAAGGAAGTTCGCAAATCGACCGATGCACTGGACGCGGTTGGCAACACCACGAAAGCAGTCACCAAAGGCTACGCGATCGGCTCCGCCGGGCTCGGCGCCTTGGTCTTGTTCGCCGCCTATAACGAGGACCTGAAATACTTCGTCGCCAATGCAGGGGCAAATTCGTATTTCAAGGGCGTCGCGCCGGATTTCTCGCTGAACAATCCTTACGTTGTGGCCGGGCTCTTGTTCGGCGGCTTACTCCCCTATCTTTTCGCCGCTCTCGGCATGACCGCGGTGGGACGCGCGGCTTCCTCTATCGTCGAGGAGGTCCGGCGCCAGTTCCGCGAACGGCCCGGAATTATGCAGGGCAGGGACAAGCCTGATTACGGGCGCGCGGTTGACATGCTGACCAAGGCCGCGATCAAAGAAATGATCGTTCCGTCACTGTTGCCGGTGCTGTCGCCGATCGTCGGCTACTTCATTATCTATTTCGTCGCCGGCGGCGGCGCGCAGGGCAAGTCGGCTGCGTTCTCCGCGCTTGGCGCGATGTTGCTCGGCGTCATCGTAACGGGCCTGTTCGTTGCCATATCGATGACATCGGGCGGCGGCGCCTGGGACAATGCAAAAAAATACATCGAAGACGGCCATTACGGCGGCAAGGGCTCTGACGCGCACAAGGCGGCGGTGACCGGCGACACCGTCGGCGATCCTTACAAAGACACGGCCGGGCCGGCGGTCAATCCGATGATCAAGATCACCAATATCGTCGCGCTATTGCTGCTCGCGGTGCTCGCCCATTCGGGCTGAGCAGGCGCCAGGTCCGCTCGGGAACTCAGCTTCCCTTGCCCTCCAGGTTATGGATGAAGGTCGATACCAGACTAAGGTCGTTGCCGCTTGTGGGCGTTGTGCGGCTCACGAAGTCAAAGATCTTGCCGTCTTTCATCCCGTATTCGGCGAGGCGCTGAACTTTTCTGTCCCTGTCGAAGTAGACTGCTATCACGCGCTGATCGGTGACCTTTGTCCGCATAAAGGAAATCTCGCGCTCGGCCTTCTGCGAGATGTAATAGAACGCTTCGACACTTACGGTAGCCACCGTTGACGGCGTGCCGAGAACCAGCAGAACCTGTTCCTGTGACGCGCCGAGGGGGATTTGCTCAAGCGCACCTTCCGGCAGCACGTAACCGCGCTGGAAGGTCTCACCACCGCAGCCCGACAGGCTCGTCGCGGCGGCAATGGCAAAGGCCAGCGCCACACCACAGCATCGACTACGGCCCCGATTACCCCGCATCCACATTCCTAACTTGCGCCTGGCTGGAAGCTGGCGTTACCTCAAAACCAAGGCTTAGCAAACTACCAACCCAGGTACCGGCCTTGGCCGACGCCCGATTTGGGCGCCCCGATGCCAAGTAAGCTAATGATCCTGAAGCGCTTTCGCCTAAGTCCCGGACATCGCAAGATCGACGACCTCTATGGCGCGATCGTGGCACAGTCGCGCCGTGCGGCCTTTTACATCGGCTACGGCGTGCCCGACACCGTGGACGGGCGCTTTGACCTTGTCGTCCTGCACATGGTCCTGCTGCTGGCGCGCTTCGATCGCGGGGGGCCGTCCGCGCGCGATCTTGGCCAGAACCTGTTCGATCTTTTTTGCCGCGATCTCGACGCCAATCTGCGGGAAATGGGCGTCGGGGACCTGGCCGTTCCCAAACGAATGCGGCAGTTTGCCGAAGCGTTTTATGGAAGACAGGTTGCCTATCTTGCTGCTCTTGATGCGCCGGACGGGCAAGAGCTTGAGAAGGCGCTGGCGCGTAATATCTTTGGAGGCCTGAACGGGGTGCAGTCGCGCCGTCTGGCGTGTTATGCGCGCGCTTTAGCGCGCCACTTTGAGACCCTCGATCAAGAGGCGCTATTGCGCGGCACTGTAGTTTTTCCCGATCCAGAGGCCGTTCCGATGCCCGAGCCCAAAGCGCCAGCTTCCGCCGTGCCAGCTTCCGCCACACCATGGCACGTTCCGCTGACGGTTGAAGCGGTTCCCGAGACTGGCCAACATTTCGATCTTGCCGCCGATGCGCGCGTCCGCGCCGCCGTTGCAATAGCCACCGGGTTGCGGGAACTGCCGCGATTTGAAGCCAGTTTCGATGTCACTCGCCGCGGCGGCGGCATCCACGTCGTCGGATCGATCTCCGCGACGGTCGGACAGAATTGCGTCGTCACACTCGAACCGCTGGCGAACGACATCGAAGAGACGATCGACCTAGTATTCGAACCGCCACAAAGGCTTGCAGCGTCGGCCGAGAACGAAGGCCAGCAGCACGACGTCAAATGGAATGACCCGGAACCGCTTATCGGCGGCGTCGTGGATTTGGGCGCGCTGGCGACCGAGTTTCTTATCCTTGGCCTGGATCCTTATCCGCGCAAACCTGGTGCGGTTTTTGAGCCGCCGCAGGATGGCAAACCCGACGAGGGACCCTTTGCGGCGCTTGGCCGTTTGGCAAAGCGCCAGGACTAGCACCAAGGCTAGCGCCGAGACTAACGCCGAGGCTAGCGCCAAGGACAATGGCTGACAGCTGCTTGTCCGATGGGTGTTGTGTCCGGGCCTCGAACCGCTATTCTCGCTGCCGGGCGCTTTCCGGTGCGGTCATCGAGTCGTTGCAAGGACGTTCCCAAGGCTAGCGCTACGGCGCGCGAAGCCGTGGACGTCAGGGATAAAAATCGCTTCATAACCATGCGCTTGCAGCTGTCACTTTGAGTCGAAAATTCGCATGAAAGCAGGTCACGGC
>Ga0207693_10004329_pt1 | contig 12016 bp, 10 predicted proteins | sample LARL81metaG_FD_184347 | JGI IMG/M metagenome (GOLD analysis project Ga0207693, IMG submission 184347) | Corn, switchgrass and miscanthus rhizosphere microbial communities from Kellogg Biological Station, Michigan, USA - LAR L8-1 metaG... | ecosystem: Host-associated > Plants > Roots >...
TGCAGCGCACGCGAGGCGGCGACCGTCATCATCTCGTCCGCGGTGTAGCCCGCGAGCCTGGTCGGCTCGGTGTTCGCCGCCATGGCCTCCCGCCTCGTGCTCGCCTCGCGCGTCGTGCGGCATGCGCCCGTACGTACGCTACTCGTCCGGCCGTTCCGCGGCGAGCACCGGCTGCGCGACGGCGAACGCGCGGTTGGCGGCCGGGACCCCCGCGTACACGACCACCTGCAGCAGCACCTCCCGGATCTGCTCAGGCGTCAGGCCGTTGCGCAGCGCGGCCCGCACGTGCAGGGCCAGCTCCTGCTCCTGCCTGAGCACGGCGAGCGCGGTGAGGGTGATCATGCTGCGCTCGGCCCGGGACAGCCCCGGGCGGGACCAGATCTCGCCCCATGCGTACCGGGTTATCAGGTCCTGGAACGGGGCCGTGAACGGTGTCGTGCCCGCGACCGCGCGGTCGACGTGATCGTCCCCGAGCACGGCCCGGCGGACCGCCATGCCTTCTCGTGCCCGTTCCGGATCGGTCATGGGGTTCTCCTCCCTGTCTGCATGACGCCGACGATAGGGGTCAGGGGGTGACGTGCTGCCGCCCGGTACACTCCCGGTGTGACCGGCACGGGCAGCACCCACCGAGCGGCGGCCGCCGGCTCGGCGCGGGCACTGGGCCGACTACGCGGTGCCAGCATGGGCGCCCTGGTCCTGATCATCATCCAGATCGCGCTGGGCGTCGGGGTGAACCTCTACATCACGCCGGCCAAGGGCGGCGTGAGCGAGGCCTTCTCGAACGGCCCGCTGCTCGCGCTGCACGCGGTGCTCGGGCTGCTTCTGATCATCGCCGCGATCGATCTGCTGGTCCGGGCCATCCTGGCCCGGCACCGCGTCGTGATCGTGGTCTCGGCGGTCGGCCTGCTCGCCATCGTCGCCGCCGCGGGCAGCGGAGTCTCTTTCCTGAGCGACGGGCAGAACGGCTCGTCGATGGGGATGGCGATAGCCGCCTGCGTCGCAGCGCTCTGCTACGCCGTCTGCCTGCGCGCGCTGTCTGTTCCCGAACGACCCCGGACTGACTAGCGCGGATTGGCGAGCGCGCGCTCGCAGTCCTGATGCGCGTCCAGGGCCCGGCGGACGAACTGGCCGGCTGCGCCCAGATAACCCCTGGGGTCCAGGGCGGCGTCGATCTCCTCCGGCCCGATGGCCGCGCCGGAGCTGGACCCGGCCACCGCGCTGGCCAGCTCGTCCCGGAACGGCCGGCCGGTGCGCCCGGACCTGGCGGCCGCCCCGGCGACCAGGTCGTGCGCGGCCTGCCGGCCGAGCCGCGGCGCGAGCACCGTCGTCACGTGCTCGGCCAGCGGCAGCCCGCCGGCGTCGTCTAGGTTCGCGCGCATCGCCGCGGCATCGACCTCCAGGCCGGCCAGCAGCTCCGCGCACCAGGCCGCGGCCGAGCCGGTCAGGTGGAGCAGCCGGGTCAGCGGCTGCCATTCGGCGTGCCAGGCGCCGGCCGCCCGCTGATGCTCCTGCTCGGCGGATGCCGTCAGCGTGGCCAGCAGGCCGGGCGCCTGCCGGGCGCAGCCGAGGACGGCGATCGCGGCGACCGGGTTCCGCTTGTGCGGCATCGCCGAGGAGCCGCCGCGCCGCGGGCCAGGGCCGTCCGGCTCGGCGCCCTCGCGGACCTCGGCGACCTCGGTCTGGGCCAGCAGGGTCACGTCGCGCGCGATCTTGCCGGCGGCGGCGCAGGCCCCGGCCAGCGCCGCGGCGAGTTCGGTGATCCGCAGCCTGCTGGTGTGCCAGGGCAGCGCGGGCTCGGCCAGGCCCAGCTCGCCGGCCAGCAGCGCCGCCACCTGCGGCCCGGCCGTCCCGAGCGCAGCCAGCGTGCCCGCCGCCCCGCCGAACTGAACCGCCAGCCGCTCGCGCCGCACCCCGGCCAGCGTCCTCCTGGCCTCGTCCAGACCGGTCATCCAGCCGGCCGCGACCAGGCCGAACGTCACGGGGACGGCCTGCTGCAACAGCGTTCGGCCGATCATCATCGTTTCCTCGTGCTCGGCCGTGAGCGCCGCCGCCGCCCCGCTCGCATCCGAGAGGCTGCCGAGCACGGCGTCGGTCCCGTTGCGCGCCAGCAACATCATCGCCGTGTCCATGATGTCCTGGCTGGTCGCGCCCTGGTGCACGGCCGCGGCCGCGGCCGCGGGGAGCCTGGCGGCCAGCGCGCGGGCCAGGGCGGGAACCGGGTTGCCGGTCAGCGCGGCCTGCCGGCCGAGCTCGCCGGGATCGAAGTTGCCCGCCACCGCGGCGGCGGTGACCGCGGCCCCCGCGCCCTCGGCCGCCAGCCCGGCCCGTTCCAGCGCGCGGGCCAGCGCGGCCTCGGTGTCCAGCATGGCCTGCAGCCAGGCGGTCTCGCCGGTGTCCACCTCGCCGCGGGCGAAAATCCCCGCGAACAGGCCGCCGGCGTCAGACATGCGCCAGCCCCACGTAGTTCTCGGCCAGCGAGGTGGCGGCGGCCTGCGAGCTGCACACGTACTCCAGGCGGGATCGCTGCAGCCGGCGGTCGTAGCCGTCGTGGCCGGCGAAGGTATGCAGCAGCGTGGTCATCCACCAGGAGAACTGCTGTACCCGCCAGACCCGTCGCAGGCAGGTGCCGGAGTAGTCGTCGAGCAGCGCGGTGCTGCCGTCGGCGTACCAGGCGGCCAGCGCCTCGGTCAGCACCCTCACGTCGAAGGCGGCCAGGTTCAGGCCCTTCGCGCCGGTGGGCGGGACGATGTGCGCCGCGTCCCCGGCCAGGTACAAGCGCCCGTACCTCATCGGCTCGGCCACGAAGCTCCGCATCGGGGCCATGACCCGCTCCAGCACCGGGCCGGTCTGCAGCCGCCACCCGGGCACGGTTTCCAGCCGCGCCCGCAGCTCGTCCCAGAACCGCTCGTCCGGCCACTTGTCGAGGTCCTCATCCGGCTCGACCTGCAGGTAGAACCGGCTGAGGGCCGGGCCGCGCATGCTGTGCAGCGCGAAGCCGCGGTCGCTGTGCGCGTAGATCAGCTCCTGCGTCGATGGCGGCACGGCGGCAAGCACGCCGAGCCAGCCGAACGGGTACTCGCGGTCGAACACGGTCAGCGCGCCGTCCGGGATGGCCGGCCGGCAGACACCGTGAAACCCGTCGCAGCCGGCGATGAAATCGCAATCGAGCCGGTGCCTTTCCCCGCGGGTGAAGGCGATCGCCGGATGGTCGGTCCCGATGTCCTGGGGGACCACGTCCGACACCTCGAACAGGATCTGGCCGCCGACCGCGAGCCGGGCCGCTATCAGGTCCTTGACCACCTCCTGCTGGCCGTACAGGGTGACCGCGCGACCGGGGACCAGGCGTTCGAACGCGATGCGGTGCGACTGCCCGCCGAACCTCAGCTCGATGCCGTAGTGGACGAGTCCCTCCCGCTGCAGCCGGTCACCTAGGCCGGTCGCGACGAGCGTGTCCACCGTCCCCTGCTCGAGCACGCCGGCCCGGACCCGCTTTTCCACGTAGTCCCGGCTGTGCGCCTCGAGCACCAGCGAATCGATGCCGCGCCGGTGCAGCAGGTGCGAGAGCAGCAGCCCCGACGGGCCGGCGCCGACGATCCCAACCTGGGTACGCACGACATCATGTTCCCACCACGGACAGATGTTCTCACTACGGACACTTATCCGTAGGCTTCCGGGCGCCCGATGCTGACTTCAACGCCCGGCGAGTAGTGCACCAGCGGCTCGCCCGGTGGCGGTGGCAGCCCCGCGGCGGGCACGAGCCGGTCATCGAGAACCCGGACCTGGGCCCGATGCAGCGGCCAGGGCGGGTGGCACGCCCGGGCGAACCGCTCCCTGGCGCCGCGCGCGCTGAACAGGATCCACCGCGCGGTGAGGAAGTGGTCCAGGTCGCCCAGGTCGGCGGGGCGGTACGGCTCGCCGACCCCGACCCGGACCCGGCTGGTCGTCCCGCGCGGGCCCGGCCACAGCCGCCGGCACGCGTAGCTGGTCTCCCCGTCCCGCGCGGCCAGCCGCATCGCCGACCAGAAATAGGGCAGGCGGTAGGTCGCGCGAGCCACGCCGACGGCGCCGAGCCGTGCGGCGTCGAGCGACAGGAACCAGATCCCGGTGCGTCCCTCGCGGTCGCGGACGTACGTACGCACGTTGGTCTCGCAGAAATTCGACACCCACGGCAGCCGGGTGCCGCCCGCCGTCGATACCCGCATGAAGAACGGCACCAGGCCCACCCAGGCCGCCCCGTCGAAGACATCCGGCCGCAGGCTGCCCGGCAGCAGCCGCTGCACGACCTCGGGGTCGAACGGCCAGTGCACGAACGTCAGCTGCTCCCACCGCTGCCGCATGACCGGCTTGTCCACTGTGAACGGGCACACGCCCGGCTGATCACGCGGCATGGCCTAGTGCCGGGGGGTGAAGAAGATGATGCCGACGCCCGCCGCCACGACGGCGGCGCCGATCCAGTCGAACCGGTCCGGGGCGTGCCCGTCCAGGCCCCAGCCCCACAGCAGGCTCATGATCACGAAGACGCCGCCGTAGGCCGCGTAGACGCGGCCGAAGCTGCTGCGCTGCAGCGTCGGTATCACGCCGTAGCCGATCAGGATGGCCGCGCCGATGAGGCCGGCCCACCACGGCGCGCCCTCCCGCAGCCAGCGCCACACCAGGTAGCCGCCGCCGATCTCGGCCAGGCCGGCGGCCACGAACAGGCCAATGGACCGTGCGATCTCCATATCCAGCCATTCTGCCCTCGGTGTTGCTCACGATTACCGGCCGCGGCCAGATAGTCTGCGGCCGTGGATGCGATGGGAGACGGCATCGCGGCATCGACCGCTCCGCCGCAGGTCCCGGTCGCGCCCGCCGGCTGGCAGCGGTGGCGCTCGCTTGTGTTCGCCCCGGTCGGCGACGGCCAGCGACGGCGGCGGGGCAGCGACGGCGTCCGGCTCGCGACCGCCACCGCCGGGCTGCTGTGCTGCGTGCTCATCATCCACTACGGCTACCGGGTGGACCGGACCATCACCCGGGTGCTCAACCCCCCGCCGTCCAGCATCAGCTGGCTGGTCACGGTGGTGTACGACGCCGGATCCTTCGGGGTAACGGCCGCGCTCATCGTGCTGGCCCTGCTCGCCCGGCGCTGGGTGGTGGCCCGTGACATCGGCGTCAGCGTGGCCGGCACGGCGGCCGTGTCCGGGCTGTTGATCCTGCTGCTCGGCGCCGACGGCGGGCGCGGCAGCGGGACGGTCATCTCCGGCTACTACGTCCGGTTCCCGGTCTTCCAGATTGCGATCTTCATGGCCGTGGCCACCGCGGCGCTGCCCTACCTGGCCCGCCCGGTGCAGCGACTGGTCGAGGTGTTCATCGCCCTGGCCGCCCTGGCGTCGGTGGTCGGCGGGCACGGGCTGCCGGTCAACGTGCTCGGCAGCCTGGCCATCGGCTGGGGGGTTACGGCCCTGGTCCACCTGGTCTTCGGCTCGCCGCTCGGGCTGCCCGCCACCGCCGACGTGGCGGCGCTGCTGCGCGAACTCGGGGTACCCGCCGCCAACGTGCACCCGGTAGGCCGCCAGGAGTGGGGAGTGGCCAGGTACGGCGCGACCCTCGAGCCGGCCTCGGCCGGCCTGGCGCCGGAACTCGGCGTGTCCGTCTACGGGCGAGATGCGGCCGACGCGAAGCTGCTGGCCAAGACCGGACGGTTCCTCTTCTACCGGGACTCCGGGCCCACGCTCACGTTCACCCGGCTGCAGCAGGTGGAGCACGAGGCCTACCTGACGCTGCGGGCCGGCCAGGCCGGGGTCACCGCGCCCGAGGTCATCGAGGCGGGCCGCGCCGGGCCCTCCGGAGACGCGCTGATCGTCTGCCGGCTGCCGCCGGGGACGATGCTCTCGGCCGTCAGGCCCGAGGACGTGACCGACCGGGTGCTGGACAGCCTCCTCGGCCAGGTGCTCACGCTGCGGGCCGCGCGCCTGGCTCACGGGGAGATCAGCGGCGACACCGTGGTGGTCGACCCGGTCGCCCAGACCGCCGCGCTGACGAACTACCGCAGCGCCACGTCGCAGGCCAGCGCGTACCAGCTCGACCGCGACCTGGCCAGCGCGATCGCCGCGGCGGCCGTGGTGGTGGGCGCGGAGCGGGCGGCCGCGGCGGCGTCCCGGTGCCTGAGCGCCGAGGTCCTGACCGGCGTGCTGCAGCACCTGCGCCGGGCCGGGCTGGACCCGATCCTGGTTCGCGACCTGCGGGGCCACAAGAAGCTGCTCGACCAGGTGCGGGAGCAGGCAGCCAGGGCCGAGTCGATCGAGCTGCCCAAGCTGGCCGAGCCGCGGCGGATCAGCTGGACGAACCTGATCCTGATCGTCGGGACGCTGATCGGCGGGTGGGCGCTGATCGGCGTGCTCATCGACGTGACGCAGTCGTTTGACACGATCATCGGCGCCGACTGGCTGTGGGTCATCGCCGCGTTCATCCTGGCCCAGCTGGCGTTCGCCGGATCGGCCGTCGAGGACATGGGCAGCGTGGCCGGTGAGCTGCCGTTCGTCCGGGTGCTGGCCCTGGAGATCGCCAACAGCTTCAGCGGGCTGGCGGGCGGCACGGCGGCCATCTTCGGCACCCGGGTGCGGTTCTTCCAGCAGCAGGGCTACGACGCGTCGGTGGCGCTCAGCTCGAGCGCGGCGGTCACGTCCGCGAGCTGGGTCATCAAGACCGTGCTGTTCCTCATCTCCCTCCCGCTGGCCTGGGGCACGCTCGACCTCGAGACCCACCCCACCGCCGGGGCCGACCACGTGGTCTGGCTGATCCTCATCGCCGTGGTCGCCGCCGGCATCCTGATCGGCGTGGTGCTCGGCATCCCCAAGCTCCGCCGGCTGGCCGGCGCCAAGCTCCGCCCGTGGCTGCTCAACATATGGGGCAATGCCCGGTCGGTCGCGACCTCGCCGGTCAAGGTGGCCCAGCTGCTCGGCGGCGCCGTCGGCGGCCAGATCGCCGTGGCCCTCGCCCTCGGCGCGTCGCTGCGGGCCTTCGGCGACCATCTCAGCCTGCCCGCGCTGATCCTCGTGATCACGCTGGCATCGATCATCGGGGGCGTTGCCCCGGTGCCGGGCGGCATGGGCGTGGTCGAGGCCGGCCTGATCCTCGGCCTCACCGCCGCGGGCATCCCCGAGGTCGATGCCACGGCTGCGGTGTTCATCCAGCGGCTGTTCAGCGCCTACCTGCCGCCGATCTGGGGGTGGTTCAGCCTCATGTGGCTGCGGCGGCACGAGTACGTCTGAGCCGGCTACACGCCGGTGCGCGCCGCCAGCCGGCCCGAGCTGACGGCGGCGGTGAACGCCTCGTAGTCGCGCTCGTTCTGGTCGGCGTAGACGGCGGCGAATTCCGCGATCGCCCGGTCGAAGTTGTCCGCCTTGCCCAGGTAGGAGGCGATGGCGATGCGGTCGCCCCACCGGGCGTGCGCCCGGGCCAGGGTCGCCCCGCAGATCCGTGAGTACACGGTCGCCCCGGGCACGAGCATGGTGTCGGTGTCCGCGCTGCCCTTCCAGTCGTGAAATTGCCGCACGTAGTAGTCGCGGGTCATCCCGTCCAGGCCCCTGATGCGGATCCAGCCCAGGAAGATGTCGCTCGCCGCCTGCATCAGCCGCTGGCCCGTCACCACGCGCTGGCCGTGGTGCGGGTAGGGACTCGCGCCGAGGAAGCGCTCGAGCACGGAGGCCTGCGCCTCCTTGACCTGCAGGAACAGCGGGTCGTTTTCGTCGCGGCCCACCATCAGCATGATGTAGCACCGGGTGCCCACGCTGCCCACGCCCACCATCTTGTAGGCGGCGTGGACGTAGCGGTACTCCTCCAGCGGGTGATGCTGATGGCCGAGCGTGCGCCGGTAGGTGCTGAGCAGCTTCTTGATCAGCGGAGCCGGGTCCTCCCATTCCGACCCCGGCTGGATAATGTCCTCGATCGGGATGATGACCGGCGGGTCGGCGACGATGCGCAGCTCACCGCCGATCTCGTCGGCCCGCCGGGCGAACACCCGCGTGCTGTCACGAGTCCGCGCCTTCGCCACCATCTCCTCGGTCGCCCGGCCTTCGCGCTTGCCGACCCGCTTGACCCGCACCTCCCGGCGGATCAGCTTGAGCAGCATCCCGGCTTCCAGGTGGTCATACCACGCGTCCAGGGTGCCCGCCCCGGCGGCCTGGCGGATGCGGTCCCGGTACTCCCGCACCCCGGCCATGACGATCGCGCGCCGGTCGCCGGGGGTGAAGCCGCGGTCGCGTCCCATGATTTCGAAACTGGCCGCGAGCCGCTTGATGTCCCACTCCCACGGACCGGGAAGGGTCTCGTCGAAGTCGTTGATGTCGAACAGCATGCGCCGCTCGGGCGAGCCGAACAGGCCGAAGTTGGACAGGTGAGCGTCGCCGCACAGTTGCACGCTCACCCCGGAGACCGGGGTCGCGGCCAGGTCGGCCGCCATGATCAGCGCGGCGCCCCGGTAGAACGTGAACGGCGAGACGAGCATTCGCCCGTACCGGATCGGGACGAGGTCCGGCACCCGGGTCTGTGCCTGCTCTTCGAGCAGCGCGATCGGGTCCGGGCGGTCCGCGGCCGGTTCCCATCGCCCGTGGCTCGAGCGCGGGACCTGGGTCCGGGCGACCTGGCCCCGGGCGCGGCGTTCGTCGGAGGTCAGGTGCGCCCGCCGCCACGCGGATGCGAACGATGATGACCCCGGGCGCACGGGGCCGGACGGTGATGTCGGTGCGGTCATCACCCCATGGTGGCCTATTGTCAGCGTTATGACAGAGCAGAGCCCTCTCGCCGCAGGCCCGGACCTACCCCAGCGACGCAGGCTGGTGACCGAGATCCCCGGTCCCGCGTCCCGGGCCCTGCTCGAACGGCGGGAGCGCGCCGTGGCCCGCGGAGTCAGCAGCGTGCTGCCGGTGTTCATCACGGGGGCCGGCGGCGGCGTGCTGGTGGACGCGGACGGCAACTCGCTGATCGACTTCGGGTCCGGTATCGCCGTGGTCTCGGTGGGCAACAGCGCGCCACGGGTGGCGGACGGCGTCACCAAGCAGGTGGCCAAGTTCACCCACACCTGTTTCATGGTCACGCCGTACGAGGTCTACGTGGAGGTCTGCGAGGAGCTGGCCCGGCGAACCCCCGGCGACCACGACAAGCGGTCGATCCTGGTGAACTCGGGCGCGGAGGCGGTCGAGAACGCGGTGAAGATCGCCCGGCACGCCACCGGGCGGCAGGCCGTGGTGGCGTTCGACCACGCCTACCACGGGCGCACCAACCTGACCATGGCGCTGACCGCGAAGAACATGCCGTACAAGCACCGGTTCGGCCCGTTCGCCAACGAGGTGTACCGGGTGCCGATGGCCTACCCGCTGCGCTGGCCCGGCGGCCCTGAGCGCTGCGCCGCCGAGGCCCTGGACGTGGTCACCGGGCTGATTCACACCCAGGTCGGCGAGCAGAACGTGGCCGCCGTGATCATCGAGCCGATCCAGGGCGAGGGCGGCTTCATCGTCCCGCCGGACGGCTTCCTGCCCGGCCTGGCGGAATTCTGCCGCGCGCACGGCATCGTGCTGATCGCCGACGAGATTCAGAGCGGGTTCTGCCGCACCGGCGACTGGTTCGCGTGCGAGCACGAGGGTGTGGTCCCCGACCTCGTCACCACGGCCAAGGGCATCGCCGGCGGGCTGCCGCTGGCGGGCGTCACCGGACGCGCGGAGCTGATGGACGCGGTCCACGTCGGCGGGCTCGGCGGCACCTACGGCGGGAACCCGGTCGCCTGCGCGGCCGCGCTGGGCGCGATCGCCACCATGGAGTCGGAGAACCTGGCGGGCCGGGCCCGGCGGATCGGCGAGATCATGCTGCCCAGGCTGCACGCGCTGGCCGAAAAGTACCCGGTGATCGCCGACGTGCGGGGGCGCGGGGCGATGCTCGCGATCGAGCTGGTCGAGCCGGGCGGCCTCAAGCCCAACCCGGCGGCCGCCGGGAAGGTCGCCGCGGCCTGCCACTCGGCCGGGCTGATGGTGCTGACCTGCGGGACGTTCGGCAACGTGCTGCGGTTCCTGCCGCCGCTGGTCATCCCCGAGCACCTGCTCGACGAGGGGCTGACCATCCTGGAGGAAGCCTTCGCCGGGCTGTGATGACCGATCCTGCGGTCCCGCGGCTGCCGGGCCGGCTCGACGCCGCGCTCGCCGGCCTGCGGGAACGGCCCATCACCGGCTGCGACAAGGGGTTCGGCGGCGGCGCGCCGGTGACCGCGGCCGAGCTGGCCTCGCGGCGGCCCAGCCTGTTCGGCGGCGCGTTCACGATGCCCGTGCTCGTGCTGCGGGAGTCCGCGCTGCGGCAGAACATCGACGCCATGGCCGCCTACTGCGCGGCCGCCGGGGTGGACCTGGCGCCGCACGGCAAGACCCCGATGGCGCCCCAGCTCATGGCGCGTCAGCTCGCGGCCGGGGCCTGGGCGGTGACCGCCGCCACGGCCGGCCACATGCGCGTCTACCGGTCGTTCGGCATCCCCAGGATCCTGCTCGCGAACGAGCTGACCGACCGGGCCGGCCTCGCCTGGCTGGCGGCCGAGATGGCCGCCGACCCCGATTTCGACTGCTACGTGTACGCGGACAGCATCGACGGCGTCCGGCTGCTGGACACCGAGCTCAGCGCCCGCCCGCCGCGGCGGCCGCTGCCGGTCCTGGTCGAGCTGGGCTTCCCGGGCGGGCGGACCGGCTGCCGGACGATCCCGCAGGCGGTCGAGGTGGCCTCGGCGGTCGTCTCGGCGGGCTCGCTCAGGCTGGCAGGCGCGGCCGGCTATGAGGGTGGCCTCGGTCACGACTGCGACCCCGGCACGCTGGAGGCCGTGGCCGCGTTCTGCCGGGACCTGCGCGGGCTGGGCCAGCGGCTGCGGCCGATGGCCGGCGACCCCGACGACTTCATCCTCACCGCGGGGGGGAGCGGGTTCTTCGACGTGGTGGCGGCGGAGCTGACCCGGGCGGGCCCGGGATACCGGGTCGTGCTGCGCAGCGGTGCCTACATCGTGCACGACCACGGCCTGTACGCCGGCCTCACGCCTGGAGCAGCGGGCAGCCCCGGGCGGACCGGCCCCGCGCTGGTGCCCGCGCTCGAGCTGTGGGCCCAGGTGCTGTCGCGGCCCGAGCCGGAGCTCGCGCTGCTCTGCGCGGGGCGGCGGGATACGTCCTTCGACCAGGGCATGCCGGTGCCGCTCCGGATCGGCCGCCCGGGCGGCCGGCAGGCCAGGGCGGAGGGCATGCGAATCCGTAAGCTGGATGACCACCACGCCTACCTGAGCGTGCCGGGCGACTCGGCGCTCGCCCCCGGGGACCTGGTCTGCCTGGGCATCTCGCACCCATGCACCGCGTTCGACAAGTGGCGGGTGATCCCGGTGACCGATGACGACTACCGCGTGGTGGACGCGGTGCACACGTTCTTCTGATCCGGCTACATCACCGCGAGCTGGCCGCCGTCGATGACCAGGCCGGTGCCGTGGATGAACGAGGCGTCGTCGGAGGCGAGGAACGCGTACGCCGCCGCCACCTCCTCGGCCCGGCCGGGCCGGCCAAGCGGGATCCGCTGCCTGGCGTATCCGGCCTCGAACCCGGGGCCGCCGAGGCCGGCCGCGATGGCCGCGTTCAGCGGGGTGCTGATGAACCCGGGGCACAGCGCGTTCACCCGGATGCCATGCCGGCCCAGTTCCACCGCCATGGTCTTGGTCAGCAGCAGCACGCCGCCCTTGGACGCGTTGTAGTGGGCGTAGTCCTCCTCGCCCGCGATCCCGCTGGTCGAGGACATGTTGACGATGACTCCGCCCCGGCCCTGCTCGGTCATGCGGGCGGCGACAGCCCGCGCGACCAGGAACATGCCGCGCAGGTTCACCGCGAGAATCCGGTCCCACTGAGCCGGCGTGATCTGCAGGAACGGCTGGCGCGCGGCGGTACCGGCGTTGTTGATCAGCACGTCCACCCCGCCCAGCGCGCGCCAGGCCGCCTCGGTCAGGTCCGCCACATCGGCCTCGCGGCTGACGTCGCAG
>Ga0207693_10004330_pt1 | contig 12015 bp, 11 predicted proteins | sample LARL81metaG_FD_184347 | JGI IMG/M metagenome (GOLD analysis project Ga0207693, IMG submission 184347) | Corn, switchgrass and miscanthus rhizosphere microbial communities from Kellogg Biological Station, Michigan, USA - LAR L8-1 metaG... | ecosystem: Host-associated > Plants > Roots >...
CCACCATGCCTCCATCTGCGAAACGATATCGGCCTCCGAGTTCGGTGCGGGCACCATATTCGGGTCGGTCGGCTTCTCGCAATTTACGGGCGCCGTGGCGACCGCTGGCGCGGTTGCTAGGGGAGCACCCGCAGCCTGCCCGGCGACAGAGGCCGAGCACAGCGCAACCAGGCAGAATGGCATCAATGCGCGGATCATAGTGATCGCCTCGCATCTTTCAATGTCAGATAGATCATAATACCCATCGCGGTCAAAGAATTTCCCGTAATTATCTACCATCATCAAATGCCGTGCGCCTGCTCGATATTGCTAGGCTGTCTCGCAGCCGACCGCTCACGGCCCTGGCAGTGCTGTGGCTCAGCGAGTGGTGCGGGAGGCGCCGCCGGCGGCTGCTCGAAGCGCGACTGCGCCGTCTGCAGAATAGAAAGCAGCGCACCCTCGCCGAACAAGCTTGCGGATCGCGCCCAGGGATGGGCGAGGGCTTGACAGCGCGTCAGAGTAGCGTCTCCATTTCGCGGGGCCGCAGCCGTTTTTTTGAGTCTCCCCGTTGGGGCGGTCCCTGAACTTAGAGCCTCGCGCCATCGCCGCGGCTCTTTCTTTTTGTGCGCGGCGCACACGCCGATGGCGATCGGCTGACGGTGGCCCAGCTGGACGCCAGCTGCAGCCGCATTGCCGAGCGTCATCCTTGCGGGTAACGCGAGCGATGGAAGCGGCGGCAAAGCCTGACAATTTGCCGAGATTCCAATCGTTTGCCCGTGCCGTGACGGCATGCCGGCTGCATTACCCAAGCCCTTCGATCTAGTCCGCCGACAACTGGGGCTGGGACGTGCACGCCCCAAGGCACAAGTGTCCTAGGCCATTCGGTTCGGACCGATGGTCTCGCTGACAGCGCAGAATCGCAGATATCGCTCATGACCCTCCCAGACCATCGTCTATCCCCAATGATCTATTGTTAACCATTACGAAGCGTTCATAATTTCGCGGTTCACGCTTGTTATGGGAGGATCTGATGAGCGCTAAGTTTCTTGGTGTCGTGACCGGAGCAGCTCTGTTAGCGTCGATCGGCGCGGCGAACGCTGGACAGCGCCTGACCTTGACGGATGCGCAAATGGATGCGGTTACAGCTGGTGCTAATGATCTGAATTTCTCTAAGGATATCACCAGCACAGTCAGCAATAACGTGAACTTCGACGCTAACTCACAGGTCCTTGACCTCTTCATAAAGAAAGCATCTATCGATGTATTTTCACATGTGAAGGGGAACTCGGCCTCGTTGGCGTTCGACAACGAAGCCTTGGGCAAAAACTCCAACGTTCAGGGCAGCTTTAGCCAAGAAGTAATCGCGGGCAAAAGCTCAACGCAGGCGGGTCTCTTTGTGGCGGCAGCCAATCGCTAACAGGCTGAAGATGCCATCACCGACAGCCTGACACGCGTCCGGACACCCCGCGCAAAGCGCGGGGTGTCCCGCCGTGAAGGCGGCGGTCTCCCTGGTGCCCCACTTTGTTGACGGGCACAGACGCAGCTGGTTGCGGTTTCTTCCGAGAATGCGGATGAAGAATGCGTTTGCAGCGTTGGCAGGCGTGTCGATGTTTGCCCTGGTGGCAACAGCGAACGCTGGGCCACGGATGCAGCTCAGTGATGCGCAAATGGACGCTGTGACCGCCGGGAGTGCCCTGGCGATCACAGCCTTCCAGACGTCTGCGGCTGGGCGACAGACAGCGATCCAGACTAACCTAGGGAATACGGCGGTGGAACTAGGAGACGTGAGCCTGGCTCAAAGCCGAACTGCCGTTCTCGCCACGGCCACGGGCAATGCATCAATCGCCACAAATAGTTTTAACCAATCGGTGGCAGGCGGTCAGAATCCCACCCTATCTGCAATCGCTTCGACTGCTGGATTAGCCCGCGGCGACACGGTGGTCATGCAGAGCGTCGGAGTGACAACGGCGGTTTCCTCAGGGCTTTCGGGGTACGGCTCGATAGGGTTTGCAGCGTCCTTGGCCAACGTTACTACGTTCAGCGTCAGCGGAATATCGCACTGATCGGCGGTAGCTCGCCTCTCCGGTGAGGTTGCACGGGAGCGAATTCGAGTGCGGCGATATCTCATCAAGGCTGGATTTGCGATCATTACGCGCAGGCTGTGGCCGATCGCAGGTGCCGCGGGTCTCTCCGCGCTGCTGCTTTGCGCGCCTGCTTTTGCAGAGGGATACCGTCCGGTCCGAACGCTGCTGGAGCTTCGTCGCGAAGGAGTGATGATCCAAAAGTGGGATCTGAGTTGCGCGGCGGCCGCACTCGCCACCCTGTTGCGATACCAGTTCGGCGACCCGGCCACAGAAAACGAGATCGCACTCAGCCTGATCAATCGCGGCGAGTACATCGAGCACCCAGAGCTGGTACAGATCCGGCAGGGATTTTCTTTGCTCGATCTAAAGCGCTACGTGGAGGCCCACGGGTACAAGGGCCTCGGTTACCCCGCGCTCACCCTGAACGACCTGATTGAGGAGGCTCCGATCATGGTGCCGATCAACGCACTCGGGTACAATCATTTCGTCATCTTCCGGGGTCTCATGGGGAACCGCGTATTGCTGGCAGACCCCGCCTGGGGGAACCGGACGATGACAATCGAGAAATTCCAGCGCATGTGGCTCGACTACGGCGAGCCGATGGGCCACGTAGGGTTCGTCGTTGAGCGTGCTGACGGTCGTAAGCCGCTGAGCAAACTGGAGCCGAAGCCGGCCGAGTTTGTCGCGCTCCAGTAGCTTCCGGTCATTGCTGCACTTGGGAAGATCGGGTGCACCCATTAAAGAATGGGCGACCGAGCGCAAACTGTTACTTAGCCGCACGCCGTTTTATTCGCAAGCCGTAGACGGCTTCGGACTTTGGGCGTGACCGACGCCCGTGATCTGCTCCGGGCTGCGCTCGCCGTGGTACGCACGCGACCTGCAGCAGCGATCCGCCGGCTCGAGGGGTTGCGCGCCAGTACCGCCGATCCGCGGTTGCGGGCGAGATTATGGCCAGCGCTCGTGGCGCTGCGCCGCGGGCGGCGAGTGGATGCGGAGCGCTGGATTAGCCGAGCGCTGGAATACGAAGCGGCCCGCAGATCCAGGCGTGACATCCGAAGGTGAAACAGCAAAACGCCGCCTCCTCCGGATTTTCGGCCTGCGTCGCGACATAATGGCCCTACTCGGCGTACTGAGGCGCATCGATAGAAAGACAGCAGAGCCCGTGTCAAACCGATTGAGGCCATAGCGGTTTGGCAGAGCAGCAAGGCGCCTAGTTTCGCAGTATGGGTGTCGTCATAAATATTTCTTTAGCGCGGTACCTGATGCAAGAACAGAGAAAACAGTGACAGAACGACTGGCCCTCGCTGTTTTTTTGCTGCCCTAATCGTCAGCGGTCGAGGACGTCTGCAGGAAATCGAAACGCCGATGGCTGAAAATTCGCTGCAAAAAACAGCAAAAACAGCCAGGAATGCCATGCCTCGTACGACACCGCCCCGGCTTTACGCACCTTGTGAGTGGGTCAGAACACTAGGGCAGATTTCGGCCAGATTTATTTCACCGAATAAAAATACCAAGGTTCAAGAAGGGGCTTTTAGCCCAGCGAACCGCTCGACGGCTTCAGGCTCTTCTTCGATGGCGAGTGCATCGTTGAACTTGTTGAAGAAACCGCAGAGCGTGATGCGCAAGGTCAGCTCGACCAGCTGTGCTTCGCTGAAATACTGGTGCAGCCGGGCGAAGAGGGCTCCCGGGATGCGGTTCGGCCTCTCCCAGGCAGCGATCGCATACTCGACGACGAGCTTTTCTCTGTCGTCCAATTCCGGGTGGTTGCGGTACTCGAGGACGTGTTCAACCCCGGCGGGCGAGACGCCCTCTATCACCAGAAACGGCGTGTGATGCGCGACGCAATAAGCACACTCGTTGAGCTTGGAGACGGTGACGATCGCCAGTTCGAGCACGCGCTTCGGCAATGTGGCAGCCTCGCGCAATTCGAGCAGCATCGACATCAGATGGCGCAGCGCTGCCGGCACATGCGCGAACACCGCCGCCTGGTTGCGGAACGGGCCATACGCCCCGGCGAACCGCTCGTAAATCGCGGCTAGATCGGGTGGCAACTCGCTCGACGGGATATTGCGGACGCGCGCCACGTTTACGAGAATCCAGTAAAAAGGCGCTGCGCATCGGCCTGCGCCATTGCCGGTGCGAGCGTGTCGAACCGCCCGGTGGCCCGCAGCTCATCGGCAACTTGCCGCGTCATCGACATCGCCATCAGCGCCACCTGGCTGGCGGTACTGGCGCGGGCGACACCAAGCGCTTCGAGCTCCGCGACGCTCGGCAGGCCGGCGCGGACATTGATGTTGATCGGTGAGCGGAGCGCTTTCACGAGTCGCCCGATGGTCGCAGGATCGCGCAAGGTAATCGGGTAGATGCAATCCGCCCCGGCAGCCAAATACGCTCGGCCCCTCTCGACGGTCTCGTCGAAGCGAGAGGCCTTATCCCCAATATTCCTTAGATAAAGATCGGTCCTAGCATTGATCACGATCGGCACGGCTGCCGCTTTCGCCGCCTCGCGCGCAGCGCGGACCCGGTCGGCGGCATCCGCGAGGCTGCGGATTGGGACCTGGCCAGGCGTCCCGTCCTCGAGATTGACGCCGACCGCGCCCGCCGCAATGATGTCTGCCACCGAGCGCATCACTGCATCGGGCGTCTCACCATAACCCGCCTCGACATCGGCGGTGACCGGCGCCTTTGCCGCGCGCACGATGCGGGCGGTCGCGGCGACGACCGCGTTCCACGGCGCCTGTTCTCCGTCGGCGTAGCCCAGCGACCACGCGACGCCCCCGCTGGTCGTTGCGATCGCATCGAAGCCCGCGGCCACAAAGACCCGCGCGCTCATCGCGTCCCAGGCATTCGGCAGCAACAGCAACCGCGGCCCGCGGTGCTTGCCGCGAAACAGCTCCGCCTGTTGCGCCTGTTCTGCCGGGTTCATCTCGGAGCTCCCCTGGAAGTGGTCGTCGACGGGCGGCCTTAACCTCTTCTCGCGAATCACCGAGGTCAAGCCGGACAGGAATGCTACGGAACTCTGCCACAATCGTCTGATGGCAACTCCTGCAAGTTCCCGGAATATTCCCTTTTCCGCGGTTGCCGAACGGACTACACTGGGCGCTCCGGGAGATCTGAAGACGGTGATTGCGATGAACACCGATGTTCTCGAGGCCGAAGCTGCCGAACGGGTCGTTGCACGATTTCTCTGCGAGTACCATAAAATTTGGCAGAACTATTTTCCTGGCTTGAACAAGCGTGCGCACTGGCATGTCCTGTTTTCCGCCAGGTGCAGCCCGGAAGAAGGCGTTTCGTGCCGCTCGATCCACCGCACGCTCTACGGTCTGTATGGCACCGACATCCGGACCTGCATCGAACGGATACGGGATTGCGAGAACGACGGCTTCATTAGAGTTATGGATGGGTCGAGACAACCTTGTACTGCTTCTCCGGCTTGTCTGATCGGCGCCACCGATAAATTGCAGGAGGCTTTCGACGGCCACTGCCGCGAAACGATCGAGAAGCTTTACGAAGCTTTCGGAGACGGCGTGAGTTCGCACTCGTCTGGGATCGAGCCTGACCGCGCCGCGATTTCCGCGCTGTTAAGCTTTTTCAACACCTACGACCAGAAATGGCGGGAAACCTGCGAATTGGTGGTCCGGCAAAAGGGGTTGACCCCGGCCTATGCCAATGACGCGATGGACCATCTGGTCACGTATCAGTATTGGGCAATCATCATGCTGCTATGGTCGGCCAGCCCGCTCGGGGGCGGCCGTCCAGATGCGCCGGCTCTCGTCATCGACGAGATCAACAGCCGGATGTGGGACGCGCTGCGGCTCGGTCATCTCGCGATCAAAGAGCGCGTCGGCAACTTGATCCGCTGGGGATTTTTTGCCGAGCAGACGATAAAAAAACACAAGGCGGTGGCGCTGATGCCGGTAGCCGGCTCAGCGATCAGCGACAGCCTGACGGCGACCAAGCCGCTTCTTCACGACCTGTATGCCAAACTAGTGCCGCGCGAGGTGGCGGCCTGATCTCGGTCAGTAGAGCCGCGTCCGGTAGCTCTCTACCGTGAACCGCTCCGATTCCTCGACGGATATGCCGCCGATCTGGTCGGCAAGGATACGCCCGAGAGTAGGGAATTCGGATTGGCGGAGCCGTTTTTCCGGGTTCCACAAATCGGAGCGGATCAGCGCCTTGCCGCAATGGAAGTAGATTTCCTCCGCCGTGACCAGAATGCCGCTGCGCGGCACCTTTCCGTTGACCGCGAGAGGCTCGAGCAAGGCGGGATCCGTGGTGACGCGCGCCCCGCCGTTGACGCGCAATGTCTCGTTGATGCCAGGGATAAAGAAGATCAGCCCGACCCCGGGCCGCTCGAGCAGGTTCCCTATCGTGTCGACCCGATTGTTGCCGAGCCGGTCGGGGATCAGCAGTGTCTCGTCGTCGAGGACCTGGACAAAACCGGGTGCATCGCCCTTCGGCGATGCGTCGCAACGACCCGACGGGTCCGAAGAGGCGATGACGAGAAACGGCGAGCGCGCGATGAAGGCGCGGCAGTACTTGTCGAAGCGGCTCAGCTGCTTCTTGACCGATCGATCATTCGGCGGACCATAGATTTCGCGCAGCTCTTCGAGATCCTCAACCACGTCCATTATCGCCTCCGTCAATGTAGCCTCACTATGCATCAGCGGCATCGGAAGCTCCAGCGGCAGCGGGCACCTTTGTTTGGCTTTGACCGCTATTGCGGGTATCGCTCGGGAAGCGGCAGAGGCTGGCAATGAGCGTGACAGTGCAGCGTGAGGAACGGCCCGAAGGCGGCCACGTCGCGCGATTGACGATCGACAATTCGTCAAAGCTGAATAGCCTCAATCGCGCGCTGACGGCTCAGATCATTGAGGCCGCCGAGAGGCTTGCCGTGGACCCGCGGTTGCGGCTCCTAGTCCTAACGGGCGCCGGCGAACGCGCCTTTGTCGGCGGCGCCGACGTCGGTGAGATCGCGGCGCTGCATCGGGACAGCGCGCGTGACTTCATTACGCTGGTCCATCGCTGCTGCGACGCGTTCCGCCGGCTGCCCGTCCCGGTCATCGCGCGGATCGACGGTTATGCACTTGGTGCCGGCCTCGAACTCGCCTGCGCCTGTGACCTGCGGGTCGCCAGCGAGCGCGCCGTATTCGGGATGCCCGAGGTCAGGATCGGCATCCCCTCGGTCGTCGAGGCGGCACTGCTGCCGAAATTGATCGGTCACGGCCGAGCCCGCCGGCTGTTGTTGACCGGCGAGACGATCGGTGCCGCCGAAGCCCTCGCCTGGGGGCTCGTCGATGTCGTGGCGCGGCCCGGCGCTCTCGATGAGGCCGTCGAAGATCTCGCGCGCCCGATCGTTAAAGCAGGCCCGCAGGCGATCCGCCTGCAGAAATCGTTGATCCTCGATTGGGAGGAATTGCCTACTGCGGCGGCGGTGCAGCGTGGGATCGATTGCTTCGTCAGCGCGTACGACACCGACGAGCCGGCGCGTATGGCAGGCGCGATGCTCGCCGAACTGCGGGCGCGGCGCCGGCCTTCCTGAATAGCCCGATGGACGCAAAGCGCCGCCCCAAACAGTTGCGCCTTGCGGAGGCGTCCGACGATACGCCCCATTATCACGGGCACCGGGAGCGGCTGCGGCAACGGCTGATCACGGCCGGGGCAAACAATCTGCCGGATTACGAGCTGCTCGAGGTGATGCTATTCGCAAGCAATCCGCGCGCCGATGTCAAGCCGCTGGCAAAGGACCTGCTCGAGCGTTTCGGCGGCTTCGCGGAATTGCTGAGCGCCGAGCCTGACGCGCTCGCCGGTGCGGGTCTCGGCCTCGCCGGCATTGCCGCGCTCAAAGCGGCGCGCGAGGCGGCGCTGCGCCTGATGCGCTCGCAGCTACACCAACGCCCGGTAGTCAATTCGTGGGACAAGCTGATCGATTACTGCGCCGCGCAGATCGCTCACGGCAAGGTCGAGGAATTCCATATTCTGTTTCTCGACCGCAAAAACGTGCTGATCAGGCACGAACGGCAGCAGCGCGGCACGGTCGATCATACGCCGGTCTACACCCGCGAAGTCGTGAAACGCGCGCTCGAACTCCAGGCCTCGGCCTTGATCCTGGTGCACAACCACCCCTCGGGCGACCCGACACCCTCGAAGGCGGACATCGCGGTGACCAGGGACATCGTCAAGGCCGGCGCCCCGCTCGGCGTGACCGTGCACGACCACCTGATCATCGGCCGCGGCCGCCACACCAGCCTGCGCGACCTGGGACTGATTTGAGCATAGCGCCCGTTCGGGCCGCTCATGCCAAACTTGTTGAGTTACTTACGCGACACGGTCAAGCGCCTCGCGTGCCGCGCTCGCCAGCTCCTCTTTGCGATAGGGCTTGCTGAGCAGCGGCGTGCAGGCGGCCAGCGGTCCGGTATCGCCGTTCAATCGCGCTTCCGAAAAGCCCGAAGTGAAGACGATCTTGATGCCCGGCCAGCGTTGACGGGCCCGCCGCGCCAATTCACGGCCGTTGATGCCGCCGGGCATCACGACATCCGTCAAGAGCAGATCGATGTTCTGCCGGTCCAGCAATTCGAGACCGGCTGCAGCATCCTCAGCCGCCAGCACTCGATAGCCCAGTTCGCCGAGCTGACGCGAAACGACGCGGCGCAAGGCCTCGTTGTCCTCGACCACCAAAACGGTTTCGCCTTTGCCATGCACCAGCGGAACCACGGTATCGTCCTCAACCGCCGGCACGTCCTTAGTCATGCGCGGCAGGAACAGGCGAAACGTCGTGCCAATTCCCGGCTCGCTATAGACCCCGATATGTCCGCCCGATTGCTTGATGAAGCCGAAGACCATACTGAGGCCAAGGCCGGTGCCCTTGTCGCGGCTCTTGGTCGTGAAGAACGGCTCGAAAATCCGATGCATCACCTCCGGGGTCATGCCGCATCCGGTGTCGCTGACTTCGAGCATGACGTAGCCGCCCGGTACGACTTCGGTATGCTGCGCGGCGTAGTCGGCATCGAGCGTGCGATTGCCGGTCACGATCATCAGGCGCCCGCCATCGGCCATCGCGTCGCGGGCGTTCGTGGCCAGATTGGTGAGGCTGGCCTCGAGCTGCGCCGGGTCGACGACGATCGGCCACAGCTCAAGGGCAAGGTCGAGCGAGATTTCGACGTCCTCTCCAAGAGTGCGGCGCAGCAGCCTGGTGATCCCGGAGACCAGCTCGTTGACGTCGACGCGTTGCGGCCGGAGCGGCTGTTGTCGGGCAAAGGCCAGCAGGCGGCGCGTCAGATCAGCCCCGCGAAACGCCGCGTCGAGCGCCTCGCGCGTCAGTTCGTCGATATCGGGATCGTCTCCTTTCATATCCCGCAGCAGATCGATATTGCCGATGATGACGCCGAGCATGTTATTGAAATCATGCGCCATACCGCCGGTCAGATTACCGATCGCCTCCATTTTTTGCGCCTGATGGAGCTGCGCCTCCAGCTTGGTCCGCTCGAGCTGCTCCTGGTGGTGCGCAGAGAGGTCGCGCAAGATGCCGGTGAAATGCCGGTGGCCGCCGGCCCACCATTCTGCAATCGACAGATGTGCCGGGAAAACGGACCCGTCCTTGCGGCAGACCTCGAGTTCCCTGACCGTCCACAGGTAGCGTGCGGTATGGCGGTCGGGCTCCCGCCGCATGGTCGGGGGCAGCAGCACCCTCATGTTCTGGCCGATGAGTTCGGCCGCCCGGTAGCCGGTCATGGCTTCGGCGGCCTTGCTGAATTCGCGGATAATGCCGTGCTGGTCGCTGACGATGATGGCGTCGACCGCGGTCTCGAAGATCGCCCGATACCGGCTCTCGCTCTCCCTCAGCTCCTGTTCGACCGCCGCGCGCCTCATACGCTCGCATCGGAGCCGGACGACGAGGACCCCGGCTAGGAGGCAGAGCACCGGCCAGGCAACGGCGGCAGCCGAATAGAGGGTATCCAAGATTTCAGGATCGAGACCAGGCATCGTAATCGACCCGATTCTCCAATGTCGCGGCGCTGCCGGATCACTTGGTTAACAGCTTCTTAACTTGCCCACCCTAAGTCAGAAACTCGTCAAAAAACCAGACGAAAAGAGCATCAACAAAGATCTATCTTTTAAAATTGCACGAGAATTTTATTAGCTCGGCAAATTTGATCTCTGTATAACCAACTCAATTTTAGCTTTTTGGGACTTGGATTGTAATTGCCAGATACTGTCGACAGGAGGACGCGCCGCGAGACCTGTAATCGATCGCGCAGGGAAAGGAATCGAGCGCGGGAGGGTGATCGCCGCTAATATCGGTGTCCTCGACTTCCGGCTGGGAGAAATTGCGTGTTTGTGAGCCTCTCCGACGAGCAGCGCCGCTTTGTGCAGACGATTCGCGATCTGGCGCAATCCCAATTTCGCGCCCGCGCGTTGCGCTACATGGACGGGACCTTCCCGTGGGAAAACATGTGCGCTCTCGCCGAACTGGGCGTCCTCGGGATGGCGGTTCCGGAGGAGTTTGGCGGGCTCGGGCTGCCGGTCTTCGATACCGCGCTCGTCCTCGAGGAGATCGCCAAGACCTGCTATGTGACGGCGATGGCGGTGCTCGGCGAAGTCGGCGTGCAGACCCGCATCATCGCGGCCTACGCGCCCGAGGCGATCAAGGCGCGCATCCTGCCGGCCGTGTGCAGCGGCGACGCCATTCTGGCGATCTGCATGACCGAGCCCGACGCCGGCACCGACGTAGCCAACTACAAGACCAATGTCGACACCGCCGGCAATGCGCTGAGGCTCAACGGCGTCAAGACGCTGATCAGCCGCGCCGACGAGGCGCAGATGTTTGTCGTCTTCACCCGGGTCGACCGGCGGCCCGGGCGCGAGGGGATCGGCTGCGTTCTGGTCGAGAGGGACACCCCCGGCTTTTTGGTCACTGGCACCTATCACACGATGGGCGGGGAGAATTTGCACGAGATCCGCTTCGAGGATTGCGAATTGCCACCGGAGAATCTGGTACTGCGCGAGGACGGCTTTCGCAAATTGCTGTCGGCCTTCAACACACAGCGCTGCCTCAACCCCAGCATCTCGCTCGGCCTCGCCGAAGGCGCGCTCGAAGAGGCGGTGCGTTATGTCAAGGAACGCCGCGCGTTTGGCCGCGCGATCGGCGAGTTTCAGGGCATGCGCTGGAAGATCGCCGAGATGTACAAGGACATCGAGGTCGGCCGCAGCATGCTCTACCGCGCGTGCGCCAGCGCCGATCCGTTTCCCGACCCGCTGTTGGCGGCGGTCGCCAAGACCTATTGCAACGAGATGGCCTTGCGCGTGACTTCCGAGGCGATCCAGGTCCATGGCGGCTACGGCTTCACCGACGAATTCCCGGTCTCCCGCTTCTACCGTGGCGCCCGCTACGGCACCTTGGGCGGCGGCACCACCGAAACCCTGCGGGACCTGATCGGCAAGCGCGTATTGGCCGGCCTCGACCCGGTCGACGGCATCCTCGGCCTCGGCATGTTCTGACCCCCGCCGCCGCGATGTTCCCTGCCGACAGGGAAACAGCAAGGAAGTTTTTCGTTTCTAGCCCGAAGTCGTCCCGGCTGGACCGAAAGTTTCTCGTAATATCAATCGCTTGCGCCAAATTCCCTACGCGGGTTGGCAGGGAAAATCTTTCCCTGCTGCGGGGCCTAGCAGGGAAGCAGCAGGGGAAGTGGGACGGCCGAGCGGCGACGGCCACGACAATGGGCACGAACAACCTGACAGCAAGAGCGAAAATCAACGCGAGCATGCCGCATCGATAACATGCGGTTGCGGCAATTTTGGGGATGCAAAATGCGCTGCAGGCAGACGAGAGCGGGGACCAGATCGGAGTTGCGCCTGCAAAGCCGCGCAATACCCCTCGCCCCGCTTGCGGGGAGAGGGTCGGGGCGAGGGGCTTGTGCGACTACCTGAGTACCGGCAGGTGCGGGAGATCGCT
>Ga0207693_10004331_pt1 | contig 12014 bp, 9 predicted proteins | sample LARL81metaG_FD_184347 | JGI IMG/M metagenome (GOLD analysis project Ga0207693, IMG submission 184347) | Corn, switchgrass and miscanthus rhizosphere microbial communities from Kellogg Biological Station, Michigan, USA - LAR L8-1 metaG... | ecosystem: Host-associated > Plants > Roots >...
AAGTGATGCGATCCAAGTCCGACCACGCGTGGCGGATGGCTGCCCAATGCGCAAAGCTTGCGCAAGAGGCCGATCAAAAGGACGAGCGCGATTTCTACGTCCGCATGCGCGACTCCTGGATCACGGTAGCGAATAGGTTCGCGTTCCTCGACGCCGTCGACGAGCACGGTCTGCCAGGCGAACGGGTTGCTCCCGCCGCCGGGCGTTACATTCCCTATCCCGTGAGCCGCAGCCTCGATCGGCGGCGCAGCCCGGCTCCGCGCCGCTGAGGGCGAGCTGATCAGCCGAAGGCGCGCGAGTCCGAGATCGTGCTCTCGAGGCGCGTCGGCGGCGCAGCGTGCCCACTTTGATTCCAGCTCTCGACTTATTGGCCAGGGAGCGTCTTTGCACCGCGCTCCGCCCAGGCTACGCACTGAGAGATCGGGTCAGACCGCCTCGCGGAGCTTGACCGCGCCTTCGAGGTCGACCGAGACGAGCTGGGACACACCGCGCTCCGCCATCGTGACCCCGTATAGCCGGTTCATGCGCGCCATTGTGATCGGATTGTGGGTGATGATCACGAACCGCGTGTCGGTCGAGCGCGTCATCTCGTCGAGCAAATCACAGAAGCGCTCGATGTTGTGATCGTCGAGCGGCGCGTCGACCTCGTCCAGCACGCAGATCGGCGCCGGGTTGGTGAGGAACACCGCGAAGATCAGCGCCAGCGCGGTGAGCGCCTGCTCGCCACCCGACAGCAGCGACAGCGTCGCCGGCTTCTTGCCCGGCGGCCTGGCGATGATCTCGAGGCCTGCTTCCAGCGGATCCTCGTGCTCGACAAGCTGCAGCTCCGCGGTGCCGCCGCCGAACAGCTCGGTGAACAGATGCTTGAAGTGATTGCTGACCATCTCGAAGGAGGCGAGCAGCCGCTCGCGCGCTTCGCGGTTGAGATTCTGGATGCCCTGACGCAGCCGCTTGATCGCTTCGACCAGGTCGTCGCGCTCCGACGCAAGCGAGGCGTGCTGGGTCTCGACCTCGCGCAGCTCTTCCTCGGCGCGCAAATTGACCGCGCCGAGCCGCTCGCGATCGCGCCGCAGCCGTTCGAGCTTGGCTTCGACCTCGGCCACCTCGGGCAGCGGCTTGTCCGGCGGCATGTCGGCGAGGCTTGCGACCTCGTCGGGCTCGACCTCGAGCATGTCGTGGATCTCATGGGCGATGTCGCCAAGGCGCCGCTTGCCGCCTTCGAAGCGTTCCTCCGCCCGCGCCGCCTCCTCGCGCGCCGCGCCCGTGGCTTCGAGCGCCGCGCGCTGCGCGCGGTCGGCTTCGGCAAGCGCGTTTTCGCCTTGCGCGAGCGCATCGGCGGCGGTGCGGCGCGACCCCTGCGCCGTTTCAATCTCACCGATAAGCGCGCGGCGCTTCTCCTCGAACGCGCGCGGGGCATCCGCGAGGCTTGCGCGTTCGCGCTTGGCCTCTTCGACGCGCGCTTGCAGCGTCTCGAGCTGCGTCGCCGCGCCGTCGTTGCGCTCGCTCCAGGCTTGGCGGTCGGCGGCGAGCCCCGTGAGACGGCGTCCAGAAATCTCCGCCTCGCGCGCGAGCGCCTGCGCTTCCGCGCGGACCTCGGCAAGCCGTGCCCGCTGGCCTTCGACCTCGCCGCGGACGGAGGCAAGCTGTGCCTCGATGTCGGCTGCCGGCGCCAGCGCTTGCAGTGCGCGCTGCGCCTCTTCGCGCGCCGCGGCCGCCTCGTCGCGGCTCGCCGTCAGCCGCGCCTTGGCCTCGCCCAGCGCGGAAAGGCGCGCCGCGTCGCGGCCGGCCTCGCGTTCGGCCTGCGCGTGCCGATCGCGCGCCGCTTGCGCCTCCCGCTGCAGCGCGCGCCAGCGCGCGCGTGCCGTGGCTTCGGCCTCGGCGGCGCTGCCAACCTCGGCTTCGGCCGCCGCCACCGCCTTTTGCTTACTCTCCACCTCGCCGCGTACGGCTTTACTGTCAGCCTCGATTTCGGCGAGGCGGTTCTTGCCGGCGAGCCGGCGCGCGGCGCCGGCCGGCGCATCGGCGGCAACGGAGAAGCCGTCCCAGCGCCAGAGGTCGCCTTCCCGCGACACCAAGCGCTGACCCGTCTTGAGCAGCGGCAGAAACCGCGCGGCCTGATCGCGCTCGATCACGCCGATCTGCGCTAGACGGCGCGCCAGTTGCTGCGGCGCCTTCACGTGGTCGGTAAGCGCGTGCACCCCATCCGGCAGCGTCGGGTCGCTCGCGTCGACGGCGGCGCCCGCCCAGCGCATGGGCGCGGACGGATCGATCGGCGCTTCGAGATCATCGCCGAGCGCGGCGCCGAGCGCGGCCTCGTAGCCCTTGTCGACGCCCACGTGATCGAGCGCGGGCGGCCATAGCATCTTGGCGTCGACGTGCAAAAGCTTGGCCAATGTCCGCGCTTCGGTGTCCAGACGCTGCGCGCGGCGCTCGGCCTCGGCGAGCGGACCGCGGGTCACCTCGAGCGCTTGGCGGGCGGCGGAATGCGCGGCTTCCGCGCGCACGGCCGCTGCTTCCGCGTCGGCGGCGGCCGCCTGCGCCGTTTCCGCCGCTTGGGACAGCGGCGCCAGATCCGCGCGCGCCTCGGCGGCGATCTGCGCCAGCTCCGCTTCCACCGCGGCGATTTCGTGAGCGAGGCGCGCCGCCCGATCGCTGTGCTCGCGCACGCCGCCGTCCAGCGCATTGCGCCGCGCGGTCAGATCGGCGAACGCTGCGGTGAGTTCGTCGGCGGTCTTTTCCGAGCGCGCCAGCACGGCGTCGGCTTGCGCGACCCCCTTGTCGACGCCCGCACGCCGTTCGTCGTTGACTTTGATCTCGCGCCCTAGTGTCTCCTCTTCGGCGGCAAGCCGCGCGAGCGCGGCTTGCGCGTCGCCGGCCAGCCGTCGTTCGCGCTCGATGTCCTCGGCGAATTGAAGGAGCCTGCGGTCGAGCTCGGCCATGCGTTCGGCGGCGCGCGCTTGCTCGTGATCGAGCGCCTCCCGCGCCATGGTCAGGCGTTGCAGGGCGGCGGCGGCGCGCGCTTCAGCCTCGCGCAAGGCCGGCAGCGCCGCGGCCGCGAGCGCTTGGCGCTTGGAGAGCTCGGCCTGTTCCCCGGTGCGCTCGGCGACGATGCGCACCGCCGCGTTCTTGGCGTGCTCGGCTTCGGCCAGTTCGGCATTGGCGGCGAGCCACCGCAAGTGCAAGAGCGTCGCCTCGGCCTTGCGCACCTGCTCAGCGACGGTGCGGTAGCGGATCGCCTGCCGCGCCTGCCGCTTGAGCGCGTCGATCTGGCCCGCGAGCTGATTGATGACGTCCTCGAGCCGCGCCAGGTTCTGCTCCGCCGCGCGCAGCCGCAGCTCCGCCTCGTGCCGCCGCGCGTGCAGGCCCGATATGCCGGCCGCCTCCTCCAGCACGCGCCGACGCTGTTCGGGCTTGGCCTGAATGATCTCGCCGATGCGGCCTTGGTGCACCATGGACGGAGAGCGTGAGCCGGTCGACGCGTCGGCGAAGAGAATGTGCACGTCGCGGGCGCGCACCTCGCGGCCGTTGATGCGATAGGTGGAGCCTGCGTCGCGCTCGATGCGGCGCGAGACGTCGAGCGTGTCGTGCTCGTTGAACTGCGAAGGCGCCTTGCGTGCGCTGTTGTCGATCTGGATCGCGACCTCGGCGTTGTTGCGGCCGGGCCGGTTATTGGTGCCGGAAAAGATCACGTCGTCCATGTCGGCGGCGCGCAGGGATTTGTGCGAGGTCTCGCCCATCACCCAGCGCAGCGCTTCGACCAGGTTCGACTTGCCGCAGCCGTTCGGCCCGACCACGCCGGTGAGGCCCCGCTCGATCAGAAAATCCGTTGGCTCGACGAAGGACTTGAAGCCGAGCAGGCGCAGCCGCGTGAGTTTCATGGGAACACGCCGTTCCAGTCCTAACCGCCCGAAGGCGACCGAGTTCGGTCAGGCCTCGGGCCCGTGGGGTGGGTCGAGCGGTGGGTGGAGGGTCGCCGCATCGACCGGCACAATGAATCGCCGAACGCGATTCCGCAACAGAAAGAACGCGTTATCCCGCCCGCGCTGGCGGGGGCGCGCGGCCGGGGCAGCCGAACGACCGGACGACCGGCTTTGCTCAACCAGCGGGGAAAGTGGTTAAAAAAGCGTTATCAGCCCTTGAGATAGGGGGCGACCTGCTTGTCCAGCTCCTCGGGGGTGAGGGCGCCGCGGACCGTCTTTCCATTGATGAAAAAGGTCGGGGTGGAATTCACGTTGAACTTTTGCGTTGCGCGGGTGCGCTGTTCCTCGAGGCCGGTGAGCATTTGCTGATTCGCGAGGCATTCGTCAAAGCTCTGCTGAGTGAAGCCGGCCTGCTTGGCGATAGCGAACATCGGCTGCAGCGGCTTCTGCACCACCCAATCCTTCTGCTGTGCAAAGAAGGCGTCGATCAGCGGGAAAAATTTGTCCTTGCCGGCACAGCGCGCCAGCATGGCGGCGGCGGCCGCGAGCGGATCGAGCGGAAACTCCCGGAAGATGAAGCGCACTTTGCCGGTGTCGATGTATTTCTTCTTCATCTCGGGGTAGGTGGTCTCGTGAAAATGGCTGCAGTGCGGGCAAGTCATCGAGGCGTATTCGACGATGGTGACCGGAGCATCCGCCTGGCCTTGGATCTCGTCGCCGAGCGGACCCGGCACGAGCAGATCGGCCATGGACACGTCCGCGCCGGTCGACGTCTGCGCCGCCGCAGTGTCGATGGGACTCCACAGGTGAACGCCGGTGCCGCCGGCGATGATTGCAGCGACCGCGGCTGCGCCGAGGAGCACATGGCGACGCGTGAGGGTTGGGGTCTCTGTGGTCATGGCCTCTACATCCGTGCGAAGGAGCCCGCTTTCGCGCATATCGGTCGCCTGAGCCGATCGGCGCAAGCCCGCTATCCGCAAGCCGCCAATGTGGCAATGCCTGGCGACGCTGCCAAGGCCTTACGGTCACGACCGCTTGATCGCCGCCCCCAGCCGGCCGAGGGCGTCGCGCAGCTTTTCATCCGTGATATCCGAGAGATGCGCCGCGATGCGCGCCGCCTCCTCGGCATCGACGGAGGGTTGCGGCTCCGGCGCGCGCCGGCGAAGCGGCGCTTGGCGCAGCCGCAGGCTGCCGACCGCCTGCCAGCCGAAGAAGCGGTTCACCCGCTCGAGAACGACGCCCGAGAGGTGCTGGATCTCCACAGCCGTCGGCCCCTCGACCCGCAGCACAAGAACCCCCGGCTCCGGGGTTTCTCCGTCCGCGGGCCGCGGCCATTGGATTTTATCCGGCTCAGAATGCTCGGCGATCTCCGCGCCGACGATCTCGCCCCAGCGCGTCACGAGCTCGGTCGAGACGAACCCCTGCTTGGCGAACGCCGCATTGAGCGTCCGTTGCAGGACGTCCGCCAATGGTCTCGGGAAGGATTTGCCGGGCTTGTTCATGCCGCAAGGCTCTGCCACATCGCGCGGCCATGACGCTAGCAGTTGGAACGCAGCGGCGAAAGCGCGCGTCACATCGCGTGGAGGCGCGCAGCGCTGATCTCCTGGCCTGGTACGACCGCCATCGCCGCGTGCTTCCCTGGCGCGCCGCGGCGGGCGAGCGGCCCGATCCCTATCGCGTGTGGCTCTCCGAAATCATGCTGCAGCAGACGACCATCAAGGCGGTCGTGCCATACTTCGCGCGGTTCACTGCGCGCTGGCCGAACGTGCACGCACTCGCAGCGGCATCGCTCGATGACGTGCTCAAACTGTGGGCCGGCCTCGGCTATTACGCACGCGCGCGCCATTTGCACGCTTGCGCCAAGACCGTGGTCGAGCGGCACGGCGGATGCTTCCCGCAAAGCGAAGCAGCGCTGGCCGCGCTGCCCGGCGTCGGTCCCTACACGGCGGCGGCAATCGCCGCGATTGCCTTCGATGCGCCGGCCGCGGCGGTCGACGGCAACGTGGAGCGGGTGGTGGCGCGGCTCTTCGCCATCGAGGAGGAGTTGCCCGCGGCCAAGGCCGAGGTTCGCCGGCTCACCCAAGCCCTTCTCCCGGCCGAGCGAGCCGGCGACTTTGCGCAAGCGCTGATGGATCTCGGGGCCACGATCTGCACGCCGAAAGCGCCGGCCTGCGCGCTCTGTCCCTGGCTGCGCGCGTGCGCCGCTCGCCGTCGCGGCGATCCCCAAACCTTTCCGGTCAAGGCGCCGAAAAAGCAAGGACAGCTGCGTCGCGGAGCGGCGTTCGTCCTCCTGCGCGGCGACGGCTTCGTGCTCCTGCGCACGCGTCCGCCGACGGGATTGCTCGGCGGCATGAGCGAGGTCCCGACAACCAGATGGACGCCTGAATTCGATGGCGGCACCGAATTGGCCCCGCGGCTTGGCGGCACGCAGCCGAAATGGCGGCGCATCGCCGGCGTCGTCACCCACGTGTTCACGCATTTCCCGCTGGAGCTCGTCGTCTATACCGCCGAGGTTGCGCCGCGCGCGGCGCCGCCGGATGGCGCGCGCTGGGTCGCGCTTGCGGAGCTTGCCGACGAGGCGCTGCCCAATGTCATGCGCAAAGTGCTGGCGCATGCGCTAGGATAGCGCTGACACGATCCGCAGAGATCGTCGTCCAGCACGGGAGGGCCTGTCATGGAATTCACGCGACGCAGTCTCACTGCCGCTACTGGCGCGACCGCCGCAACGACCTTCACCCGTACCGCGCTCGGCGGTTGGGAGCCGAGCGAGCGCTATCCGGACCCGGCGATCCAGATTCTCGATCCGAGCTTTGCCAAGTATCGCATCGCGCAGACCAGCGTCGAGCGCCTCGCCACCGGTATGCGCTGGTGCGAGGGACCGGTCTATTTCGGCGATGCGCGCTGCCTGCTGTGGAGCGATATTCCCAACAACAGCATTATGCGCTGGGACGAGGGCACCGGACGCGTCAGCATTTATCGCCGGCCGTCGAACAATGCCAACGGCAACACCCGTGACCGGCAGGGCCGCCTCGTCACCTGCGAGCACGATACGCGGCGCGTGACACGCACCGAGTACGATGGCAGCGTTACCGTGTTGATCGACAAGTTCGACGGCAAGCCGCTCAACTCGCCGAACGACATCGTGGTCAAATCCGACGATTCGATCTGGTTCACCGATCCGCCGTTCGGGATTCTCGGCAATTACGAGGGTCACGTGGCCACGCCCGAGCTGCCGACCAACGTCTATCGGCTCGATCCGAAAGCGGGCCGCGCGACGGTGGTGGCCGGCGATATCAACCGGCCGAACGGGCTTGCGTTCTCGCCCGACGAGAAGAAGCTCTACATTGTCGAGGCGGGCGTCACGCCGCGGGTGATCCGCGTTTACGACGTCAACGATGACAAGCTGGCGAACGGGCGCGCCTTCATCACCGCCGAGCCAGGAGGCACGCCCGACGGCTTCCGCTGCGACGTCGAGGGCAATCTGTGGTGCGGCTGGGGGATGGGCAGCGCGCAACAGGACGGGGTGAAGATTTTCGACTCTAACGGCAAGCCGATCGGGTTCATCGCATTACCCGAGCGCTCGGCCAATGTCTGCTTCGGCGGCGTCAAGCGCAATCGGCTGTTCATGGCGGCAAGCCACTCGCTCTATTCGCTCTACGTGAATACGCAGGGCGCGCCGGGTGGGTGAGCAAGAAATGCTCTGATTAAAAATCCGCGCGCCGCCGCTAGGCCCGCATCTGCGACCTGATCTCTGCACGCAGTGCGTCGATGGAGACGAGGCCAGCGCTCGTCTGCACGTGCCAGAAGGCCCAGCCGTTGCAAGCCTCCAGCCCTTGCGCCAATGCACCGATGCGGTGGATGGAGCCGACCTTCTCGCCCAGGGCGACGGCGCCGTCGGCGCGCACCAGCGCTTCGATCTTGCGTTTGGCATCGCACAGGCGCGCACCCGGGACGATCAGGCCGCGCTCGATGAGCGCGGCAAACGGCACGCGCGGCGCCTCTCGCGCGGTCATGAACGGGGCAATTGCCCGAGCCGGAAGCGGCGCGACCGCCGCGATACGCGCCTGCGCCGCCGCGGCATAGGCGCGCTCGCGCTCGATCCCAATGAAGCGGCGGCCGAGCCGCTTGGCCACGGCGCCCGTCGTGCCGCTGCCGCAGAACGGGTCGAGTACGAGGTCATCTGGGCGCGAGGAGGCGAGAATGACACGCGCCAGCAGCGCCTCTGGTTTCTGCGTTGAATGCAGCTTCTTGCCGTTGGCGTCTTTGAGGCGCTCCTCGCCGGTGCAGAGCGCGATGGTCCAGTCCGAGCGCACTTGCACGTCGTCGTTTCCGGCCTTGAGCGCTTCATAATTGAACGTATAGCCCCTCCCGCCCGGCTCGCGCGCCGCCCAGATCAGCGTCTCGTGAGCGTTGGTGAAGCGTCGCCCGCGAAAGTTCGGCATCGGATTCGATTTGCGCCACACCACGTCGTTGAGAATCCAGAAGCCCGCGTCCTGCAGCATCGCCCCGACGCGGAAGATGTTGTGATAGGAGCCGATCACCCATAGCGTCGCGTTGGGCTTCATCACGCGCCGGCATGCAATGAGCCAGGCGCGAGTGAAATCGTCATAGGCGGAGAAGCTCGAGAATTTGTCCCAGGCATCGTCGACTGCGTCGACGCGCGAATCGTCGGGGCGCTTGAGATCGCCTTGCAGCTGTAAGTTATAGGGCGGATCGGCGAAGACCAGGTCGACCGATTCCGCCGGCAGCTTTGCCATCTCGGCAATGCAGTCGCCGATCAGAACTCGGTCGGTCTCGACGCTCTTCAAACTGACGCGGGGCGCCCGAGCGGACGCCCCGCGACGCGAACCAACCATGACTCAGGACTCTGACTCAGGCGACGCGGCCGGCGACGCGGGACCTACAACCGACAGCGACGCACTATGAGGATGCGCGGTAAAAATCGGCTTAACCGCACGGCCAGGCTCTTGGGAAAGAATCGCGCGGGACCTATATTGTCGCAGGCGCGCACGGCGCGGCGTTAAACAAAAGGCAACCGCTGCGGCGGCGGTGTGACGAGCCGCGGGCAAGGAGGCGAAGCCATGCGGTTGGACGATCTTCCGGAAAGCGGCAACGTCGAGGATCGACGCGGCGAAGGCGGCTTCGGCGGCGGCGGCTTCGGACTGCCGATCGGCGGCGGAGGCTTGAGCATCGGCGCGGTCGTTGCTCTCGGCCTCATCGGTTGGGCGCTGGGCATCGATCCGAGCTTGCTTATTGGCGGCGCGGAGGTTCTGAACCGGCCGCAGGTGCAGGCGCCTCCTACCGCGCGACGCACTGCGGCGCCGCAGGACGACATGGGCCGCTTCGTCAGCAAGGTGCTTGGCAGCACCGAACTGCAATGGAAGCAGCTCTTCGCCAAGGACGGCAGAATCTATCGTCCGCCGGTGCTGGTTCTCTATCGCGGCGCGACGCACGCGAGTTGCGGCGGAGAAGCGCAAAGCGCCATGGGGCCGTTCTACTGTCCCGCCGACCAGAAGGTCTACCTCGACACCTCCTTCTTCGATCAGATCGCGACGCGCTTTCGCGGTTGCGACGCCGGCAGCAGAACGTGCCAATTCTCCGAGGCGTACGTGATCGCGCACGAGGTCGGGCATCACGTGCAGAATCTGCTCGGCATTCTGCCCAAGGCCCAGCAGGCGCAACGCGCGGCTGATAGCAGGGCGGCGGCGAACCACATCCAGGTGCAGGTGGAGCTGCAGGCCGATTGTCTTGCCGGGGTGTGGGCGAACCGCGAAAACGAAATGCTAAAGAACGAGGGGAAGCCGGCATTCATCGAACCGGGCGACGTCGAGGCCGCGTTGCGCACCGCCGCCGCGATCGGCGATGACACGTTGCAGCGACGCGCGCGCGGCTACGTGGTTCCGGACTCGTTCACGCATGGAAGCTCCGAGCAGCGCCAACGCTGGTTCAATACCGGCTTCCGCTCCGGTTCGGTCGCAAGCTGCAACACCTTCGCCGCCGCGCAGCTTTGAGATCGTCGAGTGGCGTGACCAAAAACTGGCTGCATCGCGCGGACGCTTCGCGGAAGCCCGGCGCTTTCGCGCAAGCGCCAGCTTATGAGTGAGGATGCACCATGCCCGGAATCGACAGCAGCAGGCAGTTCGTACCGCTGAAGATCGCGGTGCTCACGATCTCCGACACTCGCGCACTCGAAGACGACAAGTCCGGGGCGACGTTGATCGAGCGCATCGAAAAAGCGGGTCACGCCCTGTCCGCCCGTGCCGTCGTGCCGGACGAGATCGGCAAAATCCGCGCCCAGGTCGAGCGATGGATCGCTGACCCCGCAATCGACGTGGTCATCACCACCGGCGGGACCGGCTTCACCGGACGCGACGTGACGCCGGAGGCGATCGAACCGTTGTTCGAGAAACGCATGGACGCTTTCGCCACGATGTTCTTGCTGGTGAGCCAAGCCAAGATCGGCACCTCGGCGATCCAGACTCGCGCGACCGCAGGCGTTGCCGGGGCCACCTATGTGTTCTGTCTGCCGGGGTCACCGGGTGCGTGCCGCGATGCCTGGGACGATATCCTGGTGCATCAGCTCGATTACCGCTATCGGCCCTGCAATTTCGTCGAGATCTTGCCGCGTCTCGACGAGCACTTGCGGCGGGCCAAGGCCAAAGGCGCCACCGCCTAGCGCTGCGTCCGCGCGGATCTCGAACGATGGCGCGCGCGACCGCGTCGGAGTCGGATCGGACGACGAGGCGATGAGCTCGAATGCTGCATCACTGCTGGTGCAGTTCGAGGTCCCACGTCTCGGCGCTGAGTTGCTTGCCGAACATATCGTGCGTCCACTGATGCGTGAGCTCGAAGCCGGCTCGCTCGTAGACGCGGCGGGCGGCGGTGAGCACGGTGTGCGTCCACAGCGTCACCTTGCGGTAGCGCGCCTCGCGCGCAAAGCGCACCGCCTCCTCCACCAATCGGCCGCCGACGCCGAGGCCGCGTGCCCTCGGCTCGACCAGGAGGAGCCGCAGCCGTGCGACTTCATCCGTCTCCCGCACGAGCAGGACAGACCCGACATTCTCGCCCGCCTTCTCGGCGATCCAGCAACGCTCGCGCTCGCGATCATGATTGCGGACGAAACCTGCAACGATTTCTGCGATCAACGCTTCGAGCCGCTCGTCCCAGCCATATTCCTCCCGATAGAGCGCGCCATGGCGCGAAACGATCCAGCCCATGTCGCCGGGGCGCGGGGGCCGCAGCAGGTAAGGGATTTGTGCTGTCGGCGCTTCGCACAGCGAACCTTCGATCGTGCGCATGGCGGCGACCACACGTTCCTGATCCGCGACCGCTAGCGCACCGAGCATCGCGGCGACTTCGTTTTGCGAATGCTCGTCGAGCGGCGCGAAGGCCATGCGGCCTTTTGCGGTCAGAGACAAAAGGCTTTGCCGCCTGTCATCGGGCGAACCGGTTTTGACGATGAGGCCGCGCTCGATGAAGCCGCGCAGGATGCGACTGAGGTAGCCGTGATCGAGCCCGAGTTCCGCGGCGACCTGGGTTGCGGTCGACGTGGGCCGTTGCGCAAGCTCGTAGAGCACGCGCGCCTGGGTGAGCGAATAGGGACTTCCGAGAAAACCGTCCTCGAGCACGCCGATGCGCCGCGTGTAGAGGCGATTGAAGCGGCGAACCGCGCCGACGCGCGCCTCGAAACCGACTGTGGATATCGCTGCCATGGCGGGCCGTGTTTGTGACATTGTCAAGCATATTGTTGACTTAGTCAAGTAATGTCAAATGACACCGGTTCGCAACCAGACGAGTCGTTTCCGACCGACGCGGCGGAAGAGGTCGCGCTCGGGTGCCGGGACGTCGCGATGGCCGCCCATCGCATCGTAAAGCGATTTCGCGATCACCAATCCTTGGCTTGGGTCAGGCCATGCGCCGAGCGCGGCACGCAGCAGCGCCAGTATTTCGTGCGCGGCCGAACCGAAGGAGCCGGGACGAAACACGCCGGCGTTCAGGCAATCTTTGCGAAGCTCGACTTCCTCGATGAAGCGCCTGGTTTCCTCGACCCAGTTCGCGTCAAGCACGGCGCCAGGCTGCAGGAAGAGCAGCCAG
>Ga0207693_10004332_pt1 | contig 12010 bp, 9 predicted proteins | sample LARL81metaG_FD_184347 | JGI IMG/M metagenome (GOLD analysis project Ga0207693, IMG submission 184347) | Corn, switchgrass and miscanthus rhizosphere microbial communities from Kellogg Biological Station, Michigan, USA - LAR L8-1 metaG... | ecosystem: Host-associated > Plants > Roots >...
GAAACGGGCCAGAAGGCGGGCAACGTCGTCCTAACCGTCAATGGCGACCGCAGCGCTTGAAACACCCTAGCGCCATCGCATCGACACATCAACGAGTCAGATAGCTCATGGCTAGACACTCATCACTCCTGCGCGGGCAGCGCCGCAGCGATGCCTGCTAGGATGATCTGTAGCCCCGCCTCAAACGCCGCCGTGCGGTCCCGACCGGTGGAGACGCGCGCCACCTCGCCCAGCGCGCTCGCCAGCGCAGGATACTGTCCCGCCTCGACGCCACCGTCTTCTCGTCGGAGGTGGGCGTGCGCAAGCCTCGGCCGGAGATCTTCCACCGCGCGCTCGACGAGCTCGGCGTCGAGCCCGACCGAAGCGTGTTCGTCGGCGACCGTCTCGAGGCGGACGTCAAGGGAGCGGGCGACCTCGGCATGACCACGATCCAGGCGATGTGGTTCCGCGCCGAGGAGGACGAGGAGATCGAGCCGGACTACCGGGCGTTCACGATGGTGGATGTCCTCACGATCGTCGAGCGGCTCCACGCCGCCGCCTGACCAAGCGGAAATCGGCGCGCTTGTCAAGTCTTGCGCGCGCCCTCCGAGAGCACCCAAAATTCCTCCATGGCAGCCCGTCCCGAGCGCATGAACGACGTCCGTGGTCGCACGACGAAGCTCCCGCTCAGGCCCCAGGACGAGCTCGAGTGCCGTCGGTGCGGCATCCACTGCGACAAGGTCGTGTACCCGTCGGCGTGCGTGGAGCGCGCGTGCCCGTTTCTCTACGCATACGAGGAGTTCGGCCACACGTACATCGGCTGCATGCAGAAGGTCTACGGCGTCGAGATCGACCTGGAGCTGCTGCGCGAGGCCGAGGCGCGGCGCGAGGGGTTCGGTGCGGTGCGCACCTTCCGCGGGCCGCTGCCGATGTGCCGCGTCGAGGTCGAGGAGTGCTACGGCGTCGAGCGGTCGGGCGACCTGGGCTGCGTGAATCCTGAGTTCCACGAGCTCCCGGTCGGCAGCCCGACCTTCAAGGTCATCGCTCAGCTAGCGGACTGAGCAGGATGTAGCCGACCAGCGGGCTCATGGCGGCGAGCAGGAACGCGAGCCGCCACGACGTCGCGTGGACCAGCGTCGAGAACAGGATCGGCGCCACGATCGAGCCCGCCGCGAGGAACGACTGCTGCAGGCCGATCGCGGAACCGGCGCGGCTCCGGCCTGCGATCTCCGCGGTCGCGGTGAACGAGAGGCCGTTCCAGGCGAGCGAGCACGTGCCCGCGACGACGAGGGCGGGGACGAGCAGCCAGAGCGACGCGTTCAGCAGCAGCGCTACGACGAACGCCGACGCCGCGAGGAGGAGGCCGAGGCGAAGCATCGGGACGATCCGCTCGCGCCGCTGATCCGACCAGCGGCCGACGCCGATCCGGGCGACCCCGCCGAACGCCTGCGTGACGGCGAGCGCCGCCGCTCCCGCAGTCGCCGAGACGCCGTGCTCGTCGTGGAGGAAGAGAACGAGGAAGCCGAGCAGGCTGATCTGCGTCGCGACGTAGAACGTGCTGCCGAAGCACAGGCGCCAGATGCGCGGGTCGCGCAGCGGCCGGCCGGGATGGGCCAGGTCCGCGGACGGCTCGCGGCGGATCAGGACCGCGCACACGACGGCCGCGGCGATGCAGCCGGCCGCGAGCGCGAGGAACGCCGCGTCGAGGTCTGCGTGCTGCGCGAGCGCTGGCAGCGCCACCGCTGCGATCGCTCCTCCGAGGGGCACGGCTGTCTGGCGGATTCCGAGCGCGAGGCCGCGTTCCTCCGGCCCGAACCAGCTCATCACCGCCCGGCCGCTCGCCGTCTGCGTGCCGCCCCCGAGTGCGCCGGCTGCGACGAGCGTCACGACGAGCCCGGCAAGCGACGACGTGGCGGCTGTGACGACGAGGGCGATGCCGCAGCCCGTCAGGCCGACCGACAGCACGGCCCGCTCGCCGATCCGGTCGGCGACGATTCCCCACAGCAGCAGGGTGGAGAGGAGGCCGATGTTCAGCGACGCGAGCACGAGGCCGACCTCCGGCAGGCTCAGGTCGTACTGCGCACGCACGGTCGGCGCGAGCGCAGGGAGCCCGAAGAAGATCGCCGAGAAACTCGCCTGGGCGACGACGCCCGCAGCGAGGATCGTCCAGCGGTATTTAGGAAGACCAGCGGGCGTGGAGCTCACGGAGCTTCCGGATCTCGTCGGCGTTCGGCCCGTGGCCGTCCTCACCCGGCACCTCGAGCACGGCGGGGAGCCCCTGGAGCCGCGGATGTGCCAGGAAGACTCCGAGCTTGTCCCCGATCAGGCCGGCGCCGATGTTCTCGTGCCGGTCGCGGTTGGAGCCGAGCGGCTCCTTCGAATCGTTCGTGTGCAGCGCGCGGACCCGGTCGAGCCCGATCCGCTCGTCGAGCTCGTCCAGCGCGCCGTCGAGCGCCTCCCGATCCCCGACGTCGACGCCGGAGGCGTACCAGTGGCACGAGTCGAGGCAGACGCCGAGCCGCTCGTGACCGTCGAGCCCGTAGTAGAGCGCAGCGAGCTCGTCGATCGACCGTCCGATCGTCCCGCCGGTGCCCGCGGAGTTCTCCATCAGCAGCCAGGTCGTGTCGGAGCAGTGCTCGAGCACCTGCCCCAGCGCGCGCACGACCCGCTTCGAGGCCTTCGCGAACCCGGAGCCGAGGTGCGAGCCGACGTGGAAGACGACGCCGTCAGCCTCGATCGCGCAGGCCGCGTCCATCGTCGACCGCATCGTGTCGACGCTCTTCTTGTACATCGTCCGGTCCGGCGTCGCGAGGTTCACGAGGTAGAGCGCGTGCACGAGCACGCCGCCGAGCCCGACCTCGGCCCGCCGCTCGCGGAACCGCTCGATGTCGGCCGGGTCGTGGTTCGGGAACCGCCACGTGCGCGGGCTCTGGACGAACAGCTGCACGACGTCCGCGCCCATGCCCTCCGCGTTGTCGACCGCCTTCTTGATCCCGCCTGCGCAGTGGGCCCCAAAGAGCACGGAAGTAACCTACCGGGGTGTCTGTCCGTGTCCGTATGGCCCCGTCGCCGACCGGGGCGCTGCACGTCGGAGGCGTCCGGACCGCGCTCTTCAACTGGCTGTTCGCCAGGCACCACGGCGGCGAGTTCCTCGTCCGGATCGAGAACACCGACACGAGCCGCGAGGTCGAGGGGGCCGTCGCCCACGCGCTCGACTCGCTCGCATGGCTGGGCCTGGACTGGGACCGGCCGCCGACGTTCCAGCTCGACCGAGCCGGCGAGACGGCCGAGACGGCGCGGCGCCTCGTCGCCGAGGGGAAGGCGTACGAGGACGAGGGCGCGATCCGCTTTCGCATGCCGGACGAGGGCACGACCGCCTGGGACGACATCGTCAAGGGCCGCATCGAGTTCCCGAACGAGCAGCTCGACGACCTCGTGATCCTCCGATCGGACGGCCGGCCGACCTACAACTTCGCCTCGCCGATGGAGGACGTGTGGGACGGCATCTCCCACGTGATCCGCGGCGACGACCACATCTCGAACACGCCGAAGCAGATCAACGTCATCCGCGCGGTCGGCGCCGAGCCGCCGCTGTACGCGCACGTCCCGAACGTGCTCGGTGGCGACGGGCGGAAGCTGTCGAAGCGGCACGGCGCGACGGGCGTCGACGAGCTGCGCGCGCAGGGCTACTACGCACCCGCGCTGATGAACTTCCTCGCGCTGCTCGGCTGGAGCTACGACGACAAGACGACGGTGATGTCCCGTGACGAGCTGATCGACCGGTTCTCGCTCGAGCGGGTCGTGCCGAGCCCCGCGACGTTCGACTACCAGAAGCTCGACTGGATCAACGGCGTCTATCTACGCGCGCTGCCGACCGACGAGTACGCCGAGGAGCTGCTCCACTGGCTGCGCGACGAGGGCAACGACTGGGACGAGGAGCTCGTCCGCCGCTCGGCGCCGCTCGTGCAGGAGAAGATCGAGCGGTTCGGGCAGTTCCCCGAGTTCGCCGGCTTCCTCTTCCGCGAGATCGAGCCCGATCCGGCGCTGCTCGACGGGGACGCGCCCGTCGTCGACGCCGCGAGGGAGGAGCTCGCCGGGGTGGAGCCCTTCCGTGCGCCGGAGATCGAGGCGGCGCTGCGGGCGCTCGCCGAGCGGCTCGAGCTGTCGCCGCGCAAGGCCTTCCAGCCGATCCGGATCGCGGTCACGGGGTCGAAGATCTCGCCAGGCCTCTTCGAGAGCCTGGAGCTCCTCGGCAAGGAGGAGTCGCTGAAACGACTCAGTGCTGCGGCGGAGGCAGTCTGAGCTGTCGCGGCGGCGCGAGGGGATCGAGCGCCCGCTGGAACTCCAACCAAGCCCGCCGCCGGAAGTGGGGCGTCGGACGCGGCCATTCCGGTGGGTGGCGCGGGATCTCGGCGCGCGGATGGTCGTGTCGTTGGCTATTTCTCACTTTCAATAGGTGAACGTCCTGGCTCAAGCGATGGTTACGCGGGTAGACTCGCCGCCGCCGATGGAGCGGCGGCAGGCCCAGTTCGTGCTGGTCGTCGACGACGACCCTTCGATCCGGCTCCTGTGCCGGATCAACCTCGAGCTCGAGGGCTGGACCGTGCGCGAGGCCGAGTCGCTCGCCGACGCACGGCGTGAGCTCGAGGCCGAAGGTGCCGCGGTCGTGCTCCTCGACGTCCACGTCGGGCTCGAGAGCGGAGTGGGCTTCCTGGACGAGCTCAGACGAGAGCATCCGGGGCTTCCCGTGGCGATGCTGACCGGTTCGATCGAGCATCCGATCGTCGGCGACGTGGCCGCCGAGGCCGTGATCGCGAAGCCGTTCACGCTCGAGCAGCTGTCGGAGACTGTCCGACTGCTCGCCGCGGGCGGACGGGTAAAGTCACCGCCGTCTTGACGACGAAGGCGACGATCCGCAGCTCCGCCGAGTTCGAGGAGGAGCTCCGCAAGTACCTGTTCGAGCGCTCGGAGGAAGGGCGTGCCGTGCGCGTCGGCGAGAAGGAGGTCTCCGAGCAGGCGGCGATCGTCGCGCGCTACGCCGACCTCTTCTCCCGCGACCAGCTGGAAGCGCTGCGTAGCGAGGAGGAGGGCGCCGGCGACGACGTCGCGCGCGAGCGGCTCTACCGGCTCCGCAAGACGTGCGAGGGCGGGATCGTCGCCGCGGAGATGGCGGAGCGCGCCGACGAGTTCGAGAACGCGATCCTCGCCGCGCGCGTCGAGTTCAAGTCCGAGACGCTGCCGCTCCGCACCGCGCTCGCGAAGCTCGCGGTGCTCGACGACTACGCCGAGCGGGACGAGCTCGGAGAGATCCACCGGACCGCGTCGTCGGCGTTCAACGAGGAACGGCTAGAGCTGCTGCGCTCGTACGAGGAGCTCGACGCCGACCTCAGCGACGAGCCGGATCCCATCGCGCGGAGCGAGGAGGAGAAGCAGATCTCCATGCGCGATCTCGAGTCGGTCCTCGTCCAGGCGAGCGAGCGGATCGAGCCGGCGTTCATCGCCATGCGCGACCGCTGGTTCGAGCGTGTGCTCGGGCCCGAGCGCGAGGCGATCCCCAGCTCGGCGCACATGAGCTACGTCCGGCGGCTGTCGCCCCTCGCGTCGACCTACACGAAGGATCGCGCGACCGAGGTCTGCCTCGACACGCTGACGCAGCTGGGGTTCGACATGGCCGCCGACCCGCACATCCGCCTCGACCTCGAGGACCGGCCGCAGAAGGCCCCACGCGCCTGCGTGATCGCATCCGACCCGCCGCAGGTCGTCCACCTGATCACGCGTGCGATGGGCGGCCTCCACGACTACCAGGCGCTGCTCCACGAGGCGGGCCACGCGCTGCACTACGCGGGCGTCGACCCGGGGCTGCCGATGACGTTCCGGCGGCTGTCGCGCGACCACGCCCTCACGGAGATCTACTCGTACATCTGCGAGGCGATCACGCGCGAGCCGGCCTGGCATGCCGCGTACTTCGGCCTCTCGGACGAGCAGGCCGCGGAGAACGCCGAGGCGACGCGCTTCCTCGAGGCGCTCCTCTACCGCCGGTACACCGCGAAGCTCGGCTACGAGCTCGGCTTCTGGTCGAGCTTCGAGGACGCCGGCCTTGCGAGCGACGACTACGCCGAGCGGCTCACGACCGCGACCGGGATGCGCTATCCGCGCGACGGGCACCTCGCCGACATGGACGCTGGCTTCTACTCTGCGGACTATCTGCGCGCCTGGATCCGCCATGCGCAGCTGCGTGCGCACCTGATCGAGGAGGTCGGTGAGGACTGGTGGCGGCGCCGCGAGACGGGCGACATCCTCCGCGGGCTGTTCGCCGAAGGGACGAGGCCCTCGAGCGAGGAGATCGCGGTCCGCCTCGGCTTCGAGCCGTTGGACACCGAGCCGCTGATCCGGGAGCTCGTCGCGTCCTAGTGACCCCCGTCGCGTACGACCACTTCTACGGGTACGACGAGCTGACGTCGACGCTGCACGCGTGGGCGGAGGAGGCGCCGAAGCTCTGCGCGGTCGAGTCGATCGGCACCTCGTACGAAGGCCGCGACATCTGGCTCGTGACGGTCACGAACACCGAGACGGGCGACCATGGCGACAAGCCGGCCTTCCTCGTCGAGGCGAACATCCACTCGATGGAGTGGACGGGCTGCACCGCGGCCCTCGACCTGATCCACCGACTGCTGAGCGGCTACGGGTCGGACGACCTCGTCACCCGCGCACTGGACACGCGCACCTTCTACGTCGTCCCGCGGCTCAACCCCGACGGCGCCGAGCGCGGCCTGAAGGAACGGCGGTTCATCCGGTCGAGCGTCCGCCCGTACCCGCGCGAGCAGCAGGACGACGGGCTGCACGTCCAGGACGTCGACGGCGACGGGCGCGTCCTCGACATGCGGGTCGAGGATCCCAACGGAGCCTGGCGGCCGCACCCGGACGAGCCGACGCTGCTCGTCCGCCGCGACCCGGTCGACACGCCCGAGGACGGCCCGTTCTACCGGCTGATGCCCGAGGGGCGAGTCGAGAACTTCGACGGCGTCACGATCAAGGTGCCGCCGCCGCTGGAGGGGCTGGATCTCAACCGCAACTTCCCGGCCGACTGGGCGCCCGAGCACGAGCAGCGCGGCGCCGGGCCGTACCCGACCTCCGAGCCGGAGATCCGCGCGTACGTGCAGGCCGTGACCGACCGGCCGAACATCACCGGGCACGTCGCGTACCACACGTTCAGCGGCGTCCACCTGCGGCCGTACGCCGGCCATCCGGACGACGAGCTGCCGACCCACGATCTCCGCGCGTACAAGCTCATCGGGGAGCGCGGGACGGAGCTGACGGGCTACCCGGCCGTGTCCGTCTTCCACGACTTCAAGTACGACCCGAAGCAGTCGATCAAGGGCGGTGCGCACGACTGGATGTACGACCATCTCGGCGTCTTCTCGTGGACGACCGAGTTCTGGAGCCCGCAGCGCCAGGCGGGGCTGAAGGACTACCACTTCACCGACTGGATCCGCGAGCACCCGGTCGAGGACGACGTGGCGCTGCTGCGCTGGGCGCGCGACACGTATCCGGACGCGCACGTGGCCTGGTACGAGTTCGATCACCCGGAGCTCGGCAAGGTCGAGCTCGGCGGCTGGGACATCGTCAACTACTGGTTCAACGTCCCGTTCGACCGCCTGGAAGAGGAGGTCAAGCCGCACGCCGACTGGGCGATCTTCCAGGCGCTGATCTCGCCGCTGCTCGAGGTGCGCTCGCTCGACGTCGAGCAGCTCTCGGACACGTCGTTCCTGCTCCGCCTCGTCGTCCAGAACAGCGGGTTCCTGCCGACGAACGTCTCCGACCGCGCGGTGCAGCGGCAGGCGGTGCGCGGCATCGAGGTCGAGCTCGACCTGCCCGACGGCGCGCGCCTCGTCGCCGGAGAGGTGAAGACGGACCTCGGCCAGCTGCGCGGCCGGATCGACAAGCGCTCGACCACGTGGTGGGGGAACGACGAGTCGACGAGCGACCTGGCGAAGCTCGAGTGGGTGGTCGAAGCGCCCGCGGGGACGGAGGTCGGCCTCACCGCCGGCAACGTCCGCACCGGCACGATCCGCCGCAGCGTCAAGCTCGAACGCGCTTAAACGCGAACGGCGCCCTCTCGGGCGCCGTTCGGATGTGCCTAGTGCCTTTCGCTACGGGGCGAAGGTGGACTCGCTGTAGCTGGCAAGCGTGGTCATCATCGCGTCCACGCTGGAGTTCCAGCTCGCCGCGTTCCAGCTCGCCTCGGCCCAGCTCGCCGCGTTCCAGCTGGCCTCGGCCCAGCTGGCCGTGTTCCAGCTCGCCTGCGACCACGAGGCGTTCGCCTTGACGTACTCGTTCCAGCTGACCGCGTCGAAGCTCTTGCCGCCAGTGAGCGGGTCGCTCTTCACGAACTGCCGGAAGCCCTCGTTCGGGTTCGGCGGGTCGTCGATCGTGGACGCCACACCGGCGTCGATCTCGCCGACGCCGCCGGCGCCGACCCCGTCGTTCGGGAGGTAGTTGGCCGTGAGCATCAGCGCGCCCTTGACCTGATCCGGCGTGAAGCTCGGGTGGCGGGCCAGGATCTGGGCCGCCGCACCCGACACGACCGGAGCCGCGAACGAGGTGCCGGACATCCACATGTAGCCGGGAGCCATGACGCGATCCGGCACGGCCGCCGGCATCGATGCCGTGGAGGGCACCGGGGAGACCATGTAGCGGCCCGGGGCGGCGATGTCGGGCTTGTGGAAGCCGTCCATCGTGGTGCCGTGGGCCGACCACTCGGGGATCGTGTCGTCGCTCGGGTCGGACGTCATGTGCTGGTCGACCGCACCGACGGTGATCACGAACGGATCGTTGCCGGGCGCGTACGACATGCTCACCGGGCCCGAAGCGGAGCCGTGGTTTCCCGCCGCCGCGACGACGACGATGCCGTTGAACCACAGCGACTCGACCGCCTTGTCCAGCGGGTCGACGCGGAAGCTCGTCTCCGAGGCGCCGGCCAGCGAGAAGTTGGCGACCCGGATGTTGTACTTCGACGCGTTCTGCCGGATCCAGTCGGCCGCCGCGATGACGTCGCTCATGCGCGACTCGCCGTTCGCGTTGGCCGTGCGGATCGAGATGATCTTGGCGTTCGGAGCACCGCCGACGTACTGGCCGTTCAGGCCGGCACCGGCGGCGACGCCCGCCACCATCGTGCCGTGACCCTCGAGGTCGTCACCGCCGCCCGACGAGCAGACCGAGCAGAGGTCGACCTTCTGGACGAGCCGGCCCTTGAAGTCGGCGCGATCCTGGACGCCCGAGTCGACGATCGCGATCGTCGGCGCCTGCGGGGCAGGACCGGTGATCTCGCCGGTGTTCGGGTCGAAGCTGTTCTGCAGGATCGACAGATCGGTCGAGTCCTGCCACATGGTGGCGTCCTCGTAGCCGGCCGTCTTCACCTTCACGTCGGGCGTGATCGCCGTGACGTGCGGGAACTTCGCCAGCTTCAGGATCACGGCGCCGGGCAGCGAGGCGCTGACACCGGACAGCGACACGAACCGCTTCTTGAACTTGCCGCCGCCGCTCTGGACGTCGCCCTGAGCTGCTTGTGAGCCACCGTCGCCCTGGACGATGACGTCGAACATCTGAAGTGGGTGGTTGGCCGCGTCGTTCAGCAGTGACTGGGGAACGACGGCCTTGCTGGGGACCTTCGGAGCGGCGCTGCCCGCCACCGGGACGACCAGCATCGCTGCCAGCGCCGTGATGACGATGCCGCGCTTCCCGCTCCCCCAGAGAGCGTTCGAACGGGATTCACCGCGCCGTCCCCACAGCGCGTTCCCGCGAACGTCCTTTCGGAGGGTTCGATCGTGCCGCATTCAGAAACTCCTTCCATCCCGTGCAACTCGCACGGGCCGCAGTCGAAAGGCCAATTAGGCAGACGCAACCTAGGAAGGCATCGGAACCCGAACCTCCCCCTTTCGCGGGAGACCCAGGTGAATCACTCGGACGAGTGACCAGCCCTTTTTTGGGGGTCGCGGAGCCTCAAGAGGGCCAACTGCGGGGCCGATAGGAGCACCCGGAGAACGTGTGCGGCCTCGCGCGCGCGTCAAGCAACCAATGAATCTGCGGACACCTGGCGATCACCGTGTGCGGCGGTACCCCCGGCTCACCGGCCTGCGACTGCTTGGTCCCTGCTCGCTCCTGTCCGTCCTCCTGCTCGCTCTCTTCGCCGGCAGCTCGGGCGCCGGCGTCACCCAGTACTCCGGCACGCTCTACCTCGCGGGGCCGGCGTCGTCGATCGGGAGCGGCAACTACCAGATCACGACCGCGACGCCTGGCGCCCAGGGCGCCACTCCGGTGGCGACGGCCGGCACAGCGAACAGCGGCGGCGTCCCGACCGGCGCCTACAAGTACGTCTACGTGACGACGAGCGGCGGGGCCAGCACTGCCAGCGCCGCGTCGAATCAGCCGAGCGTCACCAACGCGCCTGTGACCGTGACGAACGTCCCGGTCGGGGCCGACGTCTACCGCGCCAAGATCGCGGCCGGCAACAACGTGGGCACGTACATCCTGGTCGGCTCGAATCCCGGCCCGACCACGACCTACACGGACACGAGCGCCGCGACCTCCGGGCCTCTGCTCCCGCAAGCCGACAACCGCATCGCCCTCAGCACGACCGGTTGGGCGCCGTTCACGCCCGGTACGTCGCTCGCGACCTCGCTCGCGAACACCGCAGTGAGCGCGACGACGCCTTCGATCCCGTCGAGCTGCACCGGCTGGATCGTGGACGCGCCCGGTGACGTCAGCTTCGTCGCCGGCACGTGGACCTTCTACGCGCAGGCGCGGCCGGACGCGAACGGCAACGGCGCCGCCGCCCTGACGGCCGCGATGTGGAAGGTCGACGGCGGCGGCAACACCGTCGCCGGCGGCACGGTCGTCCCACCGACGGACGGCAGCTCGTTCACCTTCAACAACACGAGCCAGTCCCTCTCGGTGTCGTACACGACGTCGAGCGCGACGACGCTCGCGTCGAACGAGCATCTCTGCGTCCAGTTCTGGCGGCACCAGACGACGGCGTACTCCAGCGGCGGCGCGACGTCGCGGACGAGCCAGCTGCTGGCGTGGGACCCGAACAACAAGATCAGCGTCCATCCGGCGCCCAACGGGTTCGCCTCGGCAGCGCTCTCCTCGCCCACCGGCGGCCTGTCCACGCAGACCGTGCCCCCGCTTGGCGCGACCTACAGCGACCCCGAGGCCGACCCGGGCACGCTGAACGTCCGGCTCTGCTCCGACTCGGGCTGCGGCAGCGTCCTGCAGACCTCCGGCGCGCTCGCGGCCACGAACGGCTCCACCCAGACGTGGACGCCGTCCGGCTCGCTCGCCGAGGGCACCTACTACTGGCAGGCGCAAGCGCGGGACGGGCTGGGCCTCGCGTCCCCATGGACGTCGTCGCGCAGCTTCGTTGTCGACACGACCGCGCCGACGACCGTGATCACCGCGAACCCGCCGGCGGCGGACAACTCGGCCGCCGGCAGCTTCTCGTTCAACGCGAACGAGGCCGTCACCGGCTACCAGTGCAAGGTCGACGGCGGCGCGTTCGCCGCGTGCCCGAGCCCCTTCTCGTACAGCGGACTCTCGGACGGCGGTCACACCTTCCAGGTGAAGGCGACGGCCGACCTCGCGGGCAACGCAGGCTCCCCGAACACGTACAGCTGGACGATCGACACGACGCCGCCGGACACGGCGCTCGGCTCCCACCCGGTCGCGCTCTCGACGTCGGCCAACCCGAGCTTCTCGTTCTCGGCGACCGAGGTCGGCTCCAGCTTCGAGTGCAGGCTGGACGGCGGCGCCTTCGCCGCGTGCCCGAGCCCGCAGGTCTACGCCGGCCTCGCGGACGGCCCGCACACGTTCCAGGTGCGCGCCGTCGACGCCGCCGGGAACCCGGACCCGACGCCCTCCCCGTATTCCTGGACGATCGACGCGACGGCGCCGGGCACGACGATTGGCCCGTCCCAGCCCGCAGTGCTCACGACGGCGACCGGCGCGACGTTCGACCTCTCCTCGACCGAGCCGG
>Ga0207693_10004335_pt1 | contig 12007 bp, 9 predicted proteins | sample LARL81metaG_FD_184347 | JGI IMG/M metagenome (GOLD analysis project Ga0207693, IMG submission 184347) | Corn, switchgrass and miscanthus rhizosphere microbial communities from Kellogg Biological Station, Michigan, USA - LAR L8-1 metaG... | ecosystem: Host-associated > Plants > Roots >...
GGCCTGGTCGAAGTCGGCAACGAGACCTTTGAAGCCTTGCGATTTCAGCGCCGCGTCGAGCCGCGCCAGGTCGGGAAATTGATAGACGGCGTAGTGCACGCCCTTGTCCATCGCGCTCCAGAACCGCCAGCACTTCTCCGCCTTGAATTCGGCGAGCGCCATCGGCAGGTGGTGGCTCGAATACCATTGATCGAATCGCTGCCGCAGCAGCAGTTCGACCACGGAGCGAACGAGGAAATACGCTTTGGGCATGGTGATACCTCTACCTTAAGCACGCCGAGTAAAGCACTCTTGTTCACGCGACGCTTCACTCCCCCCTGATCCCGGCCGCCTTGATGATCGGCCACCATTTGTCCATCTCCGCGTTCTGGAACGCGGCGAGACCCTCCGGCGTCTGCTGCTCGCGCGCGGCGACATCGAGGCCGAGTTGCGCGAAGCGCGCTTTGACTTGCGGATCGGCGAGTGCCTGCGCCATCGCGCCATTGAGCTTGGCGATGATATCCGTCGGCGTGCCCTTTGGTGCGTAGAATCCGAACCAGCCGGCGATGTTGAGTCCGGGCACGCCGGATTCGCCAGCGGAGGGAATATCCGGCATCGAGGCTGAGCGTTCCGGCGACAATTCGGCGAGCGCCTTGATCGTGCCGGCGCGCACCTGCGGCAGCGCGACCGCGCCCTGCACCAGCAGGAGATCGACCTGGCCCGAAATCAGATCCGTCATCGCCGGGCCCGCGCCGCGATAAGGAACGAACAACACTTCCGTGCCGGTGAGTTTTTGCAACAACAGCCCGCCGACCTGCGCCGAGGCGTTTTGGTTGACGAATTTGGCGTCGCCCGGATGCGCCTTCATGTATTCGACCAGCGATTTGAGATCGTCGGCCGGCAGCGTTTTCTTCGCGACCAGCAGCATCGGATTGATGGAGATCAGGCCGATCGGCGCGAAATCGGTCCGCAGGTCGAAATTGATATTGTAGATGATGGCCCCGACATGGGTGTCCCATTGCCCGATGTCGATGGTGTAGCCGTCGGGCGTGGCGCGCGCGAGCCGGCCGACGCCGATCGAACCGCCGGCGCCGCCGACATTCTCAACAATCACCGGCTGGCCGAGCGCCGCGCCCATCTTGTCGGCCATGATCCGCGCGGCGAGGTCGGTCGATCCGCCCGGCGGGAACGGCACGATCAGCGTGATCGGGCGGGAGGGAAAATTGTCGGCGGGCGCGAGTGAAAGTAATGCACAAAACGTGAGCGCGATCGCGGTGAAGAATTTTCGCATGTCCCCTGCCCTGTTCAATCCATGATCATCGATGATAGTCGGTGTTGCAAAATGCTTCCAGCATGTCCCGCCGTCGTCATTGCGAAGAGCGCAAGCGACGAAGCAATCCAGAGCGGCGCCTCAGACTGGATTGCTTCGCGGCACTTCGTGGCGCTCGCAATGACGAGCCGTTCTCGCGATGCGTTTCAGCATCCGAGCTATGAAAACGAGCGAATATCGAGTGGCGAATGGAAATCCATTCGCAATTCGCAATGCACGAAATGAACAACGAAGACAAAGCGTAGGTGGTGGGGCCTACGTTTTCGTTTTCGTCACGTCAAGAAAAACATCGGAGAAAACGCCGACAGACGCAATTGGTATTCAGCCGTGCCTGACGGGCAAGGCCGCGCCCGCAATCGGCAGGCGCCCGTCTATCGGCGTTCCACCGCGGCTCTGGCTTAGGCGACCGAACGCCACCACCCAGCTTCAGTTCCGCGCTTCCTGAGCTGGTGCCTTTAAAGCGGGCGTTACCCGCGAACCGGCCAGCCGCAGTGCAGCGATGCTTCTCGCAGACCGGTCGTAATGCCGGTCGGGCGGACTTCCCGAAGCTGCCCGGGAGCGGGTTGCAAATCCGCGCGCGGGCACCGCACTCGCCCCGTGCTTACGGCCTGCCGGCCGCAGCCCGTCCGATTGGGCGAGGTTCCAGGCCATAAGTAACCAAAACAGGGACCGTTGTCAAGGGTTCGGTGACACATTATTATCGGCGTAATTCCTCACCGAAAACGAGGCCACTCAATGAGTCGGCGCGCGGGCTTGGCCCTCAAATCGTCGCGCATGACGGGTGAGCGGACTAACTCTACGCTGGATTTGGAACGGTCTCCGCAACCACAAATGACTTTGCCGGAAGTCCGGGCTCTCACATCACTTTCAGCCACAAACTGGCCGAGCAGATCGCTCGCGTGGGTTTTAATATCGGCCTCAGTCGAAGTGGCCATCGGATTTAGACGTCTCACGCGTGCGCTAATCTCCCAAAAGAAGAGGACCGGCACGATGGCCGGTCCCCTCACTCCCCCCAACGCTTGCTTAGCCTTTAGTAACGACCGGCGGAGGGGCTTTGCCCTTGCCGTAGTACTGCGCACAACCCGCAATGCTGAGGAGAGCAAGCGCCGCGGCCAGTGATAAAGCGAGCTTCTTCATGGAAGTAACTCCCCTTGTCATGACCGCTCACCCTACCGGCGCGGACGTGCGTTCCTCTAGTGTTGGAAAGACACACACCCCCTTGCAGCGTGCCGACACGGTCGCCCCCAAGCGGCTTTTTTGCGGCGATGGAACCTGCCACAATTAGGCGGCTGCGATGGCCTCGATTTCGATCAGGAAATCCGGGCCGTAAAGCTGACGCTTCACTAATCTCACGATCGGCACAGCGACTCCTCGGTGTGTCTCTTGAAGCGTAAGATTAAGACACGTGCGGAGGAATTGCCCGAGGAACTGTCCATGGCCATCACTGTTTGTCCGGTCACGCCCGGTTTTGTCGCTGAAATTGGCGAAATCGACTTGTCGAAGCAACTCGAACCGGCCGACCTCCTGGCCGTGAAGGAGGCGTTCACGACCTATGCCGTGCTGATCTTTCCCGACCAGCATCTATCGCAGGATCAGCATCTCGACTTCGCCAGAAATTTCGGTCCGCTCGAGACCACGATCGCGCTGTTCCGCAAAGATGCGAAATTGCGCGTGCGCAAGGAGTTCGCCGACGTCTCCAATCTCGATACCGACAATAAAGTCTGGGGCGAGAATTCGCGCCGGCGTATGTTTGAGCTCGGCAACCGGCTCTGGCACACCGACAGCTCGTTCAAGCGCCTGCCGGCGCGCGCCTCGCTGCTCTATGCCCGTTCGATTCCGCCGGTCGGCGGCCACACCGAATTTGCCGATGAACGCGCCGCCTACGACGCGCTGCCGGAAGACATGAAGCGGCGGCTCCAAGGACTGGTCGCGGAGCACGCGATCTTCTACTCCCGCGCGCGACTGGGCTTCACCGAGTTCAGCGACGAAGAGCGCCAAGGTATGCCGCCGGTGCCGCAAGCGATGGTGCGTGTCATCCCCGAGTCAGGCCGCAAATCGCTGTATCTCGCGTCCCATGCCGGCCGCATTTTCGGCATGCCCGAGCCGGAGGGGCCGGCGCTCATTGACGAACTCATAGCGCATGCGACCCAGCGGCAGTTCGTCTATACGCATCGCTGGCGTGTCCACGATTTGGTGATTTGGGACGATCGCTGCACCATGCATCGGGGCACCGGGTTTGACGACCTGCGCTTTAAACGCGACATGCAACGCGCCACGGTGTCCGACATCGCCAATTCCTGCGAGCAGGAAGGGCTCGCCGTTGCGGCGGCGTAGGTGTCCAACCCGATCGTAGCAGTCGTGGGGTGGGCATCGCGTCGGCGATGCGCGTAACGCGTGGGCAAAATCGATTGCGCGCGATGCCCACGCGGAGGCAGACGATTTTTCCCACCCTACAGCTTCACACGTCCACCTTCAGCGCGGCGATGAAGGCCTCCTGCGGGATGTCGACCTTGCCGAACTGCCGCATGCGCTTCTTGCCTTCCTTCTGCTTTTCGAGAAGCTTGCGCTTGCGGGTGACGTCGCCGCCGTAGCACTTGGCGGTAACGTCTTTCCTAAACGCGCGCACGGTCTCGCGCGCGATGATCTTGCCGCCGATCGCGGCCTGGATCGGCACCTGGAACATGTGCGGCGGGATGAGCTCCTTGAGCTTCTCCGCCATGGCGCGACCGCGTTGCTCGGCGCGGGTGCGATGCACCAGCATGGCGAGCGCATCGACCGGTTCGCCGTTGACCAGCATTTGTAGCTTGACGAGATCGGAGGGGCGATAATCGGTCAGGTGATAATCGAACGAGGCATAGCCGCGCGACACTGATTTCAGCCGGTCGTAGAAATCAAACACCACTTCGTTGAGCGGCAGATTGTATTTCACCAGAGCGCGGTTGCCGACGTAAGTGAGCTCCTTCTGCTCGCCGCGGCGGTCCTGGCACAGCTTGAGCACGGCGCCGAGATATTCGTCGGGGGTCAGAATCGTTGCCTCGATCCAGGGCTCGCGCATTTCCTCGATATGGTTCGGATCCGGCATGTCGACCGGATTGTGGATTTCCAGCTCTTGGCCGGTGCGCAGCTTGATCTTGTAGATCACCGACGGCGCGGTCGCGATCAGGTTGAGATTGAATTCGCGGTGCAGCCGCTCCTGGATGATTTCGAGGTGAAGAAGACCAAGAAAGCCGCAGCGGAAACCGAAGCCGAGCGCGGCGGAAGTCTCCATTTCATACGAAAAGCTCGCGTCATTGAGACGGAGCTTGCCCATGGCGGCGCGCAACGCTTCGAAGTCGGCGGCGTCGACCGGGAACAGGCCGCAAAATACCACCGGGATCGCCGGACGAAAGCCGGGCAGCGGCGCGACCACCGGCTTGCGCTCGTCGGTGATGGTGTCGCCGACGCGGGTATCGGCGACTTCCTTGATCGAAGCGGTGAGAAAACCGATCTCGCCCGGGCCGAGCTCGTCGAGTTCGACGCGCTTGGGCGTGAACACGCCGACGCGGTCGACTTCGTAAGCCGCGTCGGTGCCCATCATGCGGATGCGCTGGCCTTTTTTCAGGACGCCATCGACAACGCGAAACAGCACGACGACGCCGAGATAGGAATCGTACCAGCTGTCGACCAGGAGCGCTTGCAGCGGCGCCGCCGCGTCGCCTTTCGGCGGCGGCAGCCTATGCACGATCGCTTCCAGTACTTCCGGCACATTGTCGCCGGTCTTGGCCGAGATCAGGATGGCGTCCGAAGCGTCGAGCCCGATCACGTCTTCGATCTGCCGCTTGACCTTGTCTGGCTCGGCCGCAGGGAGATCGACCTTGTTGAGCACCGGCACGATCTCGTGATTGTTGTCGATCGCCTGATAGACATTGGCGAGCGTCTGCGCCTCGACCCCCTGCGAAGCGTCGACGACGAGGAGGGAGCCCTCGCAGGCGGCGAGCGAGCGGTTGACCTCATAGGCAAAATCGACGTGGCCGGGGGTATCGATGAGATTGAGCACGTAATCCTTGCCGTCGCGCGCGCGATAGTTGAGCCGCACGGTCTGCGCCTTGATGGTGATGCCGCGCTCACGCTCGATATCCATGGAATCGAGCACCTGATCGACCATTTCGCGCGCCTCGAGCGCCCCGGTGAGCTGGATCAGGCGGTCGGCAAGCGTCGATTTGCCGTGGTCGATATGGGCGATGATAGCGAAGTTGCGGATTTTTTCGGTGGGAACCGCGCTCATGGCGGCGCAGATAACATCCGCCTTGGGAAGCGGCAAGGCTTGATGCAGCAAGACTTACGATTCCCAAAGGGAAGGCGAACGCGGTAGAACCGCTGTCAGAGGGGGACTCCCCTCTTCCGTAGGCCAATCATTGTTTGAGCATGATCTTTTCCGAAAACCGGTATCCACTTTTCGGGATCATGCTCTGAGGTGAACCATCCGATGAACGTCGATACGATGCGCCGCATCGATCATTGGGCCGGCGTGCCGCTTTGCGCCGCCGCGACGCTGCTTGTGCGTTTGCGCGACGCCTTTCGCCCCCGCGCCGCGCGGCCGATACGGCGCATCCTGTTCGTCGAATTGTCGGAAATGGGCACGACCATCCTCGCCGACCCGGCGATGCGCAAGGCGCGCAGTGAGCTTTCCGCCGAACTGTTCTTCGTGATTTTCAAGCGCAATGCCGGCTCGCTCGACCTGTTGGGAACATTTCCCCGCGACAACGTCTTCACCATCTCCGATAAATCGCTGTTGGCGCTCGCGCGCGACACGCTCGGCTTCCTGCGCTGGTGCCGCACCAAGGACATCGACACGGTCGTGGACCTGGAACTGTTCTCGCGCTTCACCGCGCTGTTAAGCGGGCTAAGCGGCGCGGAGCGGCGCGTCGGCTTTCATCGCTTTCACAATGAAGGGCTCTATCGCGGCGCGATGCTCACGCACCGCGTCGCCTACAATCCGCATATCCACATCGCCAAAAACTTCATCGCGCTGGTCGATGCGCTCGCCGCTCCGGTGCCGACGATACCCTATTCCAAGACCGTGATCGGCGACGATCAGCTCAAAGTGGCGCTGCCGCCGCCGGGGCGCGAGGCGCGCGGGCGCCTGCTCGAACGCATCCGCGCGCTGGTGCCGTTCGATCCGGTGCGCCAGCGCCTCGTTCTGATCAATCCGAACGCGAGCGAGCTGTTGCCGCACCGGCGCTGGATGCCGGAGCGATTTGCCGAATTGATCGGCCGCATTCTCGCCGCTCATGACGATGTCGTCGTGCTGATCACCGGTGCGCCGGAGGAGCGCGCCAGGGCGGAGGAGCTGGCGCGGATCAATGGGCCGCGCTCGGTCTCGTTCGCCGGTCATTCGAGCCTTGCCGACCTGCCGGCGCTTTATGCGCAAGCGGCGCTGATGGTCAGTAACGATTCCGGACCGGCGCATTTTTCCGCAGCCGCCGGACTTCCCACCATCGTGCTGTTCGGTCCCGAGACGCCGAAGCTCTACCAGCCGCTCAGCACGTCGCGCGCAATCTATGCCGGGCTCGCCTGTTCGCCTTGCGTCAGCGCGCATAACCATCGCAAGACCGCGTGCACCGACAATGTCTGCATGCGCGCGATCGCAGTCGATGAAGTCTATGCCGCGGTCGCCGAGGTGCTGGCGGCGCCCCGCGCCGCGGCGGCATCCCAATAAAACAGCTCCGCGCATGACCCTCGCCGAAAAAGCAGGCGTAAGCCGCAATCCGTTCGAACGGATTTTTGCCGCGCTGATCGATCCGGCGAAGAGCGAGCGTACCATGTTCGTCCTTCTCGCCGGTTATGCCGCGGCCTGGTCGCTCTACGGCGCTATCGCCAAGGCAAGCCAAGACCTGCATTTCGACATCGGCGAAATGTTCGCGTGGTCGCACCAGGTGTCTTTAAGCGCGCCGACGCATCCGCCGCTCGGCGCCTGGCTCACCCGCGCCTGGTTCGCGGTGATGCCGCGGCAGGACTGGGCGTTTTATTTGTTTGGAATTCTTCTCGCGACGATAGCGCTGTGGATCGCGTGGCGGCTCGCCGGCCGGTATCTGACCGCGGAAAAGCGCGTGCTTGGACTGGCGCTGTTGAGCCTGCTGCCGTTCTATAATTTTCACGCGCTGAAATACAACGCGAGTTCAGTACTCACGCCGTTCTGGGCGGCCACCACCTGGTGGTTCCTGCTTTCGTTCGAAACCCGGCGCGCCGGTTTCGCCGCGCTGGCCGGTTTCGCCGCCGGCGCCGCCATGCTGGGCAAATATTGGTCGATTTTTCTGCTCGCCGGGCTCGGGCTCGCCGCATTGAGCGATCCCCGCCGCGCCGGCTATTTCCGTTCTCCGGCGCCGTGGCTGACCATCGCCGTCGGCGCCACGGTGCTGGCGCCGCATGTTTATTGGATCGCAACCCACGGCTTCACCACCGTCGACTTTGCCTTCACCTCGCACGCCACTACGCTCGCCCACGCCGCAATTGGCTCGCTTTATTTTCTCGCCGGCGTAATCGGCTATATCGCCGTCCCGATCGTGCTCGGCGCGCTCGCCACGCTACCGAGCCTCGCGGCGATCAAAGACACGCTGTGGCCGCAAGCGCCGGAACGGCGAACAATCCTGATCGCTTTTGCCGCACCGCTCCTGATCGCCGCTCTGGTCGCTGTGCCGGCGCGTGCGGACCTCGATCCATTGTGGTCGATGTCGGCGATGACCTTGCTGCCGGTTGTGTTGTTTTCGTCGCCGTTGATTCACGTCAATCGCGCCGCGGTGGTTCATATTTTGGCTTTCGCTCTGATCTTTCCGCTGCTGCTGCTCGCCGCATCCCCGGTCATCGCGCTCGTCATCCATCGCCAGGGCGTGACCAATTATGCGAGCCATTATCGGCTGATCGCGCAAGCGGTCGAGCAGGCCTGGCGCGCGCAGACCAACGCTCCGCTGCGCATCGTCGGCGGCAACCGGCCGGTAGTCGACGGCAGCAACTTCTATTTCGCCGATCCGCCGGCGACCTTCGTGGTGACCGAACCGATGCGCACGCCATGGGTCGACCCGGCGCGCATCGCCCGCGAAGGCATCGCTATCGTATGTCCGCGCGCGGAACCGGGCTGTCTTAAGGAACTTAACGCGCTTGTGACGCGCTTTGGCGGCAAGACCGAGAATATCGCACTCGCGCGCCCCTTCTTCGGCTCACCGGACGCCCCGGTCGATTACCAGATCGCGATTATTCCACCGCGGTAGCGTTGCCCGCTCGTCCTCGCGAAAGGGCGGACCCAGTAGTTCACTGGAAACTCGGGGGCTCCTGGATTCCCGCTTTCGCGGGAATGAGCGGACCAAGCGGAACCAAGCCGCACTGGCGCCGTTGGCGAATCGCTGTTCTGTTGCGTCAAACGGATGATCTGTTGGCTTGTAATTGGCGTGATCAGCGCACCGGCAGACTGGGCCGTGCGGTGCTACTTGTAAGCTTCGCCCTGGTGACGCTCGCCGGCAACGATGCCGTCGGCGAGGCTTTCACCGTCTGGGCCTATCGGCACAGCGCCATGGTGCTCGGCACACTGGTGCTGCTGATCTATTGCGTGACGTTGTTCATCGACCAGCTGCGGCGAGAGCAATTCAGTGTTCGAAGGTCCCGGTTCAGCAGCGCACCACTTCGTGCCGCTTCACCCGGGACACGTTCACTCTGATCAATATCGGTAGTGATCGGACTTGTACGGCCCGTGCACCGGAACGCCGATATAATTCGCCTGCTTGTCCGACAGCTTGGTCAGCTTCACCCCGATCTTGTCGAGATGCAGCCGCGCCACCTTTTCGTCGAGCTGCTTTGGCAGCGTGTAGACCTTGTTCTGATACTTGTCGGGATTGGTCCAAAGCTCGATCTGCGCCAGCGTCTGGTTGGTGAAGGATGACGACATGACGAAGCTCGGATGGCCCATGGCATTGCCGAGATTAACGAGGCGGCCTTCCGACAACAGAATGATGCGCTTGCCGTCGGGGAATTCGATCTCGTCGACCTGCGGCTTGACATTGTGCCATTTCAAGTTGCGCAGCGACGCCACCTGAATCTCGCTGTCGAAGTGGCCGATATTGGCGACGATGGCGCGATGCTTCATCTTGCGCATGTGCTCGATGGTGATGACGTCGACATTGCCGGTCGCGGTGACGAAAATGTCGGCACGCCGCGCCGCCTCCTCCATGGTGGCGACTTCATAACCTTCCATGGCGGCCTGCAGCGCACAGATCGGATCGATCTCGGCAACCATGACACGGCAACCGGCCTGACGCAGCGACGCCGCCGAGCCTTTGCCCACATCGCCGAAGCCCGCGACCATTGCGACCTTGCCGGCCATCATCACGTCGGTGCCGCGGCGGATGCCGTCGACCAGCGACTCGCGGCAGCCATAGAGATTGTCGAATTTCGACTTGGTGACGCTGTCATTGACATTGATGGCGGGAAACAACAGCCGCCCTTCCCGCTCCATCTGATAGAGCCGGTGCACGCCGGTGGTGGTCTCCTCGGTGACACCTTTGATATTTTTTGCGGCGGCCGAATACCAGCCCGGCCGTTCCTTGAGCCGCTTGCCGATCGCGGCGAATAACACTTCCTCTTCCTCATTACCCGGATGCGCGATCACGCCCGCATTGCTCTCGGCCTGCATGCCGAGATGCAGGAGCAGCGTGGCGTCGCCGCCATCGTCGAGGATCATGTTAGGACCGCCGCCATCGGCCCACTCGAAAATCCGGTGGGTGTAGTTCCAATATTCCTGCAGCGTCTCGCCCTTGACCGCGAAGACCGGCGTGCCACTGGCCGCGATGGCGGCGGCGGCATGGTCCTGGGTCGAATAAATGTTGCATGAGGCCCAGCACACGTCGGCGCCGAGGGCTATCAGCGTCTCGATCAACACCGCAGTCTGAATGGTCATATGCAACGAGCCGGCGATGCGGGCGCCGCGCAGCGGTTGTTGCGGCCCAAATTCCTCGCGGGTCGCCATCAGGCCGGGCATTTCGGTCTCGGCGATGGCGATCTCCTTACGGCCCCAATCCGCAAGACCGATGTCCTTGACGACGTAATCGGCGGCTGAAGCACGCGTTTTTGTTTTCGCGGACGTTGTCATGAGCATCCTTTTTCGCTGGGAAGCCGGCACCGCCGCGGCGCCATGCCGGCGGCGTGCTGTTCGGGATCATGCTTTAGCAGGGCGGCGACGCGACGGCAATAAAGACATAAAGATACCTTTATACCCTCACTTTTGAACGTTTGCGGCCGTCCGGCATTCTGCCCTCATTATGGATCAACGGCCCGATCACGAAAGCGGTAGTTCCATCAAATCGCTGCGGGCGCTGGCGGCGGCCGAAGGCGAGTGCACGCGATGCCCCCTCTATCGCGACGCCACCCAGGCGGTGCCCGGCGAGGGTCCGAAAGGGGCCGATTTCATGCTGGTCGGCGAGCAACCCGGCGACAAGGAGGACTTGGCCGGCAAGCCTTTCATCGGGCCGGCCGGCCGCATTCTCGACTCCGCGCTCAAAGACGCCGGCATCGCGCGGGAGGACACTTTCGTCACCAACGCCGTCAAGCATTTCAAGCACGAGATGGGCGGCAAGCGGCGACTGCACAAGCGGCCCAACAATTACGAGATCGAGCGCTGCAAGGTCTGGCTCGAACGCGAACGCGACCTGATCAAACCATCGACCATCATCGCGCTCGGCGTCACCGCCGCGCGCAGCCTGACCGGCAAAACCGTGACCATCGCCAAAATGCGCCGCACGCCGGTTGAGCTCGCTGACGGTACCAAGCTTGTCGTGACCATCCATCCGTCCGCGCTGTTGCGCATCGAGGACGAGAACGACAAACACGCCGCCTACCGCGATTTCGTTGCCGACCTGAAAGCGGCACGCGCGGCCGCGGGCAAAGCGCCCACTAAAGCATGATCCCGAAAAAAGCCTGTCCCGGACTTAATCCGGGATGGACGCCGGTTTCCCGCCTGCGCGAAGCCGTGGCAGCCGCTTGCATCCTCGTTCTTGGCTTCGGCGGGCGAAGCGAGGTCGGAAAAGATCATGCTGAAACAAAAAGCGATTGTTCGGACGCCGGTCAGCAGCCGGCCTTCGGCGGTGGCGCTGCGGGCCGCTGCGCTGCTTTCACCACGCCGGCTTGCGTCAGCGCCGCCGCGATTTGCTGCATGCGATTGATGAGATCGACGGCCGCGACCGGCGGCAACACCAAGCGGCAAGCCGGATAGCGGCGGCCGGTGATTGGCGCATTGGGCTTGACGTCGTCGAAACGGGTGACGCCAAACTCGATCCGCAAGGTCTGACCGTCGAAGATCAAACCGGTAACGGAATCGGCAAAAGTCTCGACCATGTCGGCGCGGTCGACGTAGCGAACGCTCGCTGATGCGCGCTCAGGCGAAGCGGCCGCGGCGGCCGGGGCAGGATTGGAGGCGCTGCCTTTCGTGGTCGGTTCGGGGCTCATCGGCTTTCTCCTGTTGGGGCGGCTATTTGCTCGCGACGCGCTGACCTTGGTTTTGGTGTTGGCCTTGGCTTTGCTTTTCGCCATGCGCAGCCGATCGTAAAGCATGATCCCGAAAAGTGGATACCGGTTTTCGGTCAAGATCATGCGCAAGACACAAGCATGATCCCGAAAAGTGGATACCGGTTTTCGGTCAAGATCATGCGCAAGACACAAGCATGATCCCGAAAAGTG
>Ga0207693_10004336_pt1 | contig 12006 bp, 15 predicted proteins | sample LARL81metaG_FD_184347 | JGI IMG/M metagenome (GOLD analysis project Ga0207693, IMG submission 184347) | Corn, switchgrass and miscanthus rhizosphere microbial communities from Kellogg Biological Station, Michigan, USA - LAR L8-1 metaG... | ecosystem: Host-associated > Plants > Roots >...
GCACAGTATCGACGAGGCGATCAAGCTCGCCGACTATATCGTGGTGATGACCCGCCGGCCCGGACGGGTGAAGAGCTTCATCGGAGTCGATCTGCCGCGCCCGCGCGACGAGGACGGCGCCGCCTATGCGAAGTTGAAACGCAAGCTGCGCATGTTGATCCATGACGAGATCAGCGACGACCAATGAGTTTCGGCGACTTCGACTTCATCATCGTTGGTGCGGGTTCCGCAGGATGCGTCCTGGCCAACCGGCTCTCCGCCGATGCCCGCAATCGCGTCGCCTTGCTGGAGGCCGGTCCGCACGACCGCAGGTTCTGGATTCGGTTGCCGATCGGTTACGGTCGCACGATGTGGGATCCGGTCGTCAATTGGCAGTTCTACACTGAGCCCGATCCGAACATGGACGGCCGTCGGATCTATTGGCCGCGGGGACGCGTGCTCGGCGGATCGAGCTCGATCAATGGTCTGATAGCTATTCGCGGCCACCGCGACGATTACGACTATTGGGCTGGGCTTGGGAACATCGGCTGGTCGTGGAACGACGTGCTGCCGTATTTCGTCAAATTGGAAAGCAACCCCGACCATGCCGAAAGCCAGTTGCACGGCAGCTGTGGACCGATAGCGGTGAGCAGCATCAAACGACGACATGAGCTGATCGAGTCCTTCATCGCCTCGGCGCAGGCACACGGCATTCCGCGCACGGACGATTTCAACGGCGACTCGCAGGAAGGAGCAGGCTATTACCAGCTGACGATGAAGGACGGCTGGCGCGTCTCCGCCGCCAACGCCTATTTGCGGCCCGTGCGAAGAAGACAGAACCTGCGGGTCATCGCAAACGCGCTGGCCAAGCGCGTGTTGTTCGAGCGCGGACGCGCCGCTGGAATAGAATGCTGCGTGGGCCAAGAGGAGTGCGTTATTTGGGCGCGGCGCGGTGTGATCATCTGCGCCGGGGCAATCCAGTCGCCGCACCTGCTGATGTTATCGGGAATTGGTCCCGCGGCCGCGCTCCGACAATACGGCATCCCAATCATCGTCGATCGTGCCAGCGTCGGCGAAAACCTGCAGGATCATTTGCAATTTCGCCTCATCTATCGCTGCTCAAAGCCGATCACCACCAACGACCAAATGCGCTCTGTTGTCGGCTGCGTGCGGATGGGCCTTGAATGGCTGTTTTACCGGGGCGGACCGCTCGCCCTCGGCATCAATCAGGGCGGCCTGTTTGTGCGCATGATGCCGGATTCGAAGCGGCCGGATATCCAATTCCATGTAGCGACGCTGAGCGCGGACATGGCGGGCGGCAAAGTCCATGGCTTTTCCGGTTTCACGCTGTCTGTCTGTCAACTGCGTCCGGAAAGCCGCGGACGCATCGAGCTTGCCTCGGCCGATCCGTTGGTGCGGCCGCGCATCCATGCGAACTACCTCGCAACCGAGGCCGACCGCACCTGCGCGGTTCGTGCCATATCATTCGCGCGGCAACTGGCGCGGACAAGCCCGTTATCCGACTACGTTGCCGCCGAGGTCATGCCCGGGCCGGCGGTCGAATCCGAGGTCGATCTGTTGGCGTTTGCGCGCCAAACCGGCGCGACGATCTTTCACCCGGCTGGGACGTGTCGTATGGGCGCCGACGATGCGGCGGCGGTCGACCATCATCTGCGCGTCCGGGGCGTCGAGCGGCTCTGGGTCGCCGACTGCTCGATCATGCCGAGGCTAGTGTCCGGCAACACCAATATTCCGGCGATCATGATCGGGGAAAAGGCGTCGGACCTGATCCTGCAGGATGTGCGACAGCAATGACGACCTTGTCATGAGGCGCCGGCGGCGTGCAGACGGGCCTTGGGCTTCGGCCGGCCAGTGCCCGCGCAATCTGCGCCGGCGTATCGACGACGACGACACCGCCCGCTTCAAGCGCCTTGCGTTTCGACGTGTAGCTGCCGCGATTTCCGGTCACGATGGCGCCCGCGTGGCCCATCTTCTTGCCGGGCGGCGAAGCGGCGCCGGCGATGAAGGCGGCAACCGGTTTGCGCATCGTCTTGGCGTATTCCGCGGCGTCCTCTTCCATGGTGCCGCCGATCTCGCCGACAATGACGATGGCCTCCGTTGCCGGGTCACGATCAAGCACGGCGAGCGCATCGCGCGTCGTGGTGCCGAGCATCGAGTCGCCACCAATGCCGATGAAGGCCGATTGGCCAAGTCCGGATTGCGTCAGCTTGAGGCAGACCAGCGTACCGAGGCTGCCGCTGCGCGAGATAACGCCGACATGACCGGGCCTGAATACGCTGGGCACAAACGCAGGCATGATACCGACGAAGCACTCGCCCGGCGTCACGAGGCCGGCGGTGTTGGGGCCGACGATGCGCGTGCCGTGCCGGGCGGCGGCTGCATGCATCGCCATGACGTCCTGGGCTGGGACGTGCTCGGTCAACACGACCAGAAGCTTGATCCCCGCCTCGATTGCTGAGACAGCCGCCTCGCGCGCGGTGGCGGGGGGAATGAACATGACCGTGACGTCCCCGCCCGTTTCCCGTACGGCCTTCGCCGCGGAGCCGAAGATCGGCACATCGCAATGCCGCTGGCCCGCCCGTTTCGGATTGACCCCCGCAACGATGTGCGTGCCATAGGCAAGCATCTTCTCCGTCCAGAACGTGCCTTGGCGGCCGGTAATGCCGAGCACGATCACTTTGTTGCTCTTGCGTACGATCATTGCGCTGCCTGCACCGCCGCCTGAATGGCGTCTTCCATGATGTCGTAGGGCTCAATGCCAAGCCGCGCTCGCACTAGCGCGATGGCCTCGTCTTCGCCGGTACCGTGGATCGAGAAGAACACAGGCACGGTCGGCTTGAGCTCCTGCCAGGCCTTAACTATGCCATCGGCCATGACGTCGGTCCGGGCAAATGCTCCGCAGAAGTTGATAATGAGACTCTTCACGCCGGGATTGGACAGAACAAGGCCGAGCGCCACCGCGGATTTGGTGTAGGCGTCGCCACCGATTTCAAGGAAATTGGCCGGCCGGCCCCCGAAGTGGCGAATGATGTCCATGGTCGTCATGGTGAGGCCAGCGCCGTTCGCCAACACGCCGACATTGCCCTTGAGCTGGATGAACTTCAGTCCGCTTTCCGCGGCGCGGCGTTCCAGCGCGGTCATCGGAGCGGGGGCCGCGAACTTGCCGATATCCTCCTGCCTGTAGGCGGCCGCATCGTCGAGCATGAATTTACAGTCGAGCGCGATCACCCGTCCGTCCGCGAGCTCCGCCAGTGGGTTGATCTCGAGCAGTTCGGCGTCGTGCCGTCGATAAGCCGCATAGAGGCGAGAAAGAATGTCCGCGACGCTTGCCTGCGCGGCACCGAGCGCCAGTCCGGCTAGCATCGATGCAAAATCGGCCGCGCCCGGTCTGGCATCAAGGTTGACGTGCTCGCGCCGGATCGCATCGGGTGTCGCGGCCGCGACCTCCTCGATGTCCATGCCGCCTTGCATCGAGAATAGAACGAGCGGCTTACGCGCCTCCGTGTCATTCAGCACAGCCGCGTAGAACTCGCGCGCAATCTTTGCCTGTTCCTCGACCAGCACATGCTCGACCTTATACTCACCGATGCTCATGCCCAGGATCGCGGCGGCGACGCGCTCGGCCTCCTCGGGCGTATTGACCGGCTTGATCCCGCCGGCCTTGCCACGCTTGCCCGCAGCAACCTGGGCCTTGATTACCGCAGGCCCGATGGCGCGCACAGCCTCGGCCGCCTCTTTGGCCGTGCGGCAGATTTGGCCGCGCGGAACCGGTATTCCCGCCGGCGCAAGGACGAGCGATTTGGCCGCGTGTTCGTCGAAATTCATTAGGCGCGCCAGCGGCCATGCTTTGACCAGTAGGCGCCAAACTGGCTCAAGACGATCATGCTGGCCGCTGCTCGCCCTTTACTTGGGTGCGGTGCATGATCCGGCGCGAATTCGGGTCAAACGCGTCGCGCCGGTGCATGGTGCAGCGATTGTCCCACATGACGAGATCGCCAATGCGCCAGACGTGCTCCCAAGTGAATTCCGGCCGATCGACAAAATTCCACAGCTCGTCGAGCAGCGCCTCGGAATCCGCTCGCTTGAGCCCAATCAGATGTGCGTTGCGGCGACGACCGAGATAAAGCATGTGCCGGCCGGTCTCCGGGTGTGTGCACACCAGTGGGTGCACGGCGCCCGGCGAACTGAGCGGATCGTTTGTTGGCGTGACACCCTGGCGCAGGTAGCCGCCGCTGTTGTAGGTGCCGTCGTGTTTGATCTTGAGGTCCGCGATACGGTCCTTCAGTTTGTCCGGGAGCGCGTCGTAGACGGCGTACATGCTGCAAAACGATGTATTACCCCCTGTGGGCGGCACTTCGAGAGCGTAGAGCATGCTCGCCTTTGGCGGCATGTCGAGATACGACATATCAGTGTGCCATACCGCTTCGCCATCGCCGAGGCTGCCGATCGGCTCGCCGCCCACCTTGACGTTGGACACAATGTAGACTTCCGGCAGGCCTTCGACGAAACGACGACCGTTCTCCTGGACCGGCGCCCAGTCGAGATCGCCAAGGCGGCGGCTGAATGCGATTAACCGTTGGTCGCTCAGCGCTTGACCGCGGACCAGCACGACCGAATATTGGTGCCAAACTTGCATCAGGCGTCTGAACGCCGCGTCGTCGAGGTCTCTGAGATCGACGCCGCTCACCTCGGCGCCGAGCGCTGCGCCCGTCGGGATCACCTCGACCGAGCTCCAGGCGCTACGGTTTGTGGAAGGTATTTGTGCGCTGAAAGTCATGGCCTCCCTCCTGGGTTCTGCATACCGTACGGTCCTTCACATATAGCACGGGGTGCCAGGGCCATCACCAGAACGCGCCCGGTAACTATCGTCATGAACGAGGTCAAGGCCGTGCGAAAGGCGGAACGTTTCGCCGACAAGGTGTCCCGGCGTCCCAGTCCCCGGCGATGCGTAGCCGCATCTGCCGGGATTGGCCTTGATCAGCCCAACCAGGTCGTTGACCGTGTGCGCCGCCACCGACGGGTGGACCACGATCACCAAGGTGGTGAGGACCGCGAGCGAGACCAGGTTGAAGTCCTTTTCGAATTCATGGGGAACTTTGCTGCAGAGCGTGGGATTGACCACGTAACTCGGGTTGATCAGTTGCTCCAATCAATGATTCCAATCTCATCGTCTCTCGTGGCGGTGGGGAACAACGAGCGATCACAACCTGGGAAATGTCAGTCCTGATCTGCATCGCGACTTGACGGCTCGTCACTGCGCCAGCCATCAAGGATGGCCAGGACTCGCGGAAGCAGAGCGGCGGCGATCATGGCATGGCCTTCGCGCGTCCAATGAATAAAGTCGAGGGTATAATAACGCAACGGAACCTTCTCGTCGTAGACAGTCACCTTGATGGAACGAGCCCGCACGCGGCGCGCCATTTCCGTAATGTTAGCAGCGCGCTGCTGCATGGTGCCGAAGAAACGCAGATCGTTGGTGCCCGGCTGCACGATCACGATGTCGGTTCCATTCGGCACATCCGTGTCGATGCGGCGGAGCATCTTCCACGTCGTGTCAAACGGCACTCCGGCATTGGTAACCTGAGCGTCGATGCCCCTGGCTTGGAGCAGGGCCTGCAACTGCGCGGGATATGCCCCTTGATTGCCGACGTACCAGCCATGAGTATTGCTGGCGCCGATCGCCACGATTCGCAACGGCGCCGTATTGGCGGTGATGCTTGCGCACATAAGTACCGAGACGCCTAGCAGGCTGCGACCAGTTGATTCTCGATCCGCAATCTTTCGGTCAGCAGCCGTACCACTTCGGGTAGGTCCGCCATAGTGAGGGTCGCAGTGCCTACAGTTTGCGTACGACCGCCCTTCAAAGGAATGGTAAATCAAAAGTCGCCGGAATACCGCCACGTTTCGAGAAGATGAATACTCCACCGAGAAAGGGGAGGTGGTAGTCATGGCGCACAAATGGGACCCCGATGCGATGCGGTGGATACCCTACGAGCAGCCCTTTTCGCGGCCGAGGCCGCGGCAAGTGAACCGACATATGCTGTTGCGCGGTCTGGCCGAGGAAGTCGTGTACGAAGATTCGGTCGCCCAGCGCTATGCCGGACTGCTGGCTGCCGTGATCTGCGATGGCAACTCAACGGCCAAGCGTGAATACGAACAGATGCTGGCGCGGGAGAGGCAGAAAGCAAAAAGCTTGGTGAGAAACCAAGCTATGAGCTGAAGCGCCGCGTTTACCGCGCAGCGTCTCGTACGAGGTGGTGCGGACGCGTCTTACGCCTTGAATTTCAGCTGTCCGCACACAGCACCGAAGTCATCCGGAATAATCTGATGGGGACCCGATAAGCGCGGGACCGGCGGGAGAAGCCGCACTGTGGGGCCGGATCAAGCGCGGTGGTGGTCTCTTCGGCGATCGGCGCAGCGCGCTTGCTCCAGGCCATCCGCTCGCCGTCCGATGGATGAAATCAGTTCTACCCCCGCTGCTGAACTGGAATGGCGAGCAAGAATTCTGCTCCAGGTGTTCGCCGTTGTACCTGGAGATCAGCTTTTATCTGTTGGGAAAGAGCCGTCACAATGCGCATGCCTAGCCTTTTGCCAGATGTGATATCGAAATCCGGAGGAAGCCCAACCCCTTCATCGCGGACTGAAACGATGATTGTATCCTCTTGCGGGCGCGTCAGGGTTAGCCATGCCTGGCAACTCCGGTCGGGATAGGCATATTTCGCGGAATTCAAGATGAGCTCATTGACGATGAGTGCAATTGGAATCGCCGTATCAGTAGCAATCTGAATTCCCTCAACGGCACTGACGAAAACCTCACAGTCTGGCACGGCCTCGCAGAGGTCGTGACAAATGTCGCTGAGATATGCGCCTAGATCGAGCATTTCAATTTGTGCGCTTCCATATAGACGCTGATGAGCGCGCGCGATGGCCGCTATGCGGCTCGATGCCTCGCGGAGCTCATGACGCACATCCGCACTTGCTGTGCCTGCTGCCTGAAGATGCAGCATCGTGATTACGAGCTGTAGGCTATTATTGATGCGATGATCTACCTTTTTCACCAGGAGCTGCTGACGATCGAGGGCATCAAGGAGACTTTGTTCGATTCGTTGCCGGTGTATCGCCATCCCCAAGACGTTCGCGGCGCCTTGCAGAAAAGTAATGTCATTTTCCGAAAATTCCCCCTCTGAACGGCTATCGACCTCCAGGACCCCGAAGGGTGAATTATCGCCTTGAAGAATCACATTCATCGCACGTCGGATACCGTGTTCGACGAGAAGCTGTGGCGTTCGAAAGCGCTCTTCGTTTTCCAAATGATTGGAAATAACGGCCTTCCCTGTACCCAATGCAAACCCGGCGGGCGATGCTTCGTCGGCTCCAATCGTTGCAATCCCAACCACTCCAGGTCCCCAGCCCACTCCTGCAGTTACTATAAATCGGTTTTCGAACGGTAGGTACTCGAGGATTTTTGCAAATTCCGCTTGCAAGCCTTCAGCGGTAAAGCGCGCTGTCTGGTCAAGCAATCGGCGAAAAGGAATGCCTTGCAGAGCAAGGACGCCGAGCTCTGCGAGGATCTCCTGCTGCCGCACCCGAAGACGAAGCGCATCGCCAGTCAAGTCTGGTTGCGCCTGCGCATCCGGCGTTTGTTCGACAACAAATTCAGAGGTCTTCGAGTGAAAAGATACGACAGTGACCATTCGTTTCCTTTCGCGGGAGAGAGCGTGGGCGTCGCCGCTCAGTAGCCTATAAGCGCTTTGATGGAGGCAAAGTTCCACACATATGGATTGCGAGGCTTTGTCACCGCCCTGGTCACAGACGGCGCGCCTTTTTAAGCCAGTCGCCGATAAATGCTTATGACACAATGTTAATTCCGGCTTCGTCGGGCTGCTGGAACCTTTAGGCCTCCAGCTGGCTTGGCTGCTCGACTGGAAGATCCGCAGGCTTGGCGTCTTTGAGAATGCGATCCACGAAATAGGCCGCGCGTCGATACAGAGCGAGAATGTTCGCTCCGTAGCCTATCCGGACCCTTTATGCATGGCTCTTTCCGCTACTGCGGATTCGCGCCAGGACAGCTTCGAGGTATTCAATGTCCGGCTTTAGCTTGGCTACTTCCTCCTGCGTAACATCTTTCCCATTTAGCAAAAGCATCATCGATCCAGATTCCAGTGCATCCAAAAGACGACGCAAACTGGCCAATTCGTCGTCCGGGTGCATGGTCACTTCTCCTATCGCTTTGCGCTCCGCTAAGCATACCTAAACAAAACGGGAGTAGGCCAGGAAGTGCAGGCGTTAGGGGAACGATCTTGCGGAAATCTCACGACGACATCGCGGCTCCTAGCTCCAGTGCCGTATCGCCGTCGTATTCTGCTCGCGCAGACCCGACTGCGTGCCTGGGGTGGGAGGACTCGAACTCAGAAATGTCGCTTTACAAAACGCTGGGCCGAACTCCTTGGTTTTCCAGAACATTTTCGTACCAGAGACTTTTCGCGGCGCCGGGAAGAGACCGCTACAGATCGCGCCGGGTTAAAGCAACATTTTGCGAGTTCGAGTCCTCCCACCCCAGCCAGTCAGGCATGTTTTTGCGTAAGTTTTAGCCGAGGCTGTAAATGCGTGCCAAGAGTCGTTCGACAGCCCCTGAGCGAAGGGGCGACAGCCGTTGCCTGAGACAGTGCGTCGGCGCGTCCGCACGCGCTTTCCCGATGCAGTGCCTCCCCGCTCATGGTCAGTTCGCATCGCGGCGGTTCTCATTGGTGGAACGCCGCCGGGCTGGAAAGTGTTGACAATCCGACCACACAGGACGGAGAAAGTCGTGGGTCTTTTGCAGAAAATAAAACTGTTTATCGGCGGGGACACTATTCCTCCACCAGATTCAAGGAAGCTGGCGGCATCTAGCGAGAACGAATTATCAGCGTCGCTCCAAGCGCTTCCAATAGGCGAGAAAGGGTGGATCACCTTGCGTGATGCGTGGTATTTGTTTTCGCAAATGGATGAAGAGGAGGCATTTGGCGAAATGGACGACGCTGGTAAAACCCAGCTTGCAGAGTTCGCCGCGTATCCAGTTCATCGGTCGGAAATCAATTTCATGCCAACCGAAGGGCGAGTCTATTTCACTCGCAAGTAGTTTAGAGCGAACCTCTTGTGAGCGATGTGGCTAAGGACAAGTCCCGATCCATTTTACTACCGAGAATACGTGTGATCCAAATGGCCCATTCGAGGCCGGTCCGCTAATAAGACCGCAGGCGCGCTAATATCCATGATGGCTCGGAGCACAATACGCTCCAACCAGAAGCCGGATACATTGATGCAAGACCGCACGTCCGCCGGATCGACGAAACCCTCTTGCAACGCACGGCCGGACCATACATTGGGGTCAAACGCGAATTGTGCTAGGCCCTACCTGGGCCGGACTTGCACCGGCCGATTGCGCTAGCTTTGCTTGGCGCCTTCCCTTTGCCCAATCTCATCGAGACTTGCTGTAGTCGAGATTTACTCGATAACCTCGTCGGGAGTCCGATCCCGATTGCCTTTGCCGTCTTGAGATCATTCGAGGGCGGTCGTAAGCAGGACGCGCGGAATGCAATACCTGTTTGAGCTGATTGGCGAAGTATTTCTTGCAGGGTTAGGCGCCCTGATCAAGAGGTTATTCGGCAGACCGGTCAGCGAGTCAGGGATCAGCGAAACGTGGATTGGCTTATTAGTCGTTGCGGCAGTCATCGCGATTATCGTTCTACTGTGCTCAGTGTGACGGTCCAGCGTCGGTCTGATGCTCTCGCGAGGCAAGGACGCAATCCGACGAGAGCTGACCGGCCGCTGAGGGGAGCAGGTGCCCGCCGTGAATCGTCGGTGTCGTCGACGGCGCCACTGCGCTCCTTTGGGTGTTGCGCGACGTGCTCGGCATGACCGGCACGAAATTCGGTTGCGGGATGGCGCTCTGCGACGCCTTCTCATGTTGACCCGACCTCGGGCCTGAGCCAACCGCATGCCTTCAGGGGCGTAATGGACATTCATGGCGATGGCAAAAGCCGTCTCAGCTGCAGTCTGCTCAACCCATTCGTCCGGTCCCCATTCTTTAACTTCCCAGATTTACTCCTTATCAGCCCGCAGTACAGTCCCGGTCACCTGCTCCATTTTACAGAGCAGCTCTTCCGCGTCGGATCCCAGGATCGGGCCCATCCCCAGTTTCTTGATCTCTTCGACAGCCGTAGCGAAATCAGCCTGGGGGCAATTGACGAGCCTTGAGACGAACAGATCACCGTCAGTGTTCCGCCGCCCCATTAGGCCAAGGGGGTAGCGATCGGCCGCAAGGGCGGGCCGGGCTTGGCCCTGAGCTGCCCCCCCACCGGCGTGATTTCCTCTCCACCGTGACCTGAACGCTACAGACGCTCACCCCGGTTGCAGGGTAACGGTAAACAAGTTCATCTCGGGGGCTACCATGAAGAAGCTATTGCTCATTGGCGCTGCATTCGCCGCGCTGATCGTGCCGGCGATAGCGGCTGAGAAGCAGGTGCGGGTCTACAAGCGTTCGGTGGTCGCGGCAGCGCCGGTCTCCAGCTGGAGCGGTTTTTACATCGGGGGCGCGCTGGGAGGAAAATGGGCGAACAATACTTGGACGACGACTTCGCTTTCAGACCTTCCGTCGGTCGGGATTATCGACGCATCATCGCCACGGAATTTTGGCCCATCAGGCTTCCGGGGTGGCGGGTATGCCGGCTACAATTGGCAGCTTTTCGCCTGGGTGGTCGGTCTTGAGGCTGACCTCGCAGGGGCAAGCAACACGCGACAGCGGCGGGGTTTCCCGGTTGCACAATTTTATGTTTTTCAGGATTTCCTGGGCCCGGTGTTGATATCTCGTCAGTCAAAATGGGCTGGGACGCGAGCGTGCGCGCTCGAGTCGGTTATCTGATAATACCTGATTTATTGATCTACGGTACAAGTGGCATCGCGTGGCAAGAAATAAGATCGTCTGGAACCTGTCAGCATAGTTTAGCCGACCCCCTGTGCACCAGAGCCGCAGCGAGCCCGTCCGACACCCAATCAAATAGAGATATTCTCACGGGCTGGACGATCGGCGGTGGTCTCGAAAAGATGTACGGCAGTTGGATGCTGCGCGCTGAATACCGGTTTTCGCAGTTCGCTCATACGAATGATGTTCTTCCATTTTCGGCTGCAGGGGTCCCCGTTGGGCAGGATTTTCTGCGCTATAGATTATCGACTCAGTCGCATATCGCGACCGTGGGATTAGCCTACAAGTTCGGCAACTACTACGCGCCGGTCGTCACAAAATAATCATCGCCGGAAGACGTTGCCGAAGAACGCGATACGTCGAGCGCTTGGGAGCCGTCCTTTCGAGGCAAGCGCCACCGCGTGAGGCGCCAGAGAGCAAAAGCGAAGCCGCTGAAAACGCTCAGCGGCTTCGACTTTGCCGTGCTCGGCACTGGTTGCGTTTGCGTTACAAGACCGGCTCGCTTTTGGGGTCTTTGGACCCTGACCTCCGGCCCCATGGGGGCGCTGGGTGCTGCTCGGGTGCGAGAAACCGCCACGCGGCTCCTGTAAGCAGAAACTTATCTAAATCGACCGCTAGTCTCTCACAAGACCCTGAATCATTACATTTAGGGCAGAAGGCTTGACCAATCTTTCAAGCTCTCTGTTTGCGTAAGACCTCGGTTTCTGATTCCCTTGGGGTCATGCGCCCTCAACAGGCAAATGCTGAGCGAAACAGGACCGCGAGACGAGACCAATTTCGTTGCCTTTCATGGCGTGTCTCGCCCGCGGAGCAGTCTCGCTCAGTCTGGATTCACCAGTTCTTGTTCAGCCGAGCGTTTGTCATGCGAGGCTCCGGCGGTACGCGGTCGGGGTTTCACCGGTCAGCTTGCGAAAGGCGGCGGTGAACGAGCTCGTCTCGCTAAATCCGACATCGAGTCCAATTTCCGTCACCGACAGCTTGCGCTCGCCCAGCAAGGCCTTGGCTCGCTCAATGCGTTGCCAGGTCAGGTATCGGTGCGGCGGCAT
>Ga0207693_10004338_pt1 | contig 11998 bp, 10 predicted proteins | sample LARL81metaG_FD_184347 | JGI IMG/M metagenome (GOLD analysis project Ga0207693, IMG submission 184347) | Corn, switchgrass and miscanthus rhizosphere microbial communities from Kellogg Biological Station, Michigan, USA - LAR L8-1 metaG... | ecosystem: Host-associated > Plants > Roots >...
GGGTCCATCAGCACCAGATTCGTGCCGTCGGTGTAGGAGTAGGTGTATTCCTTCTCCTCGGTGGTCAGCCGCTCGACGGTGTCCGCGGTGCGCCAGCGCTCGTTGGTCTTGTTGCCGGATTTGAGGTCGCGCATCTCCACCTGGATGAAGGCGCCGCCCTTGCCGGGGGTGATGATCTGCTGCTTGAGCACGGTCCAGCGACGGCCCTCGTGCTCGATGACCTGTCCGGCACGGATCAGGTTCGCCTGTTGCTTCATGGCAATAGCCTGTGTTGCCTGGGAGTTGCGGGCTTCTAAACCGGGGGCAGGGAATTGGGCAAGCTGGCCAGCCGTTAGCTCAGTCGGTCTGCCGCAGCTTGTGAGTGACGCCGCGCGGGTCGCGCACCCGATCATCCGGTTCCAGATAGTCCGGACCGATCGGCACCTTGCCGTGTCCGCCCGGGATGTCGAGCACATAGGTCGGCCATGCCAGGCCGGTCACACGGCCTCGGAGCTGCGCAAGCAAACGGCGGCCTTCGCCGATAGGTACCTGGAAACGGGCTGTGCCGGGCGCGGGATCGAGCTGGTGCAGATAGTACGGCTTGACCCGGGCACCGAGCATGGCGCGAAACAATGCCTCCAATGCCTCCGCGCTGTTGTTCACGCCACGCAGCAGCACCGATTGTCCGAGCACGGGAATGCCCCGCGCGAGGATGCGCCGGATGGCGACGCAGGCCTCGCGCGTCAATTCGCGCGCATGATTGGCGTGCACCACCACCCACATGGACTTCGCAGTATCCAGCGCGTCGGCCAGTCTCTCGCTCAGCCGTGCAGGATCGGCCACCGGCACGCGCGTATGGACACGGAGCGTCTCGATGTGCGGGATAGCCGACAGCGCGCCGACGATCGCGGCCAGTCGCCGCGGCGAGAGCATGAGCGGATCGCCGCCGGTCAGGATGACCTCGCGGATCGCCGGATGCGCGACAAACCAGTCATAGGCGGCCTGCAGTTCGGTCTCCGTCAGCACACCACCGTCGGGACCGACATGTTCGCGGCGAAAGCAGAAGCGGCAGTAGACCGGACAGATCAGCAGCGGCTTCAGCAGCGCCCGATCGGGATAGCGATGCACCACGCCCTTGATCGGCGACAGCGCGTCATCGGCGATCGGATCGGAACGCTCGTGTGGCGCCGTCACCAGTTCTGCAGGATCAGGGATGAATTGCCGGCCGATCGGATCGTTGGGATCACGAATCAGCGCCTGCATCGCCGGCGTGATGGCCACTGCGTAGCGGCGCTCGACCGCGGTGACCGCATCGCGTAGCGCGGTCGCGACGAGCCCTGCGCGGATGAGGGTGTCGGCATTGCGCAGGGTGATCCGGTCGTTGCGGCTGCCGTCGGGCATGGTCGAGGAGATAGGCCGATGCGATGGGGACCGCCAGTCAGAAAGATCGCAGAGATGAGGGCATTGCCGACAAATCACGATCTCGCGCTCGCACGCAATGATTTCGCACAGCTGTGAGCTGTGCCACATCTTCGCGTTGCGTGTTGACTCATGGTTGAGCCTGCGCGATTCTGAATTCGTACCGCTTAGGCAATTCTTGCACAAATATGGACGGTTCATCGCCGATAGAAGCCTTTCTCGACGGGCGACTGCGCGAGGACGAACTCCTGGCGGAAGTCGATCGCGTCCTCGTGCAAGGCTCGATAGCGGACCGCACAGTGCTGTTGAACGACTGGAGAACGAAGTCGGGAAGGATCAGAGCTCCGGAGACGCGCCGCAAACTTGATTCGAAGGTTCAGGCGTTCTCGTGGCTCATGCCGGAAGACGGTGAAGCGGACAGTAAGTGGTCTGCGTTGGACCCGGTCTTACCGCTCCAGGTGGGCGACCTGTTGGCCAACCGGTTCGTCATCGAAGCGAGAATCGGTTCCGGCGGCATGGGCACCGTGTTCAAGGCGCGCGATTTGCGCAGAGAGGAGGCGCAGGACCGGAACCCCTACGTCGCCGTCAAGACGCTCAACGTCGACGTGCTTCGACGCGATGACTCTCTGAAGATCCTGCAGCGAGAGGCGCGAAAGGCGCAGGCTCTCTCACATCCCAACATCGTTCGCGTGTATGACTTCGACAGGGATGGAAGGCTCCTGTTCCTCACGATGGAGCTGCTCGAGGGAGAGCCGCTGGACGAGATCATGGGCAGGAATGGCGTGCACGGCGCGTCACTTGCGAACCTGCTACCGATCCTCAGGCAGGTCGTGGCTGCCTTGCAGTTCGCCCACCTGGAAGGAATTGTCCATTCGGATTTGAAGCCGGCCAACATCATTGTTCTGCCGGATGGACGCGTCAAGGTCATAGACTTCGGGATTTCGCGGGCCATTCCCAAACCAAATCAACTGACGGGTGACCGCACCACATTCGACATAGGTGCGCTGGGAGCAATGACGCCTGCCTACGCCAGCCCTGAGATGATCGAAGGTCTGGATCCCGATCCGCGGGATGACGTGTTTGCGTTGTCGTGCATCGTCTATGAATTCCTGACCGGGCGTCATCCATTCGGCCGCGCTTCAGCGACTGTCGCGCGTGCCGGCAATTTCAAACCTCGGCGCCCCGCAAACCTTTCGTCCGGCCAGTGGCGGGCACTCGAATCCGGCCTGCGCTTTGACCGATCGGAGCGCACCGGTAGTCCTGAACAGTTGCTCGCCAAATTGACGACCCGGGCTCCGATGCCATTTCCCGAATATCTCGGTAATCCGGTTTTAGTGACAGCTGCTTTATTGGTGGCCGCAACTTTGATCGGGTTGGGTATCTATTTTGCGGGTGGCACCCAGACGCGCAGCACCCTCGAGGCTGCAAACCGATCTCAACCGAATGCGGGCGAAGCGGCGCGCGCTGTCGGGGTATCGGATCAGAACGCTGCACAAGCGGCGGCAGTGCAGCGGAAGGCTGCGGAGGAAGCAGAAGCCGCGCGGAGGCAGGCGGAGGAGCAGGCCGACGCGGAGGCGGCACTGAGGCAGGCGCAGCAACAGGCCGAAGAGGAAGCGGCACAGAGGCAGGCGCAGCAACAGGCCGATGAAATAGCGGCACAGAGGCAGGCCCAGCAGAAGGCCGCCGAGGAAGCGTCGCAGAGACTGCCGCAGCCTGACTCGGCTCAAATCGGCTCACCACAGATCGCCGAGGCACAGCGTCTGTTGACATCGATGGGCCTGAACACCGGCGCCACCGATGGCAGGATCGGTCCGCGGACGCAGGAGATGGTTAGGGCATACCAGTTGGCCGTCGGCCAACCATCGACGGGTGAAATGACGACAACGCTGTTGGACTCGCTACGCCGCACACCGCCTCCGGCGGCGGCCAGGGTGAAGAGCCTGTTCACATTGGCTGCGGAGGCGCGTAGCGCCGGACGGCCAGGCGATGCAGCTCGTCTGTATGAGGCAGGGCTGAATTTGGCACCGACTGATCCAGACGGGTTGCTGGCGCTCGGGGATCTCCGTCGCGACCGTCGCGACTTCGATGGGGCTAGGCAAGCGTATGAGTCGCTCGAGCGCGGGCAAGGCCGGACGGCAGGCATTGCCCGCGAGCGGCTCGCCGGCTTGCCAAATCAGCGGGCGCCTTCAAACGATACTGCCTCTCAAGGTTCCGCGCATACACCTTCGGGAGGCAGCAACGGCATCTCCTCGGCTCCGATCATTAGGACACCACCGAGTGCCGAGACGGGAATGCCATTCGATGGCGTCTATAGCGGATCGCAGCAGGTAACCGGGTTCAGCAATCCCGGCTGCCGTTCAAGCATTCCTCTTACGGTGGTGGTGCGTGGAAACAAGCTGTCTTTCTCGAAGGACCTCACTGTGCCGGTGGGGGGTGACGGGTCCTTCAGCGGCTACTCTTCAATCGGAGGCACACCACCCGTGGCGCAACACCTGACGGGCAAGATCCAGAACGGCAATATCGAGGCAGAGACGACGAATCCGTTCTGCAAATATCATATCGCTCTCAGGAAGACAGGTTGATTCGGGTCTCTACCCGCCCAGTTCGCTCCCCGTCGGCTCGATATGCGGGGTCTGATTCCTTTGCTGGCGGAGATGCGACAGCTGATCGTACATCTGCCGCCGAGCGCGGTTCTGATTGCCGAGAGGACGGTGCTCCGGCAGGCAATGCCAGGGGTTGAGTGACAGGACCTTGGCAAATGTCGTGTGGGCGGGCGTATCGATCCGCTGCATCGGTATGTGCACCGTCGCTGCCGGAATGAACGGCGACAGTTTCTCCGGCCATCGCACCGACGCGTTCTCGATCGGCATCAGATGCGGGTCGGTCTGCACCTGCACCAGGAGATCGAATTCCACATTTTGCTGCGCCAGCGTCGCGGCCATGTTGTCGCGCAGGTAATTGGGCGGCACCCGGCCGAACGGAACGCCGGGAATCCGGGTGCTCACCTTCGATCTAGGAGCAAATGAATACATCATCGCCTGCCCCTCCCCAAGAAGGTAAGGGACACAACTCCAGTAACGCGTACCAAGCGGATTGTACAGCGTCTCGTTCCACAAACCCTGCATGAGGAAATCGAGCAGGTGAGTATCGAGCGGGTTCAGGAAATAGAACACCGGCATGGCACGAAAGCTCCACCACTGCAGCTTGGCGTTCTCGCGCGTGTTCGGCGTAACAAAGCTCGGCGTCGAGACTGTCAGGAAATCCTGGGTGAACTTCTCGTCGTCCATCAGCTTCGGCCCTGGGACGTCCATGAGCTTCATGGTCATGCTGCCGAAGCCGACATCGTCAATGTCCGGGGGAAGATTTGGGCCTGGGCCCGAGAAACGAACAAACGCCGGAAATGTACGCGGCGTCGCAAAGACGCCGTGCCGCAGGTGTGTGGGCAGTCCGTCACGGATGATCACCTCGGCGCGAACGATGCCATGGGTCTTGGAGTTGCCACCACGTTCGTAGTTACCCGGCTGGTAGGCGCGCTCCATGTATCCGCCGAATGCCGCGGTGATCGAGGCGAGACTTTCCGGCTCGTCGGGATCGACGCGTTCCTCCGCAAGTCCGAGCCCCTCGTTCGGGCGTCTGCGGTTGATCAGGTATTGCAGCAGCGCGGCCACCGGTTCCCGCAACGCCTGGTTGAGCCCGCGGCGAAAGAACGGCTCGAGACGACGCTCGCCGTGCAGCCCCGCCTCAAGCGCGCGATGCAGGGAGAGCAGCAGTTTCGCCCGCAGCCCGACCGGCGGCGGATAGGGGACGACCGCCCAGGGACTGCCGCCCATCATGGCGCGGCACGACGCGTCGATAAGGGGGATTCAGTAGATGTCGAATACATTGGTGAGAACCAGGCCGTAGATGCTACCGGGGGATCAGAGGACACACGCACTGTATCTTGCCAGCTTAGTCGCCGATTCGGGGGGTCGACAACCGTAGGCTGCACAAATTGCCGGCACACATTGCGGCGTGCCACGCCCGCCTATACCACGGCTGCGCAACCGGAAGGACCGGGCATGGACAAGGATGAACTGACAAGCTGGGCGCTGGCGAATGGTTGGCAGATGATCGCCGGCTGCCCGAGCCTCACCAGGCCGTCGGCGCCGAAGGAGGCGATCGTGCGGATGGTGTTCAAGGCGACGGTGGTGAACCTCGAGGTGAAGAAGCCGGCGGGGAAATGGGAGAAGGTCTCCGGCCAGAGCTACGCGAAGGTGCAGCCCGACCCTGACACTTCGTTGCCCCTCGGTCTCGGCCTCGACACCATTCCCAGCTTCACCGCGCTCATGCGCGAGAACAAGGACCGCATGGCGTTTGCGAGGATGACCGGGAGCCCCAAGTCCTAGCGGATCACTTGCGGCGGCCCTTACGAGCCGCGTAGCGTGCGTCGCGAGCCAATTTCTGCTCCCGCTCCAGCGCGGCGGCAGCCGCCTTTTCCCGCGCGATGCGGGCCGCCTCTTCGGCCGCCCGGGCCCTCTCCTCGGCGGCCAGCTTCGCCGCCTCGGCCGCGCGTGCTGCCCAGCGCTCGGCGTTGCGCGCCTCGCGGGCGGCGCTGATTGCCTTCAGCTGCTCCTGTCGTTCGCGCATCGCCGGACTGTCAGGCGCCGGCCGGGCGCGGAACTTCGCCAGCAACGCAGCCTTCGCATTCGCCGCGGCGGTCAGTCGTTCATCGAACTTGTCGTGCTTGGGTGCCTTCATCCGAGCAATTTAGCGGGAACCGCGGCGTGCAGGTAGGCGGCGGGTCAGCTCGGGGTCCAGGCGCCGAAGCACAACCAGGCGATCGGTGCCACTACCGCAATTAGTTGCAGGGCGGACGTTTTGCGGTTTGACTGTTGAGCGTCGGCGACCGACCGCCGGGTCCTCACGTCGCCGCTTGTGAGCTACCTCACATGCAACGGCTTGGGTCGCGTGCAGCGTAGGTTCATCCTGTCGACATCTTGGCCTGGGGGACGACCAATGAGGCGAGCTTCACTCTTGATCGCGATCGGACTCGTTTGGGCCACGGCGTTTCCGGCTACCGGCCAGCAGATCTCCGGCTCTGGCTCCACCTTCGTCTTTCCCGTCTTGGCAAAATGGTCGGACGCGTACCAAAAAGCCGGTCACGAACGCATCGAATATCAGCCGATCGGGTCAAGTGGCGGGCTGACGGAAGTCAAAGCGGGCGTTGTGGACTTCGGCGTGTCCGACGCCCCACTTGATGGCTATCAGTTGTTGCGAGACGGACTTGCACAATTTCCGGTGGTGATCGGTGCTATCGTGCCCGTGGTAAACCTTGACGGCATCACCGCGGGTCAACTTCGCTTCACCGGCCAGCTACTCGCCGACATCTATCTTGGCAAGGTGAAGAACTGGAGCGATCCGGCCATCACTGCCATCAATCCGAGTATCAGCCTGCCAGACCGAGCAATCCTGGTTGTGCACCGGACCGATGGATCGGGCACCACATACAACTGGACAGATTACCTCTCGAAGCTGAGCGGTGAATGGAAGGCCAGGGTGGGCTCCGGCACGATGGTGGCCTGGCCGACAGGAGCCGGCGGCAGAGGCAACAGCGGTGTCGCGGACAACGTCGCTCGTGTGAAGGGTGCGATCGGATACATCGAATATGGCTACGCCCAGCGTAAGAAGCTGGCATATGCACTCGTCAGAAACCGGGCCGGGAACTTCGTCCAGCCGGATATGTCAAGCTTTCAGGCCGCGACAGCCGACATCGATTGGACGCGGGAACGCGATTTCAACGTTTCGCTGACCGATGCACCGAGGGCGGATGCCTATCCGGTCATGGCCGCGTCCTTCGCACTGATTCACAAATACGCGAAGGGCGGCGCGCGCAGCCGTGACGTTCTGGCGTTCTTCCAGTGGGCGCTGGAGCATGGGCGCGACATGGCCACCTCGCTGGACTACCTGCCGTTGCCCCCGCCACTTGTGCAGGAAGTCGAGGACTACTGGAGCGCGGAATTGGGACCTGACGCCGAAGGACCTTCGTTGACCCGGGCTTCACGGACCCCAGGCTGACCAACCGCTCGTGAACATCATCGCGCTATCCGTCGATGGGCATGCCCAGTGCAATGCGGCCGGCGAGCACCTGCTGCTCCTTGGCGCGGATCGGATGGTAGCGCGCCGCCTGTATATCACGCAGGCGCCGCTCCAGCCCGGCAACGCGATAGAAGCCCTTGCCACCGGCAAGTTCCATCGCGCGGTCAACGCAGCGCAGCATGGCCTCGCCGGCAAGCGTGCGAGCGGTGAACACGACGTTCGTCACCGCCTCGCCCGGTGCAGTGTCCGCGCCGAGTTCGACCATGTGCTCCACGGCGAGACGCGCGGCGGTCAGCTGATTTTCCACCTCGCCGGCCATTAGCTGAACCAGCTTGTCCCCACGCTTCGCCGCCGGTACCAAACCGAGAGCAATATCGCGGGCGGCCTCCGCGACACCGAGGTAAACCGAATAAACCAGGGGAAAGGCGATCAGACCAGCGAGATGAACGGCGGGATGCCAGACCCCCTTCGGCCGGCGTGCGGCGACCGCCGCGTCGGGCACGAAGACGTTCTCAAACAGCACGTCGTCCGATCCGGTCGCGCGCATGCCCAATGTTCGCCAGTTCGATGCGGTGCGGACGCCCTTGGCCTCCACAGGCACCGAGAAGTGCAGCACAGTCGGACCTGACTCCGGATCATTGTATACCGCGCTGGTGGCCAGGGCGGTGCCCGCGGGCATGGCCGAGGCGAAAGGCTTGCGCGCCGTGATGCGAAAGCCGTCCGGCACGCGTTCCGCAGTGCCGAGACTGTCCAGCCAGTCATTCCCGCCGGTGCTGATCAGGACCATCTGCTCCGCCGCCACGCGCCGCAGCAACGGCACGACCGGCGCATCCATGTGTTTCCAGGTCCAGACGGTTCGGGCGACCGTGTGCGTGTGCATCGACAGCGCGAGCGCGGTCGAACCACAATGATGCGCGAGCACACGCAGGAACCCGGCGAGTTCACGATAGGATGCACCCCCGCCGCCGAACTCGGCGGGTACGGCAGCGGAGAATACGCGGTGCTGCTTCAGTTCGGCGTAGTTCTCCGCTGCGAATGTGTCAGACTCATCCAGAGCGGCGGCACGCTCCGCAAAGCGGAGGCCGAGCGTCTCTGCCAGCGCGGGCCAGTCCTGCGCCGAATCCGAAGCGGCCATTGTTGCCACGACAGCCTCCCTTGATCATTGCAGACAGGGTGGCTGCGCCGCCTCTCGCAAAGCAAGTTTGAAAAATGAACTTGCGCGCCGGCCGGCGGCGCAACTATGGCTGTTACAAAAGCAAATACAGGGGGACGCCGCAGATGCAGGGATATGGCCAGTTCTGCCCGGTGGCGAAGGCGCTCGAACTTGTCGGCACACGCTGGACGCCGCTGGTGCTGCGCGAACTGCTTGCCGGCAGCCGGCACTTTTCTGACCTCCAGCAGGGCGTGCCGCTGATGTCGCGCTCGCTTCTCGCTCAGCGGCTCAAGGAATTGGAGGCAGCGGGACTGCTGAGCGCAACGGAGAAGAAGGCAGGCCGAGGCTTTGAATACGCGCTGACGCCGGCTGGCGCGGCCATGGAGTCGGTGATCGAGGCGCTCGGCGTGTGGGGGACGGCGTACGCGCAGGCGCGCATCGGGCCGGAGGACTGCGACCCGAACATGCTGTTCCTTGCGATTGGTCGTCACGGCGACCTATCTGTACTGCCCGGCCGGCGATTCGTGATTCGGTTCGAATTCCGCAACCTGCCGAAAAGCCGGCGCAGCCTGACGACGTGGTGGCTGGTCTGGGATCGCGGTGCGTTGGATGCATGCGTCACCAATCCGGGCTTCGAAGTCGATCTGGTGGTGAATGCCGCGATCGATGTGCTGGTAAAGGTCTGGATGGGCAGCATCGGTCTGGCGGAGGCGAGGATGTCGGGTGCCATCCGCTTCGAAGGGGCCCCGGAGGCGAGGGACAGTTTCATACATATGCTCGATCTGCGTCCGACACCGTGCGTCAAGTCGTTCAACTACGGACCGCCGCAGGCTGCGTGACGCCAGCCGCCCTGTCGGATGACCGCTCTCGACCCAACGCTATCGCGCGGGCGAGCCACGAGTCAGCAACAGAAGCGGCGTGACGATGATGGCAAGGACAAGCATCAGTTTGAAATCGTCGATGTAAGCGATGATCGCGGCCTGCCGCGTCACTTCCTGGTTGAGCATGACCGCACCCTGCATCGATCCGGGGTTCCAGAAGTGAGCGGCGGCCCCCGCCTGCAGGGCGCGATTGAACGGGTTCACATCGGCGGACAGGATCGCGTGATTGACCTGCGTATTGGTCTGCAGCAGCGCGCCGGTGATGGAAATGCCGATGGCGCTGCCGAGATTGCGCATCAGACTATAAATGCTGGTGGCCTCCGTCCGTATCGCCGCTGGCAGCGTTGCGAAGGCGATGATGTTGATGGGAATCGCGAGGAAGCCGATGCTGAGGCCTTGGACAAAGCCTGCGGTGACCACACTCGATTGAGGAATGTCAGGGGTCCACAATGTCATCTGGTACAGCGCATAAGCGCCGATCATGAAGCCCGCGCCCACCAGCAGGCGTGCGTTCACCTTGCCGATCACCCGGCCGCAGATCAGCGCGGCGACCATCAGACCAGCACCGCGCGGCGCCAGTACCACACCGGCTGTGATCACGGGATAGTCCATCAGCGTCTGCAGATAGGGCGCGAGCAGCGCCAGTGACGCGTACATGATCAAACCCATGATGGCGTAGAGAAGAGCACCGACGGTGAAGTTCCGGTCGGCAAACAGCTTCGGCGAGAGGAATGGCCGTGTTGCCAGGAAGAACTGGACGAGAAAGATGTAAAAACAGAGCCCCGCGATGCAGGCTTCCAGGATGATCTCGCGGGAGCTGAACCAGTCCAGCGTTTCGCCGCGGTCCAGCATCATCTGGAAAGCGCCGATCGCCATGCTCAAGGCGCCGAAGCCGAGCCAGTCGAGCTTCGCCGAGCCGCTATGCGAGCTTTCCCTCAGGAATGTCAGCAGACCGATCGCGGTCAGCACACCGAACGGGACGTTGATGTAGAACACCCAGCGCCAACTGTAGTTATCGGTCAGCCACCCGCCGAGGATCGGGCCGCAGATAGGGCCCATCATTACGCCCATGGTCCACAGGCCCATCGCGCGAGCCCGTTGCTCCGGCGGGTAGAGTTCGTACATCACCGACTGCGACAACGGCACCAGGGCGGCGCCGAACATGCCTTGCAGAACCCGGAAGATCACGATCTCGCCCAACGACTGCGCCAGGCCGCACAGCGCGGACGCGATGGTGAAGCCGACGACGGCGGTGACGAACAGGCGGGTGCGGCCGAAGCGCGCGGCAAGGAAGCCGGTGGGCGCCGTCATGATCGCCGCCGCCACGATGTAGCTGGTCAGTACCCAGTTGATCTCTTCCTGGCTGGCCGACATCGTGCCCTGCATGTAGGGCAACGCGACATTGGCGATGGTGCTGTCGAGCGATTGCATCAGCGTCGCCAGGACGGTGCAGATCGTCACCAGCATGCGGTTTGCCGGGACTGGCGACGGCAGCTTCGGCTCCTGAGTCGTGCGCAATTCCGCCGCAGACGCGCTCACCCGTCCCGGCCCTGCTGCCTCGCCAGGTTCAGGCAGATGCGCTCCAGCACCCTCGTGGCGGTTTCGAGTTCGTCGTCGGTCAGTCCGGTGAGGGTCGCGTTCCGTACCTCGCGCGAGATGGCTTCCACTTGTTCGACGATCGACAATCCGCGTCTTGTTGGAACGATGATCCTGGCCCGGCGGTCGCCGTCTTCTTCGCGACGCTCGACCAACTCGGATGCCTCGAGTGCATCGAGCAAGCGCACGACCGACGAGCCGTCCAGGATCAGCGCGGCTGCGAGATCCTTCTGCCGCATCGGCACCGGCGCGCGCGCGAGATAGATCAGTGGCAGCCATGTTGCTTCGGTGAGGCCGAACGGCTGCAGGCGGCGATCGACGGCGCGCCGCCATTGCCGCCCCGCGCGGGCCACGAGGGGCGCGAAGCCGTCGCGAAGCTGTTGCCGGCGCTTCTGCATGGCACCACCAGATCGATGATACGCCAATATATGGCGTACCATATATCTCTGCAAGTCAGACGGACCTCAGTCTGAAAGCGGCCAACAGGCCGGCGTGTCACTCGACCGTCGTGGGCTTGGTTTCCCACGACGGCCGAGGCTGAACCGCTACGTGCCGATGCCGCCCACCGCGAGGTACTTGATCTCCAGGTAGTCCTCTATCCCGTATTTCGATCCCTCGCGTCCCAGACCCGACGACTTCATGCCGCCGAACGGCGCGACCTCGGTGGAAATAATCCCTTCGTTGATGCCGATAATGCCGTATTCCAGCGCCTCGGCCACGCGGAATATCCGCCCAATGTCGCGCGCATAGAAATACGACGCCAGACCGAACTCCGTGTCGTTGGCGAGTTTGATCGCCTCCTCCTCGGTCTTGAAGCGGAACAGCGGCGCCACCGGACCGAATGTCTCCTCATGGAAGATCATCGCGTCGTTCGGCACATTCGCGAGAATCGTCG
>Ga0207693_10004342_pt1 | contig 11995 bp, 12 predicted proteins | sample LARL81metaG_FD_184347 | JGI IMG/M metagenome (GOLD analysis project Ga0207693, IMG submission 184347) | Corn, switchgrass and miscanthus rhizosphere microbial communities from Kellogg Biological Station, Michigan, USA - LAR L8-1 metaG... | ecosystem: Host-associated > Plants > Roots >...
CCTGACCATGAGCCAGGGCCTCAACCCGGACACGATCGAGCGCTCGATGTTCGACGTGCTCGTCCACCGCCTGCCGATCCAGGAGGTCGTCCACCACACGGAGGTCGACCTCGCGGTGTCGTCGATCGACCTCGCCGGAGCCGAGCTCGCGCTCTCGAGCATGATCGGCCGCGAGCGGGCGCTGGAGAAGGCAATCGCGCCCGTGAGAGAGAACTACGACTACGTCCTGATCGACACGCCTCCGTCACTCGGCCTGCTGACCATCAACGCGCTGGTGGCGTCGAACGGCGTGATCGTCCCCGTGCAGTGCGAGTACCTCTCGCTGCGCGGGCTCGTGCAGCTCGAGAACACGCTCTCGATGATCCGGGAGAACCTCAACCCGGACGTCGGGATCGAAGGGATCCTGCCCACGATGTACGACAAGCGCACGCTGCACTCGCGCGAGGCGGTGGAGATCCTGCAGGAGAATTTCGGCGACCTCGTCTTCGACACGAAGATCCGCAAGACCGTTCGCTACGCGGAGGCCCCGGTGAAGGGAACCTCCGTCCTGAAGTACGACCCGAGCGGCAACGCCGCCGAGGCGTACCGCCAGCTCGCGAAGGAGGTGCTCGATGGCGCGCAGGCGCGCGAGCATGCGTGAGGGCCCGCTCGCGGAGCTCTTCCGCGCGACCGAGGCGGCCCAGCGCCAAGCCGAGAAGGAGGGGCGCGAGCCCCAGGCCGAGCTGACGGAGTCCGAGCAGCAGGCAGCTGCGGCCCCGCCCGCTGAGGCGCCGGCCCCGCCGGCCGAGCCGAAGCCGACCCCGGTCGAGCCGCCCGAGCAGACCGTCGAGCACGTGCCAGAGTGGGAGGAAGCGGCTCCGCCGCCGCCGCCTCCGCCGCCGCCGCCGTCCGAGCCGGTCCGGCTCCCCGAGCGTCCGCCCGAGCCCAAGCGCGAGGAGCCGCCACGCACCAGGCTCGAGCCGCTGCCCGAGCCGCCGCCGCGCCTCCACCGTGTCCCGGAGCCCGGCGCCTACATCGCGGTCATCCGCGTCGTCGGCGTGGGTGGGGCGGGCCTCAATGCGGTCAACCGGATGATCGACGCCGACATCTCGCAGGTCGAGTTCGTCGCCGTCAACACCGACATCCAGCAGCTCCAGACGAGCGACGCGCCCGTGAAGATCCACATCGGCCGCGAGCTGACCGAGGGGCTCGGCTCCGGCGCCGACCCCGACCTCGGCCGCCGTGCCGCAGAAGAAGCCTACGACCAGATCAAGCGCGCGCTGCGCGGCTCCGACATGGTCTTTGTCACCGCGGGCGAGGGTGGCGGCACCGGCTCCGGCGCCGCACCGGTCGTCGCGCGAATCGCGAAGGAGCTCGGCGCGCTCACGGTCGGGATCGTCACGACGCCGTTCCAGTTCGAAGGGACGCGCCGCCGGAAGCAAGCCGACGACGGCGTCGACACGCTGCGCGCCAACTGCGACACCGTGGTCGTCGTGCCGAACGAGCGGCTGCTCGAGGTGCTCGACCGCGAGACATCGATGCTCGACGCGTTCCGCATCGCCGACGACGTCCTTCGGCAGGGCGTCCAGGGCATCTGCGACCTGATCACGCTCCCCGGGCTGATCAACCTCGACTTCGCCGACGTGCGCACGATCATGAAGGACGCCGGCACGGCCCTGATGGGCATCGGCTTCTCGGCGACGGGCGACAACCGGGCGCGGGACGCGGCCGAACGGGCCCTGCGCTCACCACTGATCGAGACCGACATCGGTGGTGCGAGAGGCATTCTGCTCTCGATCGCCGGCGGCGACGACCTGTCGTTGTTCGAGGTCAACGAGGCCGCCGAGGTGGTGCGCCAGGCCGCGACCGACGACACGAACATCATCTTCGGCGCGACCGTCGACGACCGTTTAACCGGGCAGGTCTGGGTGACCGTCGTCGCCACCGGTTTCGGCCACCGCGCCGCGCAGCGGCGGGTCACCATGCGGGCCGAGGCGCGGGACGAGGACTCGCTGGAGCCGCCGAGCTTCCTGCAGAGCTAGCCTGCCTCGCTCCGTCGTCCTCTCGTTCTTCGACCCCGGAGAGGTGCCGACGATCGTCGCCGCCGTTCGCGCGGCGCCGTTCCCGCCGAAGACGCCGGTCTTCGTCGGCAGCTACGGGATCAGTCCGCGGATCGCCGAGCAGGTGCACGCGCTGCCCGGTGCGCGCTACGCGCCGATGTTCCACATCCAGCCGGGCTGGTTCTGGGAGCGCCGGCGGCTCGACGCGGATGCGGAGCGCAAGGTGCTCGCACGGAACCCGGGAGCGGAACGCCTCGCGGGGCCGCTTCCGGCGCTGAACGAGCTCCTTCGCCTGCCGACTGCGACGCGCATCACCTGGAGCGTCGAGCTGGGGGCGCGCTTCCGCGACGCTCTGCGGGCCGAGCCGGTCGCCGAGACGTGGCAGCTCGACGAGATCGTCGCCGAGTGCGCGGGGCCGTCGGGCCGGCCGTACCGTGAGCTGACGCGGGGCGTGCTGCGCGGCCTGACCTTCGGCCGTGCTGCGCTCGGCGACCGGGGCCGGCCCGGCCTCGTGTGGTGGGCGAAGAACGCCCGCACCCTTCCCTCGCGCGCGATCACCCCCGAGCTATCGGCCTTCTGGAAGATGATCGACCGCGCGTCGATCCACCTGATCGGCGAGGAGTACCCGGACTTCGCCGGCGACCCGCGCCGAGCCGCGCGAACGGCTGCGGCCCCGCACGAGGCGCTGCGCCGCGGCGGGCCGGTCCGGCAGAAGCTGGCGCGGAAGTACGCGTCGGGGCTGACCCCGGGCTTCCGGCTCGTGCAGGGCCTCGGCGGCAACACGCGCGGCCTGCCGTCCGCGGAGGCCGAGCAGTGGCGCGCCGCCTACCTGGGAGCGCGGGCGGACGCAGGGGTGTCGGGCTTGGCGGAGTTCGACTTCCGCTTCGAGAACCGCGCGCCGGCGATCGTGCGTGAGCTCATGCGCGAGCTTGCAGCGGTCGTCTAGCCCTGCTTGTTAACCGGTGTCGCAGATCTCGGAGCGCGCGCCGACGACGGCAGTCGCGAGCGCGCGGCCCGCGCTGACGTGGAAGCGGAGCTGCAGCCGCCCCGGCTGGTCTGACGCCACGGTGGTCATCCCGTCTGCGCGCTGGCTGAGGCAGGCGTTCTCCGCGTGCCAGTACGGCGAGTAGCGCACGGCCAGTCGGTACGCGCCGGCGTGCGGCAGATCGACGGCGATGCGGGTCGCGGTGACGGCGAGCACCCGCCCGCCTTCGAGGATCGGCTTCGGCGACGGCACCTCGAAGATCCTCAGGTTGGGCCTCGCGTACACCTGCCGCAGGCCCGAGCGGCCCGAGCGGAGGAGGTCGGCCTCGCCGCGGGCGCTGTAGTCGGGCGGCGCCGAGGTCAGCACGACGTAGCGGACGCCGAGCCGACGCAGCCAGGCGAGGTACGCCGACGGCCCGAGCTCGTCGTAGAGCAGCTTGTTCTGCGGGAAGTCGTCCTGGCGGTAGCCGCCGCGCGCGATCGGGATCTGCGCCTCTGCCAGGTAGGCCGCGGCCCAGTGCCCGGTCGTGTCGACGACCTCGACCCGGTACGAGGGCGTCAGGTGCCCGCGCAGGTAGGAGATCGCCGGCGCCCAGTAAGCGCGCGTGGCGGCCGGGTCGCTCTGGCCGTGGACGATGTTGAAGACCGTCGGTGTCAGGTTCCACGCGACCGCCAGCGCGAACACGGCGAGCGTGATCGGCAGCGGCCGCCACCGCCGCAGCGAGAGGGTCAGCACGGCGATCGGAATCGCCAGGTACCGCAGCCGCAGCACGTTCTCTCCGATAGCGCTCGGGATCGCGAACGCGGCCAGGCAGGCGACGAGATAGACGATGAACATCGCGCGCAGCGGCTGTGCGCGGTCGACTCCCCAGGCCATCCAGATGCCGAGGCCGCAGAACGTGATCCCGGTCATCAGCTCCTGCCACGAGAACGGGTACTGGCCGTTGCCGGGAAACGCGCGCCAGAGTGCGACCTCGACGAGGCCGAATGCCGCGATCGTCGCCGCCGGCGCGACGAGCTTCCGCCGCTCCTCCCAGCGCGCGAGCCCGAAGCCGAGGAGCACGAGCGCGAGCAGCAGGAACGCAAGCGGGCTCGCGGCCAGCGTCAACGCGGCGAGCACCGCGAAGCGCCACGTGCGTCGGCCCTGCAACGCCCAGATCGCGAGCAACGCGAGCGCCGCCCCGAGTGCGAACGGGAATGCCGCCGAGAAGACGACGCCGCACCAGACGACGGCGAACGTCCGGCTCGACCAGCGTGCGGTCGGCCCCCACTGGCGCGAGACGACGACCGCGAAGGCGAGCGCCGCGGTCGAGACGGTCGCAACGGCGAGCAGCTTGATGCCGAGCAGCGCCGCGAGCGGGTAGTAGAGGACGCTGTAGGTGACGAAGCTGTAGCGGCCCGCGTACCAGAAGTTGTTCCAGAGGGCGAAGCCGTCGTTCAGGAACAGTGTCCGTTGGTACGCATGCTCAGCGAGGTCGGCACCGGGGGGGCCGAGCCAGACGAGGAGCGCTGCGAGGGCGGCTGCGCCCCCTGCGGCGAGGGTTGCCTCACGCAGGACGGGGGTCTCGCGGGTCACGCGCCTACGAGGATAACTGCAGCCCCGGAGTTAGCCTTCACGTATGCGAGGCGCCGTCGCCGCAGGTCATCCCCTCACCGCCGAAGCCGGCGCGCAGGTCCTCGCCGAGGGCGGGACCGCGGTCGACGCCTGCATCGCGGCCGCCTTCGTCTCGTGGGTCGCCGAGAGCACGCTGACCGGGCCCGGCGCGGGCGGCTTCATGCTCGTCCACCGCGCCAGCGATCGAACGACCCGCGTGCTCGACCACTTCGTCACCGTCCCGGGCCTCGGGCTGGCTCGCGGCGGGGTCACCGAGATGGACGAGGCCAGGATCGACTTCACGCCCGAGTCGTCGCAGTCGTTCCGCGTGGGGGAGGCTTCGAACGCCGTGCCGGGCGCGACCGCCGGGCTCGGCGAGGCGCACCGCCGCTTCGGCACGCTGCCGTGGCGCGTGCTGCTCGAGCCCGCAATCGCCCACGCGCGTCAAGGGGTCGAGCTGACGCCCGGGCAGGCGTACCTGCACGAGCTCCTCGACCCGATCCTCCGGCGCACCGACGAGGGCCGTGCCATGTACAGCTCGAACGGCGACTACCTCACCGTCGGCCAGCGGCTCGTGCTGCCCGACCTGGCCCTCACGCTCGAGCGCCTCGCGGAGGCCGGGCCCGGCGATCTCTACGGCGGCGAGCTCGCGCGCGCTCTCTCCGAGCATGTGCGCGCCGGCGGCGGCGAGATCACCGAGCGCGACCTGAGCGAGTTCCGCGTGATCGTGCGGCGGCCGGTGCGCGTCCCGTTCCTCGGCCACGAGTTCCGCTCGAACCCGCCGCCGTCCACCGGCGGCGTCCTGATCGGCCTGGGCCTTCGGCTGCTGGACAGCCTCGGCGGCGTAGCCGGCCCACCCGGCAGCGCAGAGGCCATGGCGCAGCTCGTCGAGATCATGCGCGAGCAGGAGACGGCTCGCGGCGGCCCGTTCGTGCGCGAGCTCTACCGCGGCGGACTCGCGCGCCGGCTGTTCGACGAGGGCGCGCTCGCGGCCACCGCACGGCGGATCCGCGGACGGCTGCCCGAGCTGCAGCGCGGGACGACGCACATCTCCGTGGTCGACGCGCAGGGGAACGCGGCGGCGCTCACCGCCTCGACGGGCGCCGGTTCGGGCGTGATCGTGCCCGGCACGGGCATCCAGCTGAACAACATGCTCGGCGAGTTCGACCTGGCGGCGACGGGCGGCCACCCGCGGCCCGGCGTTCGCTTCACGAGCGGCATGGCTCCGTCGCTCGTGCTGCGGGACGGGACGCCGCGGCTCGTGGTCGGCAGCGCCGGCTCCCTCCGCCTGCGCGGCGCGATCATGCAGATCGTCGTCAACGCGGTTGGCCACGGGCTCGGCATCTGGGATGCGATCGATCGGCCCCGTGTCCATTTCGAGGCGACCCACGTCCACACCGAAGGCGGCAACGACCCGGACGAGCTCGACCGGCTCGAGTCGTGGGGCTACGAGCTCGTGCGCTGGCGCGGGCGCAACCTGTTCTTCGGTGGTGCGGCCGGCGTCGAGATGCAGGAGGACGGGAGCCTCGCCGCGGCCGGCGACCCGCGGCGCGGCGGCGCCGGCGTCGTCGTCGAGTGAGCGGCTACGAGATCCGTGAGGGGCGACCGGGCGACGCGTCGGCACTGGTGGAGCTGGCCCGCGCGGTTTCCGCGGAGCCGGGCGATTCGCTGCTCGCGACCGACGGCTGGCGCAGTGCGTCGGCCGAGCGCCGGTACCTTCGAGCGGTGCGCCGCTCGGGCCACGCAGCCGTCTTCGTCGCTGAGGTGTCCGAAGGGCTCGTGGGGCGGCTGTCGGTCTCGCGCGATCCGCATCCCGCGAGCCGCCACGTCGCCGATCTCGGCCTGATGGTCGCGGCGGGATACCGTCGCCGCGGGATCGGCCGCGCCCTGCTCGAGGCCGCTGCCGGGTGGGCGCGGCGGCACGGCGTCTCGAAGCTCGAGCTGCACGTCTTCCCGCACAACGAGCCGGCGATCGGGCTCTACGAGTCGTTCGGCTTCGTGCAGGAGGGCTACCGCCGCCGCCACTACCGCCGCGGAGAGGAGTACCTGGACGCGATCCTGATGGCGTTCGCCACACTGCCCGAGTGAGCAGCTTCGTCCACCACTACGGGCTCGCTGCGCTGTTCCTGATCGTGATGCTGGAGTCGTCCGGCGTGCCGCTGCCCGGCGAGACTGCGCTCGTTGCGGCGGGCGTGTTCGCACAGCGCGGGAACCTGAACATCGCGTCCGTGATCGCGGTCGCGGCGGTCGCGGCAATCGTCGGCGACAACATCGGCTACTGGATCGGGCGCACCGGCGGGCGCTCGGTGATCGAGCGCTGGAGCTTTGCGTCGGGCTCGCTGCCCTGGAGCGAGCGGTTCTTCCGGCGGCACGGGCCGAAGACGATCTTCCTCGCGCGGTTCTTCGCCGTGCTGCGTGTTACGGCGGCGTGGCTGGCGGGCATCTCCCGGATGCACTGGTGGACGTTCTTCCTCTGGAACGCGGCCGGCGGGATCTGCTGGGCCGCCCTCGTCGGCCTCGTCGCGTACTACGTCGGCCAGACCGCGGCGAACGCGATCTCGCACTACGGGCTGATCGGCGGCGCCGTCGTGATCGGCGTGGCGGTGGTCGGCCTCGTCGCCCTGCACTTCTGGCGCAAGCGGCTGGTGGAGCAGCCGTGAAGCTGCTCGTCGTCGCGATCGCGACGCTGGCGCTCTGCAGCGGCGCCCAGTCGGCCGCGCAGGCGGTGCCGCCCTTCAACCGGGTGGTCGTCGTCGTGATGGAGAACAAGGCGCGCTCGGAGGTGCTCGGCAACCGCGCGGCGCCGGCGTTCAACGCCTTCGCGCGCCGCGGCGCCGTGCTCTCCGCCTACCGCGGCGTGACGCATCCGAGCCTGCCGAACTACCTCGCGCTCGTATCGGGCTCGCCCCACGGCATCACGTCCGACTGCACGACCTGCACCGTCGCCGGGCTCAGCCTCGCGGACACGCTCGAGGCGAAGGGCCTGACGTGGAAGACGTACGCCGAGGGCCTGCCGCGGCCGGGCTGGACGGGTCCCTACAGCGGCCGCTACGCGAAGAAGCACGTCCCGTTCCTCTACTTCCGGCGCGTGCTCGCGAGCCCGGCGCGGCTGAAGCGCGTCGTGCCGCTGACGCAGCTCGCGCGGGACCGCGAGGCTGGCAAGCTCCCGACGTTCTCGCTCGTCGTGCCGGACCTCTGCCACGACATGCACGACTGCTCGGTTGCGACGGGCGACGCCTGGCTGAAGCGGTTCCTGCCGCCGCTGCTGCAGCTGCCCGGGACGGCGGTCTTCGTCGTCTTCGACGAATCGGACTCGGCCGATCCCGGGATCCCGGCGCTGGCGCTCGGGCCGGTCGTGCGCCCGGGCTCGCGCTACTCGAGGGCGATGAGCCACTACGGCCTGCTGCGGACGATCGAGGACGGTCTCGGCCTCCGGCGGCTCGGCCTCTCGGCGCGGGCCGCACCCGTCACGGGCATCTGGCGCCCCGGAGAGCCGCCCCCGAAAGAGGGATCCGCGCACCGGCCTTGAACCTTCCGTGTCGTGGCGATGCTCACCGTCCTGACCGGAGCGATCGAGGCTCGCGATCCGTACACGCAGGGGCACTCCGCCCGCGTCACGGCGCTCGCCGAAGAGATCGCGCTGCGGCTCGGCTGGAGCGAGGAACGCCTCGAGTCGCTGCGAGTCGGCGGCCCGCTGCACGACATCGGCAAGCTCGCCGTCTCCGACCACGTTCTCCGCAAGGAGGGGAGCCTCGAGGAGCACGAGCTCGCGGAGATCCGCAAGCACCCGAAGGCCGGTGCGCGCCTGATTCTGCGCGTGGCCGCGCTGCGCGAGGCGATCCCGTACGTGCTCTACCACCACGAGCGCTGGGACGGTGCCGGCTATCCGACCGGCAAGGCCGGCGAGGAGATCCCGCTCGAGGCGCGCGTGCTCGCGGTCGCCGACGCCTTCGACGCGATGACGAGCGACCGCCCCTACCGCCGGGCGCTCAGCCGGGCGGAGGCATTGGCCGAGGTCGAGCGCTGCGCCGGCACCCAGTTCGACCCGCAGATCGCGCGGGTCTTCCTCGAGCTGTTCGAGGAAGCCGAGCTCGCTGCGGCCGCCTCGGCGTAGCGTCCCTGCTGGAAGACCGTCCCGTCGCCCGGCGTCCTGATGACAGGACGTCAATCGGGGGAGGGTTCCCATGGCAATCGCAGACAAAGTCGAGAGATACGAGGTCTTCATCGACCAGAACAACTACGTGGACTACTACCGGTCGATCAAGCTCAGCCTCGAGTCCGGCGGCACGGCCTTCATCGGGTTTCCGGCGGTGCGGCCGGTCGACTGGCTCCAGTTCAACGGATCGTCGATCAACCTGTACATGACCGCCGACCAGTTCACCGACGTCTACCACCTGCTACAGAGCGAGGCGCCGGTATTCGTCACCGCGCTCGACCTCTGGGGGTTCGAGGTCGGAGCCGTCCACACCGAGCTCAACCTCGACGAGGGCGAGCCACCGGGCGAGGGGGACGAGGATCACACGCAGAACCTCGCGGCACTGATTCGCCGCGCGAAGTACGAGGAGGCCACTGCGGTCGGAACCGGCGCGTAGCCGCGTTCTCAGAGATGAGCCGGACCACGCTCGTCGAGCAGCGCGGTCCGGCTCGACCTGACTAGACGCCTACGAGCGCGCCGCTCTCCACCTCGTCGAAGTAGGAGATCTCGACAGCGTCGGCGTCGATGCCTCCCTCGCTCATTGCTTGCTTCAGCTCGGGCATTGCGAAGAATGCGCGCGCTGCATCGCTTGAGTCGAACGCGTGGGTGACGATGACGTCGTTGGGATTCTCGATCGAGCGCAGAACCTGGTGGGCGCGCACGCCGTGCTCGGCCTGGATCGGCGCGAAGCCGTCGTACGCCAGCTTCCACGCGTCGAAGTCGGCCACCGGGTGGCGGACCACGGCAATGGTGTTCGTCATGAGTGCTCCCTTCCGGAGCGATGCCCCGCTGCGAATGAACGGGCTTCAGGAGAAGCGCGCAACGAGGCGACGCTTGGCAGCCTACTCGTCAGGAGCCGACAAGACGCGGAGCTTCCGCTTCGTGCGGCGAATCACCTCGTCAGTGAACTCGCTCGTCCCGGCATGGCCGCCCAGGTCGGCAGTCCGCACGCCGGCGGCGACGGCCTCGAGGCACGACTCGCGGATGGCGAGCGCGGCCCGGGCCTCGTCGTCGCCCGCGTAGCCGAGCACCGCCGCGGCGGCCAGGATCATCGCCATCGGGTTCGCCACGTTCTTTCCCAGCAGCGACGGCGCGGTGCCGTGCGCGGCCTCGGCGAGCACGACCGTCGGCTCGAAGTCGTCGCCGAAGCCGACGACCAGCGACTCGGAGCCCGCGATCGAGCCGAACAGCGGCAGCACGAGGTCGGAGAGGATGTCGCCGTCGCGGTTCAGCGCCGGGATCACGAGCGGGTCGCCGCTGGAGGCGACGAGCAGGGCGAAGGTCGCGTCGATCAGCTGCGGCTCGTACGGCACGTCGGGGTGGCGCGCGGCTGCGGCGTCCATCTCCTCCTTGAGCATCCCCTCGTAGACCGGGCTGACGGTGAACTTCGGCCCGCCGAAGACCTTCGCGCCGGTGTCGGCCGCTAGGCGAAAGGCGAACTCCGCCACGGAGTGGCAGATGCGCCGCTCGATCCGCTCGGTGCGGAACGCCGCCTCGTCCTCGCCCGAGCCCTCGCGCCACTCCTTCGCGCCGTAGGCGTCGCCGACGGCCATCCGCACGACCGAGATCGGCGCGTGGACGCCTCCGAACGGGACGATCCCGGGGATCCGGCGGCCGGTCCGGACGATCACTCGCCCGCCGATCTCCTCGCGCAGGATCCGGTTCGGCGAGCCGACGTCGTTCGCGCCCTCCGGGGTGACCGTCGCGCCCTTCAGCCCGAGTCCCGCCTCGCGCACGGCGGCGGCCGCCTGGTGCACGACGGCGTTGTCGGTCGCTCGGCGCGACTCGAGCGAGAGGTCGTAGCGCGGCAGCTCGACGTCGAGCCCGATCACCTCCGGCGCGAGAACCCGGACCGCCTCCTCCAGCAGTTCCTGCCCTGTCTCGTCCCCCTCGAGGACGACGATGGTCGTGCCCGCCATTCGCCTCCTTGGATTACGGTCGGCCGCCCGTGGCTACACCGCAACTCTATGGCTCGACGAGGAGGGTGGAGAAGGCTCGGCTCGCGACGCTTCCGCTACGAGGACGCGCGCGGCCGGCCGATCACGGACGAGGCCGCGCTGGCGAGGATCGATGCCCTGCGTATCCCGCCCGCCTGGAAGGAGGTCTGGATCTCGTCGCGGACGAACGCGAAGCTCCAGGCGACGGGAATCGACAAGGCGGGCCGGCGGCAGTACATCTACCACCCGGATTACCGCGCGCGTCAGGAGCAGGCGAAATACGACAAGCTCGTGCGTTTCGCGGAGCGGCTCCCCGAGTTGCGGCGCACGATGGACAAGCACCTGGATCTCGAGCCGCTCAGCTTCGAATGGACGGCCGCGGTCGCCGTCCGCCTGATCAACGAGGGCTGGTTCCGGGTCGGGAACGAGCGCTACGCGAAGAGCTACAAGACCTTTGGGATCACGACGTTGCGGAAGAGCCACGTGCGCGTGCGCGGCAGCAGGATCACCTTTCGCTTTCGGGCCAAGCACCGCGTCCTCTCTCACACCGTGGTCGTCGATGCCGAGCTCGCCGCGGCGATGAAACAGCTGCTCGCCTTGCCCGGCGGGCGCCAGCTCTTTCGCTACCAGCGCGAGGGGGAGGTCTACAACCTCGGCGCGCGGCGGCTGAACGAGTACATCCGCGAGCACCTGGGGGGCGACTTCACCGCAAAGGACTTCCGCACCTGGGGCGGCACGCTCGTCGCGGCGATCGAGCTCGCCGAGCGTGGGCCCGCCGAGACGGCGACCGAGGAGAAGAAAATCGTCGCGCGTGTGATGCGCATCGTCGGTGAGCGGCTCGGCAACACACCGGCCGTCGCGCGGGCCTCGTACGTGAGCCCGGCTGTCGTCGAGCAGTATCTGGACGGCAGAACGATCGACGATTTCCGGCCACGTCATTTGCGTGTAGTGCGCGCCCGCAATTCCGAGCTCGAACCGGAAGAGCAGGCACTCGTCAGCCTGCTGCGCTCGGCGCGCATTCGTCGAGCGCGCGAAGCCGCTTGAGTTCCCGCGCGAGTTTCCGTTACTCTGAAGCGAAATCGAACCGCAAATGGGAGGCTGACAATTGGCACGTAAAACCATTCGCGTCAGTGACCAGTCCGGCCAAGAGATTCCGGAGGGTAAGGGCGCCACGGTGCGCATCACCTTTGCGGACGCGCGCAAGGGCGTTCGCGAGCTCGACCTGACCGATTCCGAGGCCGAGCGC
>Ga0207693_10004343_pt1 | contig 11994 bp, 9 predicted proteins | sample LARL81metaG_FD_184347 | JGI IMG/M metagenome (GOLD analysis project Ga0207693, IMG submission 184347) | Corn, switchgrass and miscanthus rhizosphere microbial communities from Kellogg Biological Station, Michigan, USA - LAR L8-1 metaG... | ecosystem: Host-associated > Plants > Roots >...
CCGGCCAGCGCGTCAAGGTCGGCCAGCGAAGGCCAGCGCAGCTCCAGGTCCGGCGTCCGAACGCGCAGGCCCGACAACGGCCAGTACGGCGACGTCATACCACGAGTATGCGATCCGCACCCACCGGGCGCACTGCTATAAACACCCGCCCAGCCCCGGCCACCGGGGGGGCCTAGCTAGCAATGCATGGGCGTACGGTTCGTTAGTACTGGCTCTACATTATCTTGCGTGATTTATGGCGAGGAATGAATGCCTGTACTCCCCTATTCCCTGCAGGAGCCAGAGCTTGAGAGTGACAGCCGGGGGCGGTAGGCCCAGTCAGCTAAGTACCTTCTCCGCCAGGACTTTGCGCTTTGCGACCCAGACGCGATTCTCGCACAGTGCGTCGAACAGAGAGCGGCGCAGTTCGTCCTCAGTGTCGACGTTGGACGGGCTGTCTGGCACGACCGCCCAGTCGCGGAGTACCGCCTTGCCGGAGAAGAACGGAGAGATCTCCCGGGTTTGCCACCGTCCGTGGCCATTCCTGAAGCGCTCCACGAAGGCCAGCGCGTCGGTCATTGCGGGCCCGGCGTCGAGGTCGTCCCATCTCAGTGATCCCCAGTCCCAGTGCTCGTTCTCGGGGATCTCGATGTGCCCGTACCAGCCGGGAACCGACGGGAACTTCGAATGCCGCCGCCGGTAGTCCACGGTCGCGAGGAGTCCGTCATCCTGTTTGTCTGGCCAGGCATGCCCCGGCGGAACGTCCAGCTCGTCGTGAGCCAGCTCCTTGATCGCGGCCAGCGCCTCCCGCTGGAATGTCCCGGCTGGCAGCCACGACTCCCGGGTCGAGGAGCCGATCAGCTCGAACTGGATCCGGATCAGCCGGTTCGTCTCGACACCGCCGGCCAGGTTCTCCAGCGTGCCGCAGCTCTTCCCGAGACCTCTGTGCTGCCACACCTTGTCGAAGCCGACCGTGAACGTCGGCGCATCTCTTTGGCCTTCCCGGTAGGAGGGCAGGCTGGTCGTCTCCGTCGTGTGCCCGCATCCCTTCGGCGGGCTGGAAAGGTCGACGTCACCCCAGTCCTTCGCGGCCGGCCGGTGGATAACCTCGATCCCGCCGGGGAGCTTGTTGATGAATCCGGCCACAGAAACCTCCTTCATGCCTGAATGCGCGATCCGCAGGCAGCCCGAACCGGTTCGGCGCAGACCGCGATGTCCAGGCGCATTCCTAAATGCGTCACCGCAAGCGCTAGTCAGAGGAGTGCCAGGACGGGAATTCCCGGGCCACACAGGCTTGCCATCCGAGAATTGGCCACCGGTAGGCCAGGACGACACCTTTCCACCCGAACATCTGCACACCCCCCAGCGGCAGAACTGTCATCAACACATGATGGCGACAGTACCCCCAACTTTGGATATTAAGTAGATGTCACCTTCGGCGTCAAGGCCTTACTGATTCTTGTCTAGAGCAATCAGGGCTTAGTTGCTTTCCATCTAGCAATTTCTCCGCGATAATATGCGCCGTCACGTCGGCCGCCCTCACGCCGAGCGGACCCTGGGAACGTCCCAGCGCCCTGCGGTTTCAAGACCTGCCCAGATGGCCTGCAGCAGATGGGCTGTAAGCCGAATAGGTGACTGAGCCTGCCTAGTTCACCGGGCATCACCGACCCGCCGCCGCTGGCCCCAGGCGGGGCCTGCGGCGGCGGGGACAGGCCCCTATCGGTGGTGTCCGGTGACGCTTGCGGCGAGGACAGGGCCCTACGGCCAGCAGACCGGCAGCATCACTTCACCTTGACGGTAAAGCTGCGCTTGGTTGTCCAGGAATTCGCCGGGTAGTAGGCGAACCCGGAGCTGCTTCCCTTGGTGTAATGCACCCGGTACTGGTGCTCTGTGTCGCAGGAGAAGTCCAGCGTGAACGCCTTCGACCCCGTATCGGAGGGCTGGACCGTCAGGCTGCCGGAGCCGAGCTTCTTCCACCAGCCCGCACCCGTGATGAGATGGGCGCGCGAATCGCTCTTACTCCATTGCACCTTGATCGCCGAGTTCGTCTGGTTGTGGACCTTGATCGTGACGCCGCAGCCGGTGCTGGCTGCGGCGGGGAGCGCGGTGGCTGCGCCAACGGCGGTGGCTCCGCCGAGGGTAGTGAGCAGGGCGGCGCCAGTGACGATGGCTTTCTTCATGTCTTTCCCCCGTGGAAGACGGTGCCGGGCCCATCCCGGCAACGAGTCCCACGTTGCAGCGGCCCCGTTAGCGGCGCGCTAGCCGGGGCCTGCGCTGGGCATGCCGTACCGTCCAGCCGCCGCAGCGCAAGCGGCTTCAGCTGGGGGCCCTGAGCCCTGAGCTCCGCACCTAGCGTCGGGGCTCAGGCACGGTCCGGTGGGTGCTCACGGCTCTCAGGACCGGGGCATCAGCGCGGAGCCGTCCTGCTCGGGCTGCGCCTGCAGGGCGGCTGCGAGATCAGCGCGCGAGCGGATGTCGAGCTTCTGAAACGCGTGGGTCAGATGCGTTTCGACGGTGCGCGGCGTCACGTACAGCCGCTCGGCGATAGCCCGGTTGCCGTGCCCGCACGCGGCCAGCTGGGCGACGCGGTGCTCCGCCGGGGTAAGCGCGCCGGGGCCGCTGAGTGCGCTGCGCCGCGGCCGGGCACCGACTGCGTTGAGCTCCCTGTGCGCACGCCGCGCTAGCAGGAGCATGCCGCCCCGGTCTGCCTGCTCCAGCGCACGGCGGAGCGGGGTGCGGGCGTCGGCCCGCCGGTTGGCTCTCCTCAGCGCGGAGCCGAGGGCGAGCAGGGTGCGGGTGTGCTCGAGCCGGGCCGGCGATCCAGCCACCATGGTTACTGCCTGTTCAAGTAGAGGGATCGGTTCGCTCGTCGTGCAGGCGAGCAGGCGCATGGCGGCGCCGCGGGCGCCTGGCGTCCCGAGATGGTCGCTGAGCTCGAGCTGCTCCCGCGCCAGTCGCTGGGCCTGCGCGCTATCACCGAGTATGACCAGCGCCTCGGCGGCCTCAGCACGCCAGCTGCCAAGCACTGGATGGCGGACGCCGATCTCGGCGGCCCGGACCGCCGCCATCCGAGCGTCGGCCAGCGCATCCTCGGGCCGGTGCTGCGCAAGCCGCAGCCGCGCGCGGCTCTGCAGTAGGAGCAGCGCGGCGAGCGCGCCAGCGGGCGGTTCGCCCTGCTGGCGGGCGGCGGTCAGCGCCATGTCGGCCCCGGCCAGGTCGTCTGCCTCCACCAGCGCGTCGAGGAGGAACGACAGGCACCACAGCATCGCCGGCGCAGGTGCCACGGGAAGCTTGTAGTCGAACGCCAGCCGGGCGTCCGCTTCGGCGTCACGTATCTGACCCGCCCGGACCAGCGCCATCGCCCGGAGCATGCAGCCATGAGCGAGCGCGATCAGCCAGCCACGGGGGCGCGCGACGTCGATGAGCGCGCCGCACTGCGCGACCGCGGTCGCTAGCTCGTCGTCCAGGATCAGCTGCAGCGTGGCCACCGTGGCCAGCAGTGAGCCAGGCTCTGCGGCCAGCACATCCTGCTCCAGCGCCGGACGCAGCAGCGCCTGGGTCTCGGCCGCGGGGCGGTTATCGACGATGCCCCCCACAATCGCCGCGGCTGCCCGCCATAGCTCCAGCGCCGATGATCCGGGCGGGCGCTCACGCGCGTAGCGGCGGGCTTCCTCAATGGTGGAGGCGTCCACCAGACCGTTAGGCACCAACTCGGCCTCGAGCCGTTCACGGAGCTCCGCCGGATATGCGTCGGCCTGGCCGAGCGCATGACGGCACAGGGCGACGGCTTCGCCGAAACGCCCTATCAGACCCAGGGCACGGGCGCCGCTCAGCGCGATCTCGCCGCGCTGGACCGGGGTGGCGGCGACGGCGACCGCCTCGTGCAGCAGGTCGTAGGCATCCGGTTGCAAATACGCTGCGAGCGCGAGGCCGAGCTCGAGCCGCACGTCCGCGTCCTCGGCGGCGTCAGGCGGTGGTTCGGCCGCCGCGCGGCGCAGGTAGGCGGCCGCGCTTTGCGGGGCGCCCCGTGCGCCGGCCCGGCGGGCCGCCTCGCGCAGGGTTGCGACGGTGGCCGCCTCGCGGGCCGGCTCGGTGCGCAGCAGGTGCAGCCCGATGCGCTCCAGGCCGGCGCGCTCGTCTGATAGCAGCGCGGCAGCGGCAGCGTGCCAGAGCGCCCGCTCGCCAACGGGCAGGCTTGCGTACAGCGTTCCCGCGATCAGCGGATGCGCAAGTGTCAGCTCCGGGCCGTCCTCGAACAGCCCGGCGGCCCGCAGCGCATCCGCGGCGCGGACCGCGGTAGCCGTCTCGAGCCGGGCCAGCAGGGCGGCATGTCGCAACGGCGTGCCGGGGCCGAGGACGGCCACGGCACGGGCCAGCGGCCCGGCTCCATCGGGCAGCCGCGCGAGCTGACGCTCGATGACGCGCGCGACCTCCTCGGATCCGAACTTCCCCAACCGCGCCGCGGCCTCGTCATCTGGTGCGATGCCATCGGAGGTGAGCTGGGTCAGCATGGCGCCGAGCATGAACGGGTTACCACCGGTGACAGCGTGGCAGGCCTGGGCAAACCCGGCGCTGGCCGCCGGCAGGCGCTCGCGTACCAGCGTCTGCACCGCCGCCGGGCCGAGCGCCCGCGGGCGCACCGGCGTCTCAGGCGCGCTGGCCAGCAGCTCGGCGAGCAGGTCGGGCGCAGCCGCCGGCTCACCTGAGCGCACCGCACAGAGCACGCTGACCGGCAGCTCGTCAAGCAACCGCGCCAGCAGCGCCAGCCAGCGCAGGGACGGCGCGTCAGCCCAGTGGACATCATCGATGACGAACACGGCTGGGCCGCGGCCGCCGAGATTGCTGGCCAGCCACACCAGTCCGCGCACGGCGGCATGCATGGCATCGCCCGCCTGCGCCTGCTCCCCCGCCTCGGGAGCGAGAACCCTTCCGGCCAGTCCAGCGGCGCCGGCGGTCAGCTCATCCCAGTCCGGACGGGTGCGCAGCGGATCGAACAGCTGGCGCACCATCCCCCAGGCGGCGTCCTGCTCCAGCGGGCTGCACCGAGCGCGCAGCACCACTGCTCCATCCGCCCGCGCGGTCGCCGCCGCCGCCGCAAGCAGCGTCGACTTCCCAATGCCGGCCGGGCCTGCCACCACGATCACGCGCCCCGAGCCCATCCGCGCCTCAGCGAGCCGGCGGCCGAGCTCTCCCAGCTCGGCGTCACGATCCAGCAACGCCCTCATTTTCAGGAAGCTAATGCCGCCCAACGGACGTCGCAAGGGCTCGATCGGATGGCATTGGCGTACGGGAAAACCTCGTGGACCTTCCCACGATGCGGTTCTGATGGCCCCAGGCGAGCATCGGTCGCAGATACCAGGCGAGAGAGGACACCGAATGAGCGCGACCGAGGCCCAGCGGCGGCAGGCCAACTATGCGCTGGGACAGTCGCCGCCCGAGCATGAGCGGCTGCGCGCCCAGGCGCGAGTCTGGGAGGCCGCGACCGGACGGCTGCTGGACCAGGCCGGCCTCGCCCCCGGCGCCAGCTGCCTGGACGCTGGCTGCGGGCCCGGCGAGACGATGCGCCTGATGGCCCAGCGGACCGGGCCGGCGGGCCACGTGCTCGGCATCGACGTGGACAGCGCACTGGGCGCCGCGGCCCTGGCCATGCTGCACGGCACGGGGCACCGCAACTGCCGCTTTCTCACGCACGATCTCGCCGCCGGCGGACCGGTCCCGGGAGGGCCCTTCGATGTCGTCTATGCGCGTCTGCTGCTGTTTCACCTTCCCCAGCGCGTCACCGTTCTGGCCCGGCTCTGGGACGCGGTCGCTCCAGGCGGCCACCTAGTCGTCCAGGACTACGACATCCGCAGCGCCGGCGTGGTGCCAGCGCTGGACAGCGTCAGCGAGCTGCTCCGGGTCATCACCGGCGCCTTCACCGCGGCGGGCTGCGACGTGCACGCCGGCACTCAGCTTGCGCAGCTCTTCGTGCGGGCCCGCGTCGGGAATCCCGACGGCACCGACGTGGCCGGCCGGATCGAGCCACTGGCCAGCGGCCGCACGCTGCTCGAGGGCACTTTCCGCAGTGTGCTGCCGACCGCTCTGACCTATGGCATCACCACGAAGACGGACGCCGACGCCACGCTGGCCGCGTTCGACCGCGACGCCATCCGCCACGCCGACCGCCCGGTCCTGTGGCCGCTGCTCATCGGCGCCTGGAAGCGCAAGGACAAGGAGTAAGCCCATGCCCGGCAGCAACGGTGATCAGGTACTCATCCTGGGCGGCAGCATCGCGGGCCTGCTGGCGGCCCGGGTGCTGTCGGAACGATTCGAGCGGGTGGTGGTGATCGAGCGAGACGTGCTGCCGCCGGCTGGCGAGCATCGCCGGGGAGTGCCGCACGGCCGCCATCTGCACGGCCTGCACCCGCGCGGCCGCGAGATCCTCGACGAGCTGTTCCCCGGCTTCACGGAAACGCTGACTTCCGATGGCGCAGTGGGCTGCGACATCCTGGGCGATCTGCGCTGGCAGCTTTCCGGGCACCAACTGCGGCAAGCGGCCATCGGCCTGCCGGCGCTATTCGCCAGCCGCCCCTTCCTGGAGGGTCACGTCCGGGCCATGGTCCGGCGCCTGCCCGGAGTCCGCATTCTCGAGCAACGCTCGATCTGCGGCCTCACCACCACGCCGGACCGGAAGACGATCACCGGTGCCGAGGTCCGCCCGGCCGCCGGCGGCGAGCCGGAGCGGATAGCCGCCAGCCTGGTCATCGACGCTACCGGGCGGGGCTCGCGGACCCCGGTCTGGCTGGGCGAACTCGGCTACCCGCAGCCAGCCCAGGACCGGGTCGAGATCGGCCTCGGCTACGCCACACGGACCTACCGGCTCCGCCCGGGCGCGATGAACGGCGACCAGATGATCCTCACCGCGGGCATCCCCGCCAACCCCCGCACCGGTGTGCTGGCCGTCACCGAGGGCGGCCGCCACATGCTGACCATCGCCGGCATCAGCGGTGACCACCCGCCGACCGACCCCGCGGGATTCGACGCCTTCGTCGCCGCGCTGCCAACCGCCGACATCGCCACCGCCATCGCTGGCGCCCAGCCGCTGGACAACCCGGTGCCGTTCCGGTTCCCGGCCAGCGTGCGGCACCGCTATGAGCGGCTCACCCGCTTTCCGGCCCGCCTGCTGGTTATCGGGGACGCCATTTGCTCCTTCAACCCGGTCTACGGGCAAGGCATCACCGTGGCCGCGGCTCAGGCCATGACGCTGCGCCGTTTGCTCACCCAGAACGCCGTGCCAGACGCCCGGAACTACTTCCGCGCCATCGCCGCGGCGATCGATGTGCCGTGGGACATCGCGGTCGGCGCCGACCTGGCGTTCCCTCAGATACCCGGCAAGCGGCCAGCGAAGGTGCGGCTGGTCAACGCCTACCTGCCGCGGCTGCACGCCGCCGCCGCCCACGACGACGCGCTGGCGGAGGCGCTAGTCCGGGTCATCGGGCTCAAGGACCGCCCTCCGACGCTGCTCCGCCCTGACCGGGTGCTCCGGGTCCTGCGCGGCAACCTGACGGGCAGCAGGGAGGCCACAGCGGCCCCCGCCGGTCAGGCACGGACAGATGGTCCGGCTGAGCAGGCGGCGCAGCCAGCACCGTAAGGCGGGTCGCGGCCGGCGAATCCTTGAGCCCTCGGCTACGGGCCGCTGTGCGCTCAGGCCCCAAGGGCTTTATCACTCCAGCGCGGCAGGCTCGTCTGGGGCTAGCTCACGTTCGAGATCGTCAACGAATTCAAGATGAAGGTCGAGGAGCCGGCGCAGGAAGCCGTGGACGAGCAGCAGGTACTTGGTCCGGGAAGGGAGCGCCGCCGCGCGCACCTCGGCTTCTCCCACCCGGGTGAATAGCTCGCTGATGTCGTCGCGAATTGTGGTGATGCTCTCGCGGGTGACTTCCTCTCCCACCAGATCGGCGATCAGCAGGCGCAGCAGCAGCTCGCTCTTGACAGGAGTGAAGCGGACGGGGGTCCGGGCCCACTCACCGAGGGCTTCGAGGCCCTTGCCGGTCAGCGTATAGACGGTGCGCGGGCGGGTCTTGCCAGGCTCCTGGCGCGCTGCGAGGTAGCCGAGCTTGGCGAGCCGCTTGGGCTCGACGTAGTACTGGCTCTCACCCGCCCAGTCGAGTATCCGTGCACTCCTAGCCATCCGCAGGAGATCGTGCGCGCCCGCCCCGGTGGGCCCGACGAGGCCGAGGATCTCATACGAGAACAGGCTCAGCTCCGGGTTGACATAGGTATGTTCCATAGTTTTAAACTATCATCCATAGCTTATGACACAGAGCAGAGGAGCGAGCATGATCTTGGTTACCGGGGCAACAGGAACGACAGGCTCCGAGGTAGTACGAGCGCTCACGGCACGGGCCGGCCGCGTACGCGCCTTTGTGCGCGACGCCGAAAAGGCCCGCCGCAAGCTCGGCCTGAGCGCCGAGCTGGCGATCGGCGACTTTGCGGATCCGCAGTCTTTGCGCGCCGCACTCGAAGGCACAGACGCTCTCTTCTTGTCCTGTGCCGATGACCCACGACGGGTCGGCTGGGAGACGGCCGCTATTGACGCGGCCGCGGCGGCAGGAGTGCGCCGGATCGTGAAGCTCTCGACGGCGGCAGCCGCGCCGGGCTCGCCGGTCGCCTTCTGGGACTGGCACGGCCAGGTGGAGCAGCACCTTCGGAGCTCTGGAGCAGACTGGACGATCCTGCGGCCCACCTACTACATGTCGAACCTGCTCGCCGCCGCCCCGCAGGTATCGGCCGAGGGACGGCTGTACGCGCCCGCAGGCACGGCCAGGATCGCGATGATCGACCCCCGCGACGTCGGGGTGTTCGCCGCGGCGGTGCTGTCCAGCGCAGGGCACGAGGGGCAAACCTACCTCCTCACGGGCCCCGCCGCGATCACCTATGCGCAGGTGGCGGCCGAGCTGTCCGAGGTCATGGGGAACCGGGTGGAGTTCGTCGATATCCCCGATGATGCGGCACAACAGGCCATGATCCGCGATGGCATGCCGGGCTTCGTCGCCGAGCAGATCATAAAGACCTTCGCACAACTGCGGCAGGGAGTGGGCGCGCAGGTGACGCCGGCAGTCGAGACGCTGACCGGAAGCGCTCCCCGCGACTTTGCCTCCTTCGCGCGCGCCCATGCGCGCCTGTTCGCGCCTGCCACCGCGACAGCACAGCGGTGAGCGGCAGTTCACTTGCCCGACAGAGGGAGACACGATGACGCTTGATGCCAACAAGGCCCTGATCCGCCACGTGTTCGAGAAAGTGATCCCCACTGGCGACGCAGCCGCCATGCGCGAGCTGGTGACTCCCGGCTGGATCGACCACGACCCGCTGCCCGGGCAACCGGCCGGCGTTGAAGGCGCCGAATATGTCGTGTCCACCATGCACGGCGCCCACCCCGATCTGTGCTTCAGCATCGATGACCTGATCGCCGAGGGCGATCGGGTCACCATTCGATGGACCCTGCGGGGCACCAGCACCGGCCCTATGCTCGGGCGGCCACCGACAGGCAAGCCCGTCGAGCTGGCAGCCATCGTCATCTTCCGGATCGCGGACGGAAGAATCGCCGAGCGCTGGGCCGGCTGGAAGCCGGGCCGGGCCCCAGCCCCTGACCCGCGCTAACCCGGCGTGACCAGCCAAAAACAGCGACGTGTCCTAACGCCGGGCCACGCGGAACAACGCTCGCGGGCTCTCATCTGCTACCCAGACCGCTACCACGACACCGCCAGCCAGCACTCCCCGGTGCCAAGAACTCCGCCGTGCGGCGCTTAGGGGCCACCGCTGAGTGCTGCGTCGTGGCCGGTGATCCATGCCCCGGCGATCTTGCGCAGGACCTGGACCAGAGCTGAGCCCCGCTGGCTGTCGGGCGGCGGTACGGGAGTCAGCGCCGAGTCAGCGCCGGATCAGGACCACCGCACACAATGAGCCGCGGCTGGAGCAGGGAATCCTGCCCGCCACCCGGCCCGACAGCGGCGATGCCGGGCTGAGCCGGCGAAGGGGAGTGCCAACAATGCTGGTGCGGATGCGAAATGCGTGGGCAGTAGCCGGGCTCTGCGCAGCGCTGATGCTGGCGGGCGTGCTGACCGGGCTCGGGACGGCCGGGGCGTCGGCTGCGGGCTGCCCGGGGAAGGTTGTGCACCTATTCGACCCTGGCGACCAGGACAACATCTTCATGGGCGTGGCCGCGGTGTCGGCGTGTGATATCTGGGAGGTCGGCAAGTCCGCCAACAGCAACTCCGCGTCCCCGCCCATGATCGACCACTTTGACGGCACGAACTGGACCGCGTCATCTGCCCCCAGCCCGGGCTTCTACAACGACCTGAACGCGGTGAGCGCCACCTCCGCAAGCGACGCATGGGCGGTGGGTACCTACACCACCACCAGCGCCAGCCGGCACACCCTGATCCTGCATTGGGACGGCAGCTCCTGGAAGCAGGTAGCCAGTCCCCCCGGTATCGGCATCTCCTCGGTCAGCGCGCTGTCCCCGGGCAATGCCTGGGCGGTGGGCGAGTATCTCGACACGGCCACCTCCACGCAGCAAGTCCTGATCCTGCACTGGGACGGCACTAGCTGGACGCAGGACACCAGGGCCACCGGCCCGGGCAGCATCAACTTCCTGTTCGGCGTGCACGCCAGCTCCGCGAACGACGTGTGGGCGGTGGGTTACTCCGGTCCTGAATCCGCTGAACAGGCGCTGATCCTGCACTATGACGGCCAGAGCTGGACCCGGACGCAGGTCCCCGCGCTGGCCGACAACGCCACCGGCAGCGAGCTCACCGGAGTACACGGCGACTCCGCGGGCGACGTCTGGGCGGTAGGGGACTACACCAAGGGCGACTCCAGCAAGCACTCCCTGATCCTGCATTTCAACGGCGGCGGGTGGGTCCAGGCACCCGGCGTCCCCAGCCCGGGCAGCAGCCAGACCACTCTGTCCGCGGTCAGCGCGGTGTCCCCGGGTAACGCCTGGGCCGTGGGTGGGTACAACACCGGGGGCGCCTCCAGCCCCACCCTTCTGCTGCACTGGGACGGCAGCAGCTGGGCCCAGGTGGCCAGCCCGAGCGGCACCTCAGGAAACCACCTGAACGCCGTCGCGACCGGCCCGGATGGGACCGTCTGGACCGCAGGCATGTCCTTCAACACATCCGGGGTCATCCCGCGCACGCTGGGTTTGGGCGCGACCTTCACCCCTCCGGTCACGACCGTGCCCAGCGTGATCGGCATGACCCAGGCAGCGGCCACCGCGGCCGTGCAGGCGGCCGGACTGCTCGCCACGGTCGCGTTTTCGGCCACCATTGGAGGTGGCTGCAGCCCCCAGACCCAGGGAAACGTGTTCAGCATGGCCCCGGCCGCGGGCAGCCTGGCCACCACCGGATACCCGGTGCACCTGACTGTGTGCAACCTCCCCCCGCAGCCGGTCCCCGATCTGGGGAACGACACCATCTCCCAGGCGCGCCAGCAACTCGGCGCCGCCGGGTTCACCCTCAATAACCTCGTCCGTACCGTTATCGACCCCACCTGCACCAGCATCGGGAGGGTCATGTCCCAGAATCCCGGAGCCGGCGTCGTCGAGCCCATCGGAACCGTCGTCTCGGTCACGGTAGGAGCCCAGGACCGGAGGCACCCCTGCCAGTAAGACGTCGGCCTGCCGCACTCGCATCACGAGCACCAGGATGACACCGTCGCTGCGCAGATGACCTGCCTGAAGCCGACATCGCAGACGGCGCTGGCAGAATGCTGGCGTGATCAAGGGAATCCACCACCTGGGCTTCACCGTCCGGGACGCCGAGGCGAGCGCGGCGTGGTACGTGGAGGTTCTGGGCTTCCGCCGGGTGGGAGAGCACCAGGCCCCCGACGGGGCGTTCCGGAAGGTATTTCTCCGCCACGACAACCTCCCGGCCCGCATCGGCCTGACCGAGCACCACGCCGGCCGCAAGGACGTGTTCGACGAGACGCAGATCGGCCTGGACCACCTGTCGTTCGGCGTCACTGACCGCGCCG
>Ga0207693_10004344_pt1 | contig 11994 bp, 9 predicted proteins | sample LARL81metaG_FD_184347 | JGI IMG/M metagenome (GOLD analysis project Ga0207693, IMG submission 184347) | Corn, switchgrass and miscanthus rhizosphere microbial communities from Kellogg Biological Station, Michigan, USA - LAR L8-1 metaG... | ecosystem: Host-associated > Plants > Roots >...
CTCATTCTCATCATGGTCGACAGGCGGTACCGCGATCATGTCGCGCTCATCAGAGCCGCCGCTGAGCACGCTGCCATAGAGCGTCTTGATGCGCTCGGCGTCGGGAACACGCGCATGCAGGCCGCGCGCAAGATCCATGGTGACATGCCGCCCCCCAAGCGCAAACCCGTCCGCATGGACGAACTGGCCTCCAGCGAAGACCGCGATGGTGGTGGTTCCCGCGCCCATATCGATCACCGCGGCCCCGAGATCGGCCTCGTCATCGGCAAGCACGGAGAGCCCGGAGACGTAAGGCGTTGCGACGATCGCCTCCACGTCAAGGTGGCAGCGCTCCACGGTCAGCATGAGATTGCGCGCAACCGACGCATCGGCGCTCACGACGTGCATGTCGATGCCGAACCGATGCGCCAGCATGCCCCGAGGGTCGCTTACTCCCGTCGAGTTATCGACCACATAACCGAGCGGCAGCGAGTGCAGTACGGCGCGACCTGTACGCACGGAATGCTGGCTGCCCGCCGCGAGCACCCGGGCGATCTCGCGCTCGCCGATGCTCGATCCCGGCATATCGATCGTCGCGCAGATGAGCTCGCTTGCGGGCCGGCCCGAGGAGATCGAGACAATGACCGCGTCGAGCTGCACCTTGGCAGCGCGCTCGGCCAGATCAGCGCATTGGCGGATGGCGGCCTCTGCCTGCTCGATATCGACAACGGTCCCGGCCTTGATGCCGCGCGCAAGAGTATGTCCGAATCCGATGATGTCGACGGAGTGGCTGCGATAACGCAGGACCTCATCCGGGGACCGCGGCTTGAGGCGCCCGATGAGACAAGCGATTTTGCTGGTGCCGATATCAAGCGCGGCGACCACGGCCGAGCGCTTCTGGGCGAGAGGCTTCATCTTCGGGGTGATGCCGAACGCGAGACCGCTCATGCGTCGTTCGCCTTCTTTTTCGGCTTGTCCTTGAGCGCCTCGATACGGGCCGCCGCAGCGGCGTCCGTCAACCGCACAGTGATGCGATCGGGAAGGCGCAGGTCGAGAATGACAATGTCCCGCGTCAGCAGATTTTTTTCCCGATCGAGCGCAACCAGCCGCTCCAGCGCCGCTGCGGTGCCGGTTTCGGGCAGTCGCACTTCGAGCCCGTTCTTCAGTCGCAGGTTCCAGCGATGATCGCCGACCAAGATTGAAGCACGTACGAGATCGCTCAGTGCGGGGTGGCTATCGAGCAGGCCAAGATGCTCCTTCGCCCCCTTGTCGGCGCCGTCGCCGACGACAAGCGGGAGCGCAACAAGCCGAGGCGCCACGTAGGGCTCGAGCACGGTCCCATCATCAGCGATGACCCTGACTGCACCGTTTTTCTGCCAAAGCGCGAAAGCTGCGCGTTCCTTGATGCTGATCTGCAGCTCGCGTGGATACAGTTTCAGGAGAGTGGCATCCGCAATCCACGGATTTTCCTTGAGCCGCTCGCGAGCGTGCTCGACATCGAGGAAAAGCAGCGATGTCCGTCCGGTGATGCCTGCAATCGCAAGCACCTCCTCGCGGGTCAGGTGATGATGTCCACTGAGAGCGACTGAGCCGATGTGCACCCCGGCGATATTGGCCGCCCAATCGCGCGCGTCCTGCCAAATGGCGGCAACTGTAGGAACGTGATCGCCCCTTACGACGCCATAGGCCAGTGTGGCGAGCATGAAGATCGCGCTTGCAAGCAAACCGGCCGCACGCGGCAACCCCGCGTACATCCGTGATCCGCAAGCACCTGCTCGGCGCTGGAGAGCCCAGCGCGCCTTCCATTTCAGCGATTGAGCGAGGCGTCCTCGATCATCCATCGCACCAGCTCATCAAACGTGATCCCCGCGTGTGCCGCGAGTTCGGGCACCAGCGACGTTTCGGTCATGCCGGGTTGCGTGTTGACCTCGAGGCAGAAAAGTCCCCCTACCCCTTCGACGCGATCGTCGTAGCGGAAGTCCGCACGACTCACACCCCGGCACCCCAGCGCGCCATGCGCCGCCAATGCCAGTCTGCGGACCTCTTGGTAAACAAACGATGAAACTTCGGCGGGCAGAACATGTTTTGATCCACCCGGTGCATATTTGGCCTCGTAATCGTAGAACTGGGTTGCCGAGAGGATCTCGATCACCCCGAGCGCTTCGATCCCCATAACGGCACAGGTCAACTCCTTGCCGGCAATGTAGGTCTCCACCATCACCTGCTCGCCATACTCCCAGTCATGGCGGGTGAGCTCCTGGGGTGGGTGGGTGTGCTCGGGGGTGACGATGAAGACACCGACGCTCGATCCCTCCGCCACCGGCTTGATTACGTAAGGCGGCGGCAGGAGGTGAGATTTCGCCGCGCTGAAGCGCGATGCAATGATTCCTTCCGGCACGGGGATGCTGGCTGCGCGGAACAGGGTCTTCGCCACGTCTTTCTGCATGGCGACGGCAGACGCCATCACCCCTGAATGGGTGTACGGAATGGCGAGAACCTCGAGAATCCCTTGCAGGGTCCCGTCCTCGCCCGGCCGACCATGAAGCGCGTTGAGGGCGACATCGGGCTTGAGGCTAGCGAGCACGGTCGCAATGTCGCGCCCCACATCGATCTGGGTTACGCGATGCCCGAGCCGCTCCAGCGCCTGGGCGCAGTACTTGCCGGACCGCAGCGAGACTTCCCTCTCGGCCGACCAGCCTCCCATCAGAACGGCGACATGCTTGCTCATCGTGCTCGGTCCCGGGCCGAATGTCTGCGCTGCGACGCTGCTTTGCGTGAGGACCACAAGCTATTTTTGCGGCAGGCCGATGCGCTTGATCTCCCATTCCAGCTCGACGCCGGATTTGTCCTTCACGCGGCTGCGCACGGTCTCGCCGAGATCCTCGATATCCGCTGCGGAGGCACCGCCAAGATTGATCAGGAAGTTACAGTGCAGCTCCGAGACCTGAGCATTGCCGAGCCGGAGCCCGCGGCAACCTGCTGCGTCGATGAGCTGCCATGCCTTCTGTCCAGGCGGATTCTTGAATGTCGAACCGCCCGTACGGCTTTTGATGGGCTGGGTCGCCTCGCGCGCCTCCGTGATCTTGTCCATCTCCGTGGCAATTCTCCCAGCATCGCCGCGAGCTCCCTGGAACAGCGCCTCGGTGAAGATGACGTCCTCGGAGATGCTGCAATGCCGATAGCTGTAGTTCATCTCGCTGTTTGCAAGCACGCGGCTGCGGCCCCGGCGATCGATCCCCCGCACTTCGACGACCACATCCTCGGTTTCCCTGCCGTAGGCGCCCCCGTTCATGCGCAGCGCGCCGCCGATTGCGCCCGGAATGCCTCGGAAAAAGGCAAGCCCTGAAATGGCCGCCTCCTGGGCCGCCCGGCTGAGCTTCACGTCCGGTACCGCCGCGCCGGCACGCATGCGGCTGTCGCTCTCGAGCGTTATCTCGCCGAACCCCCGACCGAGCCGGATGACGACCCCCGGCACACCTGCGTCGCGCACGATGAGGTTAGAGCCCAATCCGATGACGGTGACGGGCGTGGGCTCGGGCAAGCCGGCGAGGAAATAGGCAAGATCTTCGTCATTCTCAGGGACGAACAGAATTTGCGCGGCACCGCCCACGCGAAACCAGGTGAGCTCCGCCAGGGATTGGTTCGCGAGCAGCTTTCCACGCAACCGTGGCAGCCGTGCACGCAGCTCCTGGATCACGCAACGGCACCGAGCGCAGCAAGCTCGCCGGGAAGCGCATAGGCCCACTGCGTGATGCTGCCCGCGCCCAGGCACACGACGATGTCTCCCGGCACCGCGAGCCGCGCCAGCAGACGGGCAAGATCCTGTGGGCCATCAAGCGCAACCACTTGCCGATGACCGTGCGCGCGCAAGGCCTGTACCAGACCGTCCCGGTCTATGCCCGGGATGGGCGCCTCGCCTGCGGCATACACCTGCGCGACGATGACCGTATCGGCGTCGTTGAAGCAGGTCGAGAACTGCTCGAAGAGCGAGGCGAGCCGCGTGTAACGGTGAGGCTGCACAACGGCGATCACCTGGCCGGCACTGGTCTCGCGCGCCGCGCGCAGGACCGCAGCGATCTCGACGGGATGATGCCCGTAATCGTCGATGATGGGCACGCCATTCCATGCGCCGGTGCGGGTGAAGCGCCGTCGCACGCCGCCGAATTCTGCAAGGGCTTTGCGGATCCTATCGTCGGCAACGCCAAGCTCGTGCGCGACCGCAATCGCCGCGGTGGCATTCAGCGCGTTGTGCCTCCCCGGCATGGGCAGCCGCAGGCCGTCGATCTCGTGCATCGTCGCACCGGCCCGATCGCGGAATACGACGGAGAAGCGCGATTCTCCCGCGGAATGATCAAGACCGGCGAGACGCACGTCGGCCTGCGGATTCTCGCCGTAGGTGATGATGCGCCGGTCGGTGATCTGCCCGACCAGAAGCTGCACCACGGAATGATCCGTGCACATGACGGCAAAGCCGTAAAACGGGACGTTTTCCACAAACGCGTGAAAGGCTTCCTGCACCGCCTCGAAGGTCTTGAAATGATCGAGGTGCTCCGGATCGACATTGGTGACGATGGCAACGTCGGCAGGGAGCTTTAGAAAGGTACCGTCGGATTCGTCGGCTTCGACCACCATCCACTCGCCCGCGCCCAGCCGCGCATTGGTCCCGTACGCGTTGATGATGCCCCCGTTGATAACGGTCGGATCGAAGCCACCGGCATCGAGCAGTGCCGCCACGAGCGAGGTGGTGGTTGTCTTTCCGTGCGTGCCGCCAATGGCGACGCAGCTTTTCAGCCGCATCAGCTCGGCCAGCATCTCCGCGCGCCGCACGACCGGCAGGCGCTTCGCTCGCGCCGCGATCAATTCCGGATTGTCGCGCTTGATCGCCGTGGACACGACTACCACGGCGGCATCGCCGAGCGCATTGGCGGTGTGCCCCACCGATATCCTTGCGCCCTTCTCGCGCAAGCGTTTGACATTCGCGCTCTCGGATGCGTCCGAGCCCTGCACGGTGTAGCCAAGATTGATCAGCACCTCGGCGATCCCACTCATGCCGATCCCGCCGATGCCGATGAAATGGATCGGGCCGATCTTGCTCGGCAGCTTCATGATGAACCCCGGGCCATGACGTCCCCCACCAGATTCGCGAGCCGCTCGGCCGCATCAAGGGCCCCCTGCGAGCGCGCCGCCGCGGCCATTGCTACGAGCTTTTGCGGAGCGCTGGCAAGCGCGGAAATCTCACCGGCCAGCCGCGGGGGCGTGAAGTCGTCCTGCGCCGAGCGGATGGCTCCCCCTGCAAGCTCCAGGACGCCAGCGTTGGCGGACTGGTCCTGGTCGAGCGCATGCGGAAGCGGAACAAGGATTGCCGGTCTACCAATCGCGGTCAGCTCCGCCACGGTCGAGGCGCCGGCGCGCGCAATGACGAGATGGGCGGCGGCGATGCGGGCGGGGAGATCGGCAAAGAACGGCGCGACTTCGGCCGCCACATTGGCATCCGTATAGGCTTGCTGCACCCGCGTGAGATCCTCGTCACGCGCCTGCTGCACAACCGCAAGCCGCCGTAGCAATTGCGCATCGAGGCGCCGTATCGCCGCGGGCACGATGTCCGCCATGATGCGCGCACCCTGGCTGCCGCCGAACACGAGAAGCCGCAGCGTGTTGGCCGCGTCGGGGCCCGGATAAGGCGCAGCCGCGGCGGCAATTACTGCGGCACGCACGGGATTGCCGGTGCGCCGCGCTTTAGCGCCAAGCTTCGACTCGCTATCCAGCACGCCGGCAAAGCTGGTGGCGATCGCTGTCACCCTCGCGGCAAGCAGCCTATTGGCCCGCCCGATCACGGCATTCTGCTCGTGAATGACCGTCGGAATGTTTCGCAGTGTTCCTGCCGCGACGGGCGGAATGGTGGGATATCCGCCGAACCCCACGATAGCTGCCGGCCTGATCCGGCCGAGAACGCGCAAGGCCTGGATGAGCCCCAGTCCGAGTCGCCCCGCCGCGCGGCCCAGCGAAAGGGGATCGCGGCCGCGTAAAGTTTCGCTTGCGATAATGTGCACTTGCCGCGCGGGAAATTTGCTGCCGTAACGCTCGGCGCGGTGGTCGGTCGCGAGATCGACGGTAATGCCCCGCCGCGTAAGCACCTCGGCCAGGGCTTCGGCGGGGAATAGATGGCCCCCGGTTCCGCCGGCCGCGAGCAACACGACTGGCCTGTGACTGGTTTGCTCGGAGTGATCGGAGAACATGGCGAGCACTCCCACGCGAGTGGAAACTACGCGTGCGTTGGCTCGCGGAGAGTGGCTAGCAGCACCGCGCGCGGGCGCCCGCGCGTCAAGGCCAACAGCATTCCCACGCCGTAGGCAAGCGAGATCATGGACGATCCGCCATACGAGATGAACGGTAGGGTCATGCCTTTGGCCGGCATGAGATGCAAATTGACTGCCATGTTGATCGCCGATTGCAGCCCCAGCAGGATGGCCAAGCCTGCCACGGCAAAACGAGTGAACGCATCGTCATTGGCTATGGCATGGCGCAGCGCGCGCATGACAATGAACCCGAATGTTGCCAGCAGCAAAAGACAGAGCACGATGCCGAACTCCTCGGCAGCGACCGCAAACACGAAATCCGTGTGGCTCTCGGGCAGGATGCGCTTGACCGTGCCTTCGCCCGGGCCGCGCCCAAACCAGCCGCCCCTCTGGAAGGATTCCAGCGCCTGATCGATGTTGAAACTGTCCCCGGAGGCGGGATCGAGGAAACGCTCGATGCGCCGCGCGACATAGGGAACGAGGAGATAGGCCGCGGCGAGTCCGACGGCGGCAGCCCCCCCGAGCCCTGCGACCCAGATGAGGCGCATCCCCGCCAGAAAGAAAAGCGCTCCCCAGACGAGCGCGATGAGCATGGTCTGCCCGAAATCCGGCTGCAGCACCAGGCCTGCAAGAGCAGCCGCGAGGAGAAGGAGCGCAAGCGTGTTCGCCGGCATTTCCGGCCGGTGCGCGGATTCGCCGAACAGCCACGCGATCAGAATGACAAGGGAGGGTTTGAGGAACTCTGAGGGTTGAATGTTGACGCCGAGCAGCACGATCCATCGCCGCGCACCCTTGACCTCGGGGCCGAACTGCAGGGTGGCCGCGACAAGCGCAATGCTGACGAGGAAGATGGCGAGCGCGAGACGCCGGACATGGCGCGGCGGCAGAAACGATGTTGCGAGGAGAACCATGATCGCCGGCACGACGTACAGGATGTGCCGGCCCACGAAGTAAAAGGGATCAAGTCCGAGCCGCGAAGCGACTGGCGGGCTCGCCGCGAGTGACAGCACGATGCCCGCGAGCATGAGCGCGAGCACCGCAACCAGCAGCGGCCGGTCCACCGTCCACCACCACTGGGCAAAGTGCGTACGCTCGAGCCGCGAGACCATCCACTCCCCCCGTACCCCAGTCGTGCCCGCGCGAGGTTGACAGGGCGTTAACACGATGATCGCCCAGGCAAACCGCGTCGCATCGAACACCTCGTGTTCGACGGTGCGCCGCTGCCGGGCGAAGGCATGGTCTGAACCGACCCCATCCGGCCGGGCCACGGCCTCATCTTCAAGCAGAAAGACCCAGAACGCTTCTCAGTCTGAACTGCCGCTCTGCTGACTCGCCGGTCAGTACACCCCGGTGACGCCCGGAATTGCCTGAACAAGCGCGCGGAAGGCGTCGCCCCGCACTTCGAAATTGCGGTACTGGTCGAAGGAGGCGCAGGCGGGCGAGAGCAACACGACGGGCTCCTCTGCATTCGACGCTTCCGCATCTTGCGCGGCCAGATCGACCGCGCGGTCGAGCGTGCCTGCGATAACGTAGGGCACCTTCCCCCCGATCTGTCCGGCAAAATCGGCCGCTGCTTCGCCGATGAGATAGGCCTTGCACATGCGCGGAAAGAACGGGGCAAGCGAGGCTATACCGCCGGACTTCGGCTTGCCGCCCGCAATCCAGTAAATGCCTGAAAAACAGGCGAGCGCCTGGGCGGCCGAATCGGCGTTCGTCGCCTTCGAATCATTGACAAACAGCACCCGGCCCTTGCGTCCGACCTGCTCCATCCTGTGCGCAAGCCCGGGAAACGAGCTCAGGCCTTTTTCGATCGAGGCCGCTGTGAGCCCGAGCGCCAGGGCGGCAGCCGCAGCGCAGGCTGCATTCTGCGCGTTGTGCACTCCACGAAGAGATCCGATGCCCGCGAGGCAAGCAACGGGAATCCGGCTTCCACCTGCGGCCTGCGTTATTTTCTCCTTCTTCACATAGACACCGTCTCGTAGCGGATGGCGCGCGGAGACCCGCACGACCTGCTTGCCCGCAGACGCGATACGGTCGGCAGCCGCGGCGCACCATGCGTCATCGACGCCGATGATGGCGGTCCCATCGTCCTGCACGCCGGCGACAAGCCGCTCCTTCACCGCCGCATAAGCGCCCATCGTGCCGTGCCGGTCGAGGTGGTCCTCGCTCAGGTTGATGAGAATGCCGACCGATGGATCGAGCGTGGGCGCGAGGTCGATCTGGTAGGAAGAGGCCTCGATCACGTGGACGCGCGCCGGCCCCGGCGGCTCGAGCGAGAGGATGGCCGTCCCGATGTTGCCGCCGACCTGGGCATCACAACCGGTACAGCGGAGGAGATGGGCCACAAGGGCCGTGGTGGTTGATTTGCCGTTGGTTCCGGTGATGGCGACGAAGGGAGCCTCGGGGGTCTCGCGCCGCCGCTCGCGACAGAACAGCTCGACGTCGCCGATCACCTCGACCCCTGCCGCACGGGCAAGACACGCGGACCAGTGCGGCGTTGGATGGGTAAGCGGCACGCCGGGGGCGAGCACCAGCGCGGCAACACGCGACCAATCCGTATCGTGCAGGTCGGCGGTGGGTACGCCGGCGCTGGTCGCTTTGGCGACGACATCGGCGTCATCATCCCACCCGATCACGTCAGCGCCGCCGGCAAGAAGCGCGCTCGCGCTTGCCAGTCCCGAGCCTCCGAGTCCGAACACGGCAACTCTTTTGCCGGCAAAGGTAGTGACGCGGATCACTGGACTTGTCGCTTCAACCCGCAGCTCACCGCAGCTTGAGGGTGGAAAGCCCGGCAAGCGCCAGCACCACGGAGATAATCCAGAACCGGATCACGATCTGCGGCTCTGTCCAGCCGAGCTGCTCGAAGTGATGATGGATGGGCGCCATGCGGAAGACGCGCTTACCCGTGAGCTTGAACGAGAGCACCTGTACGATCACCGAGATCGCTTCCAGGACGAAGAGCCCGCCGACGACCGCAAGCACGATCTCATGCTTGGTGGCGACCGCGATTGCGCCGATCATGCCGCCAAGCGCGAGCGAGCCGGTGTCGCCCATGAAAATCGAAGCCGGTGGCGCGTTGAACCAGAGGAAGCCCAGCCCGGCGCCGATCACGGCACCGCACAGGACGGCGAGCTCGCCGGCCCCGGCAACGTAATGAACGTTGAGGTAGTCGGCGAAAAACGAATTGCCGACGAGATAGGAAATGAACCCGAAGCTGAGTGCAACGATGATCACGGGCACGGTCGCCAGTCCGTCGAGCCCGTCCGTGAGGTTCACGGCGTTCCCGGCACCGACAATGATGAAACTGCCGAAAACAAAGAAGAACCAGCCGAGCGGAATGACTAGCTCCTTGAAGAAGGGAACGGTGAGCGATGTTGCAAACGCTTGGCGCCCTATCGAGGCGATGAAGTAACACGCAAGTACCCCGACCACCACCTCGAGGCCGAAGCGGAGTTTTCCAGAAACGCCGGCGTGGGTCTGTTTGGTCACCTTGAGATAATCGTCGTAGAAACCGATGGCACCGAACGTGATCGTCACCCCAAGAACGATCAGCACATACCGGTTCGCCGGGTTGGCCCACAGCAGGGTCGAAGCCACGATTCCGAACAGCATCATCAGGCCACCCATGGTAGGCGTGCCTTTTTTTGTGACCAGGTGGGACTGCGGGCCGTCGGTTCGGATCGGCTGGCCCTTGCCTTGCTTGAGCCGCAAGTGATCGATGATCGCGGGACCAAACAGAAAGACGAAAACGAGCGCCGTGATCATGGCTCCGCCCGTGCGGAACGTGATGTAGCGCAGGACATTGAGAGGACCGATCACGTCCGAGAATGCGGAAAGCCAATAGAGCATTGGTCAGCCACTCACGCTCAGGCCTGCAAACCCAAAGCAGCAGCGGGTTCGCGCCGATGATGTCTTTCGAGTGCTTTGACGATACCCGCCATGCGGGAACCCAGCGATCCCTTCACCATTACGCTGTCACTGGGCCTCGCGGCAGCAAGCACGTGGGCTTCGAGCTCCGTCGAGGTCGGCGCGTATCCGCCCCGCCGCTGCAGGGAAAGCGCCTCCCACAGGGATCGCATGAGCGGACCGCAGCAGAACACCAGGTCTATATCGTTTTGCTCGATGCTCTCTGCGAGGCTGCGGTGCAGCTCGTGCCCGCTCGGCCCCAGCTCCAGCATGTCGCCGAGCACCGCGATGCGCCGCCCGTGACCCGACCGCTTGGTCTGGCCAAGCACGGCGAGTGCCGCGCGCATGGATGCCGGATTGGCGTTGTAGCTTTCGTCAATCACCAGGATCTCGCCTCCAGGCGCGAGGAGCCTCAGGCGCGCTCCACGTCCGCGTCCCGCGTTGAGCTCAGCCAGCGCCTGGGCGGCAAGCCCCACGTCGGCGCCGAGCAGCGCGGCCGCAGCCAGCACCGCCAACGAATTGAGCACGAGGTGACGCCCGGGTGCGCCGAGGCGATAGCGCAGATTGGCCCCGAGGATTTGTGCCTCCACGAGGGAGTCCTCGCCCTCCAGCGTGCACGCGGTAAGCCGCACATCAGCTTTGGGATCCTCGCCGAACGAGACAATTCGCTCAACGCCGGCGCGACCGGCGCTCGCTGCAAGTCGGTCGTATTGGGCATTGTCGCGATTAAGGACGGCGGCTCCGCCGCGCTCGAGCCCGACAAAGATCTCGGCCTTGGCATCGGCAATGGCGGCAACGGAATGGAAAAACTCGAGATGCACCGGCTCGACTGTGGTGATGATCGCCACATGCGGTCGTACGAGCCGCGCGAGCGGCGCGATCTCGCCAGCATGGTTCATGCCGAGCTCGAAAACCGAATAGACTGCGCTCGCGGAACAGCGAGCGAGCGAAAGCGGCACGCCCCAATGGTTGTTGTAGGAAGCCGCCGAGGCGTGGGTTTGACCTTGTTTGCTCAGCGCAAGGTGCAGCGCCTCTTTCGTGCCGGTCTTTCCGACCGACCCCGTGACCGCAACGATCTTTGCTTGCGAGCGCGCACGCGCGGCACGCGCGAGATCCCGCAAAGCTTCCAGCACGTCAGAGACGAGAAGAAGGGGAGCGCCCGCAGGGAAGCGTTGCTGCTTGCCCGCCTCCACAACCGCAAGAGCCGCGCCGACCTCAAGTGCTGCTTCCACGAAATCATGACCGTCGCGGTTCTCCCCCGTGATGGCGAAGAACGCTTCCCCCGGCGCAACGGTGCGGCTGTCAATGGAGAGGCCCGGCACACCGGCCGGCAGCGCGCCGGCGCGGCCAGCGCCCATCGCAGCAACCATAGCCTCGGTAGTCCAGAGGAGCGGCACGCTCATGCAGGGGAGCCAGAGATGACCGGTTGCGGACGCGGGCGCCGGCGGCAGCGCCGCATCAACGAGGTCCTGTGCAAGACGGCGCGACTCGGGCCAAAAGATCGTACACGCGACATTACCGAGCGTTCCCCTCGAGTGCGGCGGCCACCGCCTCGTGGTCGCTGAATGGCAGCACCTGTTTGCCGATGATTTGGCCGGTTTCATGGCCCTTGCCGGCAATCAGCAGCACGTCCCCGGGACCGAGCCTGGCGATGCAAGCGCTGATCGCCTCGCGGCGGTCCGGGATCTCCTGCGCGCCAGGTGCCCCCTCGAGAATTGCGCTGCGAATGGCGGCGGGGTCTTCGCTGCGGGGATTGTCATCGGTGACGACAACGGCGTCCGCAAGCTGCGCGGCAGTCTTGCCCATCATCGGG
>Ga0207693_10004345_pt1 | contig 11993 bp, 11 predicted proteins | sample LARL81metaG_FD_184347 | JGI IMG/M metagenome (GOLD analysis project Ga0207693, IMG submission 184347) | Corn, switchgrass and miscanthus rhizosphere microbial communities from Kellogg Biological Station, Michigan, USA - LAR L8-1 metaG... | ecosystem: Host-associated > Plants > Roots >...
ATTCCACCATGGTCGTGTAGTAGTGCGGATGCGAGATCGCGATCGCCTTGATGCCGCCCATGGCGTTGATCATTTCGATCGTCGCGCGATCGACGAGCGTGATGCAATCCCACAGCACATTGCCGTGCGGCGTGCGCAGGAACATCGCGCGTTGACCAATGCCGAAGTGCGGGAAGGTCAAGAGCGAGATCAGGCCGGGCTCGAGCTCGCGGATTGCGTTCATGTTGCGCTGGGCCAGCACGTCGAGCGTGGTCCAGCTTTGCCCCGCGGGCGTGACATACTGCCGCTCATCCAAGCAGATCGGGCATGAGGCGGGCGGATTGGGCGTGGGCGCGTACTGAGTGCCGCAAGTCGTGCAGATGTAGGCGGCCATAGCGTCGGGTCCTTTGCACTTCTAATCCGTCGGAATGTAGCCGAGGGCCTCGACTTCCACGTCGCAGTTCATGGGCAGGCGGCCGGCCTGGATGCGCGTGCGCGCCGGCAGGACTTCGGTCGCTCGGAAATAGCGGCGGTAGATGCGATCGAATTCGTGCTGTTGACCCTGATCCTTCAACCAGACCATGACCTTCAGCAGACAATCCATGTTGGAACCGGCGGCTTCTATCACCGTCTTCAGATTGTCCATTGCGATTTCCACTTGCCGCTCGAACGAAAGGTCGGGAAACGGCGGCGATGGCGAACTGCTCGCACGCGCCTCGCGCAACTTTTTGCTGAATTCGGCGTCGCACGGTAGCAGACCGGAGACGTAGACCACGTCGCCGTAGCAGACGCAAAGATTATAAGGCGCGCCAGTTTCAAGCGCAGGAACATTGATGACTCGTTTTTTCATTTGCTGGCCATTTCTGCGATAGGCTTCTGGATTCTTGAACCGAGCGGTTCATGGATTGCGCATTTTCTTCGCCGCCGCTTCGATCGCGTTGACGATGTCGCGGTAGCCCGTGCAACGGCAGATCACCGCTGATATCGCTTCGCGAATTTCATCCCGCGTCGGCGAGGGATTCACACGAAGGAAATCGATCGCAGTATTGAGCATCCCGGGAGTGCAAAAGCCGCACTGCAGGCCGTGGTGCTCGTGAAACGCTTCCTGCAGCGGGTGGAGCTTTCCATCTTGGGCGAGCCCTTCAATGGTTCCGATCTCGCCGCCGTTGGCTTGCACCGCAAACATGATGCAGGATCGCACGGCCTCGCCGTTGAACAGTATTGTGCAGGCGCCACAGATCCCATGCTCGCAGCCGACGTGCGTTCCTGTCAATGCAAGGTCTTCGCGCAAGAAGTCGGCGAGCAGCTTGCGCGGCTCGCAGCGTCCCTGGCAGGGAACGCCGTTGACGATGAATTCGATATCGACCAAGTCCGCCATCAATGAGCCTTCTCCCTTGCCATCGCGACGGCTCGTCGGACGGCCCGGCCCGTCAGTACTTTCGCAAGATGCCGTCGGAAGTCTGCCGAGCCGTTGTTGTCCGATGTCGGCTCGATGAGTTCCTCGCCCGCGGCCTCCGACGCTTCGTCGATGGCGGCTGCGTCCGGTCCCTTGCTTCCCAGGATTGCCGCGGCGGCTCGGAGCTTGAGCGGAGTGGGGCCGGTCCCCGCCGCCGCAAGCCGCACCCACGGAAAGGCACCCTTCTCAAGCCGGACCGCGGCCGCGATCGCCACGATGGCAAAATCGCCGTGCCGCCGCGCGAATTCCTCGAACGCATAGCCGGCATCGGCCGGCATGACCGGAAAGCGAATCTCGGTGAGGATCTCGTTGGGTTCGAGCGTGGTCATGAGATGGCTGACGAACAAGTCTTCGGCCTTGATGGTCCGCTCCCCCTTCGGTCCCCGCGCGCTGACCTCGCCCTCCAGCGCCTGCAACACCATGGGGATTTCCGTCGATGGGTCGGCGTGCGCAATCGATCCGCCGACCGTTCCTCGCGAACGTGTCGGCAGATGACCGACCCATCCGATCGCTTCGTGCAGAAGCGGAAGCTTTTCGCGGATGAGCGGCGAGAACTCGATCGAGCGCTGGCGTGTCATTGCGCCGATGCGAATCTCGCCGCCGTCTTCGCGGATGTAGGCGAGGTTTGCAATCTTGCCGAGATCGACCAGAGCCGCCGGCGCCGCGAGACGAAAATTCATGATCGGGATCAGGCTTTGGCCACCGGCCAGAACCCTAGAGCTGCCGTCGTTCTGGCTGAGGAGACTGATCGCTTCGTCGATGGTCTGCGGTGCATGGTAGGTGAATTTGGACGGTTTCAAGGAGGTGGCCCTGGATGGCTGACCGCGATCAAAAACTCCGAGCCGAGCCTAGCGAGCCGATCCTCTCACAGAAACAACGTTCTGAGTCGCACTAATTCAGGATTTCTGATCCATATTTTCTGATCCAGCGCATTCGCAGCGCCGGCGCGATGGGTTACGGCTCGCCCGCTCGGCAGCGGCGCGTCGGCGAGTGGTTCTAGTTTGCCTTGGTCTTGCTGGCGGCGCGTACGAGCTTGACGATTTGCTCCGGCTTGATCGGGGTAGAACTGAACTCCGCGTCGAACGGCTGCAACGCGTCGGCGATGGCGTTTGCGATCGTGACCGGCGGCGCGATTGCGCCGCCTTCGCCGAGTCCCTTCACGCCGAGCGGATTGAGCGGCGACGGCGTTTCCATGTGAACAAGCTCGACGTCGGGAACGTCGCTCGCAGTCGGCACCATATAGTCCATCAGTGACCCCGCAAGCGGTTGGCCGTCTTCGTTATAGGGCAGCTCTTCGAGCAGTGCGCCGCCGATGCCCTGAACGGTCCCACCGATGACCTGGCCTTCGACCAGCATCGGGTTCACCGCCACGCCGCAGTCGTGCGCGACCACGTAGCGTTCGATCTTCACTTGTCCGGTGAGAATATCGACGTCGACGATGGCGGCATGAACCGCATACGCCCAGGTCACGGTCGGCGGTTCATAATAGTGCGTGTCCTCGAGGCCGGCCTCCATGTTCGGCGGCCGCTTGCGGTCCCATCCGGGGCGTGCCGCCTGCGCGAGCTCCCCGAGGGTTAGCGTCTTGCCCGGCACGCCAACGATGCCGACGCCTCCTGGTCGCAGTTCCAGATCGTGGGTCGAACATTCCAGCACTTCGGCTGCGATCGCGAAGGCTTTTTCGCGCAGACGTTCGCTCGCATAATGTAGCGCCGAAGATACCGTCACCGTGCTCCGGCTCGCGATGGTGCCGAAACCCATGGGGATCGCCGCCGTGTCCCCGAGCGTGACGACGACATCGTCCGGATCAACCTTCCACAGATCCGCGGCGACCTGTGCGAACACCGTCTCCATGCCCTGCCCCTGCGGGCTTGCACCCGACGAGACGTGGATCTTGCCCGAACTTTCGATGCGCACGGTGGCGCCTTCGAACGGCCCCACGCCCGTGCCCTCGTTGTAGCAGCCGATCCCGAGGCCGAGATAGCGGCCCTCGTTTCGCGCCGCGCGCTGGCGGCTGCGAAACGCGTCGATGCCGCCGAGCGCGTCGAGCGCCTTCTGCAACGCGCCCGGATAATCGCCGCTGTCGAACACTACCGGCTCGCCATCACGATAAAGAATGCCGTTGCCGTACGGCATCTCGCTAGCCTCAACCATATTTCGGCGGCGTACCTCGGCCGGCTCGATGCCGAGCGTCCAGCCGATCAGGTCGACCAGCCGCTCCATCACCTGCACGACTTCCGGTCGGCCCGCGCCGCGATAAGGAGCGTTCGGCGTCTTGGTCGTGAACACGAGCTTTCCGTCGACCGCAAGGTTCGCAATTTTGTAGGGTCCCGGCAGATGGACAACCGAATTGCAGATGATCGGCAGCCCGAGCGGGTTATACGCGCCCTGGTCCATGATGAACGTGTCGCGCAATGCCAGGATACGGCCGGTATCGTCGAACCCGATTTCCACGTCGTGCGTCTGATCGCGCGAGTGGCACGAGCTGACGATGTGCTCGTACCGATCCTCGATCCATCTCACCGGGCGGTCCAGCGATCGCGACAGGAATGCGATCACCGGTTCTTCGACATAGGGATGGCCCTTCACGCCGAAGCCGCCGCCAACATCAGGCGCAACGCAGCGTACCCGGACCTCGGGCACGCCCAACGCCGTGCTGATGAACCCGCGCACGATATGGACCATCTGTGTCGACGAATACACCGTGACGGAGTCGGTGCGCGGGTCGTATTGGGCCAGGACGCCTCGGCATTCCATCGGCGAAGCGGCATAGCGATGATGATAAAAGTAGCGCTTGAGCCGGTGCCGCGCCTGCGCCATGGCCGCATCGATGTCACCCTTCCGGATCGATATCTCGCCGTTGATGTTGTCGCCAATCTCTTCGTGCACCAGCGCCGCACCCGGTTTGAGCGCCGTTTCCCCATCCATGACCGTGGGCAGCATTTCCACATCGACGACCGCGAGTTCCGCCGCGTCCTCGGCGACATAGCGGCTCTCGGCGACGATGACCGCGAGCGGCTCGCCGACGAACCGCACCTTGTCGAATGCCAGCAATGGCTGCGGCGGATTGCTGATCCTGTGCTTCACGGCGGCACGCCACTTGGCCGGCATCGGCACCGGCTGATGCCGGCTGGGCAGCTGGGCGCGCAGTTCGGAGCCGGTCAGCACATGGACGACGCCCGGCATCTTTGCCGCCTGCGATAGGTCGACGGATCGGATGCGGCCATGGGCGACCGGGCTGCGCAAGAACGCGGCGTGTAACATCCCCGGCAGAACGAGATCGGCAACATAGCGGCCGCGCCCGGTCAGCAACCGCCGGTCCTCGCGGCGCGGCATTGGGCGACCTACGAACCGCTCGGTCTTAAGCTCCCGCATCCAAAGCCCCCATCGACGCTCCTAGCCGTTGCAAGCAGCGGACCCGCGGCGGCAATTCGGCAGCAGTCCGCAACAGACCCGACCGTGGCAGACCGGCCACCAGCGAAAAGCAACAAATATCATGTAACGAAGTCAGAAATTCTGAACGCCGGCGCGCCTCTGCCGAGGCCGATTGGCGGCGGCTGCGCGGACACAGTGCGGAATCGGTGCGATCGGCTGGCGCGACTTAGACTCTAGATCAGTGAGGGCGGCCGCGACGACAAGGCGACAAAAATAGGCAGCGGGGGGGTCGCTTCGGCTCTGGGTTGTGCATTCGTCCAGAGAGCAGCGCTTCAGGACCGCTCACGGCAGCGCAGTTGGGCCGCGAAATCAGATTTTCCGACTCAAAAGAAACGAGTTCCAAATTGCCAGTCGAACGTACGCCCAGCATAGATGTATACTCGGCTATGAAGGCATCTTGCCGCCGGTATCCGGTGCTGCTCGGGGAAAAGGCGGCCGCGGATGGACACGATTCCAGATAATCGTGCTTTCGGGTGTCCGTTCCGGTTATGGGATCGGGTCTCCTGAACGTTCACCAATAGTCAACACGGCATAGGGACATCAACATGTTTCAATCGACGGGCATGCCGGGCGCGCCGAAAGGCGACAGGCCGGCCATTTCCAACACCAAATCGCGCCGCGGTTTGTCGATATTCGGCGCCGTTGCGGTTGCTCTTCTCGCGTTTTCGCAGTCGCCTGCGCAGGCCGTCGACAACGTACGCATCGGCGTCGGGATCGATCCGTCGTTTACGACCTGGTGGATCGCGAAGGACCGCGGCTTCTTTCAGAAGCACAACATAAACGCCGACATCACCCAATTCTCCGGGACGCCGGACATGGCGGACGCGACGATGGCGGGCGAAATGGATTTCGGTTCGTCCGGCACCGCGACCTACATGCCTCGCTTTGTACGCGCCGACGCGCTGCTGATCGTGGCGACCATCGCGAACTCGACCGACAACTTCAAAATTGCCGCGCACACGTCGATCAAGACGCTGCCGGAGCTCAAAGGTAAACGCGTCGGCACCGTGGCCAGCAGCACGACCGACTATCTCTGGGCGCTGCTCCTCAAGAAATTGGACATCTCGGACTCGGAGATCACCATTACCCCTGTGGCGCCACCTGACCTTCCGGCGGCGCTCGATCGGGGCGACATCCAGGCGTTTTTCTGCTGGGAGCCCTGGCCTTCGCGGGCAGTCGACATTTCCGGCAAGGACAAGGTGCATATTCTCGGCAGCAGCCGGGATGCCGGCTACTTCCAGAATTTCGTCATCGCCGGAAACAAGAAGTACATTCAGGCGAATCCCGATGTAACCGTGCGCGTGCTGATGGCATTGCGCGAGGCGAGCGACTATCTCGCGCGCGAAAAGGCGGACGCGGTCAAAATTGCCGCCGAGCGCAACAAGCTCAGCCCGCAACTGGCCGAATACATCCTCGGCCTGTACCAGTTCAGAATGTCACTCACCGACGGTGTCGCGGAGGGCGCCAAAGTCGAAGAGGCCTGGTTGCGAAGCAAGGATCGCCTGAAAGGCAATCCCATCGACTGGACAAGGGTCATCGATCGGACCTATTTCGACAAAGCCATCGCGGCGAAATAGCCTGTTCGAGGGTACGTTGTTTTGGGGACCTATGACATCGAAGTCAAAAATGTCAGCTGCGTGTTTCCGGCCAGGCATGCAACCAAGAGGTCGGGCGAATACCTCGCTGTTCGCGCCATAAATCTCTCGATTTCGCCCGGAGAATTCTTCTGTCTGCTGGGGCCCAGCGGGTGCGGCAAGTCGGACGACCTTGCGCATGATCGCCGGCTTCCTGCCGCCCACCTCGGGCCAAATCTTGTTGAGCGGGAAGCCGATCAGGCCGTTCCTGCTCACCGAATGAATTTTCGTCGGCATCATCACGCTCGGGCTGATGGGGTTCATCAGTGACCGGGCGCTGCGGCTCGTCGCCAGCACGATGCTACGCCGTGAAGATATAGACGGCATTCTCATCCCCTGCGCATTCGGCACAGCAAGGGCTCGCGCTAGCCCGTCCTGTCCCGCGGCCGTCGCTTCGGGTTCGGATCCATGTGCCGCTTGAGCTCCTCCTCGGAAGCAGTTGTCAGGCCGGCGAGCATGAAAGCGTCGAGCGCAATCGTCAGATTGGTCGTCAGATCTTCGATCTTCAGCCGCGGATCGTTCCCCAACTTGTCGATCGTCAACCGCACCTGAGCGAATTCATTGCTGATAATCCATTCCTGCGGGTTGTCGGCGATCGGATTGTTTGCCATGACGCGCTCTAGATCAGGTACGGCGTGCTTTCAAGCACTTCGCCGTTTTTCAGCAGGTTGACTTTCTTGCGCCGCACGCGCCACCTACCGGTGCTGCGGTCGAGCATGAACTCGCACCGCGCCGAGTGGAAGGTCTCCCGGTGCCGGGCGAGTTCGATCAACAGCATCATGCACGTCACCTCGATTGTCTGCTTCTCCTCGTCGGTGGGCCCGAGCTCGACGTTGGAGATCAGGCGATGCACGCGGGACTGGGGGTCCTGCGCATAAGCAAAGCCCGAGCGCAGCCGTTTGATGCGCTTCGCCATCGCCGCCTTGTCGTCGTGGATCACGGAGACATGCCGGGTCGGATCGATATCGTCGTGCCCCGCCGGCACCCAATAGATCGCATCGTCGGTGAACAGATCGAGCCATTCCTCGAACTTGCGCGCATCCAGCAGCCGCGCTTCCCGGTACAGGAAATCTTCGATTTCGGGTCGTTCGACGCGCATGATCTCACTCCGCCGCCGTGGACACGGGAGCAGGCGTGTAATCCGTCATCAGGCGTTTCCAATTCTGGTACATGCCGCGGTGCTGTGTCTCGTCCGACATGTTGCCCGTCATATAGCCGTTTTTCATCACTTCGCGATCGAGCCCGCGCGAAAACACCAGCCATTCGACGGCCTCGCTTTGCAGGCCCTCCTGTGTCCGCTCGAATATCTCGATGTCGTCCGTGAAGAACGTCCCGGCGGCGCCGAACTCGAATTCCTGATCGCGCATGCGCCGAAGGTTGACTTCATCCGGCACGTTCTGGAGCTTGACCACGTTGGTGTAGATTTCGGTGCGGTTTACCGCGATCGGCCGGATCGTTCGAATTTGGCTGCGAAGCACGACGAGGTTCGGAAAGATGACCAGGTTGAATCCGCCGGAAAGGCTCGCGTCCACCGGCATTGGCCCCCAGTCGGTATGATCGGTGACGCCATGACCATCCATCGCTATCACGCAGCCGGTGTCTTGCCGATAGATGTGCATCGCTTCCGGCGTGACCGCGCTCACGTGTAGCGAGCCGACATGATACGGGTCAACGCCGTTTTCCAGCTGGTACTTCCAGTTACCGTTGTAAGCGCACTTTTGCATGCCTTCGAACAGCTCGATCCTCCCGGTCGGCGAGGTCGCTACATAGGCGTCGAGGAACTTCGTGATGCCACCGAGATATTCCGGGAGCGTCGGCCCCTCTTCGCTCATGCATCCAAAGATGAACCCTTGGTATTCGGCGACGCGGGGAACCTTCGCCAGCCCGAGCGCACCTTTGTCGAATGCGCGACCGTATCCCTCCGGCATCGGCACGCCGATCAGGTTTCCGGCATTGTTGTAGGTCCATGAATGGTACGGACACCGGAAATACTTGCTGTTGCCGAGCTCGTGCTGGCACACGATCGGCCCGCGATGCCGGCAGCGGTTGATCAGAGCAGCGATGCTGCCATCAGCCAATCTTGAAATGATGATCGGATGGCGGCCGATATAGGTGGTTTTGTAATCGCCTTGTTCGCGGATTTCCTGGCTGTGGCCAAGATAAACCCACGCCTTATTGAAAATGCGCTCCATCTCCAGATCGAAAATTTCCGGATCAGCATAGACCGACCGATGGATCGCGTCCCTCGTGATCAGCCTTTCAATCGGGGGGTGCATGGATGGTTCTCCTGGCCTTGCGCGCACTCGTGGCCGCGAGTTCAACAAACCCGGCGACGTCTGCAACCTTTTCCAGCGTCATGGCGCGTTCAACGAGAGCGTTCACCCGGGACGGTTCCAAAGACTTCGCTGCGAAACGGGCATTGGCGCGGAATTTCGCGACGGTACCCTCGGCCGACAACGGCCGTGACGGATGACCGAGCGGCGTATCGACGCGCATGTTTAGCTCGCGGCCGTCTTTTAGCATCAGGCTGACCAGACCTGGTTCCAGTCCGAGCGGGCGCGCGAGATCCCGCCGAAGCACGTGGTCGATGCGCGCGGCGATGGCCAGAGCCTCTGCCTGACTTCGTCCCTCGGCCTGAAAATCGTCGAGCTCGACGCGGCCATTGGCGATCGCCTTGGCGACGATGAACGGGATGCTGTTCATCGCCGCTGAGGCGCTCGTCGGCCGCCGGCGCAACGAGGCGGGCTCGCACATGACGTTGCCCCACGGGCCGACATCAAGCCGCACCCGCGCGATGTCCTGCTGCCGCAACGAATTGTGCCGCATGAGTTCCAGCGCGGCCTCGGCGAAGGCATGGCTAACGAGCGTTCCCGGCATCGCTTTGACACAGCGATCAAGCGAAAGGAAACGCGTGCCGAGATCGGAGACGAGGATGTCGGCGTCGTAGCGGGCGCCATAATAGGCGGCGAACAGCCCGGCCCGTCCTTCGAGCGGCTCGCCCTTGGCGAGAATGCCGTGGTGCGCCATCAGCGCACTTTGCACACCGCCCTGATTACTCAGTCCCGCATACAGGGATTTGCCGAAACTTTCGGCCGCGTGCACCACCATTTCCTCCGTGCCGGCCGCCTGCATCAGGGCAAGCCCGAATGCGCTGCGCATCGTGTCGCAACTGAGCCCAAGGATATTGCCAGAGGCGGCGGCGGCGCTGAAATACCCGAACACTTGGCTCGAAAGCATCGTGGGCAGCCCCTCGCCGAAATACGGCTTGAGCGAGGCCGCGAGCCGCGACTGCACCTCGCAGCCGGCGGCGACCGCCGCGATCAGCCGGCGGCCGTCGACCGGTGCTGAACGCGATTGCGCCAAAGCGAGCGCGGCCGGCACGACGCAGACCGAGACATGGATTTGAGGAAACTCCAGGATGTCGTCGTAGTCGAGAGCGCGCGCAAGCACCGCATTCGCGAGCGCAGCTTGCGCAGGACGAAGCCGCACTCCGGATGGCCATACGCTCGCACGGCCCAATCCGTTCTCAGCCGCCATATAGGACAGCACATCGTCGCAACCTTCTTTGGTCGCGGAGCCGGCCAGCGCCACGCCGATCGTGTCAAGGATCGCGAGCTTGGTATGGGCGATGACCTGCGCCGGCAACCGCTCGAAGCGCAGATCTGCCGAGAAGCCCGCGAGACGCTTGTCGGCCCCGACGCTACGACCGCAGTCCTTGATGGATTTAGAAAGGACCAACAGCGTTGTTCCCGATGACAACTGCGCAAATCTCGGCGAGTAGGGACGAAAAACTAAAACGCATCGTTGCAGTTCATCAATTCGGATCGGTCAGGGGATTGCATCAATTTTCCTGATCTGGAGCCCCCGGATTGGAGCGGATCTTGAGTCAGAAAAACAGCGTCTGCGCTACATCAGAAAAGCTGACGCTTGTTCTTGTCGATCGTTCTTGAGGCGTTCCGGCGTTGTCCTACGGTTGCAGAGCCTTGAAATCAAACTGGGCCGCTGCGGTCCACGACCTGCGCGGCCTTGGCGGCAATGCTTTTCGCCTCTCCAGCGTCCGCGAGCCAATGGGGATGCATCTCATCGCTCCGATCCGCCTCGGCGAAGGGAGACCTAAATCCAATGATCAACCCGGAGCGGGTACTTGGGGATTTGAAGTATCTGCGGACCATCGGCGGTTTCAAGACTGGTGTCCATCGCCCGACGCTGTCCAAGGAGGATATCTTTGTTCGACAGTGGCTGGTCGAACAGATGCGTGAGGCTGGCCTCGACGCCGCCATTGACGGCATCGGAAACATTCTTGCCAGGACCGACGTGGCTGGCAGAATCATGCTTGCCGGCTCGCATATCGAGACGCAGAACCACGCCGGCTGGCTGGACGGCGCGCTCGGGGTCATCTACGCGTTGGAGACCGCGCGCGCCGTTCGCGAGGATCGATCGCTGCATGGCGTCGGCGTGGATGTGGCTGTGTTTTGCGATGAGGAAGGCCACTTCGGCTCGTTCCTGGGAAGCCGATCGTTCATCGGCGTCGTCGACGAAGCGGAAATCGACCGCGCCAAGCATGTGTCGATCGGCACCCCCTTGCGTGAGGCTCTCGCCGCTGCCGGCTACGCCGGCCGGCCGCGCTTCGTCATAGATCCTTCGCGCTACGTCGGCTTCTTCGAGGCGCATATCGAGCAGGGCGCGGTACTCGAAACGTCCGGCAATCGCATCGGCGTCGTCAGCGGGATTGTCGGCTTCTGGCAATACCGGATCATGGCGGAGGGAGAACAGAATCACGCCGGCACCACTCCGATGGAATTGCGGCGCGACGCCGGGCTCGCGCTGGTGCGGCTACTCAATGCCGTCGACGTCCGCTTCCCTGCCCTCGCCGCCCCGCGGACCGTCTGGACCACTGGAAAAATCTCCCTCGATCCGGGCGCGAGAAGCATCATCCCCGGACGCGCCGAAGCGTTGTTCCAGTTTCGCGATACCGACGTGGCCGTTCTTGAGCGTCTCGAAAACGCCTTGCATGAGCTGGTGAAAGAGGCCAACGCCGCCGGCCCGTGCGCGCTGTCGGTCATGCGCGTGAGCGCGAGTGAGCCCGCGCGAATGGATGAACGTTTCACGAAGGTGCTGGCGAAGGTCGCGCAGCAGGAGGTTCCCGGCCGCTTCATCCACATGCCGAGCGGCGCTGCGCATGACGCGCAATTCATCGCGCAGAAATTGCCGACGGCTATGATGTTCGTACCGAGCATCAAGGGGATCAGCCACCATTGGACTGAAGACACATCGGAAGAGGATATTGTTCTCGGCGCCAAAATTTTTGCAAACTCAATCGTCCTCGCCCTGAAGGCGAGGCGGCCATAGCGTCCTTTGCACGTCCAAACCCGCCTCCGCAAACCGGGACCTTGCTCGATCATCTCGTCGGCTGCCCTTTGCTTGGCCGCAACAAGAAGAGCAGCAGGGACCGGCCCGTCACTTCATAAGGATGCCCGAATTTGAAAGGCAAC
>Ga0207693_10004347_pt1 | contig 11990 bp, 14 predicted proteins | sample LARL81metaG_FD_184347 | JGI IMG/M metagenome (GOLD analysis project Ga0207693, IMG submission 184347) | Corn, switchgrass and miscanthus rhizosphere microbial communities from Kellogg Biological Station, Michigan, USA - LAR L8-1 metaG... | ecosystem: Host-associated > Plants > Roots >...
AGCGTCTCGACGCTCTCGCCGCCCGGGACCTCGAAGGCGGCGTCCACCCCGCCGGCGAGCAGCGCCGCGAGCGGGACGGCCGCCCGGTGTTCTCGTTCGGCCGCTTCGTCCCAGGTGGTCACCTCGGCGTCATCCACCTGGACCGAGGCCACCGGGCGGAAGCCGCCCGCGCCGTCATCGGCCTCTACCTGGCGCCGCTGCAGGTGCAGGAAGCGGGCAATGACGGTCACCCCGGCGTCCTCCGGGGCCTCCAGCAGGCACTCGGTCTGGCTGACGGACCGCTCGGAGGCGTCGACGCCGCGGTAGGCCGGGGGCATGAGCACCCCGAACTGGAACCGGGACTGGTTCTTGCCGGACGAGCCACGGTAGGGGTAGAGCAGGTACCCCTCGTACAGGATCGCGTCGGCGACCCGCCGGGCGTCGGCCAGGAACCCGTCGGCGGCGGTCACCGGTCGTCCCCCGAGATGCCGGCGGGACCGTCGTACCGGTCGGCGTGGGTCAGCAGGGCCCGCAGCGTGGCATCCCAGGTGGGCAGCGCGTGACGGGTCTTGAAGCGCATCAGCTCATCGAGTGTGTCGCGGCTCATCGTGACCCACGCGCTGTCGGGGAAGTGGGCGTCGACGGCCTCCCGCCACACCTTGGCCGGCAGGCCGCAGCTGATCTCCTTGCTCCACGGCACCTGCTCCACCCGGAGGCGGCCGTCGGTGACGGCGAACACGGTCCCGCTGAACAGCAGCAGCAGCGGCACCTCGCCGTCGTCGAGCGAGGCGAAGTACCGGGTCGCGGAGATCTGCAGGTCGTAGGTGAACGGCACCGGCAGGTCGAGCTCGGTGCTGCCGGTGAACCCGGGCACCATCACCGGCACGGTGGTGAACTGGAGCGGCTTGAGCGTGTCCGCCCACCGGCTCGGGTCGCCGAACAGGTCGTGCAGCCGCTGCGCCTCGGCCTCGCTGTAGCGACGGCGGTGCGGCTCGATCCTGATCTGGCACCGCAGCGCGATCGCGTCCACGTGCTGGCCGCTGGTCTCGCTGATCCGCAGGCACAGGGTGAGGCTGGGCACCGCCGAGTACCGTTCGGCGCGGGCGCCCAGCCAGTCGAAGACCAGTTCGGCCATGTCAGGGCTCCGGGGCCAGGTCACGGGCGCGGGAGCGCACCGAGTCGAGGAACTCGGCGATGCTCTGCCGCGCCTCCGCCCCGCCGTCGAAGCCCCGCCACAGCATCCGCATCCGCCCCGCCAGCTCGTAGCACACGTCGACCGGCACCAGGAAGCACTCCACCCCGGCGTCGGTCCGGTGCACCAGCACCGCCTCGACGTCATCCTCCGGGCTGGACAGCAGCGGGTGGGCGCGGCCGAGCCGCGCCCAGGCGGCCAGGTCGAGCGTGCATTCGGTGACGCCGGCCGGACCCGGGTAGAAGCCGCAGACCTGCCCGCGCTGCGAGCTGTGGAGGAAGAAGGCGAGCCCGACGGGCACGTCGAGTTCGGCCCACTCGGCGGCGGTCAGCGGCCGGGCGGGATCGCGCAGGTAGCGCTCGGGCACGGCGCGGTACCGGCCGCGGCCGGCGCCGCGCTCGGTGAACAGCAGGTAGCAGGCGCGGCAGGCGCAGTCGAGGGTGGAATGCTCCAGGTCGGCCAGGTGGCCGTGGACGGCGGGGATCGGCGCCGCGCACAGCTCACAGGTCTCCACGGCCTGGCCCGGGGCCGGACCGGGCTCCACGGCGCCGTGGGGGGGGTACGGCGGGGTGCCCGGCCCGGCAGGTTCGATGCTAGGCGCGGCGCCGACCGCGCTGACCGGCGGCCCTCCGTCCGCGGGCTGGAGGAAGCGGCGTAGGCCCTGCCGCCCGGCCGCCGGGGTGCCACGCTGCCCGGTCAACGGGGGACCGCCTCCGGCAGCGCGACCCGGATCCCCTGGCTGTCGGAGAGCAGCGGCAGCGGGTCCAGGTGACGTCCCGGGTCGTCCAGGCCCCGGCCCGCCGACCGCACGTCGTAGCCGGCGCCGCAGCCCGGGCAGTCGAGCCGCTCGCCGGTGAGCGTGCCGCCGGCGAGCGAGGAGCCGCACGCGGCGCAGGCGTCGCAGTAGGCGTACAGCGTGCCGCGGACCGAGCAGACCACGATCGGGATCGGGCCGGCCATCGCCGCCACCGGCCGCCCGTCCGGCGGCCCGATGGCGGGCAGGCTCACCCAGCCGGGATCCGCGGCGGCCTGAGCATCGGGCGGCCGCCGGCCGATCTGGAGCAGCTGCGGTCCGGGCGGATCGGTCATCCCCTCCACCACGACCTCGGTCACCTCGGGCGCGGCGTCCTGGACCGCTCCCTCGATGGCCAGCCGCACGGTCACCGTGGACGACGGGCAGCCGTGGCAGCTGCCCTCCAGCCGCAGCCGCGCCACCCCGTCCGGGCCGGTCCCCAGGTACTCCACGCCACCGGCGTGCGAGCCGAGGTAGGGCCGGACGCCGTCGAGCGCGCGCTGCACCCGGGTGTCCACGTCGAGCGGGTGCAGGTCGTGCAGGAGCAGCAGGCTCTCCACCAGCGGGTCGGCCAGCAGCCGGTCGCGGACCGCGTCGCCGGGCGCGCCCTCGGCCGCGAGGGCGTCCATGATGTGGCCGAGCCCGTCTCCGTAGAGGCCGAGCAGCAGCCGCACCAGTTCCTCCGCCGCGGCCGCGGCGCTGCCGCTGGTGGACCGCAGGGTGGCGAGCAGTTCCTCGATCCGTTCCCCGGCCTGCCGTACACGGGTCATCCGCTCCGCCTCTCCTCAGCCGGGTACCGCCGGGCCGCCTGGCGCCGTGATGCCACCGCAGGTCAGGTCGCGAGGATGGCCGTCATCGGCGAGTGCACCTTCTCCAGCACCTTGCCGTTGCCGAGGTACATGTGCACCCCGCACGGCAGGCACGGGTCGAAGCTGCGGACCGCGCGCATGATGTCGATCCCCTTGAACTGGTCCGGCGGGTTCTCCTCGAAGATCGGCGTGTTCTGCACCGCGTCCTCATAGGGGCCGGGGGTGCCGTAGGAATCACGGACGCTGGCGTTCCACGGGGTCGGCGGGTAGGGGTGATAGTTGGCGATCTTCCCCTCACGGATGACCATGTGGTGGGACAGCACGCCGCGCACCGCCTCGGTGAAGCCGCAGCTGTTGGCCTCATCCGGCACCGTGAACGGCTCCCAGGTCTTGGTGTGGCCGGCCCTGATCTCGGCGAGCGCCCGCTCCACGAAGTACACGGCCGCGGCGGCGCAGTAGGCCTGGAAGTAGGTCCGCGCCCGGTCGCGCTCGATGGCGTTGGACAGCGGCGCGCCGTTCTTGTCGACCGGGATCGTCCATTCGAAGCTGACCTCGGGCCGCGACACCGTGCGGGGCAGGTTGATCTGCACGCTGTGCCCGGTGGACTTGACGTAGCCGCCGATGTCGACCAGCCCGCCCAGGGCGGTCGCCCACAGCCGGGCGATGGGGCCGCCGCCGGTGTCGGCGGCCAGGTGGGTCTCCCCGTCGAACCAGCGCGGCGACATGACCCAGCTGTACTTGCTGTCGAAGTCCCGTTTGGCCGGCCGGGGGATCGTGTGCTGGTTCCACGGGTGCCGGCGGTCCACCGGGTTGCCCAGCGGGTCCCGGGTGACGAACATCTCCTGGTCCTCCCAGTCCTCGTAGAACGAGGACCCGAGCAGGATGCGGATGCCGAGGTTGATCTCGACCAGGTCGTTGGTGAGCAGCTTCCCGTCCCGGATGACGCCGGGGCTGACGAACATCTTCCGGCCCCAGTCGGTCATGTGGTCGTAGCGGAAGTCGCAGTGCTCCGGGTCGTTGAGGCTGCCCCAGCAGACCATGTCGGCCCGCCGGCGCCCGACCTCCTCATAGCCGGGCATGGCCTCGTAGAAGAAGTCGAACAGGTCGTTGTGCATCGGCACGACCCGCTTCATGAACTCGACATAGCGCATCAGGCGCGTGAGGTAGTCGGTGAACAGCTGCACCGTGGCGGTGGTGCCGACCCCGCCCGGGTAGAGCGTCGAGGGGTGCACGTGGCGCCCCTCCATCAGGCAGAACATCTCCCGGGTGGACCGGCTGACCTGGAGCGCCTCCCGGTAGAACTCCCCCTCCAGGGGGTTGAGCGAGCGCATGATGTCGCCGATGGTGCGGTAGCCGTGGTCGGCGGCGTGCGGCGCCTCGGTGTTGTTGGCCTGCTCCAGCACGCCGGGGTTGGTCTCGCCGACCATCTTCGCGCAGAAGTCCACCCCGACCAGGTTCTCCTGGAAGATGTTGTGGTCGAACATGTACTCCGCGGCCTCGCCCAGGTTGATGATCCACTCACCGAGGTGCGGCGGCCGCACGCCGTAGGCCATGTTCTGGTTGTAGACCGAGCAGGTGGCGTGGTTGTCGCCGCAGATCCCGCAGATCCGGCTGGTGATGAAGTGCGCGTCGCGCGGGTCCTTGCCCTTCATGAAGATGCTGTAGCCACGGAAGATCGACGACGTGCTGTGGCACTCGACGACCTTCTTCTGCTTGAAATCGATCTTGGTGTAGATGCCGAGGCTCCCCACGATCCTGGTGATGGGATCCCAGTTCATCTCCACGATGTCGCCGGTGCTCGTGCTCATCGCTCATCCCTCTCCGTCGGTCAGGCGCGCCAGCCGGCGCCGGTCGGCATCACCAGGTCTTCTGGTAGCCCGTGAGCAGGTCATCGCCCTTCTTGCGCCACTTGGGCTCTTCGTCGGCCGTCCTGGCGGTGAAGCCGCGCAGGGTGCGGATCACGGTCCCGTACAGGGTGGAGGCGGCCGTCGAGACCTTCGAGCCGGGCGGCTCGTCCATGAACGGCATGAACTTGTCCGGGAAGCCCGGCATGGTGCAGGCGATGCAGATGCCGCCCACGTTCGGGCAGCCGCCGACGCCGTTGATCCAGCCCCGCTTGGGCACGTTGCACTTGACCACCGGGCCCCAGCAGCCCAGCTTGACCAGGCACTTGGGCGAGCCGTACTCGACCGCGAAGTCGCCCTGCTCGTAGTAGCCGGCCCGGTCGCAGCCCTCGTGCACGGTCGCGCCGAACAGCCAGGTCGGCCGCAGCGCCTCGTCCAGCGGGATCATCGGCGCCTGGCCCGCCACCTGGTAGAGCAGGTAGAGGATGGTCTCCGACAGGTTGTCCGGGTGAATGGGGCAGCCGGGCACGCAGACGATCGGCAACCCCGCCTTGGACCGCCACTCCCAGCCGAGGTAGTCGGGTACGCCCATGGCGCCGGTGGGGTTGCCGGCCATGGCGTGGATGCCGCCGTAGGTGGCGCAGGTGCCGACGGCCAGGATCGCTGTCGCCTTGGGGGCCAGCCGGTCCAGCCACTCGCTGGTGGTCATCGGCTGCCCGGTGGCCGGGTTGTTCCCGAACCCGCACCAGTAGCCTTCGGACTTGATCGCCTCGTTCGGGATGGAACCCTCGACGACCAGCACGAACGGCTCCAGTTCGCCGCGGTCGGCCTTGTGCCACCACTCGATGAAGTTGTCGGCACCCTGCTCCGGGCCGCACTCGAAGTCGATCAGCGGCCAGTGCACGGCGATCTTGGGCAGGCCGGGCAGGGCGCCGAGGACGATCTCCTCGATGCTGGGCTGGGTGGCCGCCGTGAGAGCCACCGAGTCCCCGTCGCAGCCGAGCCCCCCGTTCATCCACAGGATGTGGACGACGGGCTCGGCGGCGGAGCCAGCCGACGAGGAGTCGCTGGCCTGTGTCTCAGTGGCCATGCCGGCCACCTCCTCACTGGAAAATGGCGCATAGCGGACTGGCTGCACCCAGGTGCAGACGCGATCATGCTAAACCCGTGGTCGGGGCGGAACAAGACTGAACCGTCGATCCGGTGGACACAAATGTCCGGCCGGCAACGGAACCGGGACCGGCCCACAGAAGATCATCATTCGGGCCGCTGAGCGCCACCAGTAAGATGGGCCCCAGGTAAAGGGCAGGTCTGGTCGGCTGCACGTAACCTGCTGACAGAGCCCGCGCTGGCCGGGCTGTGCGAGGGAGAGACGGCGGTGCCTGACCGGAACCACGGGCCGGGGGACGGGCCGATCGAGGTCGTCCCGGTGGTGGTGCTATCACAGACGTTCCCGGCCCGCCCATCCTGGATTCCCGAGATCCGCGACTTCGTCCGCCGCTGCCTGGCCGAGTCGCCGCTCACCGAGGAGGGCAACCGCGAGGTCGGCGAGACCGTCTTCCGCGCCCTGCTCGACGCGGCCGGGCCGACCGGCGCGATCCAGGTCTCGTTCCGCATCTTCCCCGAGCACGTCGAGGTGGACGTCCTGCACTCCACCGACCCGATCCCGCAGCCGGTGGCCGCCCCGGCCGCCGTCCCGCCGCGCGCGGGCGTGGCAGGCCAGCCGGACCAGCCGGACCAGAGCGCGCGCCCGGAGACCTTCGCCGACTGGATGTCGTCCACCCTGCGCCGCGAGGGCCTGACCCACGAGGCGGCCGCGCGCCAGCTCGGGGTGTCGGTGAAGACGGTCGGCCGCTGGGTCGGCGGGGAGACCGAGCCCCGGATGCGGGACCTGCGCCGGATCCAGGAATTGTTCGGCGAGCTCCCGTTCCCCTGACCGGCCCGGCCAACCGGACATCTGTGTCCGCTGGTTGGGGTGGACGTGCTCCCCATAACTGTCCTAACGTGCTGTCATGGCGGTAGCCCCTGGGCATTACCGGCTGGGCCCAGACAACGGCAGGATCGTCCTCAGGACGTTTCGCCAGGGCCTGGGCGCGCGGGCCGGGCACGACCTTGTCATCGACGTGCCCCGGTGGTCGGGCGAGCTCACCGTCAACGACGACAAGACGGTGGCGTCCATCGCGGCCACGATCGACATGACCTCGTGGATCGTCCGCGAGGGCAACGGCGGGATCAAGCCGCTGACCGACCGGGACCGGCGTGAGATCACCACAACGGCGCGGCGCGTGCTGTCCACCCAGCAGCACCCCGAGGCGCGGTTCGCGGCCAGCCGGTTCGCACCGGCCGGGGACGACGGGGGGACGCTCGAGGGGACCTTCACGCTGAACGGCGTCGAGCGGCCGCTGCGCGTGCAGGTCAGCCAGGTGGGCCAGAACCGTTACCGGGCGACGGGAAGCGTCGTCCAGTCCGCCTACGGCATCAAGCCCTACACCGGTTTCTTCGGCGCGCTGAAGGTGCGCGACGCCGTCGACTTCGAGGTCGAAGCCGAGGTGCGCGCGCAGGACGGCCCGGGATGAACCGCCGCGGGAAGTGAGCGCAGTGACGCGGCCCAGCACCGACGATGACGTCGCCGCGCTGTTCGCCCGCAGGCAGGCGCCGGTCGAGGACCTGGCCGGCCAGGCGGGGGCGGTCGCCGCGACCTGCCACGCCATGGCGGTCCGCTTCCACCAGGGCGGCAAGCTCGTGGTGTTCGGCACCGGCACGGAAAGCACCGACGCGCTGCACGTGGCGGTGGAGTTCGTCCACCCCGTGATCGTCGGCAAGCGGGCGCTGCCGGCCATCTCGCTGACCGCCGACGTGGCCACGGTCACCGGGCTGGCGGCGAGCGACGGCATGGCCGGCATCTTCGCCCACCAGATCGGCCTGCTGGCCGAGCCGGCCGACATCGCGCTGGGCATCGCGGCCGACGGAAGCAGCCCCAGCGTGCTGCGCGGTCTCGAGGCGGCCAAACGGATGGGCATGCTGACCATCGCGCTCACCGGCGGCGGCGACGGGGTGATCGGGACCAGCCCGGCCGTGGACCACGTCCTCGTCGCCCGCTCCGACGACCCGCGGGTGATCAAGGAAGTGCACGTGACCACCTACCACGTGCTGTGGGAGCTCGTGCACGTCTTCTTCGAGCAGCCCGGCGTGCTCACCCCGGGGGTGATCGCATGAGCAGCGGCGCCGGGCAGGAGCCGGCCGTGGGGCTGGGGCCGGTCGCCGGCCAGAGGGGTGCCGGCGGGCTGGCCCGGCCCGCGGTCCCCGAGTGCCACGACGACGTGTGCGTGACCTGCTCCGATATTGCCGTCCCGGTGACCGTGGTGCGGCTGCTCGGCGACGATCTGGCCCTGGTCGACACCGGTTCCGGCGAGGAAGAGGTCAGCGTGGCGTTCGTGCCGGCCGCGCCGGGCGACACCATCCTGGTGCACGCCGGGGAGGCGATCGCGGTGGTGACGTCATGACCGCGGTGGCGTCATGACCGCGGCGCGCGGGCCCGGCGGCACGTCCGGCAACGCCAGCTCCGCCGCGATGGAGTCGCTGTACCCGTTCCTCTACGCGGGCAAGAGCGACCTGGACGCGGTGATGGAGGAGGTCCGGCGGTCCACCGTGGCCAAGACCGCCGAGATCGCCGCCCTGCGGCGCGAGGTCTGCGCCCGCGACGCGGCCCGGCTGCGGGCCTGCGCCCAGGACATCGCCGGCCGGTTCTCGGCCGGCGGGCGGCTGCTCGCGTTCGGCAACGGCGGCAGTTCCACCGACGCGCAGGAAATGGCCACGCTGTTCCTCCACCCCGGTGACGGCATGCGCGCGCTGCCATCGTTCTGTCTGTCCAATGACACCGCCGTGGTGACCGCGCTGTGCAATGACATCGGGGTCGAGGTGGTGTTCGCGCGCCAGGTCGCGGCGTTCGGGCGGCCGGCCGACATCGCGGTGGCGCTGTCCACCAGCGGCAACTCCGAGAACCTGCTGCGGGGCCTGACCGAGGCCGGGCGGCGCGGGATGCTCACGATCGGGATCGCCGGCTACCAGGGCGGGCAGATGGCCGAGCTCGACGGGCTCGACTACCTGTTTGTCGCGCCCTCGTCCTCGGTGCACCGGATCCAGGAGGCCCAGACCACCATCTACCACGCGCTGTGGGAGCTGACGCTCGCGGCGCTCGGCGAGGGCGGGTGACGCCGATGCCCCGCCGCACACTGGTCGCCTGCCTCGGCAACATCTTCCTGGGCGACGACGGGTTCGGGGTGGAGGTGGCGCGCCGGCTGGCCCGCGAGGAGCTGCCGGACGGGACGCGGGTGACCGACTACGGCATCAGGGGGATGCACCTGGCGTACGACCTGGCGGAGGGCTGGGACGCGACGATCCTGGTGGACGCGGTGCAGCGGGGCGGGGAGCCGGGCACCGTCTACCTCATCGAACCGGAACCCCGGCCGCCCGCGGACGGCGGCGGGGCGTCGCCCGGCCTGACCGAGAGCATGCTGTTCGACCCGCACGGGATGCAGCCCGACGTGATGCTCGGCCTGACCGGGATGCTCGGCGCCGAGGCCGGCCGGGTGCTGGTGGTGGGGTGTGAGCCGGCCAGCGTGGCGGAGGGGATCGGCCTGAGCGAGCCGGTCGCCGCGGCGGTGGACGAGGCGGCGCGGATGGTGATGGACCTGGTGAAGGAGGAATCACATGTGCCTCGGCATACCGGGTGAGGTGGTGGAGTTCCTCCCGGACCAGCCGGACCTGGCCCGGGTGGACGTCAGCGGCGTCCGGCGGGTGATCAACATCGGCCTGCTCGCCGACGACCCGCCAGAGCCGGGCGAGTGGGTGCTCATCCACGTCGGCTTCGCCCTGTCCAAGATCGACGAAGGCGAGGCCGCGGCCGCGCTGGAGTTCCTGGAGGGGATCGGGCAGGCCTACGCCGACGAGCTCGCCGCCCTCGCCGAATCACGGATCGAGTAAGGGGGAGCCATGCGGTTCGTCGATGAGTTCCGCGACGCCGACAAGGCGCACGCCCTGGCCGCCCGGATCACCGAGCTGTGCGAGCCGGGCCAACGGTACAAGTTCATGGAGGTGTGCGGCGGCCATACGCACACCATCTACAAGCACGGGCTCGAGGACTACCTGCCCGAGGCGATCACGCTGGTGCACGGCCCCGGGTGCCCGGTGTGCGTCATCCCGATGGGGCGGGTGGACGACGCCATCCACCTGGCCTCGGAGCCGGACACGATCATGACCTCGTTCGGCGACATGATGCGTGTGCCGGGCAGCCAGGGCTCGTTCTTCGACGCCAAGGCGGCCGGCACCGACATCCGGATGGTGTACTCGCCGCTGGACTCGCTGAAGATCGCCAAGCAGAACCCGGACAAGCGGGTCGTGTTCATGGCCATCGGCTTCGAGACCACCACCCCGTCGACCGCGATGACCGTGCTGCGGGCCAAGGCGATGGGGCTGGAGAACTTCTCGGTGTTCTGCAACCACGTCACGATCATCCCGGCGATCAAGGCCATCCTCGACTCCCCCGACCTGCGGCTGGACGGGTTCATCGGACCCGGGCACGTGTCCACGGTGATCGGCTGCCGGCCGTACGAGTTCATCGCCTCCAGCTACGGCAAGCCGGTGGTGGTGGCGGGTTTCGAGCCGCTGGACATCCTCCAGTCGATCTACATGCTGATGCTGCAGCTGTCCGAGGGCCGCAGCGAGGTGGAGAACCAGTACACCCGGGTGGTGCCGTGGGACGGCAACCTCGCCGCGCTGACCGCGATCAACGAGGTGATGGAGCTGCGGCCGTACTTCGAATGGCGCGGCCTGGGCTTCATCACCCACTCGGCGATGCGGCTGCGCGAGGGTTTCCGCGCGTTCGACGCCGAGGTGCTGTTCGGCGTGCCCGGGGTCCGGGTGGCCGACCCGAAGGCGTGCCAGTGCGGGGAGGTGCTCAAGGGCGTGCTCAAGCCCTGGGAGTGCAAGGTGTTCGGCACCGCCTGCACCCCGGAGACGCCGATCGGCACCTGCATGGTCTCGCCCGAGGGCGCCTGCGCCGCGTACTACAACTACGGGCGGATGAACCGGCGCCGGGTCGTTGAAGTGGAGCTGACCCGGCCATGACCGGCCGCGGGACCAACTGGGTCGACGAGGCCCTGCGCGAGCACGAGGAGCACGCGGCCGCCGAGGAGGCCGCGGCCAGGAACGCGGATGCTGGGGACGCGGGCGCCGGGGACGCGGGCGGCGCGGCCCGCGCCGCCGGGCGGGACGCCACCCCCTCCGACCGTGAGCAGCAGGTGCTCGACCGGATCGACCGGGCCCGGCGCCGCCGCCCGCGGATCAGGGAAGAGCGGATCACGATGTCGCACGGGGCCGGCGGCAAGGCCAGCCGGACCCTGGTGGAGGCGGTGTTCCTGGACGCGTTCCGCAACCCGCTGCTCGAGCCGCTGGAGGACGCCGCGCAGCTGCAGGTGGGGGGCGCGCGGCTGGCGCTGACCACCGACACCTACGTCGTTTCGCCGCTGTTCTTTCCCGGCGGCAACATCGGCGACCTGGCCGTGAACGGGACCGTCAACGACCTGGCGGTGTCCGGCGCGACCCCGCTGTACCTGTCGGCCGGCTTCGTGCTGGAGGAGGGCTTCGGAGTCGCCGACCTGACCACGATCGTGGCGTCGATGACCGCCGCCGCCGAGGCGGCCGGGGTGCAGGTGGTCACCGGCGACACCAAGGTGGTCGAGCGGGGCAAGGCCGACGGCTGCTACATCAATACCGCCGGGGTGGGCGTGGTCGAGCACCATCTGGCCTTGGGTGCCGCCACCGCCCGCCCCGGTGACGCGGTCATCGTGTCCGGGCCGGTCGGTGACCACGGCGTGACGATCATGCTCGCCCGCGGCGAGCTCGACATCGAGGCCGACCTGACCTCGGACACGGCGGCGATGAACGGGATGATCGCCGGCCTGCTGGAGGCGGTCCCGGGGGTGCGGGCCATGCGCGACGCGACCCGCGGCGGGGTGGCCACCATCCTCAACGAGGTGGCGGTGGCGGCCGGCGTGGGCGTCCTGGTCGAGGAGGACCAGATCCCGGTCCGCACCCAGGTGCGCGGCGCGGCCGAACTGCTCGGCATCGACCCGATGTACGTGGCCAGCGAGGGCCGGATGGTCGCGGTCGTCGACGGCGGGCAGGCCGATGACGCCCTGGCCGCGCTGCGCGCGCATCCGCTCGGCGAGCAGGCCGCGATCATCGGCCACATCACCGCGGACCAGCCCGGCATCGTGCTGCTCAAGACCGCTTTCGGCGGCACCCGCATCGTCGACCTGCTGGTCGGGGACCCGCTGCCCCGGATCTGCTGACACACCGCCTGATGACACACC
>Ga0207693_10004348_pt1 | contig 11987 bp, 12 predicted proteins | sample LARL81metaG_FD_184347 | JGI IMG/M metagenome (GOLD analysis project Ga0207693, IMG submission 184347) | Corn, switchgrass and miscanthus rhizosphere microbial communities from Kellogg Biological Station, Michigan, USA - LAR L8-1 metaG... | ecosystem: Host-associated > Plants > Roots >...
ACGGCGAGGCGGCCGTTGCGGAATGTGACCGCGCGCGCCCCGGCCTGCCCGAGCTTGATCCGCGCCTGCTGGAGGGCGATCAGGTTGCGCAGCGGGTCGGGCACGTCGCCAAAGCGGTCCTCGAGCTCCTCGCGCAGCAGCACCAGGTCGGCGACTTCGCGGGCCGCCGCGATTCGCCGGTGCACGTCGACCTTGGCCTGCTCGTAGGGGATGTAGTCCGCCGGGACGTAGGCGTCGACGTTGACATCGAGCCGCACCGGCTCCCAGTCATCCTCGTATGCCCCATCACCCTCGGCGGCGGCGACGGCCTCGTCGAGCATCTGCATGTACAGCTCGAACCCGAGCGCCGCGACGTGCCCGGACTGCTCGTCGCCGAGCAGGTTTCCGGCACCACGGATCTCCAGGTCTCGCATCGCGATCTTGAAGCCGGCGCCGAGCTCGGTGTAGTCCGACAGCGCCGACAGCCGCTGCGCCGCGTCGGGCGTCAGCGCCGCCGCACTGGGATACAGCAGGTACGCGTACGCGCGCTCGCGGCTCCGGCCGACCCGGCCGCGGATCTGGTAGAGCTGAGCGAGGCCGAACGTGTCGGCGCGCTCGACGATCAGCGTGTTGGCCTGCGGAATGTCGATCCCGGACTCGATGATGCTGGTGCAGACGAGCACGTCGGCGTCGCCGCGTAGGAACGCGAGCATCCGCTTCTCGAGATCCTTCTCGTCCATCTGCCCGTGGGCGACCTCGAAGCGCATTTCCGGGCAAAGCCCGCGCAGGCGCTCGGCGGTCTCGTCGATCGTCTCCACGCGGTTGTGCAGAAAGAACGCCTGGCCCTTACGGGCGTGCTCGCGCTTGAGTGCCTGCTTGACGAGCTCCTCGTCGTACTCGCCGACGTAGGTCTTGACCGGACGCCGGCCCTCGGGCGGGGTCTCGATCACACTGATGTCCCGGATCCCGGCCATCGACATCTGCAGCGTCCGCGGGATCGGGGTCGCGCTCATCGCGATCACGTCGACCTTGAGCTTGAGTTGGCGCAACAGCTCCTTCTGCTTGACGCCGAAGCGCTGCTCCTCGTCGACGATAAGCAAGCCCAGGTCCTTGGCGCGGACGTCGCGTGACAGCAGCCGGTGGGTCCCGATGAGGATGTCGACCTGGCCCTCGGAGAACCGCTTCACCGACGCCCGCTGCTCGGCTGCGGGCCGAAAGCGCGACACGTGCTCGATCGTGATCGGGTAGTCCTTCAGGCGCTCGGAGAAGGTTCCGAAGTGCTGCTGGGCGAGGATCGTCGTGGGCACCAACAGCATCACCTGCTTGCCGTCCTGGACGGCCTTGAAGGCCGCGCGCAGGGCGACCTCGGTCTTGCCGTAGCCGACGTCCCCGCAGATCAGGCGGTCCATCGGTCGCGGCGCCTCCATGTCGGCCTTGACGAACTCGATCGCGTCGCGTTGGTCGGGGGTCTCGGTGAACGGGAACGCGTCTTCGAACTCGCGCTGCCAGTCGGTGTCGACCGGATAGGCATGGCCTTCGCGGCGCTTTCGCTCGGCGTACAGGTTCAGGAGCTCGCCGGCCAGCTCCTGGGCGGCCCGGCGCGCCCGCGCCTTGATCGTGTCCCAGCGAGTCCCGCCGAGCTTGGACAGCGGCGGGTGCGTGCCACCCGCTCCGACGAAGCGGCTGATCTTCGCCAGCTGGTCGACGGGGACGAACACGCGATCGGAGCCCGCGTACTCGAGATACAGATAGTCGCGCGTGACACCGGCGACGGTCTTGGTGTCAAAGCCTGCAAACCTCGCGATCCCGTGGTCCTCGTGGACCACGATGTCGCCGGTGCGTAGGTCGGCGAAGCTGCGAAGCACGCCGCGCCGATGGCCGCGGTCCGGGCGCTCGGCGGGGCGCCGGCGCCGGAACAGCCGGTGCTCCGGGATCACGGCGAGGTGGAACTGTGGCGCGATGAATCCGTTCTGCAGGCGGGCGTGAGCAAATGTCAGCGTGCCGCTCGGAACCTCGGCGCCGTTGAGCCAGGAGACCTTCAGGCGGCCCAGGTTGTAGGCGGCGCGCTCGCCCTCGCCGCGCCCGGCGAACGCCACGATTGTCCGGTAGCCGGACCGGGTCAGCTTCTCGAGCTCGGGCTCGGCCTCCTTGATGCCGCGCGCCGCGATGTCGGCGGCCTGCGCGCGGAACTGAAACGGTTGATCCTGGTCGATGCTCGAAAGGCGGATCCGCGCGCGGCGCTTGAGCTCCGGGGCGATCTCGTCGGGGCTGACGTACAGATGGTGGGCGTCGTCGTCGTGGAAGGCGGCGCACACGTCCTGCCAGTGGTCGGCCAGCGCAGGTGCGACATCCTCCTCTCCGGCGATCAGCACGGCGGCGTCCGCCGGGGCCAGCTCGAGGAACGAGTGGAAGTCCTCGACCGGCAGCAGCTCGGCGATGTCGGGGCGGTCCGCCTCCTCCTCGAGCGCGGCGATCTCCGCGAGCTCGCGGTGCTCCTCTGCGAGCTCGGCCGCGGGAGCAATCTCGACGACCTCGGCGTCGCCCAGCGACCGCTGCGTGAACGTCGAGAACCACCGCAGCGACTCGATCTCGTCGCCGAACAGGTCCACGCGCACGGCGCGGTCCTCGGTCGCGGGGAACACATCGAGCAGGCCGCCGCGGATCGCGAACTGACCGCGGTCTTCGACCTGATCGATCCGCTCGTAGCCGGCCGCAACGAGTTGCATGGCGACCTCATCGAGGTCGAGCAGCTCGCCCGTCTTCAAGCAGAACGAGTGTGGGCGCAGCGATGGATCGGGGACCTTCTCCGACAGCGCCACGGCGCTGACGACGACGACCGGAGCGGCGGCGTCGCTTGAGTCCAGCAGCGCGTCGAGCGCGGCGATCCGCAGACCGACGAGGTGGGGCGGCGGCGCCAGGTGCGACTCATAGGTGACTCCGCGGCTGGGGTAGTAGCGGACGGTTCGCGGTTCGAGCCAGGTTCTCAGACCCGCGGCGAGGTCGCGCGCGGCACGGTCGTCGCCCGCCACGACGATCGCCGGGTGGTCCGGATCGCGATCCAGCAGGGCGGCGATCAGGTACGGCCGCAGTGCCTGGGAGACGAAGCCGCGACCGCCGTCGCGCGCGAGCGCGTCGGTCTGGACGTCGTCATCGGCGTGGGCGAGAAGCGTGCGGAGCACTACTTATTGAGTCTAGGAAGGAGGAGCGTCGCCGAGTACCACTTTTTCGGTTACGTCGGCCGCGGTTTCGATCAGCTGCGCGACCTCGTCCCTGGGCTCGGCGAACCGGCCCAGGACATAGGCCGCGACGCGCTCGGGATCGGTCGTTGGCGGCCGTCCCACACCGATCCGCACGCGCGCAAAGTCGGGCGAGCCGAGGCCCTGCCGGAGCGACTTCAGCCCGTTGTGGCCGGCGAGGCCACCCCCGGTGCGGGTGCGGATCTCGCCGAACGGCAGGTCGATCTCGTCGTGGACGACCAGCACGCGGTCGAGATCGAGCTTGAAAGCCCCACGCGCGGGGCTGACCGACTGGCCGGCCTCGTTCATGTACGTCTGCGGGAGCAGGATTGCGACACGCGGCCCGCCCGGGGCGGTGCGTCCCTCGGTCAGAAGGCCCCGGTACTTGGATTTCGCGCGCGGAAGGTCCCAGCGCTGCGCCAGGAGGTTCGCGACCTCGAATCCGATGTTGTGGCGGGTGCCTGCGTACTCGCTGCCGGGATTGCCCAGGCCGACGATCAGCCAGTCGACGCTTGAAGAGCCCCGGCGACCCGGGAGTTGCACGGTCGTCTGCTACTCGTCGCTGTCGGCGTCGCCGCCCTCGGCGGCACCTTCGGCGCCGTCGGCGGCTTCCTCGCCCTCCGCGGCTTCCTCGCCCTCGCCGACGAGCTCGGTCTCTTCCTCGAGCTCGGGCTCTTCCTCGAGCTGCAGCTTGGGCGGCGACAAAGTGGCGATCACGGTCTCGGGATCGTCGACCAGCTTCACGTTGGACGGCGCACTAAGCGCCTCGAGCGTGAGCGTGTCTCCGATCACCATCGCGGACACGTCGTGCTGGAGGGAGTCGGGGATCTCGGTGGGGAGCGCCTCGACCGTCAGCTCGCGCGTGACCTGCTCGAGCACCCCGCCTTCCTTGACGCCGGGGGAATCGTCGCCTCCGATGAGCTCGAGCACGACCGTGGCCTGGATCGCCTGGTCGAGCCGAACCCGCAGCAGGTCAAGGTGCACGGTCTCGCCCGTGACCGGGTGGTGGATCTGCTCCTTGACGACCACCGGCGTCCCGGCGGCGCCGCCGATGTGGAGGTCGAGCACGGCGCCACGGTGAGCCAGCGCCTGGCGCAGGACTCGGGCGTCGACCATGAACGCGACCGGGTCCTCGCCGCCGCCGTAAACGATGCCGGGGATTTTGCCCTCCCGACGCAGGCGCCGTACGGCTCGGGATCCACCCGGCTCGCGCTGCTCGACGGTGAGACCTGTTGTGTCTGCGCTGGCCATGACGGTCTGCGATGGTAGCGGGCAAATCCGTCACACGCTCTGGGGTCGGCGCGGTACCCTTAACGCTATGTCAGGCGAGGCTCAGCTCATGCTGATGATCGCCGGAATGCACCTTCTAGGGTTGGTGTGCGTCGCGGTGTTGATCATCCCCGCGCTCCGAGAGGGCCCGGGCGCCCCGCCACGCAACGATTCCGGGTCTGACGACGGCGGCGGCTGGGGTCCGAAGGCGCCCCCGAAGCCGCCGGCCCCGCCGCGAGGCGGCATCCCTCTCCCCGACGCCGTGCAGGGCTCTCTGCGCCTGCGCGATCACGGGCGCCTCGCCGATCAGCACCCGCGGCGCGAGCGCAGGCCGTCGCGCGAGCCGACGCGGACGCCGGTTCGCACCTGACGTTTCGGCGCACCGGTCTGCCGACCTAGAAGGTCTGTGGGCAGTCGTTCTCGCTGGGGATCCGCTTGGTCACGGCGAGCAGGTCGATGTGCAGCCCCGTGATCGGGTTCCCCGTCCGCCGCACGCGGAAGCACTGGACGATCGGCAGCCCGGAACCGATCCTCCAGGCCACCCTGGCGACTCCCTCGGTCTTGCCGAAGCTGATGCCGCCCGCGGCGGTCTGGAGCGTGAGCACCGAGATCGCTCCCGGCGCTTTCAGATGGCTGGCGTTGTAGGCGGCGCGCTCGCGGCACGCCGCGCTGGTATCGCATCCCTGGATTCTCGAGATCACGGCGGCGGTGTCGCCCTGGGCCTGGTCCTGCAGCACCGTGATGATCGCGGCGCGTTGCGCGCTGTCGGCGCTGAATATGCGCGCGAGTACGGCGCTGATCAGCAGGAAGACGACGAACACCACGCCGGTGATCAGCAACACTTTTGCCCGGCGCATCCGGCGGAAGGTAAGCAGAGGTGCGACTGCTCGCGGGGCTCGGGCGGGCTAAGGGTCGCTGAGCTCGAGGAAGCGTTCGACCGAAGCCTCCTGGTGATCGAGGCGCTCGGCGAGGGCGCGCGCGTGGTCGGCCGCGACGTGCAGGAAGTCCTCGACGCACCGCTCCGGGTCGTCGGCGAGCGGATAGACCCGGGTGACATCCTGCTGGGCGCAGGCGATACCCATCGGCGGCCGGCCCTCGGCGAGCGTGCGGGCGCTGCATACCGGGGTCACGAGCAGCTGGGACTCGGGCGCGACCAGCGCGGTCGGCATCAGCCGCGCGGCTGGCAGCCGCACCGGCAGCTCGACGGAGTAATCGACCTGGACGTCGGAGCCGATGAGCTCGCACAGGGGCTCGCGCCACACGTCGAGCACGACGTCGGCTCCGACGAGTGCGTCGCGCAGCGTGGTCGCCTGCTCGAGATACAGCTGAGCGGCCTCGTCGCGGTCCCCGGCGTCTGCAAGGTCGAGGTCGCACGGCACGCGCAAAAGCTGGTTAGCCGCGACCGTCGCACCGGCGCCGCGACTGCCCGGCGTTATGTAAGTCTGAAGCGTTCCAAGGTCCCGTCGGCCGTGGAAGATCACGGTCACGGCCTCGCTCACCGGCAGGCCGCCAACGCGCAGCGAAACCGCGACGGACGACGAATCGTCGATCAACGCACGCCGCAGAAGCTGCTCTGAAGCCTCGTGCTGAGCGTCTGCGTCTTCGTCGAACCTCATCTCGCTCCTTGCGGACCGACGGAACCTTCACACAGTATTTACCCACAACCGCAGACGACCGCGCCGTTTTCTTTCTGTGGAGGTAGGCTGACCGCGACATGAAGTTCCTTTACAAGCCCTTCGCGATCATCGCGAGCGTGATTGCGGCCCGGATCGGCCACAGCGTCTTCAAGCAGATCTGGAGCCAGATCGACGACGAACGGCCGCCGAAGCCGACGACCCACGACGCAAAAGTCCCGAAGGTGGTCGCCGCCGCGGCGCTCGAGGCCGCGACGCTGGCCGGCGTGGCGGCGGTGGTCGACCGTGCGGGAGCTAGGGCGTTCGAGTACCTGACCGGCTTCTGGCCCGGCGACGAGCACGCCAAGCCGGCCGACGAGGATTAGGGGTCGGACACCGCTGCGCGTCAGGCGTCGGCGGCCGGGATGAGCCATGGGCTCAAGCCGTCGCGCAGCCAGTCGGGGATCGGCGTCTTGGCGAGCGTGGTGCGGTCGACGAGCACGTGCACCAGTGTCCCCTCCACGAGCGTCTGGCCTTCGCAGCTGATCCGGTGCTCGGAGGCGATGCTCGTGTTGCCCAGATTCGTGAGGCCGATCTCGAGCGTGAGCTCCTGGTCGAACCGGGCCGAGCCCAAGAACCGCAGCCGCGCCTCGGCCACGACGACGTCGAGGCCGCGGTCGAGCATCACCCGGTAGCCGCCGACGCCCGACCGCCACAGCTCGGTGATGCTGGTGTCGAAGTAGACGAGGTAGTGCGAGTTGAAGACGACGCCCTGGACGTCGCACTCGGCGTAGCGGGGGCGCAGCTTGTGCGACAGCCAGCCGGCCATCAGCCGCCGCCCCGGAGCACGAACCCGCGACTTGCCAGGTCGCCCAGCGCATCCTCGAAGGCGCCGAAGTCGCGGCGCAGGAGCGCCTCGATTGGCACGCCGGACGGTCCCTGGGCGCGCACCCAGCGCCGAAGCACGGTCGGTCCGGCCTGCTCGGCGGGCTCAGCCAGCAAGTCCAGAAGGATCGGAAGCTCCGGGCGATGGTCGAGCTGGCCCGAGAGCAGCGTCAAAGGGTCCGCGTCGAGCACCGTGCACAGCTCCTCCTCGGTGAGCCCGAGGAGCTCCATCAGCCGCGCGGCGCGATCTGACTGGCTCAGAACAGCTGATTCTCGCCGCCGAACACGCCGCTCACCGAGCCGTCGGTGAAGATCTGGCGGATCGAGCTCGTCAGCAGGTCTGCGCAGGAGAGGACCCGCACGTTTTCTGGGGCGCCGGGTGGCAGCGGGATCGTGTCTGTGACCACGATCTGCTCGAGGCCCGATCCGGCCAGGTTCTCCCAGGCGTTGCCGGAGAAGACCCCGTGCGTGGCGGCGGCGAACACGCGCGTGGCGCCGGCGTCGTGGACGGCCTGCGCGGCTGCCTTGAGCGTGCCGGCGGTGTCGATGATGTCGTCGACCAGGACCGCGGTCTTGCCCTCGACGTCACCGATCACGTAGCCGATCTCAGCGACCTGCTGGGCGGGACGCTCCTTGTTCAGGATCGCCAGATCGGCGCCGATCCGCGAGGCGAACCGCTTGTTCAGCTTCACGCGGCCGGCATCCGGGGCGACCACGACGAGGTCTTCGAGACCCATGTCGCTGAAGTACTGCGTCAGCATGAACAGCGCGGTCATGTGGTCGCACGGCTTCTGGAAGAAGCCCTGGATCTGCCCCTGGTGCAGGTCCATCGCGAGGATCCGGTCGATCCCGGCCGACTCGAGCATGCGCGCGACCATCCGCGCGCTGATCGGCTCGCGCGGCTCTGACTTCTTGTCCTGGCGCGAGTAGCCGTACCAAGGCGTCACCGCGACGACCCTGTGCGCCGAGCCGCCGACGGCCGCGTCGACCATCACCATCAGCTCCATCAGCGCGTCGTTGGCGCTGAGCCCGGTCTGCACGTTGCCGCAGGTCGGCTGCACGATGAACACGTCGCAGCCGCGCACCGACTCCTCAAACCGGCAGTACACCTCGCCGTTGGTAAACGTCTTCAGCGTCAGCCCGCCGAGCTCGATCCCGAGCTTGGTGGCGATCTTTCCGGCGAGCACCGGGTTGGCGCGCCCGGTGACCAGCACGAGCCGCTTGCTGGAGGGCAGCTCAAGCTCGCGCGTCGGGCTCGGATAGGTCTCAAGCGCGCTCATCGGGGGCAGTCGATTCTACGAGGGGGCGGTGACGGGATTACTCCCCAGACGCTACTCCCAAGACTACGTTGCCGGAGGGTCTCCGCCACTGCTCTTGGAGGTCGCCGGGAGCTCGGTCTCGGGGCTCGCAGGCAAATTGTTAGCGCCCTTCGAGGGCTCGTGCTTTGCGGCATCCCGCTCCTTGCGGCGATCGCCGTAGCCGTCGATGTTGCGCTGGCGCGCGCGTGCCACTCCAAGTGCTCCGGGAGGCACGTCGTGGGTTATCACCGAGCCGGCCGCGGTGTACGCCCCGTCGCCGACGCTGACCGGCGCGACGAACATCGTGTCGACGCTGACGAACGCGCCGGCGCCGATCGTCGTGCGGTGCTTGTTCTCGCCGTCGTAGTTGGCGGTGATCGTGCCCGCGCCGATGTTCGTCCCCTCGCCAATGTCGGTGTCGCCGATGTAGGAAAGGTGGGGGACCTTGGCGCCTGCACCGATGTCGGAGTTCTTCATCTCGACGAAGGTGCCGGCCTTGGCACCCTCGCGCAGCACCGTGCCAGGCCGCAGGTAGGCAAACGGTCCGACACTCACGCGATCGCCGACAACGGCACCCTTTACGTAGGAGTGGACCACCGAAGCCTCGGCGCCGATCGCTGCGTCGATCACGGTGGTCAGCGGCCCCACGGTGGAGCCCTCGCCGATCCGCGTGGTGCCGTGGATGCTTGAGAAAGGCGCGATGACCGTGTCCCTGGCGATCTCGACGCCGGCATCGATCACAGTCGCGGCCGGGTTGACGATCGTGACGCCCGCGAGCATGTGGCGCTCGTGGATGCGGCGCTGAGCGACGGCGGTCACGTCGGCGAGCGCGACCCGATCGTTGATCCCGAGCATCTCGGACGTGTCAGCAAGGCCGTGGGCGATGACCGTGCGCCCGAGAGACCGGAGAATCGCGAGCACGTCGGGGAGGTAGAGCTCGCCTTGGGCGTTGTTGGGATCGACCTGTTCGAGCGCGGCGAGCAGCGCGTGGCCGTTGAACGCGAACAGCCCGGTGTTGACCTCGCGGATCTCAAGCTCGGCCTCGGTCGCGTCGCCCGGCGCCTTGGTCTCGACGACGCGTTGGACCATGCCGCTGGCGTCGCGGACGACGCGGCCGTAGCCGCTGGCGTCGTCGAGGATCACGGTCCCGATCGTGGCCGCCGCAACCGCGTGCTCGTGGGCCTGCACGAGCGAACGGATGGCCTCGGCGCTGATCAGGGGGGCGTCGCCGTTGAGCACGACCACGGTGTTGTCGCCGGCGAGGCCTTCCACCCCCGCCCTGGCCGCGTCGGCGGTTCCACGGGGGTGCTCCTGGATGGCAAGCGTGACGTCGGAGTCGAGGACCGCCTCGAGGCGACGATCAGGGTTGTCGACGACGACGATCCGGCTGGCACCGGCATCGCGCGCGGCGGCAACCGGCCAGGCGATCATCGGCCGCCCGCAGATCTCGTGCAGGAGCTTGGGCGTGCCGGATCGCATCCGGGTCCCCTGGCCCGCGGCAAGGATGACAACGACTGGCGCGGCCACGCCCGGGATCGTAGTGGCAGGACCGCCGGGAACGATTCGCTCCGGCCGGGAGACCGCTGAGATCGAGTTCGCGAACAGACCAGCGCCGGCGAGAAGGAATCCTTCCTTACACGCCGGCGCCGATCAAGCTGTCGGTCAGGTTCACTACGACGAAACTCATGGCCGCTCGGGTCGCCCGCCTCGTCCGTGACGAGCGTCTCGTATTAGTGGCCATTTAGTACGTCGGCACCAGAGGTGGAGAACTTAATCCGTAGAAACTACGGATTCCTTGCCCTAAGACGACTGACCGGCGAGCGTCGCCCACAGGTGCATGAGCGCGTACGCGCGGTAGGGACGCCAGCTTTCGCCGAGCGTTGCTGCGTTCGCGGGGCTGCCGTCGAGGCCCAACGCTTCGAGCGCCCGGCGCAGGCCGAGGTCGGACGGCAGGAACGCATCGGGGTCTCGAAGCGCCCTGAGCGCCACATAGTCGGCGGTCCACGGGCCGATCCCGGGTAGCTCGAGGAGCCGTTCGCGTGCCTCGGCGCGGTCGACCGTGGCACCGAGTTTCACCCGGCCCTCGTCGAGAGCCTCGGCAAGGCCGATCAAGGCGCGGGCGCGGGATGCCGGCATCGGCAACCGGTCGGGATCTACTTCGGCGAGGGCTCCCGCACGCGGGAATAGATGCGTCACGCTCCCGAGCGGAGCTCGCAGCGGCTCGCCATATTCGGCGACGAGCCTGCCGGCCAAGGTCGCGGCGCCCGATAGCGAGACCTGTTGGCCGAGCACGGCGCGGAACGCGATCTCGTCCGGGTCCACGTGACCCGGGACTCGGCGGCCCGGGTTCGCGCGGATCAGCGGTCCGATCAGCGGGTCGCCCTGCAGGGCATCGAACACGGGCTGCGGGTCGGTGTCGAGGTCGAACAGCAGTCGCGAGCGCCCGACGGCGTCCGCTTCATCCTCAGGGTGGTCGAGCAGGTATCGAGCGCGGATCCGGCCGTCGCCCGGGGTCAGCTCGAGGATCCCCCCGCCGCTGGCGAGCCGCACGCTCCGGCGGTAGGCGCCGTCGACGATCTCCTCGACCCCGGGGATCGCGCGACCCGCCAGGTACGCGACCACTCCCTCGGCGTCCATGGGCTCGCGGTACGCCAGCTCGACGTCGATCACCGCGGGCATGTCGCAAGGATCACACAGGTCGTGCCGGTCACACCTCGCGTTCGTAGTAGCGAAGCCACTTGCGGACGGCGTTGTCCGAGACGCCGTACTTGCGGCCGACGGCGAGGAAGTTGGATGCCGCTAGGTCGGCCAGCAGTTGTTCGTAGGGCGGTCGCGAGACCTTCCGGAGTCCAGGCTTTGGACTCCGGGCGCCGCACTCGTGACAGCAATACCGCTGGGCCGGATACTTCGGGGTGAACTCAGCGGAGCACAACATGCACAGACGAGGCGCTCGCTCGATCCGGTTGTTGCGGCCACAGTGGGTCTCCAAGGTTGCGGCGCAATTCGGGCAGACGATCTGGAGGTTCTCAAGCCTGTTGTCGGTCGCGATGCCGTTGATGTGATCCAGGATGAGCGCCATCGGTCGTCCCAGCCACTCCTCTCCTTGTCCACACAGCTCGCACTTCCGGCGTTTGAGGCCTTCCCGGAATAGACGCCGCTTCAGCGTCCCACGGTCGTAGTTCGAGTCAGGGACGAGAATCTCGTCGAGCGGCCTAGCCTCGCGCGCGCACACGGATTGCGCTTGGTCCAGTTTGGATCAAAGTGCCCGGTCTCGATTCCGTACCGGTCGATCAGCTTCCGGAGCGTCTTGAAGTTTCCACCCGCCGCGCGAAGGCCGAGCGTCCTCAGGGCGTCGGTCAGGCTCCGCCCAGACGCCACTGCATCCCGGACCTGCTGCTCGGTATAGAGAATTCGTCGCGGCACACACGAACATTAGTTCGTGTGTCGGACAGAATCGACTTATTTGCAGGCAATTCGTACTTGCGAGCGCTATTTCGACGCAAGCTAACCAGTGCCGGATGCTAGATTCGCCGCACCTCGATTGGGGGGTCGTCCAACTGGCAGGACGCCGGGTTTTGGTCCCGGAAATCAGGGTCCGAGTCCCTGCCCCCCAGCTACCTCAGCAAGGAACCGCCGGCAAGAGGGACGTCGCTGCCCGCGGCGTGCACTCGTTCGCGCGGATCACGCGCCATGAGCCTTGCACCGGG
>Ga0207693_10004349_pt1 | contig 11985 bp, 9 predicted proteins | sample LARL81metaG_FD_184347 | JGI IMG/M metagenome (GOLD analysis project Ga0207693, IMG submission 184347) | Corn, switchgrass and miscanthus rhizosphere microbial communities from Kellogg Biological Station, Michigan, USA - LAR L8-1 metaG... | ecosystem: Host-associated > Plants > Roots >...
GAGATAGTGTTGGACCAGAGCTCGGACCTGCACCTTCCACACGCCAGCAGCTAGACCCACTTCTATGTGCTGTTCGTTGAGTGCATCGAGGTCAGCGAAAAGCTTGTCGTGCTCCACGCTTCACTCACGCCCTTTATAACTAGTTAGGTAGCGATGTCCCCTGCCCTCAGCGCGGCCGTACAAATTCGTACAGCAGCCATTAGGAAGGAAAGGGGTCCGGCGCAGCATCTACTAAGAGCGATACGCTTCGTTGACGTAGCGGCCAATTTCCCGCTCCGCCCGCTTTCCTCCCCGCATTTCTTGCCGATAGCCAAACAGCATCTTAATGCAGACGCCCACGCCTACGGCCACTGATAGCCCTTCCAGTTGCAGGAAAGCCGCGACGTACATGACGCCTGCCCAAAACCCCAATTCATAAAGAGTGGCCTTCAGATCGCAGGCAAACTCAATCATCCGACCACGCCAGATTGTTTCGTCTCTGAAGTAGGCACCTGGAACCATAATCATCCTCCTCCTTGCATGACCTGAGCCTGCGAAAGCGAGCCCGACCGTGCTTGCCTTTACGAAGGAGAGAAAGCGGCGCATCTGGTCCCTCCTCCGTCACGTAAGGGCATTTGTAGCTGGACCTTTCGAGCCATTCGTAAGTTTTGCAAGAGAGCATTCCCTGAGTTCAGACTAGTGAGTTGAAATGAGCAACGGTTCCCAAGCGGCACAACTGTTAAGGGACGACCACCATTCAACCCTACATGCGTTTTTCCTCGCAGCCAAAGAGAGCGGATATACCGACTTTGAACTGCAATTGGTGACGAGCCCAAAGGGTAGAATTGAATTTTGTATCAGCCCGCGAGAGCACTCAGAAATGAGTGCCAAATTTGAAGTAAGAGGCAACACGGTTCGTGCAGCGGCCGGCGAGGCGAGCGTCGTTCCCGTAGAGGACGCGGATGTTCGCCTAGAGTATGGAGGCACCCGTTCTGGGGAGGAACCTGTTCGGGTTTCACCGGGCGCACGTTCCTCGCATCCACGCCGCCCCGCTACGGTGACAGACCGAGACCCACAGAAGATGGATTGGAGCCTCTAGGTCTCACTCATTGAGGGACCCAAGGGGGAAAGTACAACGCCAGAAGGTGGGTGGCTAGCTGTCGCGCTTCGCCATCATACGCTTGTGCGCCATCCAAATAGGCCGCGCCGACGCGGACGAGCATCCCCCAGAAGGCGTTGGTTTGACTCGGCCTGAGTCCTCCAAGCATCCCGATCTTTGCGGGTATCCTCAAGCTGCTCTTTCAGAAGGCTGCTCACCTCTTTCAAAGCACTGATTTGAGCTTCCAGTGCTGGTACTAAACCTGTTTCCATCGCCGGTGCGGGTTGTTTCATTTCGACGATTTTTGGCATTGCAGGAAACACGCGGAACAGTTCTGCCGGGTCAACCTGATATGTCCCCGTGACCGTGCGGGTGGCTGAAATCCTGCCTGACTTGACCGCTCGCCATATCGTGGATTTGGCAATCCCCGCCGCAATGGCGGCTTCGGACAGGCTCAGCATGACCTTTTCTCCCCGTTTGGTCGCACGCCATGGCAGCGCAGCAATACGCGCACTTAAACCCAGCATCTGAGGTTCGGGCGAGCTGTCCGGGATAGAGTATGGGGCAAATCTTTGCGCAATCAGCCTTGCTGGTGCTTCCGATGGGTTCAGCATGGCGTTCCCTCCGCATTGCGTGGCGTGTCAACGCAACGTTCTCAACACAGGGTTAAGAGAGGGTTAAAACGCGCAGTGGCTACACCACTAACCGTTCAGACTTAAGCCGTCAGATGGTGCGAAGCGCTCTCGGCGTCTAGGTACAGCCCGTGCCTTCGCTAACCAGCCGCTATGACTTCGTCGAACAATCCGAGCACCGCAGCGTGACCTCTGACGTCGTTGACGTGAATGAGTGTTGCACCACAGTAATGTGAGCCCAAAACTTTGTGCCCAAGTTGGTAAGCCGCATCGAGGTCATGGGTGAGGTGGTAAGCCGCCGCAATCACTGCGCCTAGGCCGCACCGCTTAACCGCGAGCGATGACGTTGGCGACACGACAACGCCATTGTTGTCCAAAGCAAGATGGCGGCGGCACCAATGCTGCTCGTCTGCAATTAAAGCGCGAGCCCGTTCGACAATCTGGACCTTGAGTGGCCGTGACACGGAAAGCCCTCCCTATCTGAACTTTCTGGAGGCGTCTTCGGCTGGCTGCGAGGCATCGCGCACCATGCCGACGGTCATTTCACCGAGCTTCTTCATTTCGGCCATGCTCGTAAACCCGCTTGGCGTAGTCAGACGGGATTTGGATTGCTTGTTCAAACGACCTCACGCCGATGAGTTGCTCCCATGTACGGATGGCATCGTCGAAAGCGCCCTTGGAGTACTCCATCATTTCGGCAGCGAGGGTTTGGAAGCGTTTGTTGGCCTCAGTGAATGATCTGCTTGCTGCCTCAAAGACACTTTGCATCCGCTCCTGAGCTTGTTGGCCCATTCTGTTAGCCTCATCGGCCATCCTCTTGGTGTCTGACATAGCGGCTTCCTCCTACAGAACTGACATACCTCGCCTGGGCAAGGTAAACGCGTTCCTCACAGAGGCGATGCTATTTCGGTCGAAATAATCTCAGAGTGAGTCTAGGCACGGTGCGGCCAATGGTTCGGGCCACGACCTGTAGGATTCAGCCGAGGCTCTAATCCCGCCACTTCTCCCCTGCTATGATGTGCGTGTCTCACCTCTGGGAGGGCTGTCATATGAACCGCACAAAGATTGCGTTCCTTATCGCCGTCGTCTTTGCTCTCACTCTCACGGCGCAAGAGGCAAGTTCGGCCTCCTTCGCTGCCGCCGGCGCACTCAAGCAAAGCACCGTTGGGACCAATCCCGTGCAAAGGGTGGCTGGTTGCCATACTAACTGTCGGTGGAGTTTCTACCGGGCCGGGGACGGAAAGATTTACCTAGGGTGCCATCGCAACACTTGGTCCTGCGCTTTCGCCTCACCTTGCGACCCCAGGGCGTGTCGCTGGTGGCGCTGGTGGCACCGATAACCCTGATACGAAGCTGGTCGCCCTGAGCATCGAGGCAAGTAAGCAAGAAGAAGCCCCGTCGCAGGGAAACGCGGGGCTTTCTCCCGGTTCCGGTGGAGCGGAACCTACGATGGGGAACTCTCCATCGCTGCTTCTTAGTTAGGTTCCCGAGGGGCGTTATCAATCCACCAGACCAGGCTATGTTTCCGATAAGAAGAAACCTCGGCAAGCATGAAAAGGGCGCCGGCCGAAGCAAGCGGGGCTTTAAGATCGCCCACATGGATCGCTGTAATAATTGCGGGCAGGGCCTCATTAAAATCGATAATCGCGGCGAGCGCCTAATCGGCTGCTTGACGTGCAATCTATGGTCGCCCCCCGACGGCGAGCGATGGACACGGCTTTCTGAAGAAGACCTGCGCGCGCTTTATCACTTGCGGCATGGCGGAAGGTCAAAAGAAAGAGCGCCGGACTAGCTGGCGCCCTCGAATCTCCTGGCCCTAAAGTCAGCCACCCGCGGGGGCGCGCTGAAATCTTGCGCCTTTTGCTGAGTAAGCGATCAAGCTTCATTGGAACTGGCCACCGAACCTCATGCTGGTCACTGGCGTCTCGAGCAACGCTTTGAGCTGAGAGGCTGCGGTTGAGGAAAGGCGCAAAAGCCTAGGGCCATTGTCGGTTTCGACTTCCAAAGTGAGTATGACGTCGCCTTCCCTCATGTTCTCTTCGTTCTCTTGCACTGGCTTAACCCTCCTAATGACCGGCAAGCTCTCGACCCGTTCAACCATTCCTGCCTCCCCTGACTCGACGTTGGCCGTACATCCACGGAAGCTTGTTTCGGGCTCCCGGAGCACATTAGAATATAAAAGGCTGCCCGCGGCCTTTACGATATAGCGGCGTCGATGGACTCAACTTTCCAAGGCGCGGGAAAGGGCGGGTCCTTTGTTTCGGCATGACGGATTGAGACTATAAAAGAAACGGCCCCAGGGTCGCCCTGAGGCCGCTGAGTTGGCTAGCACCCGTCCCCTGATTGAGACGGTGCTGAAAGCTTAGAGTGAACTCATTTCCGATGGGTTAGCATTGGAGCCGATCGGGCTTTGTCGCTGATGCTAAATAGTTCCGCACCGCGACTAAAAGAGCGCGCAGACAATCCTCAAAATCCTGGCCCGAACGCTTGGGCTGAGATCACCAGATCGAGAGCCGCAAGGGCACTTTCTGCCGTAAGCGCCAGGCCGAAGGTCGCAGACAGGAGCTTATTGTTGGCGTCAGTCCGCACATCGCTCTCTTCGTCGGAGATGGGCCCGCTGGCATTCAGCTCGGCCTCTGCTTCTTGAAATCGTCGGATCAACGGAAGCAACTGGTCACCCGCGGGATTGGCTCCAGCAAGTCCCACCACGGGCAGGGCCATCACAGCCGCACCAAGGCCAACAGTGACGGACGGCGGTTGAGGGGCTTCATAGCCGATACCCCTCTGCCTCGAGCTGCGCCCGCACATTGGGATCGGTGAGGCGTCCAATGCAGCGGTGTACTGCCAGCAGCCACTCGCATTCCACGACCCACCGCTTTGGCGGGTTGTGCTGCTCAACGATGATGATTTGGGTGACCTCTGAGTCGGGGTGCTCCCGGTACGGAAACCGCACATGGTCCGGAACAGGGGTCACGAGCCGCTTAAGAGCGATCGCAAGCCGTCCGGGCTTCACCAACTCAGGCCGACAGTACAAGCACGCATAGCAGCCTGCATCGAGAGCGGCCTCTATATCGAGGACGATCTTGTCATCATGGGTGAAAGCTGGATCCAGGCAATCTCCGCTCAGCATCAATCCATAAAAGCGTTCCTTGATACTCGCCGGATCAAGGCGACCCTTGAGAGAGCCGCTTCGTCACTTCGCTCCGCGAAAATGCATTGTGTAGGCTTCAGCATCAGTCCCTCCTATAGTTAGCTTCGCGTTAGCAGCGACTTCAGGAGGGAGCGGAGATTTCCACTAAGTTCTTGATTTAGTGGTGAGCCCGATGGGATTCGAACCCATGACCCCTTGATTAAAAGTCAAGTGCTCTACCGGCTGAGCTACGGGCTCCTCCAGCGACATATGGGCCCCCTCATCCAGCAAGGTCAATATTGAGCAGCTTTCGATTGCCGGGGGTCGCGCGCCGCCTATGCTTTCAGTAAAGTCCGGGCCGACTTGCCCGCTGACGGCAGGGGGATCGTGACATGACGCGAAAAACGCCGGGTACCGGCTGGATCCGCTATTGGCCGCGGCTTCTGTTTGCCATTCCCCTTACCGCTATCTTGTGGGTGCCTTCCTATAACCGGATCGAGCCATCGCTCGGCGGCATCCCCTTTTTCTATTGGTACCAGCTTGCCTGGATCCTGCTTGGCGCGGCCATCGTGTTTGTCGTCTATACGATCGAAACGCGAATCACCGGGACGACGGTGAGGTCGAAGACGGGGCCCGAGACGACGGCTCCCCCGGGAGACGTGCTTTGAATCTCGACCTCGTCGCCACGACCGTATTTGTCCTTCTGTTCCTATTCGTCACCTGGCTCGGCTTCGTCGCCGCGCACTGGCGGAAGGCCGATCTCAACGTACTGCATGAATGGGGTCTCGGGGGGCGGAGATTCGGGACCGTCGTCACCTGGTTCCTGCTCGGCGGAGACCTCTACACCGCTTATACCTTCATCGCAGTGCCGGCGCTCGTCTTCGGCAAAGGGGCGATGGGCTTCTTCGCCATCCCCTATACGATCCTCATCTACCCAATTCTCTATCTCATGTTCCCGCGGCTATGGGCGATTGCCCATGCCAAGGGTCACGTCACGGCAGCCGATTTCGTCCGCGACCGGTTCGGCAGCCGTATGCTTGCGCTTGCCGTGGCTGTGACCGGCATCGTCGCCACCATGCCCTACATCGCCCTTCAGCTCGTCGGTATGGAGGTGGTGATCGGCGCGCTGGGATTCCCGGCTGGCGGCTTCGTCGGACATCTCCCGCTCATCATCGCCTTCATCGTGCTTGCCGCCTTCACCTATACAAGCGGGCTCCGCGCGCCCGCCTTGATTGCCATTGTCAAGGACACGCTGATCTTCGTCACCATCTTCGCGGCGGTTGTGATCATTCCAGAAAGGCTCGGTGGCTACGGCGCGATCTTCGCGAGCGTGCCGCCAGAGAAACTGCTTCTCGCGCCGCCGGCGGAGGGAAGCCTCGGCAGCTACAGCGCCTATGCAACGCTCGCGCTCGGCTCGGCGCTCTCGTTGTTCCTCTACCCGCATTCGATGACGGGAATCCTCAGCGCGTCGAACGGGGATGTGATCCGACGCAACGCCACGATGCTATCGGCCTATTCCTTCATTCTCGGGCTGATCGCCCTCTTGGGCTACATGGCCGTCGCGGCCGGCGTCGACAAGGACCCGGCATTTGCCGCGGGCTTTACCGAATACGGAGCGAATTTCGCGGTGCCGGCGCTGTTCCTTTCGTCCTTCTCGTCCTGGTTTGTAGGCGTCGCCTTTGCCGCCATCGCCATCGGCGCGCTTGTGCCAGCCGCGATCATGTCGATCGCCTGCGCCAATCTCTTCACGCGCAATCTCTACAAGGAATTCATGCGTGCCGATTGCACCGAGGCCGATGAGGCGCGCATGGCGAAGATCGTATCGCTCGTGGTGAAGATCGGCGCCGTGGTGTTCATCCTCGCTATTCCCCAAGACTACGCGATCCAGCTCCAGCTGCTCGGCGGCATTTGGATGATCCAACTCTTGCCGCCAATCGTGCTCGGCCTTTATACGCGCGGCTTCAATCCGATCGCGTTGCTCTTAGGCTGGATCGCGGGGACGGCGATCGGAACCTATATGGCGGCGACCCAAGGCTTCGCCTCATCGGTCTATCCGCTCGCCATCTTCGGCGTAACGGTGCCGGGCTACGCAGCGCTCTACTCGGTCGTAATCAACTTGATTGTCGCCGTGGTTTTGAGCCCGCTCTTCGACCTCGTGGCGCGGCGCGGAGCCACCTCCGCGGCGCGATAACGGCCGCAGCTGTCGTCAATGCGGCACTCGACCGCGGCGGATTATGTGGATAGGGTCAGCCGTCGCGACTCAAACTGCCCTCGACAAGGAGGACATTGACCATGGCAAACGACAACCAAGGCAGTCGGACGTTTTTGGCGATCGTGCTGGGCGGCATCGTGCTCGCTCTCGTCATCGCCGCTTATTTCATGTACGGCCACAAAGGCGAGACCAGCGTCAAGGTCGAGAAGCCGGCTACCGAGCAGTCCGCACCTGCCGCGCCCCCGGCAGCAGAGACGCCGGCTACGCCGCCAGCAGAGTCGCCGATGGCTCCGTCGGCACCTCCGGCCGGCGAGGCGCCAGCGACCCCGCCCGCAAATCCTGCCCCTTCGACAAGTCCGTAATGGCCGGCGAAAGGGCGGCCTCTCGCGAGCCGCCCTTCCCAACTTGGATGTCCGCGTCGGGTCCAAGGCTCTCAAAATCCTTAATCGAGCCGGCCGTTAGGCTGCGTAAGCCGTCTAACGCGTCTCCCTGCCGCCGAAATTGATGTAGATTGTCGGCCTCGATGCGTGGGAACGGCGAGATGGCGGTGAAAGGCGACCGCGGACGCGTGGCGTGCTGGCTTTTGACTGCCAGCTTCGCTTTTTTCATTTCGGCAGCCTACGCCCAAGACAAGCCCGCTGTGCCGGTCGAGGCGGCGAAGGTCATGGCCGCGCCGTTGAGCGAGCAGGTAACCGCCGTCGGCACTATCTTCTCCAACGAGGCGGTTACGGTCAGTTCGGAAATCCCGGGGCGGCTCGAGGAGATTCATTTCCAAGAAGGGCAGCCGATCGAGAGGGGATCGCCACTTTTCACGCTCGAAGATTCGGTCTATCGCGCCCAGCTCGCCGATGCCGAAGCCAAGCTTAAGCTCGCCGAGCAAACCCACAAGCGGCGCACCACTCTGCTTAGCAATCAATACGCGACGGCCCAATCGGCCGACGAGTCGGCCTCCGCCGTCGCAGTGAACACGGCCGCCGTCGAGCTCGCCCGTGTGCAGCTCGACAAGGCGCATATCGTGGCGCCGTTCTCCGGTATTGTCGGCCTTCGCCGCGTCAGTGTCGGTGAGTACATCACCGCAGGCCAGCCGCTGGTCAATCTCGAAGCCATCGATCCGGTGAAGGCCGATTTCAGGGTGCCTGAGAAGTTCCTTCCCGCCATCAGGGTAGGGCAGACTATCCGCATCAAAGTTGACGCCTTCCCAGGGGACAGCTTCGAGGGGAAAGTTTACGCCATCGATCCGCGGCTCGACGTGGCGGGCCGCAGCCTGCTGGTGCGCGCAGTGGTGCCCAACGGCGATCAGAGGCTTCGCCCGGGGCTGTTCGCGCGAGTGACGGTGCTGCTGCAGCTCAAGGAGGATGCCTTGAGCGTGCCGGAGCAGGCGATCGTGCCCCAGGGCGACAGCCAGTTCGTGTTCAAGATCGTGGACGGCAAGGCCCATCTGACCAAAGTTGTGACCGGCACGCGCCGCGATGGACGGGTCGAGATCGTCGATGGCCTATCCGCCGGCGATCAGGTCGTGATTGCGGGCCAGCTCAAGATCCGCGACGGCAGTGCCGTGTCGATCGTCGGACCTACCGGGGCCTGAGCCGTGACGCTTCCAGAACTTTCGATCAAGCGGCCGGTCTTCGCGACCGTCTTGAGCCTCGTGCTCGTTCTGGTCGGGCTCGTCTCTTATGAGCGCTTGAGCGTGCGCGAATACCCAGCGATCGACTCGCCGGTGGTCACCGTGCAGACCAATTATCCCGGCGCCAGTGCGGCCATCGTCGAGACCCAAGTCACGCAAGTGCTCGAGGATTCGCTGTCGGGCATCGAAGGCATCGATTTCATCACCTCGATCAGCCGGCAGGAATCGAGCCAGATCACTGTGCGGTTCAAGCTCGACCGCAACCCGGACTATGCCGCTGCCGACGTACGCGATCGGGTCGGGCGGGTTCGTGGCCGCCTTCCCGACGAGATCGACGAGCCGATCATCCAGAAGGTCGAGGCCGACGCCCAGCCGATCTTTCACCTCGCTTTCTTCAGCGACAAGCATTCGGCGCTCGAGATCACCGATTATGCCGAGCGCTACGTCAAGGATCAGCTCCAGACGCTTCCGGGCGTTGCCGAAGTGCGCCTGTTCGGCGATCGCCAATATTCCATGCGCATCTGGCTCGATCCTGAACGTGTCGCCGCCTATCAGCTCACGCCGCAAGACATCGAGGCGGCGCTGAGACGTCAGAACGTCGAGGTGCCGTCAGGCCGCATTGAAAGCCAGCAGCGCGAGTTCACCGTGCTTGCCGAAACCGACCTTCGCACGCCCGAGCAATTCAACGATCTCATCGTCAAAGAGGCCAATGGTTATCTCGTGCGCCTCGCAGACGTGGGCCACGCCGAGCTCGGCGCCCTCGATGAGCGGCGCATCGTTCGCTTCAACGGCAAGCCTGCGATCGCGGTCGGCGTGATCAAGCAGGCAACCGCCAATCCGCTTGAAGTCGCCCAAGAAATCCAGAAGGTGCTGCCAGCCATCACCGCGTCGCTGCCTGACGGCATGCAAGTCAGGATCGCCAACGACAAATCGGTGTTCATCGCCGAGTCGATCAAGAACGTCTATGAGACCATCGGCGAAGCGGTCCTCCTCGTAGTCCTGATCATCTTCCTGTTCCTGCGCTCGGTGCGCGCCACGCTGATCCCGCTGGTCACGATCCCGGTCTCGCTGATCGGCGCGTTTGCGCTGATGTATGCGCTAGGCTTCTCCATCAACACGCTGACGCTGCTCGCGCTCGTCCTCGCAATCGGCCTCGTGGTGGACGACGCCATCGTCATGCTGGAGAACATCTACCGCCACGTCGAGGGGGGCATGAACCCGGTCCAAGCCGCGCTTATCGGCAGCCGCGAGATTTCTTTTGCCGTGATCGCGATGACTATCACGCTAGCCGCGGTCTACGCGCCGATCGGCTTCATGACCGGCATCACCGGGCGGCTGTTCACCGAGTTCGCCTGGACGCTTGCCGGCGCGGTCATCGTTTCGGGCTTCGTGGCGCTGACGCTCTCGCCGATGATGTGCTCGAAGCTCCTGCGCCACCAGGAGCGGCACAACGCTCTATACCGCGCGAGCGAGCGCGTGCTTCAGGGCATCGGCGCGGGCTACCGCGGCCTGCTCAAGCGCGCGCTGGCAGTCCCGCCGGTCGTGCTCCTGATCGGGCTTGCGGTGGCGGGCTCGAGCGTTGCGCTGTTCGGCCTGCTGAAGGGAGAGCTGGCGCCGATCGAAGATCAAGGCAACATCTATGTGATGTTCCGCGCGCCGGAGGGCGCGACTATTGAATACACCGACGCCTATGCGAAACAACTCGAGCAGATCTATCTCTCGGTACCGGAGGCCGACCGCATCTTCGTGGTGGCCGGCAATCCTACGGTCTCGCAGGGCACCTCGGTCGTAAGGCTCAAGCCGTGGAGCGAGCGCGAGCGCACCCAGCAGGAGATCGCCAAGTCGATCGCGCCGCGCATGGTCGCCGTCCCGGGTGTGGTGGCGTTTCCAAGCAACCCGCCGTCGCTCGGTCAAAGCCTGAAGGACAAGCCCATCAATTTCGTGATCCAGACCTCGAGCTCGTATGACGAATTGCAGAAGATGGTCGATGCCGTGCTCGAGAAGGTGCGCGACTATCCGGGGCTGGTCGACGTGGACTCAGACCTCAAGCTCAACTCGCCGCAGCTCGACATCTCGGTCGACCGTGAGAAGGCAGCGGCGACAGGAGTCGAGATCGACACGCTCGGCCGCACGCTCGAGACGATGCTCGGCGGTCGCCAGGTCACGCGCTTCAAGCAGAACGGGGAGCAATACGACGTGGTGGTGAAGATCGCCGATATCGACCGCCAGAATCCCGACGATATGCGGCGCATCTATGTGAAGGGGCGGGAGGACGCGATGATCCCGCTGTCGAACCTCATCACCATCAAGGAGACCGTGGCTCCGAAGGAGCTCAACCACTTCAATCAGCTCCGCGCCGCCACCATCACCGCGCAGCTTGCGCCAGGCTACACCTTGAGCGACGGCCTGAGCTTCCTTGCCAAGACCGCGCAAGAGGTGCTGCCAATCACCGCCCATGTCGAATATTCGGGGCAGTCGCGCGAGTTCAGGGAAGCGAGCCGCAATATGTATCTCATCTTCCTGCTCGCGCTCGCCTTCATCTATCTCGTGCTCGCGGCGCAGTTCGAAAGCTTCACCGATCCCTTCATCATCATGCTGACCGTGCCGCTCTCGGTGACCGGCGCGCTGCTTGCATTGTGGTGGAGCGGCGGCACGCTCAACATCTATAGCCAGGTCGGGCTTGTCACGCTGATCGGACTCATCACCAAGCACGGCATTCTCATCGTGGAATTCTCGAACCAGCTTCGCGCCAAGGGGCAGCCGATGCGCGAGGCGGTGATGGAAGCGGCGGCGTTGCGGCTCCGACCGATCCTGATGACCACCGGCGCCATGGTGCTCGGCGCCGTGCCGCTTGCGCTCGCGACCGGCGCCGGCGCCGAGAATCGTCAGGACATCGGCTGGGTGATCGTGGGCGGGCTTCTCGTCGGCACGCTGTTCACGCTGTTCGTGATCCCCGTGGTCTACACCTATCTCAGCCGGCGCGAGTTCCTGGAGGCCGATCTCGAAGGCACACAGGACGCGCCTGCGTTACCCAGGCCGCGCGGCGTGCTCGAGCCAGCCGAATAGAGGCTGAAGGCGTCGCGCGCTGAGAGGCGCGAAAACGGTTCACTTGGGTGTCGAGATGCGAGGCGGCTGCCGCAAAAAGAAGAGCCCCGGCGCGGGGAGTGCCGAGGCTCGTACGCATTACACAGAACGCACTACCTACCCAGACCGAACACAACTGGGCACATGGAGCATGCCTTGGGCCTGTGGCAGTTTTTTGACGATTCCTTGTCAGTCTTTTTAATAGCCACAAGCATTTGCACGCGC
>Ga0207693_10004350_pt1 | contig 11982 bp, 11 predicted proteins | sample LARL81metaG_FD_184347 | JGI IMG/M metagenome (GOLD analysis project Ga0207693, IMG submission 184347) | Corn, switchgrass and miscanthus rhizosphere microbial communities from Kellogg Biological Station, Michigan, USA - LAR L8-1 metaG... | ecosystem: Host-associated > Plants > Roots >...
GAACGGCCACCAAAACGGCGCGACGCACGAAGCCCCCGATGCCCGCCCACAATGGTTCCGCCACCGCATCAAGACGATATCGCTTCGTGGCCTGAACATTCAGCGGCTCTTCGGCTCGCAACGTGCCCTGAAGACGGTCGAGGATTTCACCGAGTTCGAGCAGCGCACCGCCTATTTCGACGGCGATATCGTAGAAGCCACAAAGAAAGGAGTGAACCCGCTCGAGCGCGGCAGCCAGGTCGACTTTATGGCCGATTTTCAGGAGATGCTCGATTTGCCGCCGGCGCCCAAGCTCGACGTCTTCGGCAAGCTCGATCCCGCCAAGGCGACCCAGGCCGAGATGCGGGGCCAGGAGGTCTTTTTCGGCAAGGGCCAATGCGCGAGCTGCCACCAGCCCCCGTTCTACACCGACAATCTGATGCACGACCTCCACACCGAGCGCTTCTTCAAGCCGGTGATGATCAACAACATGATGGCGGTCGGGGACGGGCCGATTAAAACCTTTGCGTTGCGCGGCGTCAAAGACAACCCGCCCTACCTGCACGACGAGCGTCTTCTGACACTGGAAGACACAGTCGAGTTCTTCAACCTGATCGACGGCACCAAGCTGGCGCCGCAGGAGAAACAGGACCTGGTCGCGTTTATGCGAGCCCTCTAGTCCGGAGACACACTGGCCTGCTGGGGCTCGCTGTCTACATTCGGCTCGCGGGGAGGGCATTAACTTGAAGCGCCCGACCCGCCAGTCTTCCGGCGCCTATTGCGGCGCGGGCGGCAGCGGCATGCGTTGAACCGGCGCGTTTGGCGGTTCCGCCGTGCCTGGTGGCGGCTGTTGCGGGTTTGGCGGCCCCGCCTCCGGTGCCGGCGGATAGGGATAACCGCTCCCGTATGGATAGCCGGAGGCGTAAGGATAAGGGTACGGATACCCCCACCAGTAGTAGCCGTAGGGGGAATAATAACATCCCGACAACAGGCCGGCGCTCGCCACCGCCGCCAGCCCGATCCATCGCAGTCGACGAGGTTTTGTCACGGCTCACTCATTCCCAGGAAATTCGGCCGGCGCTTTTCGAGAAACGCGCGGACACCTTCGACGAATTCGTCGGTCGCGGCGCAGGCCGCGAAACTTTCGGTCTCGCGTCTCAACTGAGCATCGAACGCATCGCCAAGTGTCGCTTGAAGCAGCGCCTTGGTGCGGCCGTAGGCATGCGCCGGGCCGTTGGCCAGTCTTGTGGCGAGCGCCATTGCCTCTGTGTCGAGGGCCGTCGGCGGCACCATCCGGTTGATGACGCCCAGCTGAACCGCGCGCGGCGCGTCGAACCGGTCGCCGAGCATCATCAGCTCCGCCGCGTGCTTCAACCCGACTACCCGCGCCAAGGTCGCCGTCAGGCCGCCGTCGGGGCTGGTGCCGAGATGGATGTAACCCGTGGCGAAGATCGCATCCTCGGCGGCGATCGCCAGATCCGAGGCGAGAACGAGGCTGAGCCCGACGCCGGCAGCGGCTCCCTGGACGGCGGCGACCACCGGCTTCGGCATTTGCCGCAACCGGATGAGGAGAGGGTGCAGCCCGTCGACAATCCGGTAAAGCGCCTTGCGTCGTTCCTCCGGGGGCGATCCGATCAGCTCGCCGAACATGTTGATGTCACCGCCGGCGCAGAAATGCGCGCCGGCGCCGCGCAGTAGCACGACGCGAGCCGAGGCATCCTCGGCGGCTTCGGCGGTGGCGGCGGCAAGCTCGCCGATCATCTCGCGATTGGCCGCGTTGAGCACCTCGGGCCGGTTCATCAGAATCTCGAGAACGGCGTCATGCCGCCGCACAATTACACTGGCCATGGCTCGGCTCCTTCGGCTCCGCGGTCTATGATGCCGCGCGTTCTTCACGGAGAGGATACCATGGCTTATACGATCCTGCGCGGCGGCCGCGTGCTCGACATCGCCGCCGGAACCGCGGAACCCGCCGATATCCTGGTCGAGGACGACACGATCCGCGAGGTCGGGTCGCCCGGCTGCCCCACCCCGGCCGATGCGGTCGAGTACGACGCGGCGCGCCGGCTGCTGCATCCCGGTCTCGTCAACGCCCATACCCATGGCCACGGCAACCTCGCCAAGGGGATGGGAGACCGCTGGTCCCTCGAATTGCTGCTGAGCGCGGCGCCGTGGATAACCGGAAACCGCAGCGCCGAAGACAAATACCTTTCGACCCAGCTCGGCGCGGTCGAGATGGTCATAAAAGGCTGCACCGCCTGCTATGACCTCGCCTTCGAGTGGCCACTGCCGACCGCCGAAGGGCTGGCGCTGGCGGGCAAGGCCTACGCCGATGTCGGCATGCGCGCGGTCATCGCGCCGATGGTCGCCGACCGCAGCTTCTATGAAGCGATCCCCGGTCTGATGGACGCGCTGCCGCGGCCGCTACAGGATAAGGTCGCTGAACTGCGGCTCCCGCCGTCCGAGGCGACCCTGGCGGCGATCCGCGACGCGCTGCGCGGCTGGTCGTTCGACCGCGACCGGGTGCGTCCTGCGGTCGCACCGACGATACCGCACCACTGTTCGGACGCCTTTATCTGCGGCTGCGCTGATCTGGCGCGTGAGTTCGGGCTAGGGGTTCACAGCCACGTCGCCGAATCCAAGGTGCAGGCAGTAACCGGGATCCGGCTCTATGGCGGGACTCAAACTGCGCATCTCGACAGCCTCGGCGTGCTTGGGCCGCATTTCACCGTGGCGCATGGCGTCTGGCTCGACAACGAAGACATGGCCCGCCTCGGGGACCACGGCGCCTCGGTCGCGCACAATCCGGGCAGCAACATGCGGCTCGGGAGCGGGCTCGCCGATACGAGGGCGATGCTCGAGCGCCGGGTCAATCTCGGGATCGGCACCGATGGGGCAAATTGCGCCGACAATCAGAACATGTACGAGGCGATGCGCCTCGCATCCTTCGTCTCGAAGGTACAAGGGCCCGATTGGCGGCGATGGCTGACGACCCGGGAGGCGGCACTGGCGGCGACCGAGGGCAGCGCACGCGCCTTGGGGCTCGGCGACCGGATCGGCCGCCTCGCGCCCGGCTACAAGGCCGACATCGTTATGCTCGACCTCGACCATCCGAATTGGCTGCCGTTCAACGACCCGGTCAACCAGCTGGTCCATACCGAGGACGGGACCGCGGTCGCCAGCGTCATGATTGGGGGCCGCCTGATCCTCGACAACCGGCGCCTTCTGACGGTCGATCTCGCCCGGCTGCGCGACCGCGTCGAAGCAGCGCGCGAGCGTCTCGCCGCCGCCAATGCCGACAACCGCCGCCTCTACGAAGCCCTAGAACCGGTCGTCGGCAGCTACTGCCCGGGTCTGGCTCGCGCCCCCTACCACATCCACCGCTACGGCGCGCGGCCCGAATAGAGCCCCTCTCCGCCCTTCAGGATCGGGGCCTCGGGAACCCTCTGCAACACAGCTACTCCGCGGCGGCTCGCTGCACTGAAATGCTCGGTGCCACTTGCGCTGGCGGATTGCCGCGTGGCCGGCCGTTGCCGTTCTCGCCAAAGCGCTCGACCGCCTTCCGGGTTATCGCGGGGATGTCGTTGCCGACTGCCCGGATTTCGGAGGCGGTCCAATTGAGGCACTCCGACAGCCATTCATGCTGCGCTTGCAGCAGATCGAACATGTTGCGGGCTTCACACATCCTCTGCATCGATCGGGAGGATGCCTCGAAGACTTGGCGCTGCCGTTGTGCCCACCCGGTCATCATCGTTTCCACACCGGTGAGGACATCACCTTGTGCGCCCATCCACAACTCGGCCTGTTTGGCAAAGCCTACAGGGACGGCATTCGATTTCGCCTCGGTCATCCTGGCCTCCTTGAATGCACTGTGCCCATCGTCGCCGGAGGCGACGCCTTGCGCTTTGAGAGCGCCAATTTCTTGAAATGCGTTGCCATGATGCCGCACGGGATGCGGCATCAATGTGGCGGGTTTGCAAATAAAGTTAACGGGAGCCGGCGCGGGGACCGTGCGGCCCGAGTCAGCCCGCCGCGCGGCGTCCGATCAGCGAAAGCCCGCGCAACACGTCGATCGCCTGGGTCAGTTGCTCGTCGCTTGTCGAACCCATATCGCCCGTGGCAACGGAGGGCGCTTCTTCCGGCGCCGGTGTGGCCGTCGCGCCGGGAGGAGCGTCGGCCGGCGGCTTGGCGGGAGGCGCGGCGGCCTGATCAGGATTTTTGAGCGCACCCGGCAAGTCCGCCTCGTGCCGGCCTTCGCCGTGTCCGAGCTTGGCGAGCTTGAGCGAGCTCACGCCGAGGTCGGGTTCAAGACCCTTCCCTTGAATCTCCCGGCCACTCGGGGTGGTGAAACGCGCTGTCGTCAAGCGGATCGCGCCGCCGTTGCCTAGCGGGATCAGGCTTTCGATCGCGCTTTCCCCGAAACTCTTCGTGCCGAGCGTCACCGCCCGCCGATTGTCCTGCAACGCTCCGACGACGAGCTCGGCTTCCCGCGCCGTCCCACCATTGATCAGCGCAACGATCGGCAGCCCCTTTGCGAGGTCGCCCGGCGTGGCGCTGATAAGTTTGGTGGCAGTCGGTTTGCGACCTTTGACAGCAACGATATCGCCCTTGTCGATCAGCGCGTCGGCGGTTGCGACCGCCGCATCGAAGCTGCCCCCGGGGTTGTTGCGCAGATCGACGATAAAGCCGATCAGCTTGTTGCTGGCGTGCTGCCGCAGATCCTGCACCGCACCCGCGAGCGCCGTCTGGGTCGTCCCGTCGAACCCGGCGATGCGCAGGTAGCCGACATTGCCGCCTTCGATCCGCGATATCACGGTCTGCAATTTGAAGGGTTCGCGCTTTATCGTGACGTCGATCGGCCCGCCATTGCCGCGGCGCAACGTCAGCGCAACCTCGCTGCCTGCGGGGCCGCGCAGCTTCTGTTCCGCCTCGCCTAGGGTCAGATCGTAAGTCGGCTCCTTGTCGATCGAAAAGATGACGTCTCCGGGTTTGACTCCGGCTTGCGCCGCCGGCGACCCGTCCTGCGGAGAAATTATCCTCAGCTGTCCGTTCTCGATCGTCACCACCATCCCGACACCGGTCTGGTTGTCGTTCGCCGGGGCTTGCAATGCCTTGAAAGCGGCCTCGTCGAGAAAGGACGACCGCGGATCGAGGCCGGTCAACATCCCGGAGATTGCCGCGCCGATCAGCTTTGTGTCGGAAATCGAATCGACCGAGTCCTGGCGGATCCGCTCGAACGCTTCGTCGAAGAAGTTGAGTTCTTCATAAACGCCGTCCTTGCCGGCCTTTTGCTGGGCAAAAACGGCGCTTGCGATAAACAGCGTGAACACCAGCGCGATGACCGCCAATTTCCGCATGCACCATATCCTCCAGGAGACCGAGCCCGCCGACGAAACGAACCCTTAAGCCGACAATCGTGGCATAACCGTGACAGCCATGGCATGCCGGCGGCGCGGCATCGTGCGGCCCATCTTGCCAGAAAACCGCGTCCGATGCTTCTCTGCGTGCGGAAAAGCCGCACCTCATAGGAGGAGAACCCAGTTGGATCTGCTCGACCGGGTCAATGAATTAAAGCTGCCCTTTGCCGAGCTTTTGGGCATCCAGTTCGTCAGCGCTTCGCCGGAAAGAATTGTCGCCGAGATGACCGTGCGAGAGGATCTCTGCACTATTCCCGCCGTGCTTCACGGCGGCGCGATCATGGCGCTTGCCGACACGCTCGGCGCGATGGGCACGATCGTCAATTTGCCGCAAGGAGCCGGGACGACGACGGTCGAGAGCAAAACCAATTTTGTCGCGCCGGCGCCGGTCGGAACGCGGGTAATCGGTGAGACGACATCGATCCACCGCGGCAGGCGGACCATGATCTGGCAGACCCGCATCTCGACCCCGGAAGGCCGCCTGGTCGCTCTCGTTACCCAGACGCAGCTTGTCCTCTAAATCACTCCCTCTTCGCGGAGCGCGGTGATCTCGGCGGCATCGTAACCGAGAGCGCAGAGGATTTCGTCGGTGTGCTCGCCGACCAGCGGGGCCCGGTGGCGATAGGTGCCGGGGGTCTCCGACAGCTCGATCGGCGTCGGCGCCAGCGGTAGGGTGCCGTCGAGCCCGGGAAACGTTACCTCTTCGAGGAGACCGGCGGCGCGGATATGTGGATCGTCGAGCGCCTGTTGCGGCGAATAGACTTGGCCAGCCACGATGCTGGCCTCTTCGAGCGCTGCAAGCGCCTCGGCGCAGCTCCGCGACGCGCACCATTCGGACATGCGGGCCGAGATGATCTTGCCGTGGTCGGCACGTGACTGGTCATCCTCGAAGCGGGGGTCGGCCAGCCAACGCTCTTCGCCGATCAATTTGGCCCAACGGCGAAACATCGGCGCCCCGATCACCGTCGCGACGATCCAGCCGTCCTTAGTCCGGAAAATATCGGCCGGCGCCGAGTTGAAACCGCGGTTGACGATCGCGGTGCGGTCCACGCCGGTCAGCGCCTGCTCGATCAGGGTGGCGTTGGTGAAGGCGATCGCAGTGCGCAGCAGGGCACCTTCGACCTTCTGACCGCGGCCGGTTTTGCCGCGCTCGATCAACGCCGCCAACGTTCCGAACGCCGATAGGCAAGCCGTGCCGAAGTCGACCCATGGCACCTTGATGGCGATCGGCTGCTCCGGCGTTCCGGATAGATAGACCGCGCCGCTCATCGTCTGCCCGATACCATCGAACCCGTGCTTGTAGCTGAGCGGCCCGCCGGAGCCGAAACCGGTCACGGTTGTCAGGATGATGTCGGGTTTTGTCTGGCGCAGACTATCGAGATCGAGCGCCAATGACCGCAGGACCCGGGGCGGCAGGTTGGCCACGACGACATCGGCAGTGGCGACCAGTTTCTTTACGATGTCTCGGCCTTTGGGCGGGGCGGGGTCCAATGTCATCCCGAGCTTGTTGCGGTTCATCGCCAGAAACATCGCGCCGCCGCCATCGGGCTCCGCGCCGACCGGGATCATGCCGCGATCCTCGCCGCCGCCGATCCGCTCGACGCGGATCACTTCGGCGCCGAGATCACCGAGCAGCGCGGCGCAAAACGGCCCCGCGATGTAGCGCCCAAAATCGAGGACGCGAATGCCGTCGAGCACACCAGCCACGCCTTCCTCCCGATGTCACCGATGCCTGCCGGGTCACGGTGAGTTTACCCTTCGGCTGACGATGACGCATGCTACGATCGTGAAGATCGATAACGCATCTGAGGAGAGAGCCAATGAACAGGGCGGATTTCGAGACGGAACTGCGCGCGCAAGGCTACCGGGAGATCGTCGATCGCCGGATGGATGCGAAGACGACGAACCCAGAGCATTCCCATGAATTCGATGCGCGCCTGCTCGTCCTCGAAGGCGAAATGACCATTGTTTGCGACGGCGAGGAGCGCACCTACCGCGCCGGGGATACCTTTGCGATGACAACGGGTCGTCGGCACACGGAGCGCTGCGGACCGGAGGGTGTTCGGTATCTGGCTGGACGCCGCTATCAGCAGGAGCCGGCGAGCTAGCGCGATGTCGCTCAATACCATCAAGGTCCCGACCATCGAGCAGCTGGGCGAGGTCGCGGTGGAGCTCGGCCTTACGATGCCCGAGGCCGATCTTTCCGCGCATCATCAAAGCCTGCTCGCAGCTTTCGAGGCGTACAACCGGCTCGACCGGATGCCGGACGAGCTGCCGCCGGTCACCTATCCGCGGCTGCCCGGCCGCCGGCCCGCGCCCGAGGAGAACCGTTACGGCGCCTGGTACGTCAGGACCGAAATCGAGGGCGCCGCCTCGGGCAAGCTCAAGGGCAAGAAAATTGCGCTGAAAGACAATGTCTGCCTCGCCGGGGTGCCGATGATGAACGGCGCCTCGACGATGGAGGGCTATGTGCCGGGTATCGACGCGACCGTCGCGACCTGGATTCTCGACGCGGGCGGCACGATCGTCGGCAAGACGGTCTGCGAATATTTCTGCTTCTCCGGTGGCAGCCATACCAGCGCCACCGGCCCGGTGCACAACCCGCACCGAATGGGTTATTCGGCCGGCGGGTCCTCCTCCGGCAGTGCCGCCGTCGTCGCCTCAGGCGAGGTGCCGATGGCGCTCGGCGGGGATCAGGGCGGCTCGATCCGCATCCCTGCCGCGTTTTGCGGGATCTACGGCATGAAGCCGACCCATGGGCTCGTGCCTTACACCGGCATCATGCCGATCGAGCTGACATTGGACCACACCGGCCCGATGACCGCGACCGTCGAGGACAATGCACTGTTGCTGGAGGTATTGGCCGGGCCGGACGGGCTCGACCCGCGGCAATACGGTGCCGCGGCAAAGCTCTATCGCGAGGCCTTGGGCGGAGGCGCGGGCGGCCTGAGGATCGCGGTCGTCCAAGAAGGCTTCGGCCATTCGCAATCGCTGCCGCAAGTCGATGCGATTGTCCGCGAAGCAGCGACGCGGTTCAATGGATTGGGCGCCACGGTCGACACCGTGTCGATCCCGATGCACCGTGATGGTTCGGCAATCTGGCTGGCCATTGCCGCCGAGGGCGCCACGATGCAGATGATGCTGGGCAACGGCTTCGGCTATAACTGGCAGGGGCTCTATATCACCTCGCTGCTGGATTACCACAGTGCCTGGCGAAGCCGGGCGGACGAGCTGTCCGACAGCCTCAAGAACACGATGCTGCTTGGCCATTACATGGTAACGCGCTACCGCGGCCATTATTACGCAAAGGCGCAGAACCTCGTGCGCCGGCTGCGCAGTGCCTATGACGAGGTGCTGGCGCGCTATGATCTGCTTCTGATGCCGACCCTGCCGCTCGTCGCGACGCCGTTGCCCGAAGCTAATGCGCCGGTCGCGCAAATCCTGCAGCGAGCCTTCGAGATGCTGGCCAACACCGCGCAGTTCGACTGCACCCATCACCCCGCGATGAGCCTGCCTTGCGGCATGGTCGACGGCCTGCCGGTCGGCCTGATGCTGGTCGCCAAAGCGTTCGAGGAGGAAACGATCTACCGCGCCGCCGCGGCTTTCGAGAAAGGCGTCGACTGGAAATCGCTGAAGGCGGGGTAGCGCGGATTTTCGTTTGGGGAGGGGTCGGTGGATGCGCGAATTCGCCGGTAAGGGGCCTTCATAACGGGCGGCGCGAGCGGCATTGGTTTGGCGCTCGGTCGCGTCTTTGCCGAAGCGGGTATCAAGGTGATGCTCGCCGACATCGAAAAGGGGGCGCTGGATGCCGCGCTGGCGAGCCTGGAAGGCATCGGACCAGAGACACGTGGCGTTGTGTGTGACGTTGCCGATCCAGCCTCTGTTGATAACGCCGCCGAAACGGCTTTTGCTGCCTTGGGCAACATCCACATCCTGTGCAACAACGCTGGAGTTGGTGCCCGAGGCGGCATAGACGACATCTCGCTCGCTAATTGGCGCTGGGTCCTCGACGTCAATCTGATGGGCGTGGTCCACGGCCTGCGTTCACTCCTGCCACACATCCGCGCTCACGGTGAGGGTGGACACATCGTCAACACCGCATCTGTGGCGGGAATAGTGAACGCACGGCAGGGCTTTGCGCCATACCCTGCAAGCAAGTTTGCGGTTGTCGCCATGTCGGAGGGGTTGGCGCTCGAGCTGCAGCCGCTTGGCATCGGCGTGACGGTCCTGTGTCCAGGCTGGGTGCGCACAAGAATTATGGAGAGCGCGCGCAACCGTCCTGAGCGTTACGGGCCGAACCCGGTATCGAACGCCGCAAGCCCCGTCGCCGCACAATTCGCCGAGCTTGTTCGTACTGGGATGGATCCGCGGGATGTCGCCTCACGAGTGTTCGCCGCGATCCGCGACAACGAGCGTTATGTGTTCACTCATCCGGAGATGCGCGGTGCCGCGGAAGAGCGTTTTCGGAGAATTCTCTCGGCGTCCAACAAGACGATTCCTCTCGGCGACACCTGAGGGATGCCGGCTCGGCACCTTTTGTCGCAGCGCAGCGTCTGCGGCTCAGGCGAGAAGTGCCCGGACGATCGCCTCCCACTCTTCCTGTAGAGGTGCTTCGGACGGGGTTTTGCCGGCGCGGCGATACCAGCCGTCGGCGTTTCTCAGGTCGCCCTCGACCCGGTGCAGATAGGCGTGGGCCCAGGCGCCGTCGGCGTCCGGCTGCTTCTGGGCGCATTGATGCGCCAGGTGCCAGTCGCCCTTCGCCTCCCACCACAACGCCTGCGCCGCCATGCCCAGCCCGTCGGGCGGTGACGCTTCGGCGAGCGAGCTTTTGTAGGTTTCGAAGTCCATCGCTAAATCTCCTCTCGGGACGTTTCGGGTCACCCCACCAAGCGGTCGAGGTTGTCGCGCAGCCGATAATAGCCGCCGACGACCGGCAGAAACCAGGGATTGCCAGAGTAGAGCGGGTGGTCGGGAAACTCCTCGGTATCAAAGCTGCAGGCGTAGTTGGCGGCGACGGCGATCTTGCGCGCCGTCTGCCAGCCCAGATAAGTCATCATCGCGACCCCGCTGCCGTTGCAGCCGAGGCAATAATGAAGACCGTCGCGCTGTCCCATATGCGGCAGTGCGTCGAGCGTGAAGGCGACATTGCCGGTCCAGGCGTGCGTGATCTTGGCGCCGCGCAATTGCGGGAAGCGATCGGTCATGTAGCGGTGGAGGATCGGCGCGCTGACGGTCGGATCTACCTGCGTGAAGCGCGCCCGGCCGCCGAACACGATCCGCCGGCCGTCCGGCGACGTCCGGTAGTAGCACAGCACCCGCTTCGTGTCGGACAAGGTCCGCCCCTTGGGGATCAAGGATCGGACGAGATCCTGCGGCACTTCTTCCGTCGCAATGATATGGCTGGCTACCGGGACCACGCGCCGCCTGAGGCCAGGGGTGAGGCCCCCGGTGTAGCCGTTCGTCGCGATCACCACATCGCCGGCCAATACCGTCCCGCGGGTGGCTTCGACGCGCCATTCGGCGCCGGCCCGACGTATCCCGGTGACCAAGGCTTTGGCGCAGACGGCAACACCGCGCCGGCGGCAAGCCTCGAGCAGTCCCTTGTAGTAGAGCGCCGGATGCAATTTGCCGGACCGCTCGACGACCATGCCGCCGAAATAATAATCGCTGGCGATTTCTTCGCGCTGCCGCCCGCGCGGCACCATGTACGCGCCGGACTGCGACGCCGAATTGAGCACGGCGAGCCGGCGCGTCTGCACGTCGAAATGCTTCTTTGTCCACGCGCCGACGAAGCGGCCCGGCTTTTCCCAGAAGCAATCGATGTTTTCCTCGTTGATCAGCCGATCGATCAGGGCAAAGGCGTCGGATGCGTCCGACAGGAGCCGCTCGGCTCGCTCCGGCTCGACATCGGCGGTGCGGCCGGTGAAGCTCTTGCCGATGTTCACGCCGCCGCTGACGGCGCCGCCATTGCGGGTGCTGGCGCCGAACCCAAGCTCGTTGGCTTCGAGCACGACTGCGTCGATGCCGTGCTTGGCCAGTTCCAGCGCCACCGAAAGCCCCGCATATCCGCCACCGACGATCGCGACGCGCGCCACCCGCGGCAAATCGACGAGCTCACCGGTGGTAGGCCCGTAGGCCTCCCACCAATAGGGCGTCGGCGTGAAATCACGATGGAAGATGTCCGGAACCATCGGCCTCAATTCCTCGAATGCACTCGCGCTATGCGGGCAAGGCGGTTGTCCCGGGCGGCGAGGCGCGACTAAAGTTAGTCAAAGCCTGCCACTCACGCGATCGAGGAGCGAAAATTCATGCCAGCGCAAGCCGCAACAGCAGCAAACGGCCGTCAGGAAGCGGCTCGCCTCTATCAGGAGCTCGAGGATCGCATGCTCGCTCGCGATCAGGAGGGCGGCAGCCGCGTCTATTACGAACTGCTGCGCCAAGGGCGGCCTCTGCCGGAGATCATGGCCGAGGCGGTGCGGATCCATGCGCCTTACACCCATGTGCCGTATCACCAGCGCATCGACGACGGCTTCCCGAACTTTGTCAACAACGACCACTGTCTGCTGTCGGCGCGCGCCGCGGTCAA
>Ga0207693_10004351_pt1 | contig 11982 bp, 11 predicted proteins | sample LARL81metaG_FD_184347 | JGI IMG/M metagenome (GOLD analysis project Ga0207693, IMG submission 184347) | Corn, switchgrass and miscanthus rhizosphere microbial communities from Kellogg Biological Station, Michigan, USA - LAR L8-1 metaG... | ecosystem: Host-associated > Plants > Roots >...
GCAACACTCGCTACCAAGCGGACGCTACTCCTTACTTGGGCCGGACTTTCACCGGCAGGATCGCACCAGCTTTGCCTGGCGCACTTATTCGATCACCTCATCGGCGCGCAGAAGGAACGATTCCGGGATCGTGAAGCCGAGCGCCTTGGCAGTGGTGAGATTGATGACGAGACCGAATTTTGTCGGTTGCTCGACCGGGATGTCGCCAGGCTTCGCCCCGCGCAAAATCTTGTCGACGTAGTCGCCGGCGCGCCGGAACAAGTCCGGGAAGTTTGCACCATAGGACATCAGACCACCCGCTTCGACGTGCTCGCGAAAACCGTACATCGCCGGCAATCGGGCGCCGAGCGCCGAGGTGTTGATTCGAATGCGGTTGGAAAGAAACAGGGGGTCGTTGCAGACATAAACTGCGCCTGCGCGATCCTTGAGAGCCTCAAAGACGGGCGCGATATCCTCGGCGCGCCGGACATCTGACAGAGCGACTTCGAGCCCGAGCGTGCGGGCCGCTGCCTGAACCTCGCCCATCTCCAGCACATTGTTGGGATTGCCTAAATTGCCCAAGAATATCAGCCTGTGGAGGCCGGGGATAACCTCGCGAAGGAGTTCGAGGCGCTTGCCGGCAATATCGGTCGACTGCATCGACAGGCCGGTGGCATTGCCGCCCGGCCGCGCCAAGCTGGCGATGTAGCCGCTCCCGATCGGGTCGCCCCACAACGCGAAAACGACCGGGATCACCGATGTCGCGTGCATGACTTCGGTTGCTGCGGATCCCGTCGCGACTATGACATCGACCTTGAGCCGGACGAACTCGGTCGCGATCTCAGCGAAGCGCTCGGCGCGCCCCTCCGCCCAACGATATTCGATTGCGATGGTGCGGCCCTCGATCCAACCGAGCTCGCGCAGCCGCTGCGCCAAAGCGGCGAACCATGGGCCGTGGGATGAAGTCGTGCCGGAGGCAAGGAACCCGATGGTCGGCAGTTTTCCCGGCTGCTGCGCACGCGCCGCGAGCGGCCACGCTGCCGCGCCGCCGAGAAGGGTGATGGACTCGCGCCGCCGCATGTGCTGCCCTCAATCCGAGGATTGCACCCTACCACAACTGATAGAAAATACCGCGTCGTGCATCACAGCAAATTTGGAGTTAGACGGCAGCACTCGATCCGCGAACCCGGCATCTGTTCGAGGCGCCGAAATTTCTAAATAGCGAAGCCAGGGACGCAGCGGCCTATCCGCTGGATCGCATACACGCTGATATCCATGATGCGGAGCACCACCATTCAGAGGCCGGATACATTGCTGCATGACAGCGGAATGCGATATTGCTCATCCGAGCTACGCTTCCTGGTCACCGGAGGTTGCGCATGCTGGGCGATCCGCTGTTTTGGATATTCGTGCTTCCCGGTCTGTTGTTAGGGATGTATGCGCAAGGGCGTATCAAGGCCAACATTGCTAAATATTCTCAGGTTGGCACGCCTGGTGGCATTACCGGTGCGCAGGTCGCACGCGCGCTTTTGGACTCGCAAGGTCTGCAAGGCGTGGCGATCGAATCCACGCCAGGAATGCTGAGCGACCATTACGATCCTCATTCGAAGTTATTGCGGCTAAGCCAGCAGGTGTACTTTGCCCCAACTGTCGCAGCTGCCGGAATAGCGGCGCACGAAGCGGGCCATGCCGTGCAGGATGCGGAAGACTATTTCCCCTTGGAGGCGCGCACCTACATTGTACCAATCGTGCAGCTCGCTTCGCAGATTGCGCCTTGGGTGTTTCCCTCGTAAAACGAATGACCAATGAGAGCAGATCAAGGCTGTAGGGTCCCAGCGGCTATAAAATTCCCGGGTCTTGCAAACGCAAACTTAGCCGGCAGAAGGCCCCCCTGGCGAACTTCGACGAAGGGCTGTGCTTGTGGCACGTTCCAGCGAAGCGCTAACGCCGCATCACCTCAGTGGTTACCGCGTTCATGCCGCAACAAAACTCGGACGCTGAAAACGACTGGCATCGCTGGCTGCTGCGCGCGTGGGGCAATCGGCCACGTCGCCGCTGCGCTGACTGGCGTGCTCACGGTGAAGTAGTGTAGCTTTTCCCCGAGCCGCCTGATCGTGATGGCTCAAGTGCATCGTACGGCTGATTTCACAGGGGGACTCAATGAAACTTCCCCGCCGACAATTCTCGCATCTCGCAGCAGGTGCCGCCGCCCTCCCGGCTGTCTCGCGCATTGCGCGCGCGCAAAGCTATCCAACGCGGCCGATGACGATGGTCGTGCCCTATTCGGCTGGCGGTCCGACCGATACTATTGCGCGCATCATGGCCGAGCGGATGCGAACACCGCTTGGACAGGTCATCCTGGTTGAGAATACGACCGGCGCTGCTGGAACCATCGGCGTCGGCCGGGTGGCGCGTGCGGCGCCCGACGGCTACACGATCTCAATCGGTCATTGGGGCACGCATGTGGTCAATGGCGCGATCTATGAGCTGCCGTACCATGTGCTCAATGATTTCGAGCCGGTCTCGTTGATTGCCACCAATCCGCAGCTCATCGTCTCCAGGAAGGCCGTGCCGGCAAAGGACTTGAAAGAGCTGATCGGCTGGCTCAAGGCGAACGCCGCGACCGCGACGCAAGGAACCGCCGGCCACGGCAGCGGCTCCCACGTCAGCGGCGTCTACTTCCAGAACGTCACCGGTACGAAATTCCAATTCGTGCCCTACCGTGGCGCTGGGCCCGCGATGCAGGATCTCATCGCCGGCCAGATCGACATCATGATCGACCAGGCTGCCAATTCCATCCCGCAGGTGCGTGCCGGCACCATCAAGGCCTACGCGGTCACCGACAAGGTGCGCCTCGCGGTGGCACCCGACATTCCCACCGTGGACGAGGCCGGCGTGCCGGGGCTTCATGTTTCGATTTGGCATGCGCTCTGGATGCCCAAGGGCACACCGAAGGAGATTATCGCAAAGCTCAATGCCGCCGTCGTGGACGCCTTGGCCGATGCCAACGTGCGCAAACGGCTCGCCGATCTCGGCCAGGAAATCCCGCCGCGCGAGGACCAGAACCCGCAAACGCTTTATGCTTACCACGAGGCCGAGATTGAGAAGTGGTGGCCGATCCTGAAAGCAGCGAATATCAAGGGCGAGTGATCTTCCCGCCGGAGGACGGTTCACATGCGCCTGCTGCTGATCAACCCTCGATTTCCGGAGAGCTTCTGGAGCTCCAAGTGGGCGCTTGCTGAGGTTTTGCCGAACAAGCGGACCACGAACCCGCCGCTGGGCCTAGCTACGCTGGCGGCGCTGTGCCCGCCGCACTGGGAAGTCCAGATCGTAGACGAGAACATCGAGCCGATCCCGTTGGAACCGCAGGCCGACATCGTCGGGGTTTGTGGCATGGGCGTGCAGTTCTCGCGTCAGCAGGAGTTGCTCGCCTACTATCGCAGCCGCGGCCACTATGTGGTCGCCGGCGGCAGCTACGCGTCGCTTTGCCCGGAACAATACACCAGCCATGCCGACACCGTGGCCGCCGGGGAATGCGAATACATCTGGAAGGAGTTCTGCCGCGACTTCGAGCACGGCAGCCCCAAACCACTATACCACGAGACCGGGATGGTGGACCTCACCGACTCCCCTACGCCGCGCTTCGATCTCCTGGAGCTCGAGCGCTACAGCTACGTCTCGCTGCAGTTCTCGCGCGGCTGCCCGTTTCGTTGCGAGTTCTGCGACATCATCGTCATGTTCGGTCGCAAGCCGCGTGTTAAGAGCCTGGAGCAAGTGGGTCGCGAATTGGACGAGTTGCGCCGCCTCAAGGTCCACAGTGCATTCTTCGTAGATGACAATTTGATTGGAAACCTGCCGGTTGCCAAGAAGCTGCTCGCCTTCCTCAAGGAGTATCAGGACAAGCACAGTTATAAATTCAACTTCGGCACCGAAGCCTCGCTCAACATGGCTCAGCACAAGGATCTGCTGCAGCTGTTTCGCGAAGCCCACTTCGGCTGGGTGTTCATCGGCATCGAATCGACCGACCCCGCAAGCCTGAGGGAAACCAGGAAGACCCAGAACCTGCACGAGGACATCCTCACCTCAGTCCGCCGCATCTACTCGTACGGTATCGACGTTATGGCGGGCTTCATCATCGGCTTCGATCACGACACGACAGAGACCTTCGAGCAGCAATATCGTTTCATCACTGAAGCCGGCATCATGGTTCCCATGATCGGGCTGCTCACGGCGCTGCCCAAGACTCCGCTTTATGATCGGCTGAGGAGGGAGGGACGGCTGACCACGCTAGAGGATGCGCACGACAACACCCGGCCAGGCACCAATGTGATTCCAATGAGCATGCCCTACGAGGCAATGGTGGACGGCTATATTGCGCTCTACAAGAGACTCCTGACCGACCGTGAGATTGCGCGGCGCATCCGCAACAAGCTCCGCTTCCTCAGCGCACCGACCTACCGCGGTGGCTATTCCACACGTCAGGGCCTTGGCATCTTTTGGCGCTTGGTATTGCGCGGCATCATACCCGGCGGGCCGAGGCGAATTTGGCATTTCCTACGCACGCTACCTTGGCTCGAACCGTCTCAGCTGCCGACGGTAGCAGCGGATTGGATCGGCGCCCTTTCCATGAAGGAATTCGCCGACCGGCGCGTGACGGTCGAACCGACTGAACAAGGTTCGCTGGAGCGGCGTGTGAATTCCGTGCGCAGCGCCATCGATCGCTACGTGGCAGCGGGCAATGTGACGCTGAAGCTGCGGCGCACGAGCGCCCCGGATCTGGCGGTCTGTCTGAAGGGGAAACTGGACGGGCCATTCTTCAAACGCGCCGCACCGGGCTTGGAGCGTCTGCTTAAGCACACGCGTGCCAGCGTTACCTTGCGAGTTGATGCCCTGCAGACGCAGCAGTTCGACCACTTCCAGGGCCTCCTGCGTCGCCTGGCTCGATATGGCGACCGGGTGCACATCGTCGTTGACGAACGCCTGCGCGCGCTAGTGCCCATCGACTCGTCGGTGTTCAACTTGGTGTTCGCGCGACGCGTCGACTAGTCGGCGTGGCCGTCTATCAGCGACCTGCCGTCCAACCAAGTTCGCCGCCAGCGCCGGCAACTGGTCGATTTGACTTTCGGCCCAGCAATACGCGACCGTGACAGGGCTCGCTGCGCTGCGGAATTTCGCAGAGGTTAAGGACCGGTTTGGGTCATTAGCTACCTATTTGAGATGACGGAAAAATTCTCGTTTTCATGTCTGGTCATCCCCCTGATTCCGGACGCCACCGGCTCGTAGGATCAGCTTCCCCCTGATTCTACCGCCAGGTCTCTCAGGCCCATCGTGGATAGGCCATTAGCGATAGCCGTGAGAATGATTGCGGAGCCGCCGATGAAGTTCGCCAGCCCATGCGCGAGAGCATACTGCGCGGTTGTGGCGTTCGCCGGTCCGCCAAAAACAGCAAAGGCCCCGCTCAATCGGGGCCTTTGCTCTGACGCTTGGCGCATTAACCAGCTAAGCATTGGAGCGGGCGAACGGAAGCGAACCCTCTACGCAGCTTGGAAAGCTGCCGTTTTATTTCGGGCTTCAGGAGCTTAGCGCCCGCGCTGGACCGAACCGAGGGACACGGCCGCGTTCTGTTTGGCTCGCGGTACGCGATGTCGGTAGAACTACGCGCGCGGCGGGCGACGCCGCTCGTGGAACCAGCCGCGGTACTGTGTCATCTTTGCGCGCTGCGCCCCTGGCGCATGCCGCTTGCACGTCGAGGCCTCCTCGCTTTTCTCCGGCGCGCCCCAGCGCAGCTCGACACAGTCGTTGAGATTGTACGCCATTTCGAGATCCGGCGCGCGGTCGAGCACGTCCTTGAGCGCGAGCGTCCACGCGGAGCCGTCGCTGCGCGGATAGGAAAACTTGCGCGCCGCAAGCTCCGACGCGAGCACGCTCTCCAATTCCGCCTTCACGTCGGCGACGCTCTTGCCGCTGGGCATCGCGTAGCGCTCGGGCCGCCGCGCGACGCGCTCCGGAAAGCCGCGCACGACATCGATCGCGATCAACAGGCGCAGATCGCGTGACGGCGTCGCGAAATCTTCCCACGCGCCTGTGGTCTCGAAGATCGTTGCGCCGTCCGGCATCTCCGCGTCGCCGCGTCCGCTGCTCTGGTACTTGCGCCCGTTTTCGACCGAGGTGACGCGCGTCTTCACTTGCTCTTCGAGCGACGTGATCGCCTCCTTCATGGCGCGCAAGGGATCGAGCGGCGACGGCGACATCACGTCGTCCATGCGATCATAGAAGTCTTCGATCCCGAGCTTCGCCTGATCGAGCGAGAAATCGCCGTATTGGGGGTCCTTCGCAATCTCGGCATTGCTCAGCCGCCGCAAGACGCCGTTCTTGTCGCGCACGATCGGCCGGAAGCGCTTGAAGCCGGGGCCACCGAGCGCGGGATCCTGCGCGAATAAGAAGTTACCCCGCCAGAAGCGCTTGCGCGCGACCGTGCCATCGGGCTGCCCGTCGACGGCAAGGATGACGCCCGCCTCGCCCTCCGACTGCGCCACACGCCGCGCGATCACCAGAACGTGCCCGTATGGATCCGCGTATATGGTGCCTGGGCGCAGCGTGTCCTGACTGAGCGGCACGGGATAATAATCGGTGTTCTCGTCGCTCAAGGCCGTTCGCGCGGAGCCGGAATGGACGCCGTCGGCGACGGTCGTGCCCACATAGTGGCCGAACGAGGCCGCAAGCCCCGGCGGCCGCTTTGGCGGCGCAGTGCTTATGGGCTGCGGGGCTGGCGGGGGAAGCATCCCCATCAGCGTGCGGGACGCGATGTTTTGCTCGACTGGAACGGGAGCAGGTTCCTCCTTCTGGATGTTCCACCACGCGTGGCACGTCGGCCCATTGCCGCCGCCGCCACGTGAGCATTTCGCGTAGCCGAACGGCAGCCCCATCTTGAAGGCAAAATACGCGCGCAAAAAGTAGGGAAGATCGGCGCAGTCGGGACGAATGATGAGCCCCATCTGGTCTTCGCCAAGACCCAGATGGTTGAACAGGAAATTGCGCGATCGATCGCGCAGCACTTCATGCAGCGCCTTCCACGACGGCGCCGCCTCGAGCGGGTCGTCGAACAGCTTCTCGATCCATGCAGAGTACAGGTTTTCGGTGGAGCGATTCCACGTATTGCGCAAAGGCCAGAGGCTTCCCTCGGTCTTGCTCAGCCGCGGTGGCTGGTCGCCGCGAACGGCGATCTCGCGGGTGATCGTGCTGCACTCGGCCGGCGCGCGGTCGCGCGCGAGCCGCACGTGCCATTTCCCCGCGGCGGGCGAGGCGACCTCGGCGAACCAGAAATACGGCGGGCCGCCGTGCCGCTCGCGCGATGTGGCCGCAACGCTTCCGTCCGGCGCGATCAGCGAAAGCTCGCCCTCGAGCGGCTTTTCCGCGGCCAGGATCACCCGCAAAGGCGCGCCCTTCCACGGCGCGAGCGGCGAGGGCAGGACCGCGAGCTCGGCCGCGTCTTCGCAGCTGCCGAGCGCAGCTTCGGCCCGTGCGTCCGTTGCCGAGAAAAGGAAGGCGAAAAATCCACCCGCGATCAGCGACAATGCTGATGCAGCAGCAAGCTGGCGTGCCAGAAACATTGAGCCCCCTAACCCCTCACCCCAATTGGCAAGTATTGCGAAAGCTTTGGCTGAATCATGGCAAAATCCACCGGCTGGGCGGAACTGTAATGGGGTAACGGGCCGGCCGGCCCCAGCCCCCCAAATGTTCCGCGCCCCCCAAATCGCGCGCGCCGTGCCCACACTGCGGGGCTGCGTGACCGCGCCTCAGCCGGGGTTCAAGCCGTTTGCCTTGATCACGGCAGCTCCCGCCGGAGATCGCAGATACGTGATGAATGCCTGCGCAGCTTCCGCATCTTTGCTGCCTGCGGCGATCCCGGCCACGTAGACGACCTCGCGTTGAATTTCGCGCGGCAACGGGCCGACTATTTCCAGGCGGGGGTCCATCAGCACGTTGATGCCGAACACCGCGAGATCGGCCTCGCCGCTCGCAACCGCCTCGACGATCGCTGCGGGCGTTGCCTGCGCCTTGGTCTTCGTCCGCATCGCCTCCGTGATCCCAAGATGCTCGTACACTTCTGCAAGCTGCGCGCCTGTTGCGCTCGCCGGTATCGAGGCGATGGAATGGGCCTCGAGCAGCGTCTGCTTGAGCGCCTCCGGCGTGCCGATGTCGGGCTTGGGGGCGCCCGCGCGGACTGCGACTGCGATCCCTACCCGAGCAACGTCGGGCGTGGATCCCGGCGCAAACTGCGCACGCGCGGCAGCATCTTTCACGACATCCCGCGGCACGACCCCAAGGTCGAATGGCACCCCCGATGTGGCCATCTTGATGAGCTCCGGGGCGGTGCCGAAACGAATATGGAGCTTATGACCAGAAGCACTCTCGAACTGGGCGGCGATCTGCTTGAAAGGCACAGCTATGCCGCCGCCCGCTATGACCTGAAGTTCACTCGCTTGCACCGTTGCCATCCCTGCGAAAAAAGAGCGAGTCCGAGCAGCAAGCTGATCGAACAAGCATTGCCCATGCAACTCCCTTCTCGCCGCGGCGCTCTGGAGGCGCCAGCCGCTAACTGCAGCCGGATTGGTGCAAGTATCCGCCCTCGCTGGCACGGCTGCAAGCGGGCCCCTGTCTCGCGTCCCTGTTTCAACGCCTGCTGGAGCCGCTGATTTTACCGCTTCCCGGCGTAGGCTGTGCGATTGATGAACTCCAAGGCAGTGCCGTCGGGATCGCGGAAATACGCGCGCGGACCATCGATGACCCCACCCTGGCGATCTTCCTCGAGGAAGATCTCGACGCCGTTGGCCCGCAGGTTGTTGACGGCCGCCCGATAATCGTCCGGGGCAAGCATGAAGGCATGGTGCACTCCATAGGAGCCTTCGAGCTCCCTGACGATGGGCGCAGGCCGCTTGATGAGCAGCACGCACACACCGCCGGCGTCGAGAAAAGTCATGCTCTTGTCCGGCAAGGCATGCAGAAATTTGCAGCCGACGATCTCCGTGTAGAAGCTCGTGCTTCTCTCGGGATCACTGACCGGTATGGCGAAATGCGCGACTCCCGTGAGCTCCACCATGAGTGTCTCCTGGTTTTATGAATTCAAGGACAGCTTCACATCGATGGCGTCCTCATGCAGCTTGCGACCCTCCAGTCCTTCGACGTAGCGCATGAACCGATAGCGGTTGTCGCTGTCATCGAGCCAGCGCGGATACGTGATGACGTTCTCGCTGCTGGGGCTGATCTCGGCAACGATGAAATGCGGTCCATCCGCGGCGAAGGCTCGCTGCACCGCCTCCGTGAAGGCGGCAAGCGTATCGACGCTCAACGCATTTCTGATGCCGGCTCCCTTCGCCATGGCGACGAGGTTCGTACCGTGCGCAGTCGCGGTCGGAACGCTGCCCGAGCATTCGTACATCTTGTTGTCGAACACGATCTGAATGAGATTCTTGGGGCGCATGCGGCCCAGCGTCACCAGACCGTTGAGGTTCATCAGCACCGCACCGTCGCCATCGAGCACGACGATCTTCCGATGCGGCAACGCCAGTGCGAGCCCGAGCCCGATGGAGGAGCCGCTTCCCAGCGTCTTGAGGGCAAGATTGCCATCGCCCGGACGGATGCGGTTCCAATCGACCCAGGCCATGCCGACCGTCACAAGGCATGGAGAGAGGTCGACGAGGGTGCGGATGCTTTCGAGACCTTCATTGCGCTTGAACATCGCTCACAGCACCCCTTTTTCCAATAGAATCGCAACCGGCTTCTTGAAATTGTAGGCCTGGGTCAGCGCTCCGCCTATGAGATCGGGGGCCTTTGCGAGATCATCCAGAAGGTAATGGGGAATGCGCAGCGCGGACAGCACGGGTTCGGTGAACTGGCCGAGCTGGGGGAACGCCATGTCGCCGCGCGCGCCCGCATAGAGGACGAGAAGAAGCATCGGAATCTCGAACTGCAGCGCAGTGGTCACGATGCCGTTGCAGGAGTTCAGCAGTCCCGCGTTCTGCATGAGAAGCGCGCAGCGGCGGCCACCGAAATACGCCCCGGTGCAAACGCCGACACCCTCCTCCTCGCGGCTCAACGGCACATGAATGAAATCATTGCTCTGATCGAGGATCTCGATCAGGCTCGCAAGGCTGCCGTCAGGCAGCGAGGCGACGAACGTGACGCCCGCGTCCTTGAGGCATCGCAAGATCGTGCGCGCGCTTTCGATGGAAGGCACGTGATCCGACCTCCTCGTTTGGGTCGCACGCCCAATGGCGGCCTCTCCCGACGGTAACATTGCGTGTCTGCCTCATCAACGTTGCGCTCGCGAGGCATGCGTGATCTCAATGACAACATACATCAGGGATGTTACCGTACCATTGGGCTTGACTTTCCGCGCGATACTTGTCTTCCCGCGACCACTCATCTCCCATTCGATCTACGAGGGACGGCGATGTACTTGAAGATCAAACGGCTTCCCGTCGCTGTAAGCCGGCTCCAGGCGATCATGGTCGCCGCGGTTTTTTGCCTTGCGCTCTCGAATGCGAGCACGGTTGCACAAGACACCGTCCGCGTCGGCGTCGGCGTCGATCCCTCGTTCACGTCATGGTGGGTCGCAGCCGACAAAGGCTTTTTCGCCAAACGAAACCTGAAGGTGGAGATTACGCAGTTCTCCGGCGGTCCCGATCTGGCGGATGCTACCATGGCGGGCGAGCAGGACTTCGGGTCATCCGGCACGGCGACCTGGATGCCGCGCTTCGTGCGGTCGGATTCGCTGCGGATTCTCTGCACCATGGCAACGTCGCCGAATAATTTCAAAATGGCGACGCTGACGTCCATTACGTCGCTCTCCGATCTCAAGGGAAAGAGGGTCGGCACCGTCAGCGGCAGCTCGACCGATTATCTGTGGGCGCTGGTCGTCAAAAAACTGGAAATTCCGGAAAGTGGCCTCGACGTCGTGGGGGTGACCCCGCCGGAGCTCGTTCCGGCGCTGGTCCGAGGCGACGTCCAGGCCTTCTTCTCGTGGGAGCCTTGGCCGACGAAGGCGGTCGAGATCGGCGGCAAGGACAAGGTGCATATTCTCGCCAGCAGCGGCGATGTCGGCTACTTCCAGAGCTTCGTCGTGGTCGGAAACAAAAACTTTCTCCAGGCGAAGCCGGACGTAACAGCGCGAGTGCTGGCAGCCTTGCGCGACGCGACGCACTATCTCAACAACGAGCGCGCAGACGCGATCAAGATCGCGGCAACCCGCAACAAAATGACACCTGAGATGGCCGAGTACATCGTCGGTCTCTACACATTCAAGGTGGATCTCGCAGAGAGCATGGTGGCCGGTGCGCGCACGGAAGAGGCCTGGATGCGCGGCAAGGAGCGACTTAGGGGCAGTCCCATCGACTGGAACGTCGTCGTGGACCGCAGCTATTGCGACCGCGCGATGGCGATGAACTGATTGCAGCCAATCGAATCCCGCGGAGCCGGGCATGCCGACTGCGCACGTCAATGATTGCAACTTCTACTACGAGGTCAAGGGGAATGGACCCGACGTGGTGTTCATTCACGGCGAGGACCATGGCATAGAGATGTTCGAGCCCCAAGTCGCTCACCTCTCGCCGCACTACCGCTGCGTTACCTACTACCGGCGCGGCCATGGCCGCACCCAGTTGACACCCTACGGATATTCCCTGCGCAATCAGATTCTCGACCTCGCCATGCTGCTCGAGAAGCTCGAGATCGATCGCGCCGTTCTCCTTGGGGTGGCCATGGCAACCACCATTGCTGCGAGCTACGCGCTCGAGCATCCAAGCCGCGTGCGAAGCCTGGTGCTTGCGTCCTGGTACGAGCTCGACGGCTATCCGCTGATGGAAGATCGGCGGCGGCAGAAGCACGCAATGACGTTTGCCGAGCTTCACATGAAGATGTTCGAGGTCGCACGGGAGAGCGGTCAGGAGGGCCTGAGCGATCGTATGAGGCGAGAAGGGGACCGCGCCTGAAGCACGCGAACGT
>Ga0207693_10004353_pt1 | contig 11975 bp, 12 predicted proteins | sample LARL81metaG_FD_184347 | JGI IMG/M metagenome (GOLD analysis project Ga0207693, IMG submission 184347) | Corn, switchgrass and miscanthus rhizosphere microbial communities from Kellogg Biological Station, Michigan, USA - LAR L8-1 metaG... | ecosystem: Host-associated > Plants > Roots >...
ATCGCGTTCTCTACCGTGAGATGCTTGACCTTCTTGCCGATGACCACGACGAGTTCGCCTTCATAGTGAATCTTCTCGGTCGCGGTCGCCGGGATCACGACGTCCTCGTCATGCGCGATCAGCGCGTTTTGCGCGCGGTAACCGATCTCGGGCCGGTCAGGCACGTTTGGCACCTCGCCGCGTTTGTCGGCGGCTTCCTTCAGATGCTTGAGATAGTTGAGGCCGACACAATAGAAGGTGCGCGGGATCAGCGGCAGTTCGATCTTCACGTCATTCAGCGCATGGCTTTTCGCCGCGCGCTTCCATTCGCCGAAGGGATCGCCGTCGACGGTGATCACACGATCGCCCTCGACGATGCCCCAGGATGTCGTCCCGGCGGCGGTGAATTTCAGCCAACGCATGGTGCTTCCTCTTTTTCTTTTCTTGTTCTTGTATTCTGTTTCATTCGTTGCCGGTTGAATTTTTCTTTATTCAGCTGCGACGCGCTGCGGTGCTTTCCACGCGCCGGCGGTCGGGCGCTTCAGCCCGAGATTTTCGCGTAGCGTCTTGCCGGCATAATCCTTGTGGTAGAGGCCGCGGCGCTGCAGTTCCGGCACCACATGCGTGACGAAATCGGCATAGGAACCCGGCACGTAGCTCGCGGCAATGACAAAACCGTCGCAGCCGCGGCCGACGAACATCTCTTCCAGCCTGTCGGCGATCTCCTTCGGTCCGCCGACCATCGCGTCCTGGACCTGGCCGCGGCCCGAGAAGGTGATGAAATCGCGTGTTGACGGGTTGGTCTTGCCGGAGGTTCTGAGCACGCCGTCGCGAATGCCGAGCATGCCCTGCATGCCCTGTAGTTCTTCCGTGGTCAGCGGCTCGTCGATACCCTTGGCGGCGAAGTCGAAATTGAGGCCCTCGGCGAGCAGCGACAGCGCGTCGATCTCCAGCGGCAGCCTCTGGATCAGCGCCATCCTGTCCTCGGCTTCCGATTGGGTGGCGCCGCAGACCGGCGTCGTCAGGTTGCAGAGGAACATCTGCTCGGGATCGCGGCCGGCTTTCGCGGCTTCATTGCGGATCGCTTCATAGCCCTGCTTGGCATTGGCGAGGTTGCGCGCGGCAGTGAAGATTACCTCGCCCCAGCGGCCGGCAAAGCGCTGGCCGCGGCCGGATGCGCCGGCCTGGATGACGACGGGATGGCCCTGCGGCGAGCGAGGTACCGTGAACGGCCCGCGTGACTTGAAGAACTGCCCGTTGTGATCGAGCCGCTTGACCTTGCTCGGGTCGGCGAAGCGTCCGCTGGTCTTGTCGACGAGCAGCGATCCGTCTTCCCAGGAATCCCAGTGGCCGAGCACCACCTCCATGAACTCGTCGGCGCGGTCGTAGCGCAAATCGTGCGCGAGGTGTTCGTCCTTGCCCATGTTGAGCGCTTCGCCGTCGTTCACCGACGTGACGACATTCCAGGCGGCCCGGCCGCCCGTCATCAAGTCAAGCGTCGCGAAACGGCGGGCGACGTCGAACGGCTCGAAATAGGTGGTCGAGCAGGTCGAGGCGAGGCCGAGCTTCTCGGTGACCATGCCCATCGTAGTCAATACCACGATCGGGTCCATCTTCACGCAGCGGATGCCATATTCGACGGTGTGGGCGTGATCATTGCCGTAACGGTCCGGCATCGCGAGGCGATCGTCGAAGAACGCCATGTGGAATTTGCCGGCCTCCAGGATGCGCGCGATTTCCTGGTAGTAGTCGGCGGACATGGAATCGTCGCGCGATTCCGGATGCCGCCACGAGCCCGGCAGGTTGGTGCAGTTCTGCGCCTGCAGAAATCCGACCATCGCCATTTGCCGCGTCATGCTGCTCTCCTGTCTCGCCGGCGCATCAGGCGAGATCGAGTTGCGCGGCGAGCTTGTACTCGCTCGCCAAGGCGCGCAGCTTGTCCCAGGTTGCATCCTCGATCTCGATGCCGTCCTTTCGCCGCTGCTGCTCGCGCAGATATTCGACCTCGCCAGGATAGAACACGCCGGACGACCCTTCGGATGGCGGCGTCGATTTCAGATAGCGGGCGAAGTCCGCGACTTCCCTCTTGAAATCCTTCAGCGGCCGAAAGGCGGCGACATTGAACACGGCCATGAACACGCCGTCATTGTGCCGGCCGGTCGGCTCGACGCCGAAGCCAAGGCCCGTGAGCAGGCCGCACAGCACTTCCACCATCGCGGCGAGGCCGCTTCCCTTGTAGCCTTCGCTGCCGCCGAGCGGCAGGAGGGCGCCGCCTTTGCGATATTGTGTGGGATCGGTGGTGTGCCGTCCTTCGGCATCGATGATCCATCCGGTCGGGATCTCTTCCTTGCGCGCCACTGCGAGCGCGATCTTGCCGGCCGCGACCGCAGACGTCGCCATGTCGAGATAGAATGGCGCATCGAGATCGGACGGCACGGCGATCGAGATAGGGTTGGTCCCGAGCCGCGCCTCGCGCCCACCGAACGGCGCGACATGTTTCGGTGAACGGCCGGAATCGGCAGTGGCAAGGCCGATCATGCCCTCGCGCATCGCCATCAACGGATAGGCCGCGAGCCGGCCGACATGGCTCTGCCGGAACACCGTACAGGCTGCGACATTGGCGGTCCTGGCCTTCTCGATGGTCAATTCCATCGCCTTGCTGTTGACGTGAAAGCCGAAGCCCCAATGGCCGTCGATCACGGTCGTGGTCGGCGATTCCTGCACGATGGTCCATTTCACGCCGGGCACGATATGGCCGGCCTTGACGCGGTCGATATAGGTCGGGATCGCGATCACGCCGTGCGAGTCATGGCCGGCGAGGTTGGCGTTGACGCAGCCGACGGCGACCGCATGGGCCTCCTCGTCGGACGCACCGGCGGCCTTCAATAGGGCCGCGCCGATAGAGGTGAGACGGTCGGCCTTGACGATGGGCATGCGCTTCCTCGGTGAAACGCCCGCGCGCAACGCGGGTCTTGCTTCTTGTCGAGGTGTCATGGTCTCAAAGCAACTGCTTGAGAGCAAGTGGCAATCCGCCCAAATTGCCGATGGCCGCCGCGCTGTCCGCGCATGACGGAATTCCATCATGCGGCATTCATTGTTACCTGCGTCGCGAGATACGTGACCGGCGCAACTTGCAGGCGTCGGCGAGTTCGGCGCGGCTATTTTTCCTCCGCGACCTGCGTCGCCGTCGCGGGGCCTTCGCCCATGATCAGGAGCACCGCGTCCTCGTCCTTCGCGCCGTCCCAATGCACCTGCTTGCCATAATGCGTCACGAAGCTGCCGGCCGGCATCGACACCGTCCCGTGCTCGGGATCGAATTTCGGACCTGAGCCGACCCACCACGTGCCCTGCAGGACCACGATGTAGCGGTCGTTCGGATGGAAATGCGGCCGGCTGAAATGGTTGCCCTTGGTCCATTTGGTGTACACCATGTAGAAGCCCGGCTTGTTCGGATCGCCGACCACGACCGCGTTCTGTGCACCACGTGCATCTACCGGCCCCCACGGGATCTGGTCCGGCGTCTTGTAGACGACGGCCGCCGGATTGAGTTCGGCGGCTGAGCCGATGCTCAACATGGCGGCGAAACAGACCGGCAGCGCGAGATAGCGCCAGATCCGAACATTGGTCCTCATCTTGGTTCTCCCTTTTTGGTCGCGCGAAAGCGTGGCTGACCTCTTGTTGTAAGCGCATGCTAGCTGGTCCCGTTCTCGCCGGGCAAGACGCGGTTCGGTGATCGACCGGGCGATGCTCTATGAGCTGACAACGCAACTGCAGCATCGAATCCGGCTTGCATTTTGCCTCGGATTGTTGTGGTCCTCCTTCAACAAGAAATTGAGAGGATAATGCTATGCGTGGTCGTTCGAAGTCTGTTGTCCTGACGCTCCTGATCGGCGCCGCGGCCTTGTACTTTGCTAACCGGGCTTCGGCCGAGAACGACGGGTGGACCACGCTCCTCGACTCCACCAACAAGGGTGATTGGAGCGAGGTCGGAAAGGCCAATTGGGCCATGCAGGATGGCGCGCTCACCGCCGACAAGCTCGACGGCAAGGATATCGCCTATCTCGTCAGTAAGAACACCTATAAGGATTTCGAGATCAGAGCCGAGTTCTGGACCGACGAGGAGGCCAACTCCGGCGTCTTCATCCGCTGCGACCAGGCCGACAAGATCGATTCCAAGATCTGCTACGAGGTCAACGTCTTCGACAAGCGGCCCGATCCGTCGTATGGGACCGGAGCGATCGTCGATGTCGCCAAGGTCGATCCGATGCCGAAAGCGGCCGGCAAATGGAATCTCTATGAAATCACAGCCAAGGGGCCGCATCTCACCGTCGTGCTCAATGGCCAGAAGACCGCCGATGTGGACGACTCCAAGCATCTCGGCGGCTATATCGCGCTCCAATACGGCTCGGGCGTCGTGAAATTCCGCAAGGTGCAGATCAAGCCGCTATAGCATGGCATGGCGAGGCTCGGCGCAGCATGCACCCGCGAGTTGCGCCGGGATCGTCCATCTTTTTGCAGGGTGAGGCGCGGTCTGTCTTTTTTCCGATAAAGGCTTCGATTAGGGTCAGGCGGTTGCTCGGGCCAAGACTGCGCCATGGAAGACCGTTCGGAAAAACTGCGCTCGTTCTATGCTGCGTTGGTCTGTGCCGCGGCCAATTGTTCCGATCCACGCATCGAAGCGGCCTTCCGCGCCGTGAAGCGCGAGCCCTTCGCTGGGCCGGGGCCGTGGCTGGTCACGCTCGGTGGGCATCCCTATGTGCCGACGCCCGACGACGATCCGGCCTTTCTCTATCAGAACCTGTTGCTGGCGCTCGACAGCGAACGCGGCCTCAATATCGGCATGCCGCATGCGCATGCGTTCTGGCTCAACGCATGCGAGATCAAGGAGGGGGAGACCGTCCTGCAAATCGGCGCGGGCAGCGGCTATTACACGGCGATCCTGGCACATCTGGTCGGCACAAACGGCCGCGTGCATGCCTATGAAATAGATGAGAGCCTGGCCGCGCGGGCGAAGGATAATCTCAAAGACCTGCCACATGTCGACGTGCAGACGAAGTCCGGCGTGACGTCGGAGCTGCCTGACGCGGATCTGATCTATGTCTGCGCCGGGGCCGCGCAGCCGACGCGCGCCTGGCTCGATGCATTGCGGCCTGGAGGACGGCTGCTGTTTCCGCTGGCGCCGCAATGGGTGCTTGGGGGCATGCTGCTGATCCGCAGTTCGGTGCGAGCCGGGGTGTGGCCGGCCAAGATTATCGGTCGCGCGCAGTTTATCGGCTGTGTAGGTCTGCAGGACGAGGAAACCAGCCGCCGTCTGAAAGACGCCTTCGACAAGGATTGGGAGAAAGTCCGCTCGCTTCACCTGGACAGCGTGCCGGACGACACCTGCTGGTTCGCAGGGGAGGGCTGGTGGCTCTCGACCGCGGAAGCCGCGACCGAGACGGACGCTTCTTGACGTAGCTCAGATCTCGCGTACGACGCCGGGCTGGCCGACGGGGCATTCCAGTTCCTCGCGATCCCATGCCGCGGCATTCGCGGCGGCCTCATAGGTGCTTTGCAGGAAGTCGAGCAGGGCCTGGTCGGGATCGGCGGCCGTGCGTACGGCGTCATAGGGCAGGATGAACTCGCCGAGCGTCTCTTGGAAGAAGGCCGCCTCGGGGCGAATCTTCGTGGCACGAAAGCCGGCCGGCTCGGGATAGGCGTAGGAATAGAACGCCGGGTAATCGATCGCACCGCTGCCGGGCCAGAAACCGGCGCTGCTCACCTCGTGCGAATAGGCTTCGCAGGCGACGTCGTCTGAAAGATGCGGCACGCCGCCGGGATGCTGCGGCGCGCGGCGGCCGGAAAACCGTGTCACCGCGAGGTCGAAGCTGCCCCAGAAGAAATGCACCGGGCTTGCCTTGCCTAGAAAGCCGGTGCGGAATTGCTTGAACACGCGGTCGACGCTCGAGAGGATCCGGAAGAAGCGGCGCGCTGCATCGCCATCATACGAAGCGTGCAGATTGTCCTCTGAGAATTTGACCGGCTCCGGCAGTTCGTTCGGCAACTCGTCGATCGTGACGTGGATACCGAGTTCGGCGAGCGCTGCGAGGATGGATGCATAGAAACTCGCGACGGATTGGCCGGCCAGCGCAAACTGCCGCCGAGCGCCGTCGTTGGTCGAAATCCGCAAGACGTGATCGATGAAGTCGAATTCGATCTCGAAATTTCGCGCACCGTCCGGGATCGGCGAGGTCGTCAGCCCGCGCGCGCTCACATAGAGCGTCACATGCCAGGAATGATTGAGCCAGGGTGTGCGGGAGAGCCGGATCTTGCCGACGATCTGGGTCCAGAGGTGCAGCGTCGCACAGGTGTCACGCCAAACGGCTGTCGGCAGTTCCGGCCATGCGATCTGCAGAGCGTTGGGCATGCTTCGATCCTCGCGTTGCAATCGTGATCGATACTATCACGAAACAACACGGCGGTTTCACGAAGCCGTGCACTCCGGGCAGCGGCGCTGGCCACGGGTGGCGCGATAAAGGCTCTTGCACCACCACCGGCGCGCGATCGCCTGCAGCGGGTTTCGAACCAATTGAGCCATAAAAAGAATTTCGACCATCGCAACACCTCGCGTCCCTGCACGCAAAGATAGGGCGGCATTCGCGTCGGAGAATGCCGCCCTTGACACACCAGCCATGCAGCAGGCTGGCGCGCTAACTATGAAGTTTAACCATGCAGCTTTTTGGCCGTCTCCGCGATCACGCGCCCCTGGTAGCGCGCGCCGGCGAGCTCGTTGGCGCTGGGCTGGCGGCTGCCGTCGCTTCCGGTGATCGTGGTCGCGCCATAGGGCGAACCGCCGGTGACCTCATCGAGCTTCATCTGGCCGGCGAAGCCGTAGTTGAGACCAACGACCGTCATTCCGAAGTGCAGGAGATTGGTGATGATCGAGAACAGCGTGGTCTCCTGGCCGCCATGCTGGGTCGCAGTCGACGAGAAGGCGCCGCCGACCTTGCCGTGCAGCGCGCCCTTGGCCCAGAGGCCGCCGGCCTGGTCGAGGAAATTCGCCATCTGCGAGGCCATGCGGCCGAAACGCGTGCCGGTGCCGACGATGATCGCGTCATAGTTCGGCAGGTCGTCAATCTTCGCGACCGGCGCGGCCTGATCGAGCTTGTAGTAGGACGCTTTCGCGACCTCTGCCGGCACGAGCTCGGGTACGCGCTTGACGTCGACGGTGGCGCCGGCTTCGCGCGCGCCTTCGGCGACCGCATTCGCCATCGCCTCGATATGGCCGTAGGCGGAATAGTAGAGAACGAGAACCTTAGTCATGGGAAGTCTCCTGGGTTTGGATGAGTGCGTGAGAAGCGAAGGGAGGTCATTGCCGGGGCGCCTGTCCTCGACCTGATCGAGGATGACCCGGCAATCCGTCGCCGCGGAACGAAGTTTCCGAAGGGCGATGGTTGCCCGGGTCGAGCCCGGGCATGACGAGCGGACGGAGTGGGTTTACGCAGCGTCGACCAGCACCAGCTCGGAATCCTCCAGTGCGGTGATCCTGAGCGTGGCCTCGTCGCGGATCGCGGCGCCGTCACGGGCATTCACCCGGACGCCGTTGACTTCGATCGCGCCGGCCGCAGGCACCAGATAGAGGTGGCGCGCCTTATCGGCCGAATATTCCGCGCTCTCGCCGGCCTTCAGCGTGGTGCCGAGCACGCGCGCGTCCGCACGGATCGGCAGCGCGTCCTCGTCGGTCGCAAAGCCGCTTGCGAGCGTGACGAGCTTGCCGGAGCGGTTGCCCCTGGGGAACGGCTTCGCGCCCCAGGTTGGCTGGCCGCCCTGCGAGGTCGGCTGGATCCAGATCTGGAAGATCTTGGTCTTGGTCGGCTCCAGATTGTACTCGGAGTGGCGGATGCCGTTGCCCGCGCTCATCACCTGAACGTCGCCCGCTTCGGTCCGGCCCTTGTTGCCAAGGCTGTCCTGATGGGTGATCGCGCCCTCGCGCACGTAGGTGATGATTTCCATGTTGGCGTGGGGATGCGCGGGAAAGCCGGTGTTCGGCGCGATCTCGTCATCGTTCCACACCCGCAGCGCGCCGTGGCTGACGTTGGTGGGATCATAATAGCCGGCGAAGGAGAAGTGATGCTTGGCCTTCAGCCAGCCATGGTCGGCACCGCCGAGATTTTCAAAGGGTCTGAGTTCGATCATGGTTTTAAGTCCTTGTTTTCAGTCTCTCTGCGGCGCCGGATCTTGGTGACCCGGCGCCGTTGGATTGGATTTTGATTCAGGCGTTGAAGCCGCCATCGACATCGAGCACCGTGCCGGTCACGAACGATGCCTCGGGGCTTGCGAGGAACACGACGCCGGCTGCGATTTCTTCCGGCTTGCCGAAGCGCTGCAGTGCATGTTGCTTGCGTTGCGCGTCGGCGAAGTCGCGGTCGTCGTCCGGATTCATATCGGTGTCGATCGAACCGGGCTGCACCACGTTCACCGTGATGCCGCGTGGGCCGAGGTCGCGCGCCGCGCCCTTGGTGTAGCCGACGATCGCAGCCTTGGTGGCGGTGTAGTCGGCCAATCCGGGAAAGGAAGCGCGGGTCGCGAGATACGAACCGATCGTGACGATGCGGCCGCCTTCGCCCATCAACCGCGACGCCGCGCGGATCGCGGTTACGACGCCGTGAACATTCACCGCATCCTGTCGGGCCAGGGCCGCAGTGTCTGCATTCGCATCGTCTACGGCTGCGCCGGCCGCAACGCCCGCATTGTTGACCAGGATATCGAGATGGCCGAAGTCCCGAGCGACGTCCCTTACGAGCTGATCGACCTCAACCGTAGAACCCTGATCCGCCTTGTAGGCGCGGGCTTCGACGCCCTTGGCCTTCAAGTCGCGTACCACGGCGTCCGCTTTTTCGGAGGAAGCGACGTAGCTGATTGCGACGCCTGCGCCTTCTTCCGCAAGGGCGAGGGCAGTGGCTGCACCGATGCCGCGCGAACCGCCGGTGACAAGGGCTACTTTGCCTGAAAGCTTCTTGGTCATTGGAAGTCTCCGTTGTTCGAAGCTGTTTGAAATTCGATGACCATCTGGATATGCCGCCGCCCTTGGTATAGAAATAGAAACTATAGAAACTCATTGTTTCCAATTATGGACCAACGCAGAATGGCAAAACTTCCCGATTTCGAGGCGCTCGCGATCTTTGCCAAGGTCGTCGAACTGCGTTCGTTCGCGAGCGCGGCCGGCGAGCTGGCGCTGTCAAAAGCGACGGTGTCGAAGGCGGTGACCCGCCTGGAGGAGCGGTTGGGCGCCCGTCTGTTCAACCGCACCTCGCGCCGGCTGGCGCTGACCGACGCCGGGCAGCGGCTGTCCGAGCGCGCCGCGCGGCTACTCGCCGACGGTGAGGCGATGGAGAACGAGGCGTTGGCGCAATCGGTGACGCCGCGCGGATTGGTGCGGCTCGCGGTGCCGATGACCTTCGGGGTGAAGAACGTTGCGCCGCTTTTGCCGGAGTTTCTGCAGGCCTATCCGGAGGTCTCGGTCGACCTGCATCTGAGCGATGCGACCGTGGACCTGATCGGCGAAGGTTTCGATGCCGGCTTGCGGATCGCCCGGCTGCCGGATTCATCTCTCATTGCACGACGCCTCTGCGCGATGCCGCGCTACACCGTTGCCGCGCCGTCATACCTGAAACGACATGGCCGGCCGACGCATCCGATGCATCTCGCCGAGCACAAATGCTTCGGCTACGCCTATCTCTCCACGCCGAATGTCTGGCACTACACCAATGCGGCCGGCGAGCAGGCGAGTGTGCGGCCGGCCGGACAGTTGCGCGTCAACAATGGCGAGGCGCTGATGCCTGCGCTGCTCGCAGGCCTCGGCATCGCCGACCTGCCGGATTTCATCGTCGGCGACGCCATCGCCTCGGGCGAAGTCGAAGTGATCTTGAAAGGCTGGAAGCAGCCGGAAGGCGCCGTGCATCTCGTGACCCCGCCGGGGGGTCCCAGACCGGCCCGCGTCGAGGTGCTCGCGGATTTCCTGACGAAGAAATTCGCGAAGTGGAAGAGAAGGTAGATGGTGCGTAGGGTGGGCAAAGCGAAAGCGTGCCCGCCATCCAATCGTGTGGATAGGCGGTAGGCACGCTTCTGTCTACGCTCTTCGAGCTACGCCGGACAAGTCGCTTTGCCCACGCGCCGCACCGTGCCATGACGCGCCTGGCTTGCGCTGATGATTGTTCCCGTTAGTCTGTGTCCCCAGAACAAAAACATCTGGGGGAGACATCGCCGATGAACCGTAGGGCATTCCTGCAAAGCACGGTCGCGTTGCCGCTGGCGCACACGGCATTTGCCAACGCAGCTTTTGCGCAAGGCGGTTATCCCAATCGCAACATCACTATGATCGTGCCGTTTCCGGCAGGCGGGCAGGCCGACCTCGCGGCACGGCCGGTCGCGCTGGCGTTGGAGCGGATTCTCGGCAAGCCGGTGATCGTGGACAACCGAGCGGGCGGTGCCGGCGGATCGGTCGGCAACGCGCAGGCGGCGCGCGCCGAGCCCGACGGCTACACGTTGCTGATGACGCTGTCCTCGCTCGCGGTGCTGCCGGAGGCCGATCGGTTGTTCGAGCGGCCCGTCGCCTACGAGGTCTCGCAATTTGTGCCGATCGCGCGCGTGCTTGCCGATCCCACGCTGTTGGCGGTCCCGGCGTCTGCGCCATGGAAGACGCTGAAGGATTTCGTCGACGATGCGAAGGCGCGCCCCGGGCAAATCCCCTACGGCTCGTCCGGTCCGTACGGCACGCTGCACGTCGCGATGGAAATGTTTGCCGCGAGCGCCGGCATCAAGCTGTTGCACGTGCCGTTCCGCGGTGCCGGGCCCGCGCTGACAGCGCTTCTGAGCGGGACCGTGCAGGCACTCGCCTCCGCGCCGGGCACGCTCAAGCAGCAGGTCGAGGACGGCAAGATGCGCGTGCTGGCGAATTGGGGCGCGGAGCGGATCACGAGCTTCCCCGATCTGCCGACGTTCGGGGAACTCGGCTACAAGGATGTCGAGTTCTATATCTGGGCCGGGCTGTTCGCGCAGAGTGCGTTGCCGCAACCGATCATGACGCGCCTGCGTGAAGCCATGGCAGGCGCCGTGAAGACGCCGGAAGTCACCAAAACCTTCGAGACCGCCGGCAGCCCGGTCGCCTACATGGATGCGCCGGAGTTCTCGAAATTCGTGGCCGATGACAGCACGCGGCTGATTGAGGCGGTCAAGAAGATCGGCAGGGTGGGATAATCGTCCTCACATTTAGTTGTCCAATGCGAACCTTCCTCGGCCTCAATCATTGAGCACTTTCAGAGGTCGTATGTGGGCTGTGGGGTTTAGCGCCTGCGCGCTTGCAGCAAATCGTCAATTCAATTGAAGAGTAGGATCGGACATGGCGTTGCAGCGTGTCTTTCTCAGCCTTGCCATCGCAATCGGCGGCGTCGCAGCTTTAGGCACCGTCGCTTCAGCGCAGCAATATCGCGGAACCATGGATCAGCAGATGGCGTGCACGCCCGACGTATGGCGGTTGTGTGGCGACGCGATTCCCGATGTCGACCGCATCGTCGCCTGTTTACGTTCCAATGGGCCGCGGCTCAGCCCCGGCTGCCGCGCCGTGTTCGATACCGGCAACCGCACGGAACAGCGCGAGACGCGTCGTGGCCGCGCTGGACGCCAACAATATGAGGAACGGCCGCAATACGAGGCGGGACCGCCGCAGCGGCCCCAATATCCGCCTCAGTACCAGCCCCAATATGACGACGAGTAGGATCTCGCGAGTCTGGAGCGCGATGAGTTCGCGTTCCAGATTTCTCAATCGAGCATGATCTTTCGGAAAGCAGCTACACGCTCCGCATCAAGTGCGGGGCGGACTCGTTCCGGACTCATACTTTAAACCGCCGTCGGCATCTTCCAGCCGCCAAAGCTCTTTTCCAGATGCGCCGCGAGCGCCAGCGCGACATCCTCGCGCCAGGGCCGCGCGGCGACCTGGACGTTGAGCGGCAGCCCTTCGG
>Ga0207693_10004355_pt1 | contig 11974 bp, 8 predicted proteins | sample LARL81metaG_FD_184347 | JGI IMG/M metagenome (GOLD analysis project Ga0207693, IMG submission 184347) | Corn, switchgrass and miscanthus rhizosphere microbial communities from Kellogg Biological Station, Michigan, USA - LAR L8-1 metaG... | ecosystem: Host-associated > Plants > Roots >...
ACGTGCTCGGTATCGCGACCGGTGGCTGCGAGCGGCCGTCCGTCTGTCCCGATGACGACCGCGGTCGCCGATAGGGCTTGGCTGAGTGCGGCGACCGCACCCGGTACGCCGTCGCGCAGCGTGGCGCGCACGAATATCTCCTGCTGGTCGACCACGCGTTGAACCGTGCGGAGCTGATCGGCGGTCAGTTCGTCGATAACGGCACGGGTGATAGCGATGAACGGTGTGTCGGCGGGCACTTGCAGGATCGGGAGCCCGAGGGCGTCGCCTGCTGACAGCACACCGTCCGGGACATGTTCGAAATTGGTGCCGGTATCGAAGGCCAGCGCCACTACGCCCACGGCGGACAGCCGGGCCACGTACTCGTATTGCTCGTCGTTCGTCGGCCCCATTTTCAGGCCGGTGGTCATGACAAGTTCGCCGCCCGACAGGTACGGGGTGGGATCGGCAAGCTCAATGGCGTGCGCCCAGTTGATCACCCGATCGGCATTCTCACGTCCGGCCACCAGCTTCAGGCCGAGGTCTTTGTGCTCAGCCAGGCGGCGCACGGTGATCGCCATGTCTAGAAGCTACTTGACTACACGCCACGCGCCCGCGACTAGCTCGCCGGCTGATTTGTGGGTGAATCGGTGTTTTCGCCGGCCGCCAGGAACGTCGCGAGGAGCCCCCGTTCACTCACGCGGGGCCTCGTTGCCGAGGGTCGGTGGGGCATTCCGGTAGCTGACCGGAGTCTCCGACAACGAAATGGGGTTGGCGACTTGTGGTGTGGCACTTGCCGGTACGGGTACCGACACGGTCAGGCCGAGCTGTTCGGCGAACATGAACGCCTCGGCGATGTTGTTGATCGGTCCCGCGGGTACGCCCGCCGCCGTGAGCGTCTCGTACCAGTAGTCGGCGCCGCGGGTCTTCAGAACCGCGCCGAGTGCTTCGGTGAGCACATCGCGATTGTGAACCCGTTGCGGGTTGGACACGAACCTGGAGTCCTCGGCCAGCCCTGGCAGATTCAGGGCCTCGACTAGCAGCTTGAACTGTTTGTCGTTGCCGACGGCGAGCGCAATAGGGCGGTCCGCGGTGGGAAACGTCTGATAGGGCGCAATGCTCGGGTGCCGGTTGCCCATGATGCCGGGCACCGCACCGGCGCCCAGGTAGCCGGATGCCTGATTGACCAGGGATGACAACAGCACCGAGAGCAGGTCGGTGTCGACTCGCTGGCCCACTCCGGTTCGCTCGCGGTGGGCCAGCGCGGCCAGGATCCCGACCAGCGCGTGCAGGCCTGCCAGGACGTCGACGAGAGCGACTCCCACCTTGGTGGGTTCATCGGGGCCGGGACCGGTCACGCTCATCAGTCCGCCGACCGCCTGCAGGAGCAGGTCGTAGCCCGGCAGGGCCGCACCTCGCCCGCGGCCGAACCCGGTGATCGAGCAGTAGATCAGGTCCGGCTTCGACGCACGCATGGTCTCGTAGTCGAGACCGAACTTCTCCATCGTTCCGGCGCGGAAATTCTCCACCACGATGTCGGCGGTGGCCATCAGCGCGCGGGCGCGTTGTTGGTCGTCGGGATCGGTGAGGTCCAGCACCACCGATCTCTTATTGCGGTTGACCGCGTTGAAATACGTTGCCACGCCTTCAGAATCGTACGGCGGGCCCCATTCGCGGGTATCATCACCGACCTGCGGGCGTTCAATCTTTATGACGTCGGCACCGAGGTCGCCGAGCAGCATGGTGGCGTACGGGCCAGCGAGTACCCGGCTGAAATCCACCACAACCAGACCGTCCAGGGCGCCGGGTTTCATGCGCGCGCCACTCCGCCGCGCATGTACACCGTAGTGGTGTGGGTGAAGAATTCCCTCGCCGCGCTCCCCTGCTCCTTCGGACCCAGGCCGCTCTTCTTGGCACCACCGAACGGCACATGCGGGTCGGCGCCGGCGGATTCGGAGTTGACGTGCAGGACGCCGACGTCGATCTGCTCGACGGCCTGCAGCACGCGGGTCAGGTCCTGCGTGAACAGTGCTGCCGAGAGCCCGAATTCGCTGTCATTGGCCAGCTCGAACGCCTGCTCGGCATCCGCGGCGCGCCGCACCGCTAGCACGGGGCCGAAGAGTTCCTCGGTCCATACGTCAGCAGGCTGGGAGTCCAGTTCGACGATGGTCGGCGCGATGAAGTATCCATCGGACAACTGGGCGTCGGTGTAGGGCCGGCCGCCGGCCAGCAGCGTGCCACCCTGCGCGGTGGCTGTTTCGATGCCGGCAGAGATGCTCTGGAACGCCGAATCGCTGACCACCGGGCCCATCTCGGTGCTGTCGTGGGTGGGGTCACCGACGATGAGCGCGTCCGCGCGGGTTCGCAGTGCATCGAGGAGCCGCTCGGCGATGCCGTCGGTGACGATCAATCGCGAAGTGGCCGTGCACTTTTGGCCGGCCGAGCGAAACGCGCCGTACATGACGTGCTCCAGAGTCAGCTCGATGTCGGCGTCGTCGAGGACGATGGCTGCGTTCTTGCCGCCCATCTCGGCCTGCACCGGTACTCCGCGGCGGGCTGCGGCCGCCGCGATGCGCCGTCCCACACCGGTGGATCCGGTGAAGGTGACGGCGTCCACCCCTTCGTGGTCGACCAGGCTGTCGCCGAGGTATGACCCGCCGATGAGCAGGTTGAGGACACCGGCGGGCAGACCCGCCGCGGTGAGCGCGTGCGCGAGCCGCATCGCCAGCAGCGGCACCGCGCTGGCCGGCTTCCACACCACGGTGTTGCCGTAGACCAGGGCCGGGGCGATCTTCCATGCCGGGATCGCGATCGGGAAGTTGAACGGGGTGATCACGCCGACGACTCCCACCGGTTTGCGCGTCACCAGGATCTGCTCACCGGCCCGCGGCGAGGCGAAAATCTCTCCGGTCTGCCGGTCGCCTTCGTTGCCGTAATACCGCAGGATCTGGGCGGCGCGACCCACTTCGGCAATGCCTTCGGCTTTCGTCTTGCCTTCCTCGGCGGCCAGCTCAAAACCCCACAGGGCTGCGTTGCGCTCCACCACGGCGGCCGCCTCCATCAGCACGGCACCGCGCTGATGAATCGGCGTGGCAGCCCACGCCGCCCGTGCGTCGGCGGCGGCGGCCACCGCTGCCTCGAGTTGGCAGGCCTCGGCCGATCGGCCTTCGGCCACGATCAGGCGAGGGTTGGCGGGGTTGATGCTCTGCACCGATGCACCGCTGCCGGGGACCCACTGGCCAGCGACGAGGTTGTGCAGCTGCACGGGAGCGGTCATGGTCATATTCATCTCAACTCGGCCCGTCTACCGGAAGGCGGGCTGGCCCGTCAGGGCACGGCCAATCGACAACAGATGCATCTCGGATGTGCCCTCGTAGGTCAGCACCGATTCCAAGTTATTCGCGTGGCGCAACGGCGAATACTCCAACGTGATGCCGCTGCCGCCCAGCAAGGTGCGGCACTCGCGGGCGATGCTGAGCGCCTCCCGGACATTGTTCAGCTTGCCGAGGCTGACCTGCTCGGGCCGGACCCCCTCGGCATCTTTGATGCGACCTAGATGCACCGCCAGCAGCATGCCCTTGCCTAGTTCCAGGGTCATATTGGCCAACTTCTCCTGGGTGAGCTGGAAGCTGGACAGCGGCCGGTCGAACACCTCGCGCGCCTGGGTGTAAGCGATCGCGGTTTCCAGGCTGTCACGGGCAGCACCCATGGCGCCGAACACAATCCCGAACCGGGCTTCGTTCAGGCACGACAGCGGGGCCGACACCCCGCGGGCGTGCGGCAGCTCCGCCGAGGCGGGCAGCCGCACGTTGGCCAAGACCAGTTCGGACGTCACCGACGCCCGCAGGGACAACTTCTTGTGGATCGTGTTGGCGGTGAAGCCCGGGGTATCGGTGGGCACCAGGAATCCGCGGATTCCGTCATCGGTCTGCGCCCATACCGTGGCCACATCGGCGAGGTTGCCGTTGGTGATCCACATCTTGGTGCCGTTGAGCACCCAGTCGGTACCGTCGCGACGGGCACGGGTGCGCATTCCGGCAGGGTTGGACCCGAAGTCGGGTTCGGTCAACCCGAAGCAGCCGATGGCCTCCCCTGCGGCCAGTCTCGGCAGCCATTCGCTCTTCTGCTCCGCCGAGCCGTAACGGTAGATCGAGAACATCGACAGCGAGCCCTGTACCGAAACGAAGCTGCGGAACCCGCTGTCGCCGGCTTCCAGCTCCAGGCATGCCAGCCCATAGCTGAGGGCGTTGGTGCCAGCGCAGCCGTAGCCGTCCAGGTGCATGCCGAGCACGCCCAGATCGCCGAACTCCTTTGCCAATTCCTTTGGCAAAGTTGCTGATTCGAACCACCCCTCGATGTTGGGCCGAAGTCGGGCGTCGACGAACTTGCGCACCGTGGCTGCAATGTCGCGTTCGTCGTCATCGAGCAGCCGGTCGATGTCGAACAGTTCCAATGGCGCGCTGGTGGTGCTGGCCGGCGCCGGCGCGGTCGTGATGGTCATTGTGTGCTTCTTCCGAGAGGGGTTGACAGGTAGGGATTTACAGGGTGTTGAACGCGTCACGGACAACGGCGAGCGCCTCGAAGAGCAGGCCGTCGGTGATCGCCAGCGGCGGCAGGAACCGCAGCACATTGCCGAATGTTCCGGCGGTCAGGGTCAATACGCCGTTGGCGTGGCAGTACCGCGTGATCGCGGCGACCGCCTCGCGGTTCGGGTCGCGTGTGCCCGGCACCACCAGTTCGGCGGCGATCATCGCACCGCGGCCCCGGATGTCCCCGATGACGTCCGTCGACGCGGCGATGTCGCGCAGCTCGCGAAGAAAGATCTCACCGATCGTCTGTGCCCGGGCCAGCAACTGATGGCTCTCGATTTCCTCGAACACCCCAAGGGCGGCTGCGCAGGCGACCGGGTTGCCGCTGTACGTGCCGCCGATTCCACCGGGGTGGGCGACGTCCATGACGTCGGCGCGACCGGTCACCGCGGCCAGCGGCAAGCCGCCGGCCAGGCCCTTGGCGGTGGTGATCATGTCCGGGATGAGTCCTTCATGCTCACAGGCGAACCACGCTCCGGTGCGGGCGATCCCGGTCTGGACCTCGTCGGCGACAAACAGGATGCCGCGATCGCGGCAGAAGTCGGCCACTCGCCGTAGGAAGCCGTCGGCGGGAACGATGAAGCCACCTTCCCCCTGAATCGGCTCGGCCACCACGCAAGCCACGGAGTCGGCACCGATCTGAGAGTCGACCAACTGGGCGAACTGACTGAAGGCCTCCGCAGCGCAGTTCGCCGGTCCCGACGGCCAGCGGTATGGATAGGCCATCGGCGCCCGGTAGACCTCGGGTGCGAACGGACCGAAGCCGTGCTTGTACGGCTGGTTCTTGGCAGTCATGGTCATGGTCAGCAGGGTGCGGCCATGAAACGCATGGTCGAAAACCACGACGGCAGGCCGCTCAGTGGCCGCCCTGGCGTACTTGACCGCGTTCTCCAGCGCCTCGCTGCCGGTGTTGAACAATGCGGTGCGCTTCTCGTGATCGCCGGGTGTGATCCGGTTCAGCGATTCCGCAACCTCTATATACGGCTCATAAGGGGTGGCCAGAAAGCAAGTGTGGGTGTAGCGCGCCAGCTGTTCTGACGCGCGGGCGACGACGTGGGGAGCCGAGTTACCGACCGTGGTGACCGCGATGCCGCTGCCCAGGTCGATGAAGGAGTTGCCGTCGACATCGACGAGGACCCCGCCCCCGGCCGTCGCCGCGTACACATCAGCGCTGCTGGTCAGGCCGGCCGGCACCGCCGATCGCCGCCGCGCGGCCAGCTCCAACGACCGCGGTCCGGGCACCTCGGTGACCAACCGCCTTGCCTGGCGCAGATGCGGGCCGCCCACTGCCGTGTCCACCGCCGTCATGCCAATCGTCCTTCCAGTCGAGACAGCGAAATGGTAGGAGCATCCACCCCCATCGGCCCATGGCCGAGTTGGACAACAAGGTCAACTCCAGATGGCCGAGTTGGCGATTAGCCAGTTCAACGTGATCGGTGCTGACAAACATCTCCAGTCGGGCCAACCGCGCTCGGGTGCCCGCACCGTCAGTTGCGCACGTAGGTCTGACCGACGCGGCGCTGATGGAAACGCATTTCAAACAGCAGAACATCCCACTGTGGGACACCGAACGAATCGTGGAGTCCCGCAATGACCATCTTGCTTGCGTGGATGCGTGAGCACTTCGCGTACGAGACGTTGGTCGCTGGCGTGGAGAGTGAAGTAGACAAGGACCGGGCGAACCCGCACCCCAACCTCAAGCCACTCTCGCCACCGCCGCCAGACACCCCCACCCATACTTCCCTGGTAAACCCTGACTGAGCATTGCCGCCCTGGAAAGTCTGGGCGGTTCTGGCGCAAGGGTTTGATGGCGGCGTGCAGGGTGAGATGCGGCCGCTGAGGTTGCCACCACATCGCCGCCCAGCCGACGTCGGAAATCCGGTGCGCCAACGCCGACAGTCGGGCCACGCCCGGATCGACTCGGCCACATACGCGTCGGAGGTGGACGGCACGGCGCGCGCTGGCGCCGGTGCGCCGCACCTCGACGCACTCCCTCTTCGACCGGCAGTCACCAAATGAGTTGTTGCCCAATGGGATCAAGTCCCGGGTTGTTGTGCGTCCGCCCATTCTGGGAACGACCTGGAAAGCGTGCGCCCGCGTGGGGGCCGACGTTACTCGGCAGGGGTCGGCAACGACTGAAGAGCGATCCAAGCGCTAACGCGTATCTGGGGATCGTCGAGCGAGCCGGGTAGTGCCGCTTCGATCGCCTCCAGGCGGTTGCGCACCGTATTGCGATGCAGGCCCAGCTCCTGTGCCACCTTCAGCCGTGACCCGTGATGGCGGAGGAAGGAGCGGAGCGTCTCGAGCTGTTCATCGTCGAGGCCACCGAGGAAGGACGTTGCGAACGCTTCGGCGCGTTTCGGGTCGATCAGGCTAAGTGGCCCCTCGCCGACGATCCGCTCCCATTGCACAACCCTCGACGAAGTCGTGGCTTGGGCAAGTGCGTGGCCGGCGGTGGCATAACTTGTGGCGGCGGCGTCCAGGGCCACCGCCTCGCCGACGCCGACCAGAAGCCCAGTATCCGCCAGGCTGCTGGCCAACGATGAGGCCCGGCCGTTCTGGGCGACGACGCACAGTTCGTCCGCGACGTCGGCGACCAGGAGTCGCTGCTGCTCGAGCGTCGCCAACGCGTCTTCGACGTCGTCGCGAGCGCCAGTGGCGCGAAGGATACGGAGGTGGGCGGGAATGACTGCTGTCTGTTGCTCGATATGGAGGATCAATTGGGCGGTGCGGGAGTCGCCGGTGGAGAGCAGTTCGATTGCGCGGCTGCGAAGTTGGCGTCGGGTGTCGACGCTGGTGCGTTCTTGCTCGCCGATGAGACCGAGAAGTGCCACCGCGGTGGTGATTGCGCTGCGCTGCCGGTCGGACACGCGGCCGGGAGTCATGAGCGCGAGATACGACGACGGCCTGCCGCCGAGACCCAAGGGATGAACCACGGTCGTCGCAGCTTTGGTGGAAATGGCGGACGCTGCGCGCAGCCGGTGATCGCGTAGCCGCCGAATTTCCTTGACCACGTCGGGGGTGAGCAGCTCGTCACCCCGCTCACCGAGCGGCCCGAGCATCGCGTGCCCGTCGGTGGACAGCACGCACGCGGCGCCCCCGACAATCTGAGCCAACGTCTGAATGACCGCTGCGGTCGCATCCGGCTTGGCTGCCGCGGACGTCAGCCGACGCTGGATCCTCAGCGTCTCCCTGGCCGCATCGGCCTCATCTTGTTGCAGCAGTTGGGCTGTCCGACGGCTGATCGCGACGAATGGCGTCCCGCGCGGCACCTCGATGAGATTGAGACCGCGCGCCTCACATGCCCGAATAAGCCCTGCCGGCGCCTTGGTATGCGTGAGCCCTGTACCGATGCCGAGCGCCGCGATCCGCACGTCGGCCAGGCGGCCGACGTATCCGGCCCATTCGCGACGCCAGCCTCTGGTCTCCAGGCCCGTCGTCAGAAGGATCTCGCCACCCTCGAGGAAGGGCGCCGGGTCGAGCAACTCGCTCGTGGCCACCCACCGGACGTCCAGTTCGGGTGCGGGCACGTGCACGGCATGCAGTGCGAGCTCGATCTGCGCGAGCACGGTGCCGACGGAGACCATCGTGACATTCTTGCACAGTTGCAAATCAGATGATTGTGCAGTTTTGCCATGGGGCGGAATGGTCGACGTATCTACCGTTGTGACGTCAACAGCCACAAACAGCAGGAGGATCCGTTGACCACCATGACGCCAGGAGGTCCGACGATCGCGCAGGTGCGTCGTCTCGTGACATCCATCCCCGGGCCACGCTCGCAGCAGCTTCAGGCCCGCAAGTCCGCCGCGGTCGCTCGCGGCGTCGGCAGCACTTTGCCTGTGTACGTCGTGGCCGCCGGCGGCGGTGTCGTTGTGGACGCCGACGGCAACTCGCTGATCGACTTTGGCTCCGGCATCGCGGTCACCACCGTGGGCAACAGCGCCCCGTCCGTGGTAGCCGCGGTGACCGAGCAGGTGCAGGCCTTCACCCACACGTGCTTCATGGTGACGCCGTACGACGGGTATGTCCGCGTCGCGGAGGCCCTCAACCGGCTCACCCCGGGCCGCCGCCAAAAGCGCACCGTGTTGTTCAACTCCGGGGCCGAGGCGGTGGAAAACGCGGTGAAGATCGCGCGCGTCCACACGAATCGGCAGGCGGTAGTCGTGTTCGACCACGCCTACCACGGCCGCACGAACCTCACGATGGCCATGACGGCCAAGAATCAGCCCTACAAGAATGGGTTTGGCCCGTTCGCGCCCGAAATCTATCGTGTACCAACATCTTTTCCGTTCCGCGATGGCGATGTCGACGGACTGGCCGCGGCTCGGCGGGCGATCGACATCATCGATAAGCAGGTCGGCGCCGAGAACGTCGCCGCGGTGGTGATCGAGCCAATCCATGGCGAGGGCGGCTTCATCGTCCCCGCACCCGGATTCCTTCCCGCCTTGGTGGACTGGTGCCGCGACAATGGCGTGGTTTTCATCGCCGACGAGGTGCAGACCGGATTCGCGCGCACCGGCGAGATGTTTGCGTGCGACCACGAAGACGTCGTGCCCGATCTCATTGTGACCGCCAAAGGGATCGCGGGTGGCTTGCCGCTGTCCGCTGTGACCGGTAGTGCCGAGATCATGGACGCCCCGCACGTCGGCGGGCTGGGCGGCACGTACGGCGGCAACCCGCTCGCGTGTGCGGCCGCGCTCGCCGTGATCGAGGCTATCGAGGACAACGGCCTCCTCGACCGGGCTCGGGAGATCGGGAAGGTCATGGTCGAGCGGCTCACCGCAATCCAGGCCGGCGATCCGCGTGTCGGTGACGTCCGGGGGCGCGGCGCGATGATCGCGGTCGAGCTGGTGAAGCCTGGCACCACCGAACCCGACGCCGACCTGACGAAGCGCATCGCCAGCGCCGCTCACGGGCAAGGCCTGATCGTTCTCACCTGCGGCACCCACGGCAACGTGCTGCGGTTCCTGCCGCCGCTGTCGATCCCCGACCATCTATTGCACGAGGGCCTCGACGTCCTCGCCGATGCCTTCAAGGAGAACCAGTGACCATCACTTTCGAACCACCCGTAATCGCCGGCACCCCGCTCGACGACGCGCGGGCGCAGCTGCGCGAGGCGACGACGATCCTCGCCTACAACGACGGCCTCTACGACATGCTCGCCACGCCTCGCCGTGAGGTGACCGTCAGCATCCCGCTGCGCCGAGACAACGGCGAGATCGAACTTTTCCTCGGCCACCGGGTGCAGCACAACTTCTCCCGCGGACCGGCCAAGGGCGGCCTCCGCTACTCGCCAGATGTCACGCTGGACGAGGTACGTGCCCTCGCGATGTGGATGACGTGGAAATGCGCGCTCCTCGACGTGCCGTACGGCGGCGCCAAGGGCGGCGTCCGCATCGACCCCCGGGGTTACAGCACCGCCGAACTCGAGCGGGTGACCCGCCGCTACACCAGCGAGATCAGCCCGCTGATCGGTCCCGCGCACGACATTCCGGCCCCCGACATCGGCACGGACGAGCAGACCATGGCCTGGCTGATGGATACCTACTCGGTGCAGCAGGGCCACACTGTCCTCGGCGTGACGACCGGCAAGCCCGTCAGCCTCGGCGGCTCACTCGGACGCGCAACGGCGACGTCGCGCGGCGTCGTGCACGTAGCGCTCGAGGCAATGCGGTCGCGCGGGATCCGAATCGACGGTGCCACCGCGGCCGTGCAGGGCTTCGGAAAGGTCGGCCGGTATGCCGCACGGTTCCTGACCGAGGCCGGTGTTCGTGTCATCGCGGTCTCCGACCAGTACGGCGCGGTCGCGTCGCACATTGGCCTGGACATCCCCGCACTCGAGAAACACGTCGATGCGACCGGCTCGGTGGTCGCCTTCGGCGCCAGCGAAGAGATCACCAACGCCGAGCTACTCGAGGCTGACGTCGATCTGCTGGTGCCGGCCGCCGTCGAGGGCGTCATCAACGCCGGCAACGCCCACCGCATCGGTGCCTCGGTCATCGTCGAGGGCGCCAATGGCCCGACCACCCCCGAGGCCGACCTAGTGCTCAACGCAGCCGGCCGGCTTGTCGTCCCCGACATCCTCGCCAACGCCGGCGGGGTGATCGTGTCGTACTTCGAGTGGGTACAGGCCAACCAGGCCTACTGGTGGAGTGTCGATGAGGTCGAAACTCGCCTCGCCGACCGGATGCGCGGCGCCTGGGAGCAGGTCAACGCGCACGCCTCGCGCCTCGACCTGCCGCTGCGCACCGCCGCCACCTGCCTCGCCGTCGAGCGCGTCGCACAGGCGCATCAACTTCGCGGCCTCTACCCGTAAGGACTCCAATGAACACACAAGACGCCATCGCCGCGCTGGACCCCAAACACGGTGTCTTCGTCGACGGCCGTGGGCTGGGCACCGAATCGACATTCGATGTGTATGACCCCGCCACCCAGGAGGTCATTGCCGAGGTCTCCGACGGTTCCGCCGCGGAGGCCACCGACGCGGTGACGGCGGCGCACAGCGCATTTCGTGACTGGGCGGCGACACCTGCCCGTATCCGTGCCGAAATGCTGCGCCGTGCTTTCGATCTGATGATCGCCGACACCGATCGGCTTGCCGCGCTGATCTGTATCGAGAACGGCAAGCCGCAGGCCGACGCGCGTGCGGAGGTGGCCTATGCCGCCGAGTTCTTCCGCTGGTTCAGCGAAGAAGCGGTGCGCACCGACGGGGCATACGGCGTCAGCCCTGGCGGCGGCACCCGCACCATCGTCACGCACCGACCGGTCGGCGTTGCCGCGCTGGTGACGCCGTGGAACTTCCCTGCGGCCATGGCCACCCGCAAGATCGCTCCGGCTCTAGCGGCCGGATGTACCGTCGTGCTCAAACCGGCCGCCGAGACACCACTTACCGCACTGGCCATCGCCAAACTGCTCGCAACCGCTGGCGTGCCGGACGGAGTGGTGAATGTTGTACCCACAACTGACGCGAATTGCGTAGTCAGCACCTGGCTTTCAGACGATCGTGTGCGGAAGATCTCCTTCACCGGGTCCACCGGCATCGGGCGCATGCTGCTCAAGCAGGCCGCGGACCGGGTGCTCAACGCAAGCATGGAACTCGGCGGCAACGCGCCGTTCGTGGTCACCGCCGACGCCGACATCGCCGCGGCGGTCGAGGGCGCGATGATCGCGAAGTTCCGCGGCGGCGGGCAGGCCTGCACCGCGGCCAACCGCTTCTACGTGCACGCGTCTGTGGCCGACGAGTTCGTCGCACGCTTCGGCGGCGCGACAGAGACGCTGAGGGTTGGCCCGGCGTCCGACCCCACGTCGCAGGTTGGTCCTTTAGTGAGTGCCCGTGCGGCGGAGGGCGTGCGTGCGCTCATCGCCCAGGCGACCGCGGAGGGTGCGGAGATCGCGCACCAGGCCAG
>Ga0207693_10004356_pt1 | contig 11973 bp, 10 predicted proteins | sample LARL81metaG_FD_184347 | JGI IMG/M metagenome (GOLD analysis project Ga0207693, IMG submission 184347) | Corn, switchgrass and miscanthus rhizosphere microbial communities from Kellogg Biological Station, Michigan, USA - LAR L8-1 metaG... | ecosystem: Host-associated > Plants > Roots >...
CTTGTCCGCGATTCGGTTCTGCACGCTCATTGCCCGCTCTTTCGCGTGCTCCATTAGCGCGGGATTCGGCTCGACCGGCAGGTGCGATAGGCGTTCGAGAATGACGGATTGCTCCATGGTTTGCGCCGCTCCTTTCCGTCGGATTTCGTCGTCCACGGCGCCCGTGGGCCGACCGATCAGGCTTTTGATCCTATTCCGGCCGAGGCTGAGGGAGGCGACGCTCCGATGGCGGAGACGCCGGCCGGAATGAGAGAGTTGTGGCGTGCTTCCGCTCTCAGACGGGATCCCGGCACGCCGATTTCCGATCGTCAACGTCTCGATCATCGTCGCCTGCTTCGCCGTGTGGCTGTTCTACGAGCTCCCACACCTCCAGTCGTCGGTGTTCCACGCGTCGTTCTACCCCTGCACGGTCAACGGCTCCTGTCACGGCCCCGAGCCGTGGGGCGTCAGCTGGATCACGGCGATGTTTCTGCATGGAAGCTGGGATCACATCCTCGGCAACATGCTCTTCCTCGCGGTCTTCGGCAAGAACGTCGAGGACGCTTTCGGCCGGCTCGGCTACCTAGCGTTCTACTTTGCCGGCGGCTTCGTCGCCACGCTGGCCCAGACGCTGATGACCCTCACCCTGGGCACGGCAGCCGAGGCGCGCGTGCCCAACCTCGGCGCGAGCGGGGCGATCGCCGCAGTGCTGGGCGCCTACTTCGTCATCTATCCCAACTCGACCGTCCTCGGGCTGATCATCTTCTTCCCGGTTCGGATCTCGGCCTATTTCTTCCTTGGCTTTTGGTTCCTCTACCAGCTGTTCGAGGCGAACGTGGGGGTTTTCAGCTCGAGCGCGAACGGCGGCGGCGTCGCCTTCTTCGCGCACGTCGGAGGCTTCATCTTCGGAGCAATCGTCGCCTGGATACTCGTGGGAGCGGGGCGGGTGATTCGCCCAGACGGCAATCCGCCGTTACGTGCTCCCGCCGGAGCTCTTTAGACGAACCCCTTCTGCTGCAGCCAGCGCAGGGAGAAATACCCCCAGATCGGCGGCAGGTAGTAGGTGCACAAGCGGTGGGTGAACGCGATTGCGAAGGCGGTCGAGTTGTCGACACCCATCGCGACCAGGCCGGCGGTCAGGCTCGCCTCCGCCGTCCCCACGCCTCCCGGCGAGGGGATGAGGCTCGAGAACGCCGAGGCCGCCGTGTTCACCAGCAAGAGCTGGGCAAACGAGAGATGGACGCCGTACGCCAGGCACGCCGCGCCAAGGGTGAGCGCGTAGAACACCTCCACGCCGAGCTGGCCGCCGAACAACTCGAGTCGCTTGTGCCGATCGCGAGCTACGGCCCAGAGGGCCGAGAACGCGCTGCGAATCGGCGGCAGAACCTTGGCACGGATGAACGGCACGAAGAGCAGGGCGAGGACGATGAGAGCAAGGACGATCAGGACGGCCACGATCAGCCGTCCGGACGGTGCCCCGCCCTTCAGGTCGCTCGCGTTGACGGCGATGTGGACGAATGGGATCGTCAGTAGAACGAGCGCGATCTCGACGATCTTTTCCGACACATCGTCGACTGCGCCGGCCCCGAAGGCCTGGGGGGTCGGAGTACCCATTCGCTGCAGGAAGCGGACGTTGATCCCGATTCGGCCGGCCGAGCTCGGCACGGTCAGGTTGATGAACTTGATCGCCGATTGGAGCACGACGCACGGAAGCAGGGGGAGGGGCGCCGACACCGCGCCGCGGAGTGACACTCCTCCGGCGACGAAGGTGAGCTGGGCGACGATCAGGCCGAAGACGATCCACGCGACCTGGGCTCGCCTCAGCTCATCGGCGATCGTGCCGAAGCCGATCTTCGCAAGCTGGGTGATCAGCAGGTAGGCGGCGACCCCTAACAAGGCGGTGAGCAGGAGGTCCCGCGGCCGCATCCGGCGCAGCGGCACGATCGCCGGTACCTCCTGACCGGTGGCCTCGGCCGCCTCCTCGCGAAGATCCTTGAGACCGACCTCGTGCGAGCGTGCGAGGTCCCGCAGGTGCGGCGTCAGCGCGGCGCGCTGCAAGTAGGGCAGCACGCGGGCGACCTCTTCGCTCCAGCCGGCGGCCACGGCTCTGGTCAAAGTGCGCTCCGGGCCGAGGAGGACCGTGCAGGCCACCAGGAGCTCCGCCAGGTCCATGTCGAGCGCCGACTGTGGTGCGCCGAGAGTGGCCGCGGAAAGATCGAGCAGCATCGGCCCGTCGTCGACGATGACGACGTTGCTCAGGTTGAGCCTGCCATGCGAGATGCCAGCCGCGTGCAAGCGGGCGACCTGCTGCCACAGATCCTCGAGCGTTTGGTCGCTCACCTGCTCGGGGTTGGCTAGCTCGAGCGGCTCGATGTCCGGCTGGCGCGTGACGACGAGTGCGTCACCGCTCGGGCCGAGGGCGGCGGTCACGACTTCCGGCACACGGACTCCTGCCTGAGCCGCCATCAAGGTGGCCAGCGCTTCGTGCTCGACCTGCTCGAGCCGGCCGGTTGGAGCGCTTCGAGGCGGGTCCTTGTACGAGAGAAGGCGCCACTGTCGTGCAAGCCTTTGGGTGTCCTGTGCATCGCGACCCAGCACGCGCACCTTCAAGGCATGCCCCTCTGCGTCATGGCCGACGTACTCGGCGGCACCGACGTGCTGCTGCGCCGAAGGCCTCAGGTCGCTCACCTCGATTCCGAGTGAGGTGATTGCCTCGCGGATCTGCGCGGTTGGTGGCACGCCCGCCGCCGTCCCGAACGCCAGCCGTGCGATTGCGCCCGCGGCCAGGCCGAGGGCCAGTCCACCCAACCCTCCGGATGGGAGCGAAGCGCCGAGCACGACGGCACCGAACGATGCGAGTGGCACGAGCCACGTGGCGAGCAAACGGACCGAGCGGACGAGCTCCGGGCCGACAACGACCATTACCGCAGTCGCTCCGGCAAGCCTGAGCTCCGGAAAGCCCCAACGCGCCAGCAGATGCGCCTTGAGCGGGAACCAATCGGACTCGACGACCTGGCCCAGAACGATTGCCGCGCCGGCAACGCCCAATGCCGCGACGAGAAGATCACGCACCAGGTCCCAACGTCGGCGCAGCACCACGTCGACGACCAGCACGACCGCAAGCCCGAGCAGGCCGAAGAACGCCGTCCGCCAAAGGGCGCCAGCCCAACCGAACACGGTCGTCAGCGCCTGCGCGACGTCTCGATCCTGTCCAGGCGCCGACGACGCAATCACTGCCGACAGCCCGATGACGATCGCTGCGAGGAGCAAAAAGGCCGAGTCGATCGTTCGCCGGTTGCGACGTCCCGGTTCGGTCTCCGCCAGCAGCGCGACGCGCCAGGAATGCCCGGCCGACGCCGCCGCCTCGTCGCGATTCGTGCGTGCCGTGGTCGTCAGAACAGCACCGTTCGCGACGGCACCGGACAGATGATCCCGCTCATCACCACAGTCCGGAGAGAACATACTCAACCCGTTGTCAATTTCTGAGGGTTATCTCGACTATCTCGGATACCGCACCTGGTATCGGGTCGCGGGCGACCTGGCGTCGGATCCAGTGCCGCTCCTTGCTCTCCACGGCGGCCCAGGGTCGACGCACCACTACTTCGCGCCGCTAGAGGGGCTCGCCCACGAGCGCCCGGTCGTCGTCTACGACCAGCTTGGCTGCGGCAGCTCGGATCGCCCGCAGGACGTCGAGTGGTCGGTCGCCGTCTTCCGCGACGAAGTAGACGCGGTTCGCTCCCAGCTAGGGCTCGAGCGGATCCACCTCCTGGGCACCTCGTGGGGAGGCATGCTCGCGTTGGAGCACGTCCTCTCCGGCGCGGAAGGGATCGTGAGCGTGATCCTCAGCTCGACACTCGCCAGCGTCGAGCAATGGGCCACCGAGCAACTCCTGCTGAAGAACGCCCTCCCTGCCGACATCGTCGAAGTTCTCGACCGGCACGAGCTCGCAGCTACCTATGACGATCCGGAGTACGAGCAAGCGATGGAGGCGTACTTCGATCGGCATTTCTACCGGGGGCCGCAGCCTCGCCCTGAGCTCGAGCTGATGAACGCCGAGAAGGCGCGGGACGTCTACCTGGCGATGCAGGGGCCGAACGAGTGGACCGTGACGGGCGCCCTGAGCGGCTGGGAAGTGCGCGACAGGCTCGGCGAGATCGACCTACCGACCCTGGTCATCCGCGGTCGCCATGACATGTGCACCGACTCGATCGCCGCCACTTTGGTCGGAGGGATCTCCAACGCCGATGAGGTCGTGCTGGAGGAGAGCTCTCACACGCCCGTGCTCGAGGAAACGGAGCGTTACCTCGAGGCCATCAGCGTGTTCATGCGGCAGTGTGAATGAGTGGTCGTCAGCCAGCTCCGTCGCTTGATCCCTCCGCCGCGTCCGCGGCGCCTTACTCAGCTCTACGCCGGGCTGGTGCTCTACGGCTTCAGCGACGCACTCATGCTGCTCGCCGGGCTCGGGGTCGATCCCTGGGATGTGTTCCATCAGGGCCTCTCGCGGCGGTTCGGGCTCGGAGTCGGCACCTGGGCGATCATCGTCGGCGCGGTGGTCCTCGCTCTCTGGATTCCGCTGCGTCAGCGCCCTGGTTTCGGCACGCTCAGCAACGTCATCGTGGTCGGCGCCGTCATCGACCTCTGTATGGCGACGATTCCCGCTCCGCATGGGCTGACGCTTCGAACCACCTTCTTGCTCTTCGGGGTTGGGCTGAACGGGGTCGCCACAGGCGCCTACATCGGAGCGGGTCTCGGTCCCGGGCCGCGTGACGGGCTGATGACGGGGCTTGCGGCTCGTGGCCATTCGATCCGTGTTGTCCGCACCGTGCTCGAGGTCGCTGTTCTCGCCGGCGGCTGGGTGCTCGGCGGAACTGTCGGCATCGGCACCGTCGTCTACGCGCTGGCGATCGGACCGCTGGCGCACATCTTCATCCCGCTTCTGCGCATCGACGAACCGGACCGGCTAGCCCCGGTGGCTGATCTGGACGTCGGAGCGAGGCTAGCTCCACAAGAAGAGGGGCACTAGCGGCCTTCTCTTCTGAGCACGGTCGAATCTGCCGTGCGCCTTGTAAACCGGATAACAGGTGTCAGCATGGATCCCTCGGGAGGGGGACAGCACTTTCAGGGCTTCTGCCGATGAGTCGTGCGAGGGAGCGTGAAAGGAATCAGGGAGGCTCGCCAAGTCACCCATGCCGCTTCCGATTAGGGGAGGGCGGTTTCCGTCGCAGGGCCGCCCTTCCACTTTCTCCCCACGCCGCTCGTGACGTCGTAGCCGCGGCGGAGCTTTAGAGGTTAGAGCCGCTCGCCGGCCGGCTGGCCGGAGCCCCGGACGCCATAGGCGGCGGCGCGATCGAGCACGTCCAGGGCAGCCTGCTCGCGACCGGCGCGGCGAAGCGCCCGGCTCCAGGTCCGGAGCACTGACGCCGCCGCCGGCCAGCGCCGTTCCTCTTCCAGCACCTCGAGTGCCTGCGCGAAGTCCGCTTGCAAGGCATCGATCTCCTCCGGTCGCGCCTCGGCCAATGTTGCCAACGCCCGGGCGCGCTTCAGCGGGTCGCCTCCGGCGAGCAACGAGAGCGCCTGCCGCGCGAGCCGCTCGGCGGCGTCGTCTTCGCCGAGCAGCAGCGACGCTCTTGCCTGCTCCGAGTAGAGCCACGCCAGATCGGCCGCATCGGCATGGTCGCCCAGCAGCTTTTCGGCCAGCTCGAGATGCGTTTGGGCCTGCTCGGGATCGCCATCGTCGGTCAAGATCTCTCCGGACGAAAGGTGTGCGCGCGCCAGTTGCCGCGTGTCCTCGGTCGCCTCCAAGAGTCCGATCGCGCGCTGGATCTGGCGAAGCGCGGAACGTGGCTTGCCCTCCATCAGGGAAAGCCGGGCCAGCGACCAGTAGAGGCGAACGCGCGAGTAGGGATCGGGCGTCTTCTGCGCTCGCCCGAGCGCTTGCCGTACGACCACACGCGCGCGCTCGAGCTCACCGAGATCGGAGAGGGCGTAGCTCAGATACGTCGCGAACCGAACCTCGGCGCTCACGTCCTCTTGCGCCTGAGCCTGGGTCTGGGAGAGGCAGTCCTCGAGCAGCTCGACCGCCCGCCGCGGCTGGCCCGAAGCCGAGTAGGCGCGGGCAAGCGTCGCGTAGAGGTCGGCGTGCGTGAGAGGTGAGAGCACGCCGGAGGCGCGCGCCTGTTCGAGCTCTTCGATCGCAGTCGCGAAGTCGCCACGGCGGTCGGCAAGCTCACCCAGGCCCGCGCGCGCCCGAGCCGTCGCCTCGGCATCGCCCGCCGCCTGAGCTTCCGCAAGCAGCGCCGCGAACTCGGCTTCTGCCTCAGGCGAGTCGTGCTCGAGCCGGAGCGTGAGCTCCGCCTCCGACAGCCGGAGCTCGCGCTGGTCGCGATCGCTCAGATCGCGGCCGGTCTCGAGGTACTCGACCGAGACGCCGAGCTTCGGCGCCAGCTGTCGCAGCGCCTTGACGGAGGGGCGCCGGGCGCCGGCCTCGATCCGGCTGATGTAGGCATAGGAAACACCGGGTGAGGCGAGGTCGCGCTGGGAGAGCCCACTTTCGTGCCGCAAACGCCGCAGGCGCTGACCCACGGTTTCGACCCCGGCCTCATTTCCCGCCCGCATCTCGCTGCATCTTGGCTGTCAAGTCGGAGGGGGTCAATGGTGACCGTCCATTTGACAACGGACTCCGAACCTGGTCTACGGGGCGAGGCCCAAGGGCTCGCCGCGATCCGGCGTCCCTGCGAACTGCTGAGAGGAGGTGCTGGAGATGCGGAATCGTCTTCTGCTTTGGCTGCCGATCCTGACCGCGCTCGCGCTCGCTGCGCTGGGCGCGATGGACTGGGGCCCGTAGGCTCGACGAGTTCAGGGGGCGGGCGCGCGTCTGCGTCCGCCCCCTCGCCCGTCAGGTCGCTAGGAGGGTTTGGCGTAAAACCGCTCGTCGCCGGGGTGCGATGGTCGTTCCCTGGGGAGGACGCAGGGAGCGTCCATATCCGTAGATATGGGCGCGACTGAGGACAGTGCCAGGGGGCGAGCAGCGCGGCCCGGCGACACAGACTGTTTTGCGCCAAACCCTCCTAGCTGGCGATCTCGACCCGGACGTCGGGGTGCATCGTCTGCCAAACCTGCAGGTGGAGCTCGATCTCGCGCCGCTCGTGCTCGGCGTTTCGTGCGTCAGGGCGACGGATGACGAGCCTCTCGCCGTCATCGGCAATGGCGAAGCCCGAACGGTGGAAATGTTGCCGCAGTTCGGGTATCGCCGCAGGGTCGAACAATCGAAGTCGCATCAGCCGCAGATCTGACTTCGGCATTTCGTCGCGGTGGCTCGACCGCTCAGACGAGGGCTGGTGAGACGGCGGGTCCGGTGAAGGACCCGCCGTCTCGGTCGATTCCGCCTAGCGGGGAGGGAACTGTGAGTTGGGTACGGGGTCGGCCAGGTTGGCCGTCGGCGCCTTTTCGGTGAATCCGATCACGGCGCAATTGATAGTGACGCCGGAGGCGCCGTAGGGGGCGGGCTCGCCTGTCGCCGGATTGATGCCTGTGATCAGATCGGGGCGCGTGGCGGCGAGGTTGAAGACCTGCACCTCGTCGATCTGCCGCTTGTTCAGGCCTTCCTGAACGGCCTTGTTCGTCCAGAGGCCGAGCTGGGCGTCCCAGAGCGGACTGTAGGCCTGGGCGTGCCGGGGATCGTTCAGGGTCGGGAAGTCCCCGAACACGTTGAGGAGGTCGCCGCCGTTGCGAAGAGAATCGATCAGCGCGGTGTTGCCGGCGCTGGCGTCTTCGGATGCGTGGCCGTCCTTGACCAGGTGCACGAAACCCTGCGACTCCCTGTTGTCGGCCCCGGTCTGTCCATTGATGAAGCCGAACAGCCGCTCGCGGGCAGAGCCGAGAAAGTCATCCCCGCCGTTGTAGGCGACCTTGTCGAGCGCTGGCACGTAGGTCGAGCGTTCCAGCACCGAGGTCAACGGCTGCCCCGCGTCGGTCGAGATGTAGATGATCGGCTGGCCTGCGTCGAAGCCCTTCACGAACAGCAGGTCGACCCATGACTCCGCGAACTGGCCGGGAGCCGATGGGCCCGCTATGTGGACGCCGAGCACGCGGTCACCGGTGTTCGTGTGGTGGACCACGTCGAAGGGGCCGTCGCCCGTGGCGACGATCGGCGCGCTGTAAACAGTCGGCGAGCCGGCGATGCGGATGAACGGGCTGTAGCCGGGGTTCGCGACCGCTCCCGGCTGGAAGTTCGCCAGCGGGAAGCCGTTCGGCCCCGGCTCGGCGATCCTGGTCGGGCTGAAATCAGGCGCGCCCTGGAAGTTGACGATCGCTTGCCCGAACTTGTTCTGGTCCGGCGTCGGTGAGTCGAGCGTCACCGTCTGCACCGCCTCCGGGTCGCCGATCGCGATGTTGCCGAGCTTGGGCGCGTAGTTGACGCCGAGATCGTGGGCAATCCCCTGATCCGAGGCATCGAGCAGGACGAACCACACCGTCTCGCCGTTCGCCCTTCCCTGGTACAGCGGCAGACGCACGGTTTCCTTGCTGAGATCGACCTGGATCGCGCTCTCCTCGGTCAAGTGGTCCCGCGGCAGCAGTCCTGTGAGCGGCCCGAGTCCCTGGGCCGACTTCGAGGCTGCCTTCGAGCCGGCAAGCGCCTGGCCGCCGATCGCCGCCAACACGGCGGCGATCGCGACGGTGGTTGACGCAAGCAGCCACCGCTTCGACAAGACCTTCATGTCTTCTCCTTTCGTGGGGTGTGACTGGGCAAGGAGGCGACGGTAGGGAGGGGCGCTCAGCGTGAGCTGAGTGGGGCCTGAGTCGACGCACCGCGCTGCACCCGCTGTAACGAATCGACGGCCCGGCCGACTGCCAACCTGTGCGCGCTCTCGCCCAGCGGTGTCGCGATCGGCCGGTGATTCGGCTGTTCGGTCCACTCTCGGTCGAGGACGGCGAGCGCAAGCTCGGCCCGCGCGACCTCGGCGGAACGAGACCCAAGCAGGTGCTTGAGATCCTTCTTACAGCCCGCGGCCATCGCGTGCCGACCGACCGCCTGATCGAGCTCCTCTGGGGGCGCGAGCCGCCCGGTGACCCGACCGGCTCGCTCCAGACCTTCGTCTCAGTGCTCCGCCGCCACCTCACCCCGGAGCGGGAGCGGGCGCGCGAGCTCGTCGTCACCGAGCCGGAGGCGTACCGATTTGCGACCGAGCTCGTTGCGCTCGATCTCGATCGTTTCGACCAGCTGCTCGAGGGCTCAGCGCGCGAACCGACCCGGCTCGCTCGTGCCTCGCTCGAGCAGGCACTGGGGCTCGTCCGCGGCGAGGTGTTCGAGGACGAGCCGTACGCTGCCTGGGCACTGGACTTGCGTGGCAGCTACCAGGGCCGGATTCTCGGCGCCCATCTGGAGGCGGCCGAGGCAGCGCTGGCCGAGCTCGACTTTGCCGCTGCGCTCGCACACGCCGAGGCTTCCGCCGCGCTCGACCGCTTCAGCGAGCGCGCGCACCGCACGGAGATGCTGGCTCTCTACGCGCTCGACCGCCCGCACGAGGCGCTCGGGCGTTACCGCAGCTTTCGCATGCGGCTCGACGAGGAGCTCGGCCTCGAGCCGACCGCGGAGACGCGGGCGCTCGAAGCGGCAGTCATTCGCCAGGAGGACGTCCACTCGCTGCTGCCCCGGCCGATCCGCCGGGCGCAGGCTGCGGCCGGCGACCATGCCTTTCGCCTGCTCGGCCGCATCGCCGAGCTCGAGGCGCTCACGCAGGCAGTCCGCAACGCCATCGGCGGCGGCGTCGCGCTGATCCAGATCGAGGGCGAAACGGGCCTCGGCAAGACGCGGCTAATTGATGAGCTGTCAGCAGAGCTAGAAGACGTCCGGGTCGGACGCGCGAGCTGCTCGGAGCTCGAGCGGCACCTTCCGTACGTTCCGCTCGCGGCCGCGCTTCGGGACGCGCTCACCGGCGTCGACCTCGACGCTGCGTCCCTGCCGGCGCTCAGCCAGATCCTGCCGGAGCTCGCGCTGGTCGAGGCGAAGCACGAGTTCAACGAGCTGGACGTGCTCGAAGCGCTTGTTGCGCTGATCGTCAAGCATGCGCCGCTCGTACTTCTGCTCGACGATCTCCAATGGGCAGACCCGCAAACACTCGCGGCGCTCGAGTACCTCCGGCGCCGCGGCGGAGACGTCTCTGCGGCGTTCGTTACGGCGGCGCGGGCCACGGATGTCTCGCCCGAGCACCCACTCCGACGGTTGAAGCCCGACGCGCTCGTGGCGCTCGAGCCGCTCTCGCCCGACGAGCTTGCACCGCTCGGGATACCCGGGCTGTACGAATCAACTGGCGGCAACCCTCGCTTCGTCACCGAGACCCTCGCGAACGGCCGCTCGGCGGCTCTCTCGCCGACGCTCACCGAGGCACTTCTCGCTCAGTGCCGGGGCGAGGGAACGTGGGGCTACCGCGTCCTCGTCGCCGCCTCCGTGCTCGGACAGCCTTTTGAACCCGAGCCGCTTGCAGAGCTACTCGGCACCGATGCAGGTGAGCTGACCGAGGAGCTCGAGCGCCTCTGCGAGCGGCGAATCCTGCGCATCGATGGGCTCCGCTTTCGTTTTCGCTATGACCTCGTCCGCCAAGCGCTCCTCGGCAGTATCTCTCCTGCCCGGCAACGCCTTCTTCACCAGCGGCTCGCCGCTCTCGCCGCCGAGAGCAGCCCCTTCTCGATCACGCAAACCACGAGCTCCATGACCGGCTAGCGCGATGCCACGTGAACGCAACCTCATCTCCGGCACGCTCTTCGAGCACGTGAACGAACCCGCGTACGTCATGGACCCGCAGCACGACCGGATCCTCGCGGCTAACGACGCTGGCTGCGCGATGCTTGGGTATACGCGCGAGGAGCTGCTCGAGACGCCGATCTCCCGCATCCACCCGGCCGAGCTCGCCGAGCTTCAAGAGCTGCTCGAGCGCGTTCTGCGAGAGGGGCGGGCTTCCACGATCAAGCTGACCTGCCGGACGAAGCGCGGAACGTTCCTCCCGACCGAGATCTCACTCCACGGGTTCGAAGCCGGCGGCCGTCTTCAGATCCTCGGTCTCGTACAGGATCGAAGCGAGCACCGCCAGCCGGCTCCCGACTAGCCACCCGCGTTGGTGCGCGTTCAATGGAGGCGGTGGGCGCTCCGAGCGCCAACCGCCTCCAGAGTGCTCTCTCAGGGGCGCTAGCCGATCAGATGAAAGATGAAGTCGAACTCGGTACCTGCCGGGTTCCGGTACTTGAGATCCATTGAACCTCTGACGTTCCGGTACTTGCCGGTCCCCCCGGTGACCGCGAGCGTACTCCCGCTCGTGTCGTAGAACGGCCCTTCAACGGTGATCTGACCTGCCGGCAGGAACGTCGTCCACGTGCATTCCCAGGACTTGCCGACGACGATGCGGACGCAGGAACCCTGGTCGCTGCCGACCTTGTTCGCGTTCGCGCTGTCGAAGACGTCGTTCGCGAACGTGAGGATGTTGCCGGCCGAGTCGCCCGAACCGTTGGTGACCGCGTCCGTGGTCGCACGCTCGACGATGTGAATCGTCCCGCCCTTGTTCAGGTGGCCGGGATTGTGGTGCTGCGCCTTGGTGTGCCCCGCGCTGGCGTTCACGACCGCTAGGACGAGAACGGCCGCGGCCGCTGCGACGGTAGGAACAAGCACGCGCTTCATCTCTCCCTCCTTGTCGACGAATTGGAGAGTGTTATCCCTCGTTGCCTGCGCTGTCTACTCGACCCTTACGAGTCGCGACGCGGGTTCAGCTCTCGACGAACCGAACGATCGCGGCGAACGCCCGCAAGCACGGGATCGGTTTCGTCGACACGCTCGGCTGGTTCTGCGCCCGTCCGCGCGGATCGTCGACGCGGTACCTCTGTCCCCTCGTCGTCAACCGGACGATCACGTGCGTCGACCGCGGGCACATCTCGCGGACTTACGGCCTCGAGCTCGCGCCTGAGTTTCGCCTCGCTTTCCGCCGGCAGCTCTTTAGCTGAGCGGAC
>Ga0207693_10004357_pt1 | contig 11970 bp, 11 predicted proteins | sample LARL81metaG_FD_184347 | JGI IMG/M metagenome (GOLD analysis project Ga0207693, IMG submission 184347) | Corn, switchgrass and miscanthus rhizosphere microbial communities from Kellogg Biological Station, Michigan, USA - LAR L8-1 metaG... | ecosystem: Host-associated > Plants > Roots >...
AGCGGCGCGAAGACGGCGATGATCGCGATCGTCCAGACCGACGCCAGCCAGACGCTGTTGCCGGCCGGGATCCCCAGAAACAGGGCCCGGGCGGCGTCGACCATGGTCGTGAACGGGTTGTGCTCGGCGATCGGCTGGAGCCAGCTCGGCATCGTGTCGACGGGAACGAACGCCGAGGAGACGAACGTGACGGGGAACAGGATCGTGAAGCCGTAGGCGTTCGACGCCTCTGGCGAGGAGGACGAGAGGCCGATGAAGGCAAACACCCAGGAGAACGCGTAGCCGATCAGTAGAAGCAGCAGGATCCCCGCGACGACCTCTCCAACACTGCTCGAGAAGTTGAACCCGATGAGCAGCCCGACGGTGAACATCACAACCAGCTGGAAGATGTTGGTGACGACGTCCCCCAACGTTCGACCGGTCAGCAGGGCGGAGCGAGTCATCGGCAGCGAGCGAAACCTGTCGATCAGTCCCTTCTTCAGGTCGTCGGAAAGCCCGAGCGCGGTTACGAAGCCTCCGAAGACGATCGACTGGACGATGATCCCGGGCATCAGAAAGTCGACGTAGTCGAAGCCGGGGGTCTTGATCGCCCCGCCGAAGACATAGACGAACAGCAGCACGAAAAGGACCGGCTGGATGGTGAAGCCGACGAGCAGGTCCGGCTGGCGGGGAATCCGCAGAAGGCTCCGTTTCGCCAGTACGAGCGTGTCGGAGATTCCGTAGCGAAGCGCCGTCACCGGGCCTCCACTTCCAACTCCTCGGTCTCCGGCTCGGCCGGCCGGCCCGTCAGGTTCAGGAAGACGTCGTCCAGGGTGGGGACGCTGACGGAGATGTCGTCGATCGCGATTCCCGCGTCGTCCAGAGCGCGGACCGCCTCGGCGATCGTCCCTCGGCGCTGAGCGACCGGGACGCGGACCGACCCGTCCTCGAGGAACGGGCGGTCGCTGGCGATCGAGGCCAGGGCCGCGACAGCCTCCTCGCCGCGCTGACCGTCGCAGAGGTGGATGTCGAGCCGCTCGCCGCCGACCTGGTCCTTGAGCTCGTTCGGCGTCCCTTCCGCGATCACCAGGCCCTGGTCGATCACGGCGATCCGGTCGGCGAGCCGGTCGGCCTCGTCGAGGTACTGCGTTGTGAGCAGAACGGTTGTCCCCTCGGAGACGAGGGCCTCGATGGCGTCCCAGAGCCCGATGCGGCTCCGGATGTCCAGACCGGTCGTCGGCTCGTCGAGGAACAGGACCGGTGGCCGGGCGACCAGCGCGGCAGCCAGGTCGAGGCGGCGGCGCATCCCACCTGAGTAGGTGCGGACGAGACGGCCGCCGGCGTCGGCGAGATCGAACGAGGAGAGCAGCTCGCGGGCGCGCGCGCGCGAGGGCCCTCGGCCGAGGTGGTAGAGGCGGCCGACCATCTCGAGGTTCTCGAAGCCGGTCAGGTTCTCGTCCACCGCGGCGTATTGGCCCGCCAGCCCGATCTGCGCGCGGACCTTCGAGGCGTCGCGGACGACGTCGAATCCGGCGACCTGCGCCGAGCCATCGTCCGGGAGCAACAGCGTGGTCAGGATTCGGACCGCAGTTGTCTTGCCGGCGCCGTTCGGGCCGAGAAGCCCGAAGACGCTCCCCGTCTCGACACGAAGGTCGACGCCACGAAGCGCCTCGACGCTGCCGTAGCTCTTGTGGAGCCGGGAGGTCTCGACGGCGGGCTGGGCCAGCACCTTTCTACGCTAGCGGCCGCCGACCTCGACGTCACCTACGATCCACACGCGTGAGCCGCGACCGCCTTGAAGCGTTCAGCGACGCCGTGATTGCCGTCGTGATCACTATCGGGGTGCTCAACCTGCGACCACCCGGCGGAGACGCATTGACCGATCTCCGGCCGGTCGTTCCTAAGCTCGCGATCTACCTTTTGAGCTTCGTTTTCATCGCGCTCTACTGGAACAATCACCACCTTCTCCTTCGAGCCGGCGAGCACATCAGCAGCGCGGTGCTGTGGGCGAACGCGAATCTGCTGTTCTGGCTCTCGCTCACCCCGGCCGCCGCGGCATGGTTGGGGCCCCACCTCGGCGAGTCCGCTCCAGCCGCGGTCTACGGCGTCGTGCTCCTTGGCTCCGCGATTGCGTACAGCATCCTCACGCGTGCACTACTCGCGGCACAGCCGCCCGATTCGCCGCTCGAGCGGGCGGTCGGTCGCGACCGTAAGGGCAATCTCTCGGTCGTTGCATACGTCGTGGCGATCGCGTTCTCGCCGATCGCTCCCTGGCTTTCGGTCGCCGTCTACTTCGCGGTCGCTGCCGTGTGGCTCGTCCCGGATCGCAGAATCGAACGAGTCCTCCCGAGGTCGAGCGGCGCCTAGCCCGTGTCGCCAGGCCGAACGGCACGCACGCTTCTTCTCCTCCGGCACGCGAAGTCCAGCTGGGTCGACCCAACGCTTCCTGACCACGACCGGCCGTTGGCATCACGCGGTCGGCGCGACGCCAAGCGCATCGCCAAGCACCTTACGGGGCTCGAGTTCGAGCCCGAGCTCGTTCTTTGCTCGTCCGCCGTGCGCACCCGCGAGACGCTGGAGCTGGTACGGCCGGCGCTGGGTAACTCGAAAGTGCTATTCGAGGACGGGCTGTATGGCGCGTCGTCCGACGAGTTGCTTGGACGCATTCGCGTTGTTCCCGACGCGGTCGGGTCGGTGATGCTGATCGGGCATAACCCGGGTCTCGAGCAACTCGCCCTCCTGCTTGCTTCTTCCGGCGACGAGCTGCGGGGCCTCGAGACAAAATTCCCGACGGCGGCACTGGCCACGCTCGCCGTTGAGACGACCTGGAGTCGCCTAGCCCCCGGCGACGCGATCCTTAGGGCCTACATCGTCCCGAAGCAGCTTCGCTGAAACTCTTCGAAGACAAGCGGCCGCCGCCTCTGGACTCAGACGGCGGCCGTTTGTCGAGCCTCTAGCGCCTCGCCGCTTCGATCAACTCATCTGCGAGCGTGTCAGCCGAGGCGTCGAACGACTCCTTCGCCACCTTGTTCGCCCGCGTCACGGCCTTGTCGAATCCCTTCGCAAGCGTCGGTTCGCCGACGACGATCAGTGCCGCCTCGCCGGGATCGAGCTCCTTCGCCGCGTCGCGGAGCTCGCCGCTCGGCAGCGCGCCTCTTCCGACGACCTCGGGAAGGACGTTGATGCGCGGGTTGTCGACCCGCTTCACGATGTGCGGCTTGTCGTTCTCTTGGTCGATGACGGCTGCGTCGTACTTGCCGATCACGTCTTCGTCGTGCAGTTCCCCGAACGCGTCGAGGTCGGCCAGGGCCGAGTCCACGTCGTCGTAGACAGCGACGTAGGCGACTGAGTTGTCGGCCATCGGTGCTCCTTTCGGTTGTTTGATCCGTACCAGACCATCATTGGCGGTCTCGGCTGAGCCGCCATCCGTGAAACATTTGATCTGTTGCGCCTTTTCCTGACAGCCGGGCGGTTGCCGGTCTAGGCGTCCTGCTGGATCGGCTTCGGGGCCGGGGTGGCCTGGGCGGAGTCGCCGTTTGGCGTCGTTGCGGCGGGAGCCTCCGATTCGAGCTGAACCTTCACGGCACCGAGGTCACGGACTGCCTCGTCGCTGAGGGTCGGGTACTGCGGGGCGATTTCGATCAGCGCGTGCGCGATGACCGCAGCCGCGGCGATGCGCGCAAACCACTTCCGGTCGGCCGGGATCACATACCAGGGCGCCCACGCCGTGCTCGTGTGGCTGAGCATCTCCGAGAACGCCTCCTGGTACGCGTCCCAGAATTGGCGCTCCTCCACATCGTGGGACGAGAACTTCCAGTTGTGGTCGGGAAGATCGATGCGTCGCAGGAAGCGGCGGCGCTGCTCCTCCTTCGAGAGGTTCAGAAAGACCTTGACGATCCGGAACCCGTTCTCGGATAGGTACCGCTCCCACTCGTTGATCGCTTCGTATCTGCGTTTCCAGATGTGATGCCCGCGCGTCTCGGGCGGGAGTTTCTGGCGGTCGAGGTTCTCCGGATGCACCCTTACGACGAGCACCTCCTCGTAGTGCGATCGGTTGAAGATGCCGATCTCGCCTCGCGAAGGCAGCCGCTCCTGGTAACGGCGTAAGAAGTCCTGGTCGAGCTCGATCGCCGACGGGACCTTGAAGCTCTCAACCCGCACACCCTGAGGGTTGACGCCGCTCATGACGTGGCGAATCGTCCCGTCCTTGCCCGCTGCATCGAGCGCTTGCAGCACGACCAGGACGCCGTGCTTGTCTTCGGCCGCGAGCCGCGTCTGGTACTCAGCGAGGAGCTCGACGCCTTCGTTGAGGAGCGCGACCCCATCCTTCTTCCTTTTGATCCCGCCTTCGAATGCGGGATCGAAGTCTTTGGCCAGGTGGACGCTCGAGCCTGGAGTCACGCGGAAGGGCTCGATCAGCCGTGCAATTCGTTCGGTGACGTCGTCGGGCATCGCTCAACCTTCGCGTGGGTAGCCGTCGCGCGAATCCGCGGAGATCCAGAATAGATGCGGAAACTCCGCACGGCACTGCGGGATGAGGCCGGAAGTGTCAACCAGCCGGCGCGTTCCCTCTAGCGAGCCGTTCGCGACGAAGATTGACCGTCCGTTGCCGAGATTGGACACTCCGCTGATGGGCGTCGCCGCACTGCAGCAATCACATCTCGACGAGGTCCTGGAGCACGTCAACGTCCCGAGTTACATCATCGATGCGACCGGAATAGTCCGCTGGTTGAATCGTGCTGCCCGCAACATCGTCGGCGACGTTCGCGGGCGGCAGTTCACTTCCGTCGTTACGCCCGAGGATACGCTGCGCGCCCGCGAGGTCTTCGCGCGAAAGGTTGTCGGCAGAGCACCGGTTACCGACGCCGGTGTCGTGCTTCTCGGCGCCGACGGCGGCCTGGTTGCAGTCGAAGTGAGCTCGGTACCCCTTCTTGACGGGGATCGCGTCGTCGGTGTCTTCGGACAAGTCAATTCTGCTGTCGACGCTCGTCCAGCGACGCGTTCAGCTCGGCCGACACGACCATGAGCCGACCGACGAGCACAAGCGAGAAGAGCAGCGCGGTCGCGATCCCGAGCGCGCCGTAGGTGTCTGCCCGACCCTCGACCAGGCGTGTCGTGACGTAGATGTTGAAGATGTTGACTGCCAGCAATCCCGCACCGACCAGCACCGCGCCCGGGATGAGCTGTCGCCAATGGGTGCGTCCGTGTGGCAGCTGCATGGAGACCGCAAGCCATGCACCGCCGATGAGCACAACGTAGACGAGCAGCGCCAACAGGCCGCCGTACTGACTTTCTCGGCGGATCCAGGCCACGATCTCCCCGCTGAGAAGCTGGACGAGCAGCGCCCCGGCGAGCGTTGCGACTCCCTTAGGAGCGATCTGGACGCCGCGCCCTGACCCGTACCAGGCGATCGCGTACACCTTCGCGATCGCTCGGTAAAGCGTCACCAACGCGTAGAGCACGGCCGGGATCATCAGGGCGAAGACCAGCCCCCGGGCGTTCCCCGAGGCGGCCTTGGACACCTCCGAAGCAATCAGCCCATGTAGGCCGGCCTCCTTCGCGACCGTGCTCGTGCTCTTGTCGACGCTGTCCGCGTAGAGGCCGAGGCCCGAGACGAGCAAGAGGCTCGTCGGTAGAAGGAGGACGAACAGGCGGTAGGCGAGCGCGCCGGCGAGCAGCCCGCCGCCGATTGACGAGTCTCGCTCGACGATCCCGAAGCAGAAGTCGATCGATGTGTGCCGGGATCGTGCGGCCTCGACTCGGGACTGGAGGATCCGCGCATGTTCCAGCCAGCGGGCGAGCCGGCCGGCGACCGTCGGCTCGATCTCGACCTCGACTTCGGCCGGTCTCAGCTCGGACGGATCGCGTGATTCTGGCACGGTCTCAAATCACCTGGTCGGCACGGAGAGTTCGAACTCTGCAGGCAGCTCCGCGAGCCCGCTCTCCGCTTCGAGCTCGCCTCGGGCTCTGGCGTCGAAGTAGGCATACGCGGTCGTCAGCGCGACGAAGGGCATCGCCACCGCGTAGACGACCCCGGCGACGACGTTGACGAGCCAGAACGGCGTGTTGGTTGCAAGGATCAGCAGCACGCCGATCAACGGGCCGGCGACGATGACGAGAGCGCCGCCGACGACGATCAACGACGCGACCTTCAGCCATCTCTTCCGTACGAGCCTGCCGCTGCGGCGCAGAGCGCCGATTGACGAGAGTTCCTCGAGCTCGGTGGCAGGGGCGATCAGAGCCCAGCGGCCGGCCAGCCAGACCGCGATCGGAATCAGGAAGATGGAGCTCGCGAGCAGCGAGACGGCCAGGGCGGCAATGAGGAGCGCTCCGAACAGCGGGACGACGGCGTCGGAGGCCGACCGGTAGGCACCCAAGGCTCCGATCGGCCGCCCCTCGTCGATCTCGACGAGGGCCCGCGCACAAGCCGCCTGGACGACGCCGAGCCCGAGCAGCGTCAACGCCGTGCCGATCGCCAGGACGAACAAGGCGAGAAGCCCGTTGCTCTCGCCGCCGGTCTGGACGCCGAGGATGCTCGTCGCGTGCAGAACGAGTGCCTGCAGCAGCGTCACCAGCAGCGAGATCGGCACCAACACAATCCCGATCCCGATGAAGAGGCGGATACGCTCCACGTACATCCGCCCGGACGCGGCGAGGATCTGGCCCCATGATCGCCGCCGCGCGAGGCGGAGCGGAGCGGTCGGGCGCCAGGTCGCGCGCGAGAGCGCTATCACGAGGAGTAGAGCGAGCCCGGCCAACACGAGGCTGAACTCGAGCGGATGGTGTACGAGGCGTACGAGGGCCTTCGACCCGCCGCCGATCGCCCCGCAGAAGAAGCCGGTTGCCGCCGGCCCGAAGGCACTGCCGCCCGGAACGGTGTAGCTGCGTGTGCGCCAGCCTCCCGACCAGCTAATCGGCTCCGTCCACTGCGTCTTCAGGTTCGGCCCGGTCGGGCCGTTGAAGAACGCCGGCCGCAGCTCCCCCCAGCGGCCTTCGAAGGCGATCCACGGGTAGTCGGCTTTTGCTCGGGACGGGTCGCTCGGAATCGTCTGCACGGTCGGGCGCACGTCCAAGGTCGGGCCGCGCGTGTCGTCGCAGCCGACGCCCTCCTGGGCCGAGCTGCCCAGATACAACGCCTCACCGTAGAAGTTCGCGTGCGATCCGGCTGCCGGATGGACTACCGGATGGGTGCCGTCGACGAGCTCGAGCTTGTGGTCGTCCCAGGCAGCGCTCTCCGCGCCTTCGTGCTGGCTGTAGCCGACTTCGACCGGCGGTCGCTGGATAGCTTGCGCCGGCGTCGATGCATCGAAGACGAGCTGGATCATCTCCCAGTCGCCTTCGTGCAGGTTGTTCCAATCGTTGAAGACATAGAACAGCCAGTACTGCAGTGCGAGCTTGCCCGGGTGTCCTCGTTCGCTGGAGACGTGCGCGTAGACGGCCGACAGGTGTCCGGCCGTGAGCCGGCGCTCCCAGCGCAAGTAGTCGCAGCGCGGACTGAGCGCGCTTCCCGGGAAGTCGAGGTGGTACTCGAAGAGGCCCTTCGAGAGGTCCTTCGCGGTCGGACCGATCTTCACCAGGTCGCCGCCGCCCCAGGGCCCACGCAGGGCGACCGATGGCTCGCCGAACAGCAGGGTGACGTTGATCGGCAGGTACGGCTTGCCCGGGGCACAGTCCGTATGAGCGACGAGCCGCACGACCGGGGCGTAGCGCTCGGCAAGGATCTTTTCGTCGGCCCGGCCGGCGTACGCTCGCGGCACGAAGAACAGCGACGCTACAGCGACGAGCGTTAGCAGCACCGCTCGAGGCGACCCCGCGATAGTGCGGCGTATCACCTTTACGGTTTCGACGCGTAGACGTACAACCCACTCCGAGCTGCCACCGCGGCGTTCCGGATCAGTGAGCTTGCAAATCGTCCGATCAGTGTAAGAAGGTATTCCAGAGGCCCACGCCTCGAGCTCGAGAGAGGCGAGGGGCGTTCCGGCGCCGTCGATCTCGCGGCCGGCGTGCCCGCGATTGCTCGGGGCAGGCCCTACGTGTGACTATCCTCGTCTGATGCCGACGTTGGCGGTCATCGGCGCAGGGCCGAAGGGCATCGCGATCGCCGCCAAGGCGCGTGCGCTCGCCGCCGTTGGCCTCGACGCGCCAGAAGTCGTGCTCGTCGACCGGAGCGCCGTGGCCGGGAACTGGAGCGGGCGGCAGGGATACACGAACGGCCTCTTGCCGCTGGGAACACCGCCGGAAAAGGACGTGGGGTTTCCGTATCCCGCCAGCTGGGGCGCCGCGTCGGCCGGGGTCACTGCGGCAATGGCGGAGTTCAGCTGGCAGCGTCATCTGATGGCACACGGCCGCTACGCCGATTGGGTCGATCGCGGGCGGATGCGGCCGACGCACCGCGAGTGGACTGCGTACCTGCGCGAGGTAGCCGAGCGCGCCGAAGCCGAGATCGTCCGCGGCGAGGTTGTCGGGCTCGACGTCCAGGGCGACAGGTGGCGGCTGACCCTCGAGGGGGGAGACGCAATTTCGGCCGACGGGGTCGCCTTCACCGGCTCCGGCCCGCCGATCACGGTGGCCGGGCAGCCACCAGACCACCCGCGAGTGTTCGACGGGCGCAGCTACTGGCTCCACGAGCGAGCTCTCAAGAGGCAAGTCGCCGCGAGCGTTTGCGTGATCGGCAGCGGGGAGACGGCGGCCTCGATTGTGATCAGCCTGCTGAGGAAGGCACACAAACGGTCGACGGTGGACGTCCTGACCAGTCGAGGCGTTCTTTATTCGCGCGGGGAGAGCTACGACGAGAACCGCTTCTACTCCGACCCCGGGGACTGGCCGCGGCTGGCCGAGTCGCATCGGCGCGAGTTCCTCGAGCGCACCGACCGTGGCGTCTTTTCCATGCAAGCCGAGGCGATCCTGAATCACTCACGCGGATTCCGCACGCTCGCCGGCCGGGCGGCGGCGATCGAACCGGGCGACCGGCAGGTTGTCGTCACGATCGAGTACGACGACCAGCGCGAACGCGTCGCATACGACCTCGTCGTGGTCGCCATCGGCTTCGACGCTCGTTGGTTCGAGGCTCTGCTCGGACACAGCGCGCGGCGTCGGCTCGAGGAGGCTGCCGGGGCCGAGCTCGAGCGGCGCATCGACGTCGACCTGTCGATCGCCGGGTTGTCCCCGCCGCTCCATCTGCCCGTCCTCGCGGGCCTCGCACAGGGGCCGGGCTTCCCGAATCTCAGCTGTCTCGGCCTCCTGAGCGACCGTATCCTGCGCCGCTACGTCCCGCTCGAGGAGTCGGCACGGCGAATTGAGTCCGAGAGGAGAGAGCTTGTCTGAGACGCCCGAGGAAGTCTGGGAGAGCGACGACTGCGTTCGTCGCACGGTCGTCCTCCCGACCGAGCTGGCAGAGCGACTCGCCGCTGAGGCCGAGCGGCGAGGCCTTTCGGTCAGTGACCTGCTGATCGAGTACGCAGACGAAGGCCTGGGTCGCGAGGGGGCGGAGGAGTAATCGGCCCACTCGTCAAACAGCCGTGCACCCGGCACCCTCTGAACAGATAATCGCCACACGACGGCTCTGACCCGGGCGAGTAAACGAGGAGGTTCGAGATGGAAGACAGGCAGGCCTATCCGGTTCAGTACTCCGTGACCTATCCCGACCGGGATCTGAACAGGCTTTCGAGCGCCTTCAGGATCTTCGCGGCAATCCCGATCCTGGTCGTGGTCGGGGCGGTCGAGCGCTGGGGCGGCGGATACTCGAACGACCAGTGGAGCTGGGGCGCTTCGACCGCCGGGGTCCTCTTCCTGGCGCCGCTGCTGATGATCCTGTTCCGACAGAAGTACCCGCGTTGGTGGTTCGACTGGAACCTCGAGCTGCTCCGCTTCGAGAACCGGATCGGTGCGTATCTCGCACTGCTGGACGACCAATATCCGTCCACGGACGAGCACCAGTCTGTGCGGCTCGAGTTCCCGTATCCCGACGCCCAGCGCGACCTCACCCGCTGGCTGCCGCTCGTGAAGTGGTTCCTCGCGATCCCGCACTACATCGTGCTGATCTTCCTCTGGCTCGCGGCGATCTTCGCCGTGATCTTCGCGTGGTTCGCGATCCTCTTCACGGGCCGATACCCCCGTGGGCTATTCGACTTCGTCGTCGGGGTCGGACGCTGGACGAACCGCGTGACCGCGTACGCGTTCGTTCTCGTTACCGACCGCTACCCGCCCTTCCGACTCGCCCCGTGAACTGAACCCGAAGCCGACGGGACTCAGGCAGGCACCGCTCCGTTCCAAGATCGTTCCACGGTGCGCGGAACGCGTTCAGGCGCCGAGCCTGCGCTCGAGGGCGCTCATCGGCGTGAACGTGACCCGGTGAGGTCCGGCGACGAAGAGTCCCGGCTGTTCGAGCTGTCCCCGTGCGACCCCGTCGGTTCGGAAGAAAGTCGTTTGCCCGGCACCCAACTTTCGGACGGTGACGACGTCGTTCGACGCGGTCACCAAGAGGTCGCCTTGCAGATCCTCGAGCCTGACGCTGGCTCCCGCCGGAACAGTGGCGGTGAGCTGGCCCGAGGTCGCGTCGTAGAGCTCGATCGCCCCGGGTGTCCGAAGAGCGAGGCGGTTACCGGAGAGCGCCGCGGCACGGGCCTTGACGCCGAAGGTCCGCAGCAGGGGGCCCTGCTCGCTGAGAATCTCGACTCCGGTCTCCGTTCGAACGACGATTCGACCGGCGTTGACGGCGAGAACCGTCAGCTCGCTCGCCGCGCCGGCGACCTGCGAGCAGCCGCCACCCTTGCGCCCGTAGTTCGGACACTTTCCTTGACCGCCGATCCGCCAGACGGCCGCGGCGATGACGGAGCCGGTCTTCTTACCGGTCGGACACTCATCCGCTGGTTCCCCGTTCCCCTCGTCGCAGTGGTGGTCGAACGTGAAGGCGAGCAGGGAACCGTCTCCAGCCGGCGATTCCGGCGCGATACCGGCGCCGTTGTCGTCGAGACCACCCTGCGCGACCGAGACCGTCTTCCCGCGCGCGAGAGTGGTCGTATCGAGGCTTGTGTTGGTGGTATTCCCACCCTCCGTGTGGAGCCAGGCCACGCGGTCGCCGGCCAGCGTCACGCCGGACGTGTCTTCGCGGCTGCTCGGCCCGTAACCGCACGGTGCCTTGACCCTGAAGACGCGCGCGTGCTTCGCCTCCCAGACCTCGACCGCTGCGCAGCCGGTGTGCGCATAGTTGATCACAATCGCGGCACGGTCGCCGTCGGCCGCCAGTTCGCCGATCGTCGCTCCGCCTGCCGCCGCGAACCGGGCGTGAGACCACGTCTCGGAGCGAAGCGGGGCAGCCGGGCGGCCGCCGAGTCGAGCGGGAGAGGCGCCGCCAGGCCGCCAGCTCGGCTGACGATTCGCGCTTCCGTACGGGTAGGGGAGGCGCTGGGTGATCCGCCGGGACGAGGAGCCGTTCGCCGCAACCACCAGGATGTCCTCGAAGATCCGGCCCGGCGCGAGGCTGAGGACGGCAAGCCGGCGGCCGTCGGCAGACCACGCGGGCTGCTCGAGGTACCCGGTGCGCTTCGGGGTCACGTTCCGCGTGCGGCCGCCGGCGAGCGGGCGGACCAGCAAACGGCGACCGTTGTCGATCCACGCGAGCCTGGTGGCGCCAGGGGAAAGAATGAGGCCGCTTGCGTACGTGCGACGGCGAATTCGGGGAAAGCGTCTCGGGCGGCCACCTTCGGGGCGGACGGCGACGAAGGCCCCCGAGGGGGTGGCCACCACGATCTCGCCGCGGGCGGTCCAGCCGAGCGGGTTGTCGCCGAACACGCGCCTCCTGACGGTTCTCGGCCGGCCGCCCCCGCTGCGGACGACCATGACGCTGAAGTAATCGCCGACTGAGCGGTTGAACGCGATCCATCGCCCGTCCGGTGAGACCCGCGGATCCGCGTCGTCGGCGACGTCGCGCACGGCGTCGGTCAGCGGGACGGCGCGGCCGCCCTCCACGGGCAGCGACCAGAGCTGGCCCAG